>ERZ772831.274-NODE-274-length-53505-cov-13.530514_pt1 | contig 53505 bp, 51 predicted proteins | sample MGYA00580858_ERZ772831 | MGnify/ENA primary metagenome ERZ772831 (study PRJEB29015, sample SAMEA2737694) | human gut metagenome | biome: human gut; feature: human-associated habitat; material: faeces | place: China | collected 2012 ... | reverse complement strand
CGCCCTCCTGGTCGGAGCCGCCGCGGCCGTAGATGATCTCGTCGGTCTCGTAGCCCTGATAGGGGTCGGCCGTCCAGTTCTCGCGGTTGCCGATGCCGACGGTATCGATGTGGGAGTCGATGGCGATGATCTTGTCGCCGCTGCCCATCCAGCCGATGACGTTTCCGAGCTTGTCAAACTCGACCTTGTCATAGCCCAGCTTTTCCATCTCGGCGGCGATGCGCTTGACGACGCCCTCTTCCTCGCAGGACTCGGAAGGAATGGCGATCATGTCGCGCAGGAATTTTGCCATATCGGCGCGGTAGCCTTCGGCAGCTTTCTTGATTGCATCAAAGTTCATAAGATGGGAGCCTCCTATAACCTGAATGATTGTCGTATTTCGACGTTCTGAACGTCTTTTCACTACCATCATACCACATCCTTTATAGATGTCAAACAGAATTTTTGCAAACCTAAAATATTTTTAGAAATCCCATTGATTTCTCCGGAATCTGTGCTATGATACAGATAGAAGAATTCGGCGCGCAGAAAAATTGTGCGCTTGTGCCAAACAGGGAGGTGTTATATGCTCAGTCAGAAGGAAATGGACGCGCTGAAGCAGATCGCAAAAGGGGTCGCGGGACACTTCGGCTCGAGCTGCGAGGTCGTGATCCACGAGCTTACCGAAAAGAGCGCCGACAACTCCATCGTCGCCATTGAAAACGGCCACGTCAGCGGCCGCAAGGTCGGCGACGGCCCGTCGCACGTCGTGCTCGAGCAGCTCGGACAGGCGGACAGCGACCCGGAGGATCATATCGGCTACCTCACCCGGACACCGGACGGGAAAATTCTGAAATCCACGTCCATCTACATCCGCGACGAAAGCGGAAAGATCGCAGCGATCCTCGGCATCAACTTCGACATCTCCGCGCTTCAGATGCTTGAAAACGCGCTGCATGAGATCATCTCTCCGGACACGCAGGAGCAGAAGGAGCCGGAGCGCATCACGCTCAATGTGGCAGACCTGCTCGACGATCTCATCCGGCAGGCCGACGCGCTCGTGGGAAAGCCGCCTGCGCTCATGACCAAGGACGACAAGGTGCGCGCCATCCGCTATCTCAGCCACAGCGGCGCACTCATGATCACGAAATCCGGCGACAAGATCGCCAAGCACTTTGGAATATCCAAGTACACACTGTATTCTTATTTAGACAATGGTAAAACAGGAGGAGAAACAACACATGGGTAAAATCGATCTGACCATCCACAAGGAAGGCCTTGCGCACAACATCCAGAAGGCCAAGGAAAACAACATCATCATCCCGACCATCGCCCAGATGCAGAACCCTGACCTCATCCCCGGGAAGATCAAGGAAAAGCTGGCGCACACGGGTCTGTGGGATGTCGATCCCGTCAACCTGTTCCGCATCAACTGGCACAATGAGGCCAAGGAGACCGGCGGCCTGTTCCAGAAGGTCCCGAACTACGTGGAGATCCCCTCCTCCATTTCCGGCGTGAAGTGCCGCATCCTCGCCATGTCCGGCAAGTGGTTCCCGACCGGCTGCCACAAGGTCGGCGCGAGCTTCGGCTGCCTGGCCCCGCGCCTCGTGACCGGTCAGTTCGACGCCACCTACCATCATGCCGTATGGCCCTCCACCGGCAACTACTGCCGCGGCGGCGCGTTCAACTCCAAGCTGCTGGCCTGCGAGTCCGTGGCCATCCTGCCCCAGGATATGTCCAAGGAGCGCTTCGACTGGCTGAAGTCCATCGCCGGTCAGATCATCGCCACCCCCGGCTGCGAGTCCAACGTCAAGGAGATCTTCGACAAGACGTGGGAGCTGAAAAAAGACCCCAGCATGATGATCTTCAACCAGTTCGCCGAGATGGGCAACCCCCTGTGGCATTACAACGTCACCGGCTACGCCCTTGCAGACCTCTTTGAAGCCGTTAAGAAGCCCGGCCAGAGACTGGCAGGCGCCTGCTTCACCTCCGGCTCCGCCGGCACGATGTCCGCGGGCGACCTTCTGAAGGAGCGCTACCCCGCCATGAAGCTCGCCGTCGGCGAAGCGCTCCAGTGCCCGACCATCCTTGACAACGGCTTCGGCGGCCACCGCATCGAGGGCATCGGCGACAAGCACATCCCCTGGGTCCACAACGTCAAGAACACCGACATGGTCATCGACATCGACGACGAAGATTCCCAGAGACTGCTTCGCCTCTTCAACTGCAAGGAAGGCCAGGAGTACCTCAAGACCCTCGGCATCTCCGACGAGCAGCTTGAAAAGTTCACCTGGATGGGCATTTCCGGCATCGCCAACGTCCTGTGCTGCATCAAAATGGCGAAGTTCTACGAGCTGACCGAGGACGACGTCGTCGTCACCGTTCTGACCGACTCTGCCGTCATGTACAAGTCCCGTGTCGATGAGCTCAACGAGCAGTACGGCGCGTACACTGCGCAGGCGGCGGAACTGGATCACAACCTGCATATGCTCGGCCTCAAGACCGACAACATGCTCGAGCTGACCTATCCGGAGCGCAAGCGCGTCCACAACCTCAAGTATTACACTTGGGTCGAGCAGCAGGGTATGTCCGTCGAGGACCTCAACGCCCAGTGGTACGACACCAAGAACACCTGGGACGCCGTCCACGCACAGGCCAAGGAGCTCGACGAGCTCATCAACGAGTTCAACGACGAGGTCGGCCTGCTCAAGACGCTGTAAGAGACCATGGATCAGGTATGGCGGAAAACGATCCGGCTTCCTGCGCAGAGCTATGACGCAGGCTGGTATTTCGTGACCATCTGTACCGAAAATCGCAAGAATATTCTTGCAAAAATAGAACCCATTGTAGGGGCGGACGACTCTGTCCACCCCTGTGTGGCATTACAGGGCTATGCGCCGGTTTTGACACAGGCGGGCGTCAAGGTCAAAACGTGTCTGGAACGGCTGAACGATGAAGAACAGGGCATCCGTGTAGATAGCTATGTCATTATGCCGAACCATATTCACGCCATTATTTTTCTGGACGCGGAAAAGGGCGGACAGAGTCGTCCGCCCCTACAACGCCTCATGCAGCGGTTCAAATCCATTTCAACACGCCAATGCTGGGAGCTTGGTTTCAAAACACTCTGGCAGCGGTCTTTTTATGACCATGTCATTCGCAGTGAGAAAGACTATCTCGGCATCCGGCAATACATCGACAACAACCCCGCCGGGTGGGCGGAGGACGAATATTACTACGCTGAATAAGGAGAATACCATGCTGAAAAACGTCAAATGCGCGCGCTGTGTGCGCTGCGGCAAGGAATACGAAGCCGTCCCGAACCTCACGAACTGCTCCTGCGGCGGCATTCTGGATATTATCTACGATTACGACTACATCAAGGCGCATTTCACCAAGGAAACGCTGAAAAACCGGAACAATCCGACCATGTGGCGCTACCGCGAGCTGCTGCCGGTCGAGGAAACGACGCCCGACACGCCGCTTCGCGTGGGCTGGAGTCCACTGTATGAGGAGCCGCGCCTTGCCGCGCTGCTCGGCATTCAAAAGCTCTGGGTCAAGGACGACGGCATCAACCCGACCGCGTCCCTGAAGGACCGCGCCTCCGCCATGGCGGTCGCCAAGGCGCAGGAGGCGGGCGCGAAGATCATCGCCTGCTCGTCTACGGGCAACGCCGCGTCCTCCCTCGCGGGCAACGCCGCTGCCGCGGGACTCAAGACCTACATTTTCGTTCCCGAGCGCGCCCCCAAAGGCAAGGTCGCGCAGCTCATGATCTTCGGCGCGAACGTCATCTCCGTCAAGGGAAACTATGAGGAGACGTTCAAGATGTCCGCCGAGGCCATCGACAAGTGGGGCTGGTACAACCGAAACGCCGCCATCAACCCCTATCTCTCCGAGGGCAAAAAGACGGTCGCGCTCGAGATCGCCGAGCAGCTGAACTGGGAAATGCCGGACTATCTGGCCATCTCCGTCGGCGACGGCTGCACCATCGCAGGCGTGTGGAAGGGTCTCAAGGATCTGTATGCCATCGGCTTCATCGACAAGCTGCCGCGCCTCATTTCCGCCCAGTCCACCGGCTGCTACCCCATCAACCGCGCCATCCAGGAGAACAAGCCGTGGGAGCCGATGGAGGAAAACACCATCGCCGATTCCATCTCCGTCGGCGTGCCGCGCAATGCCGATAAGGCACTCATGGCCATCCGCGAGTCGAACGGCATTGCCGTCAACGTGACCGACGAAGAGATTCTGGCGGCGCAGAAGCTCCTCGGCCGCACCTGCGGCGTGTTCGGCGAGCCTGCGGGCGTCACCGGCACGGCAGCGCTCAAGAAGGCCTGCGAGCAGGGCCTCATCCCGCATGACGCGACGGTCGTCTCCGTCGTGACCGGCAACGGCCTGAAGGACGTGGCAAACGCCATCAAGTCCGCAGGCGAGCCCATCAACATCAAGCCCGATCTCGACCTCATGGTCGAGGAATTTGCCAAGCGCGGCGTCACCGTCGAGTGATCCCGGCGAATGCGCCGGATTTCAAATCCATCATGCAGCCCGGGCCTCCGGGCTGCATTTTTAATCCCATGCCCGCGAGCGCACAACGCTCTTGTTTTCTTTTCCATATATGGTATACTGGAGAAAAAACGCAGGCCCCGCCGTCCGGCGGGCGCCGCGAAGCGCTTCGGAGGCTTGGATGGACTATTATCTTCTGACAGATCTGGCGGCGAGGCTGGGCTATGAGCTGGCCGTGAGCGGTGCGGAGACCTTCCGCGTGGAGGACAGCGTCCGGCGGCTGCTGCTGGCCTACGGAATCGAGTGCGAGGTCTTTGCCATTCCGAACTGTCTCGTCATCAGTCTCGAGACCGCGAACGGCAAGCCGCTGAGCATCATGAAGCGCATCGGCTTCCATGGGAACAATCTCGAGGCCGTGGAGCGGCTGAACGCGCTGTGCAGGAAGATCTGCGCCGAAAGGCCGGAGCCGGGAACGGCGGAGCAGTGGCTGCGGCAGACGAAGGCGGAATGCCGCGTTTTCTCCACGCCCATGTACTATCTCGGGAATTTTCTCGGCCCGGCGGGCTTCAGCCTGCTCTTCGGCGGGACGCTGCGCGACGCGTTTCTCGCGGGCTTGATGGGCCTGATCGTCGGCCTTGTGAACCGCTACATGAGCAAGCTGGAAACGAACCCGTTTTTCAGCACCATCGCCGCCGCGTTCGCCATGGCCGTCCCGGCCTATCTGCTGGCCGGCTGGGGCATTGCGGACAACATCGACGCCGTGATCATCGGCGCAGCCATGATCCTCGTGCCGGGACTGCTCATCACGAACTCCATGCGCGACCTCATCTACGGCGACACGAACTCCGGCATCAACCGCATCGTGCAGGTCTTTCTGACGGCATTCGCCATCGCGCTCGGGACGGCGGCGGCGTGGCATGTGACGGCGGGCGTCTACGGCCAGACCGTCTCCGCCGTTTCGGTGAGCTACCCCGTCTGGGCACAGTGCCTCGCGGTGCTGGTCGGCAGCGTCGGCTTCTCCATCCTCTTCAATATCCACGGCTGGGGCAGCTGGCTGTGCATCATTGCAAGCGTTATGACGTGGACGGTCTATCTGCTGGCGCAGCGGTTCGGCTGCGATATCTACGGCATGTGTCTCTTTGCCACCATTTTTGCGGCGACCTACGCGGAGATCATGGCGCGTATCCGGAAATATCCCGTGACCTCGTATCTGATCGTGGCGATCTTCACGCTCATGCCCGGCTCCGGCATTTATTACACGATGCGCCTCGGCGTGGAGGGCAATATGCAGGCGGCGCTTGCCAAGGGTCTGGAGACCGCCGGGATCGCGGGCAGCATCGCGGTCGGCATTCTCCTGGTCTCGACCGTCTCGCGGCTGCTGCGGGTCCGGCGCGGCCAGAAAAGGGCGCGTGTCCGCGCCGGGAAATGAGCGGTGTGAAAGCGCGCCGTGTGAATTGCGGTTTCCGGTAAAAGCTGCTATAATGACCGGGACTTGAAAATGAAAAGGTGATCGAATGTCCTCAAAAGCCAAGAAAACCATCCTGATCGCGGTGGCTGCCGTCTGCATTCTGGTGTGCGTCGGAAGCGGTCTGTTCCTGTATCAGTATTATCACGGCGTGCAGGTGGAAAGCACGCTGCTCGAACGCATGAAAACCGGCACGGCGGAAATCTCCTCCGCGCCCGCTCCGTCCGACCAGCCGGAGCAGCCGGAGCAGGACTCCGGCGAAACGCCGGAGGAATCTGAAACCGATGCAGCGCCGTCCGAGGAGGAGCCGCTGATGAAAACCGTCCGCCTGCCGGTCGATTTCGCGCAGCTTCAGGCCGAAGCGCCGGATATCTACGCCTGGCTTGAGCTGCCGGACACCGGGATCGACGATCCGGTCCTTCAGCGCGCGGGCGCGGATCTGTTCTATAACAGCCACAACGCCTACGGGCAGTATTACATGTGCGGCGCGGTGTTCTCGCAGAGCGCCTACAACGGCCGCAATTTCGATTCTCCGATGACCGTCCTCTACGGCCACAGCACCGTGCTCGGCCAGCCGGGCGCATTCATGGAGCTGAATAACTACGCCGACGAGGCGTATTTTGACGCGCACCGGGAGATGCGGGTCTATATGCCCGACGGGATGTACGTCTACCGCATTTTCGCCGCCTGCGTCCACAGCAACGAGCATCTGCTCTACTGCCACGATTTTTCGGACGAGACGCAGTTCGACGCCTTTTTCAGCAGCCTGACGGAGGATACCTCGCCGGACAGCCACATTGACGCGGAGGCTCTGCCGCAGGCCGGAGACAAGGTCCTGACGCTCTCCACCTGCTACAGCGCCAACAAGAATCTGCGCTATCTGGTGATGGGTGTGCTCGAAGAATTCGTCCCGACGGCGGAGGCCGCAGGAAGAGAGGCGGCGTAATGGCACGATATCAGGGACGCTTTGAGCGTTCGCGCCGGAGTCCCGCGCCGGAGAAAGCTCCGCAGGAGCCTGTCCTCCCGGCGGAGGAGACTCCGTCCGCAGCGGATCCGGCGGAGGCCGTGACCGCGCAGAGGTCAGAGACATCACAGGAGCCGGAACGCGCGGCAGAAAAAGTATCCGCACACACAGCAGAAAGCGCGCCGGAGGACGGCGCATCGAAAAAGAAAAAGCGCGGGAGCCGGATCGGCGTCATTCTGGTCTGCATTCTGGTCGTGCTGGCCGCGGCCATGGGCTCGCTGGCGCTGCACGTTTACCTGCGCGGAAAGCGGATGCGGCAGAATACGTCCGCCCCGAATCTCGCCGCGCTCCAGCAGCCCGCCGCACCGGCGGAGGCTCCGGAGGCGCCGCTTCCGGAGGAGGAAGCGCCAGCCCCGGAGGAGCCGGAAAAAACGCTGGAGGTCGTAGACGAGGGCACGATCCGCTACGGCGGTAAGCTCTACTGCTATAACAGCGATATCACGACCTTCCTCCTGCTCGGCATCGACTCGCAGCAGCCGGAAAATACCGACGGCACCTGCAACGTCGATGCATTCTCGGACGTTATCATGCTGGCGGCAGTAGACTTCCGCAACCGGCAGATCTCCCTGCTCACGCTCTCGCGCGACACGATGTGCGAATTCCAGCGGCTCAACCCCGACGGGAGTGAGCGCGACTGGGCGACCGGCCAGCTGGCGCTGACGTTCTCCTACGGAGACGGCGCGCTCAAGAGCTGCGAGATCACCAAAAACGCCGTCTCGCAGGCGCTGAGCGACCTGCCCATCCAGTCCTGCTCCGCGCTGTATCTCGACGGCCTGCGGCGGCTGACCGATGCGGTCGGCGGCGTGACGGTCACGGTGCTCGAGGATCTCAGCTACGGCTACGCCTCCATGCAGGTCGGCGCGGAGGTGACGCTCGACGGCGCGATGGCGGAGCGCTATATCCGCGCGCGCGAACGCACCGAGGAGGGCAATCTCAAGCGCATGGAGCGCCAGAAGCAGTTCTTCACGGCGCTGATGAAAAAGGTCCTCGCCTCCGTCAAGGAGCGCCCGGCCAGCATTCTCGATCTCTACGGCAAGATCAGCAGCGACGTCGTCACCGATCTGGAGACCGGCGATATTCTCTATCTTGCGACCGAGGCGTCCGGAATGCGGATCGACACGAACATCCGGAATGTTCCCGGCACGGTCACGAGCGATGAAAACGGCTTCGTGCAGTATGATCTGGACGAAGCGGGCCTGCTGGAGCTGCTGTTGGATGTCTATTATGAAGCCGAAGAATAAAGTATGAATAAGGGGCCCCTCACAAGAGAGGCCCTTCTTTTGCGCTGAAGGCGCGGTGCGGTTTGCAAAGCCGCTCCGCGAATCGCACCGTACCTTCGGTGCATACGAATGCGCCTTTCTCATGGCGTCAACAGGCAAAAATGATTCTTTCGGAAGCGGAGCAGTCCCTCATCCCGCATCCGGCACAGCTCGCGCGAAAGCGCGCTGCGGTCGAGGCTCAGATAATCCGCCAGCTGCTGGCGGTCGAAGGGAATCTCGAATTCCCGGCTGCCGTGAAGCGCGGCCTGTCCGGAGAGATAGGTCAGGATGCGGCTGCGGACGCTCCGGGAGGACGTGCAGAAAATTCTCCCCGAGAGCGTCAGGTTTTTCTGTGCGCAGATGTGCAGCAGATTCTGTGTCAGCGCCGGATACCACGTTTTCTCGCGGCTCTCCGCACCGAGCAGACGCGGGACGGAGAGGAACAGGATCTCCGCGTCCTCCGCCGCGACGGCGTCCACCATCATCGGCCCGGCGCACAGTGCATAGGACTCCGCAAAAATGCCGCCCGTCTCGATCAGGCTGAGGATGCTCCGTTCTCCCCAGAGCTGGCTGCACTCGATCTGCACGCTGCCCCGGCAGACAAGGCCGAACTGCGAAACGACACCGCCTGCGCGCAGGATATATTCGCCGCGCCGGAAACGCTTCCTCTGAAACGCGCCGCCCGCCTCCATCTGCGAAAGCTCCTCCGGCGTGATGCCGCGAAAAACCGGATGCAAAAAAATTTCCATCGAAAAGTCCTCTTTCCGTTGCTATAGCAACTGAATTTCCAAACGCATTTTATTATAATGCAGCCATAGAGTCAAGGAGGTGCTGAAAATGATTATGTCCGGTTGTCAGGGAAAGCCGCGCACACCGACGATTCTGGAGAAAAAATGCCCGCAATGCGGACACGATATCGAAATGTTCTCCATCGACACGGAGGCGCGCTGTGAAAACTGCGGCTTTGTCGCGTACAACGATACGCTCAGCTGCGTGCAGTGGTGCAAATACGCGCGTCAGTGCGTCGGAGACGAGATGTACGAGCAAATGATGAAAATTGCCGCGAAGCAGAAGGAAGAAGCGGCCGCACTGCGCAAGCAGAGACGGGAGGCAAATATATGAAACGAAGGATCATTCATATCGACGAGGAACGCTGCAACGGCTGCGGGGCCTGCGCCGCCGCGTGCCATGAGGGCGCGATCGGCATGGTGGACGGAAAGGCGAAGCTCCTGCGCGACGACTACTGCGACGGGCTGGGCGACTGCCTTCCGGCGTGCCCGGCCGGCGCGATCACCTTCGTAGAGCGCGAGGCCGCCGCCTATGACGAGCAGGCCGTGCTTGCAAACAAGCAGGAGAAGGCTCAGGCGCAGCTGCACACGCAAGGCGGCTGTCCGGGAAGCCGGATGCGCACCATGGCCCAGAGCGCGGAGGCTTCGGCTCCCGCCGCCTCCGGCGAGAGCGTATCCCGGCTCGCGCAGTGGCCCTGCCAGCTGAAGCTGGTCCCTGTGGGCGCGCCGTACTTTGACGGCGCAAAGCTGCTGGTCGCAGCGGACTGCACGGCCTACGCCTACGCGCGGATGCACGAGCAGTTCATGCGCGGGAAGGTGACGCTCATCGGCTGTCCGAAGCTCGACGCCGTGGACTATTCGGAAAAGCTGACGCAGATCCTCCGCACGCACGAGATCCGAAGCGTCACCGTCGTGCGGATGGAGGTGCCGTGCTGCGGCGGGCTGGAATTCGCGGTCAGAACCGCGCTTCAAAACTGCGGCAAGCTGATCCCATGGCAGACGGTCACGATCTCCGTGGACGGCAAAATTCTTGACGAGTAAACGCAAAAGCATACAGGAACGGGCCGCGCCTTGGTCTTTCAGGGCGCGGCCCTTTGTGCGCGCAGCGCAGACAGCGCGGCATTGGGCGGGCACTGTAATGCCGCTGTAGGAAAAATTCACAAAAAAGGCTTCCTTTTGGCGGCAAAGTCCTGTATAATATAGTCGCACACTGTCCCTGTGCAAAAAACAGCGGACGGGAGAAGGAGAAGGAATGGCAAAGCTTTATTTCAAATATGGCGCGATGGGCAGCTCCAAAACAGCGACGGCGCTCATTACCAAATACAATTATGAAGAGCGCGGAATGAAGGTCTGGCTCATCAAGCCCGCTGCCGATCAGCGCGACGGGGCCTTCACGCTCAAGAGCCGCATCGGCCTGACCGCCGAGGCGGAATCCGTCTCGCCGGAGAAGGACATCAGCGAGCTTTATAAAAACCGCGAACGGGCCGACGTCATCATCGTGGACGAGTGCCAGTTCATGACCACCGCGCAGATCGATCAGCTGCGCTGGCTGGTCGACCGGGAGGACCTTCCGGTCCTCTGCTTCGGCCTGCGGACCGACTTCCGGACGCAGCTTTTCCCCGGCAGCCGGCGGCTTTTCGAGCTGGCGGACTCCATCACCGAGATCAAGACCATCTGCGACTGCGGCCGGAAGGCCACGACCAACGCCCGCATCAGCCCGGAGGGCTACGTCCTGACGGAGGGCGATCAGGTGTTCCTCGGCGGCAACGACAGCTACATCGCCATGTGCCATAAATGCTATCAGGACTATATTTCACAGCATAGAAAGGTGGAACTACTCCATGGAAATGAAAGAGATTCTCAGTAAGGTCGATCATACGCTCCTCAGCCAGAGTGCGACCTGGGAACAGATCAGGGCCATCTGCGACGACGGCATGAAGTATCATACCGCCTCCGTCTGCATCCCCGCGTCCTATGTGAAGCAGGCGGCGGACTATGTGGACGGCAAGCTTCCCATCTGCACCGTCATCGGCTTCCCGAACGGCTACGACACAACGAAGGCCAAGTGCCTCGAAGCGCTCGACGCGGTCCAGAACGGCGCGGACGAGGTCGACATGGTCATCAACATCGGCTGGGTCAAGGACCAGCGCTGGGACGATCTGCTCGAAGAGATCAAGGCCGTCAAGCAGCACTGCGAGGGCAAGCTCCTGAAGGTCATCATCGAGACCTGCCTGCTGACGGACGACGAGAAAATCAAAATGTGTGAGATCGTCTCCGCCTCCGGCGCGGACTACATCAAGACCTCGACCGGCTTCTCCACCGCGGGCGCGACGTTCCACGACGTGGAGCTGTTTGCGGCGCATGTCACGAACGGCGTGAAGATCAAGGCCGCGGGCGGCATTTCCTCCATCGCGGATGCAGAGAAATTCATCGAGCTTGGCGCTTCGAGACTCGGCACCAGCCGCATCGTCAAGATCGTCAAGCAGCAGGAATCCGAAAACCACTGAAAGGAAAGGAACCATAGATATGGCTAATTATCCTACCCCTCACATCAACGCCAAGCCCGGCGATTTCGGTCAGACCGTCCTGATGCCCGGCGATCCGCTGCGCTCGAAATTCATCGCGGAAAATTTCCTGACCGATCCCGTGCTCGTCAACAACGTCCGGGGCGTTCAGGGCTACACCGGCACCTATGACGGCGTGCGCGTCTCCGTCATGGCCTCCGGCATGGGTATGCCGTCCATCGGCATTTACTCATGGGAGCTGTTCACGGTCTACGGCGTGGAGAACATCCTGCGCATCGGCTCCGCCGGCGCGCTGGCCGACGAGCTTCAGCTTCGTGACATCGTCATCGCGCAGGGCGCCTGCACCGACTCCAGCTGGGCGGGGCAGTATCATCTGCCCGGCACGTTCGCGCCGATCGCCGATTTCGGGATGCTCCGCACCTGCGTTGACATCGCAGAGGAAATGGGCGCGCGCTATCAGGTCGGCAACCTGCTGTCCTCCGACCGCTTCTACGGCGACGACGGCGGCGTGCCCGAGGCGCTTCAGGCAAACCTCTCGTGGAAAAAGATGGGCGTGATGGCCATCGAGATGGAGGCCGCCGCGCTGTATATGAACGCGGCCCGCTGCGGCAAGCGCGCGCTGGCCGTCTGCACGATCTCCGACCACATCCTGCGCCACGAATACTGCACCGCCGAGGAGCGGCAGAACTCCTTCACGCAGATGATGGAGCTTGCGCTCCGCACGGCCGTGAAGCTCGAAAAATAATGAAGGTGCGCCGCAATGCGGCGCACTTTGTCACCCTGAAAAAGGAGCAAGCATATGAAACGTGTTTTTCTGATCGTACTCGATTCCTGCGGCATCGGCTATGAGCCGGATGCCGACAAGTTCGGCGATGTGGGCGCGAACACCCTGCGCACCTGCGCGGCCTCGCCGGAATTCCACATGGACAACCTGATCTCGATGGGCCTCGGCCATCTGGACGGCGTGGATTACCTGCCGAAGTCCCCGGAGCTGCACGGCGCGTTCGCGCGGCTTCAGGAGCGCTCGATGGGCAAGGACACCACCATCGGCCACTGGGAGCTTGCGGGCATCGTCTCTCCGGAGCCGCTGCCGACCTACCCCAACGGCTTCCCGGCGGAGGTCATGGACGCCTTCTCCGCACAGACGGGCCGCGGCTGGCTCTGCAACAAGCCGTATTCCGGCACGGACGTGATCCGGGACTACGGCGACGAGCATATCCGGACCGGCAAGCTCATCGTCTACACCTCCGCCGACTCCGTGTTCCAGATCGCCGCGCATGAGGCGGTCGTTCCGCCGGAGCAGCTTTATGAATACTGCCGCATCGCGCGCAGGATCCTGCGCGGCAAGCACGGCGTCGGCCGCGTCATTGCCCGTCCGTTCGACGGCGAGTGGCCGTATCACCGCACGACGCGCCGCCACGACTTCTCGCTCGAGCCGCCGGCGCAGACGCTGCTGGACGCGGTGAAGGCAGCCGGGAAGGCTGTCATCGCTGTCGGCAAGATCCACGACATTTTTGCCGGTGAGGGCATGACCGAATTCACCTACACCACCGGCAATACCGACGGTCTGGCCAAAACGCTGGCGCTTGCCGGACGCGATTTCGAGGGTCTTTGCTTCGTGAATCTGGTAGACTTTGATATGCTCTACGGCCACCGCCGCAACCCGGACGGCTACGCCGCCGCGCTGACGGAGTTCGACCGCTGGCTGCCCGGCTTCCTCGCAAAGCTCGGTGACGACGACTGCGTCATCATCACCGCCGACCACGGCTGCGACCCCGGCTACACGAAGCACACCGATCACACCCGCGAGTATATTCCCATGATCGCGCTGGGCAAAAAGGTCCGTCCGGTCGATCTGGGAACGCGCGTGGGCTTCTGCGACATCGGCGCGACCGTCGCCGAGCTTCTCGGCGCACAGCTGGACACGCCGGGCCGCAGCTTTGCAAAGGAGCTTCTCTGACATGACAATCAAAAATGGGGAGGATATCATTATGACACCGGTCAAGCTGATCCGTCGGGCAAAGGAAGCCATGCAGCACGCATATACCCCTTATTCCAACTTCAAGGTCGGCGCGGCGCTGCTCACGGCGGAGGGAAAGGTCTATCTGGGCTGCAACATCGAAAACGCGGCCTACAGCCCGTCGAACTGCGCCGAACGCACGGCGTTCTTCAAGGCGGTCTACGAGGGTGAGCGGAATTTTACGGCCATCGCCGTGGTGGGCGGAAGGAACGGCGTGATCGAGGATATCTTCCCGCCCTGCGGCGTCTGCCGTCAGGTGATGCAGGAGTTCTGCGGCCCGGATTTCATGATCTACATGGGCCGCTCGGACGACAGCTATGTGGCCGTCCGGCTGGAGGACTTCCTCCCCTACGGCTTCAGCGCCGGGAAGTATATGAAAGAAACGCAAAAAACTGAATAAATATCCAAGCTGCGTTTTTTTCCGGCAAAAGGTTGATTTTTCACGGGAAATGTGATATGTTAAAAGAACAGCGAAAGCTGTGACTTTACAAATTTCATGGAGGAATAAACAATGAAGAAGATTCTTGCGCTTCTGCTTGCAGTCGTCATGGTTCTTACTCTGGTTGCCTGCGCAACCACCGAGAAGCCCGATGATAAGGCTCCCGCAGACAACACTCCTGCCGACAATACCCCGGCAGAGCAGCCCGAAGAGACTCCGGCCGAGCAGCCCGAGCAGCCTGAGGAGACCCCGGCTGAGCAGCCCGAGGAGACTCCGGCTGAGTCCGATTACGCCGTCGCTATGATCACCGACTACGGCGATATCACCGACCAGTCCTTCAACCAGACCACCTATGAGGCCTGCAAGGAGTTCTGCGAGGCCAACGGCGTCAAGTTCAACTACTTCAAGCCCGCCGGCGACAACACCGCTGACCGTGTCGCCATGATCGAAAAGGCGATCGACGAAGGCTACAATGTCGTCGTTATGCCCGGCTACGCTTTCGGCGAAGCCATCAAGGAAACCGCTGAGAGCAACTCCGACACCACCTTCATCGCTCTGGACGTCGGCGCCGGCGACCTCGGCGAGGACTATGTCGTTCCCGCAAACCTCTACTGCGCGGTTTATCAGGAAGAGCTCTGCGGCTACATGGCTGGCTACGCAGCTGTCAAGCTGGGCTACACCAAGCTCGGCTTCCTCGGCGGCATGGCTGTCCCGGCAGTCGTTCGTTACGGCTACGGCTATGTGCAGGGCGTTGACGCTGCTGCAAAGGAACTCGACATCACGGTCGATCTGAAGTACGCTTACGGCAACCAGTTCTCCGGCGACGCTGACATCACCGCTGCAATGGACACCTGGTATCAGGGCGGCACCGAGATCGTCTTTGCCTGCGGCGGCGGCATCTACACCTCCGCGGCGGAAGCTGCTGCCAAGGTCGGCGGCAAGGTCATCGGCGTTGACGTTGACCAGAAGGGCATCATCGACGGCAGCTACGGCGAAGGCATGACTGTTACCTCCGCTATGAAGGGCCTGGCCCCCACCGTCAAGCATCTGCTCTCCGAAGTCCTGGCTGGCAACTTCGCCAACTACGGCGGCAAGATCGACACCCTGGGCCTCGTCTCCGCGAACCCGGAAGAGAACTATGTCCAGATCCCGACTGCCAGCACGCAGTTTGAGGACGGCAAGTTCACCGCTGACGACTACGCAGCTCTCGTCGCTGCCATGTTCGACGGCACTGTCACCGTTTCCAACGACATCACGGCTATGCCCGCTGTCACCAACGTCAATGTTGAGGACCTCGGCAACCTGAAGTAATTCTTCAAACGCTGTCCTATCGACCCCCGCAGGGCTTCGGCCCTGCGGGGGCTTTCTTTTGCAGCGGGAGCGCTGTATCGCTCCGCAGGTATGCCTTTGTCTTGTCGAAAAAAGTATGCAAAAGGGACGCCGGGAACGTGAAATCGCGCCGCTGCGCCCTTGCCAACCGGCGCAAAAGAACGTACAATAGAACAAAAATCATGGGGAGGCCCGGCTATGGCGACGGAATTGGAGATCAAATACGCGGTGAATGATTTGCAGCTGCTCGACTGCATCCTCTGCGACCCGCTCGTGCTGACGCGGATGGATCAGCCGCAGTACCGCAGCATTCAGATGGAGACGACCTATTACGACACGGAGGACGGCGCGCTTTCCGCGCGAAAATGCACCTACCGTCTGCGGAAGGAAAACGGCGTCAGCGTCATCACGCTCAAAACGCCCGGCGAGGGCTACGCCCGCGGCGAATGGGCGTGGGAGGGCGAATACCTCGACGAGGCGCCGGAAAAGCTCGCCGGCCTTGGCGCGCCGGAAGAGCTGGTGCAGCTGCTGCGCGAGGCGGAGCCGGTCATCGTCTGCGGCGCAAAATTCACGCGCATCACGGCGCTGCTGCATCTGGACGGCGCAGACTGCGAGATCTGCGGCGACATTGGGAGCCTGATCGGCGGCGGACGGCAGGAGCCGCTGTGCGAGCTGGAGCTGGAGCTGAAAAGCGGCAGCGAGGCCGTCATGCTGGACTACGCGCACGCGCTGGCGGAAAAATACCGCCTTGCGGAGGAACGGAAGAGTAAATTTGCCCGCGCGCGGGCGCTTGCGGCCCCGGATGGGGATTGAGATTTCCGGCTTCCATGGTATAATAGGGATAAGGCCGCGAAATTCTTTCACGCGGCAAAACACAGTATTTACAACGATGCGGAGGTTCTTCTATGAACGCGGACAAAAAGCCGAATCTGACCATGCTCTGCGATTTTTATGAGCTGACGATGGGAAACGGTTATTTCCAGTGCGGCTATAAGGATCGGATCACCTACTTTGACGTGTTTTTCCGGACGGTGCCGGACAACGGCGGCTTCGCCATTGCGGCCGGCCTGGAGCAGGCGGTGCGGTACATCCAGCAGCTCCATTTTGACGAGGACGACATTGCGTATCTTCGAGGACGCGGCATTTTCAGCGAGGATTTCCTCAGCTATCTGCGCGATTTCCGCTTCACGGGCGATATCTGGGCGGTGCCCGAGGGCACGCCGATCTTCCCGCGCGAGCCGATCATGACCGTCCGCGCACCCGCCATCGAGGCGCAGCTCGTGGAAACGTTCCTGCTGCTGACGCTCAACCATCAGAGCCTGATCGCCACCAAGGCAAACCGCGTCGTCCGCGCGGCCAAGGGCCGGACGGTCCTGGAATTCGGCTCCCGGCGCGCACAGGGCAGCGACGGCGCGATCCTCGGCGCGCGCGCGGCCTACATCGGCGGCTGCGCCGGCACGGCCTGCACCGTCTCCGACCAGCTCTACGGCGTCTACGCCGGCGGCACGATGGCGCACTCCTGGGTGCAGATGTTCGATTCGCAGTATGAGGCGTTCAAGGCCTACTGCGAAATTTACCCCGACAATCCCACGCTGCTCGTCGACACCTACAACACGCTCAAGAGCGGCGTCCCCGACGCCATCCGCGTTTTTAACGAGGTTTTGAAGCCGCGCGGTCTGACAAAGTGCGGCATCCGTCTGGATTCGGGCGATATGACCTACCTGACGAAGAAGGCGCGGAAGATGCTCGACGATGCGGGCTGGCAGAGCTGCAAGATCTCCGTCTCCAACTCGCTCGACGAATACCTCATTCAGGACCTTATCAATCAGGGCGCCTGCATCGACATGTTCGGCGTCGGTGAGCGGCTCATCACCGCCAAGTCCGAGCCGGTTTTCGGCGGCGTATACAAGCTGACGGCGGTCGAGGACGAACAGGGGAACATCATTCCGAAGATCAAGATCAGCGAAAACGTCGGCAAGATCACAAACCCGCACTTCAAGAAGCTCTACCGCTTCTTCGGCAACGACACCGGCAAGGCCATCGCGGACTATCTGTGCGTCCATGACGAGGTCGTGGACGATACGAAGGATCTGGAGATCTTCGACCCCTCCGCGACGTGGAAGCGCAAGACCGTCTACGACTTCAAGGCCAAGGAGCTGCTGGTGCCTATCTTCAAAAACGGCCAGCTGGTCTACGATCTGCCGACGCTGGACGAGATCCAGAAATACTGCGCGCAGCAGATCGACACACTCTGGGACGAGGTCAAGCGCTTCGACAACCCGCATACCTACTACGTCGATCTGTCGCAGAAGCTGTGGGACATCAAGTATGACCTGCTGAAAAACAACGGCAGATGATGCACGGAAAAAGCGGGCCGATCGCGCTTTGCGGCGTGCTGGCCGCGCTGGCGGCGGTGCTGATGCTGCTTGGGGGCCTTTTCCCCGGCGCGACCTACTGCGCGCCGCTGCTGGCAAGCCTTGTCCTGATCCCGGCGCAGGAGGAATGCGGCCCGCGGGCCGCGTGGGGCCTTTTTACGGCGGCGGCGCTGCTGAGCCTGCTTCTCTGCGCGGATAAGGAAGCGGCGCTGCTGTTTGCGGCGCTGGGCTATTATCCGATCCTGAAGGCGCGCTTTGACGCCGTCCGGCCCGGACTGCTCTCCCGGCTGTGCAAGCTGGCCTTCTTCAATGCGGCGGTCCTCGCGGCGTATGCCGTGCTGCTGTTCGTGCTCGTCTCCGATACCGCGCGGGCGGAGTTCCGTGAGATGGGGAAGGCCATGACGGCGGCGCTGCTTCTCGGCGGGAACATCGTGTTCCTGCTGTATGACTTTGTGCTCCGGCGGCTGCGGCCGCTGTATGTCGGGCGGCTCCAGCCTGTGCTGCGGAGGCTGTTCCGATAAAGGCGCAGAATGCGCTGCCTTTGCAGCGGGCCGATGTGGGCATCGGCCCCTACAAAGCTCAAAAAACCGCACATTCTTCGACTTCCATACGTCAAATATTTACCGCACTGCAATTTACGAATGCAAAAATTGTTATGCCCGCCCGAAGGGCGTTCGGACTATGGTCGGTATAACGATAACACGCACAACGGAACGACTCGTTTTTCAGGCGCGTAAGCGCTATTCTCGTCCCCAGCGTCTCTTTTTTTGCATACTTTTTTCTGACAAGCCAGAAAAAAGTATGTCCGCGAAGCGAATCCTGTTCCGTCCCGGCGCAAAACAAAAACGGAGACAGTCCTTTCGGACTGCCTCCGTTTTTTTCACAGCCGCAGCCTCGACAGGAGCTGATTCCCTGCCGCGCGGGCGGTTTTCTTCGCCGTGCAGGGCCGCAGGCACAGGACGGCGGCGGTACGGTCGTCGCCGGTCTCGCCGCCGCAGCCGAGGATGCCGGAGGCCAGCTCACGCGGAGAGCGGCCCTTGTAGCCCCGGATCCAGCGCTCCGTTTCCTCCGGCGCGACGCCGTCCGAAACAAGAACGAGCATCTCTCCCCGTCCCATGGACACGCGCAGGCATTCGCCGCGCCCTCTTCCGTCCACGCCTAGGCCGGGCGGCGGCGTCGGTGCGCCGAGCTTCACGAGCCGGTGCGCCTGCCGGAGATAGGAGGGCGCAGCGCCCCATTTGTGCAGGAAGCCCTCGCCGGTGACAAGGCTGATCTGGAGCAGATCGACGGTCGAAAAGCCGCCGTCGCCGCGCAGGATATACACGCCGTTGAGCATTTGCAGCGCATCCTGCGCCTCAAAACCGGACAGCAGCAGCTCCGAGAGGAAGTGGATGGCCGAGGCGCTTTCGCGGGAGGCCTCCTCGCCGGTGCCCATCCCGTCGCACAGCAGCAGATAGTACCATTCTCCGCAGGTAAAGCAGCTTCCGTGGTCGCCACTGACGCTGCCGCCGCGCACGCCGCGCGCGCGGTAGCCGAGATCCGGCGTATAGGCCGGGACAGACGGCGCGGCGTCGCGCTCCGGGTCGCAGACGCCCTGAAGCAGGCGGGAGAGGTAGCGGAACTGGTCGGAGAGGACGCTGCGGCTCTCGGCAAGGCGCGTCTGATACTGCCGCCGCGTCCGCTGGGTCTCCATCGCCTCGTTGACGGCGGCAAGGAAGCCGTCCGGATAGCAGCAGCGCTCTGTGAACTCCGCCGGAAGATCGTCCCGGCCGGCGCTGCCGGACTGAAAAATACGCCCCGCCGCGTGCGAAAGCGCCAAGTACGTCTCCTGCGCATGGGTCTGCCAGCAGTCCTTCCAGCGCCCGCAGCTCCGGCAGACGCGGTCGGCGGCCTGATCGAACACCGCCGCAGACTGCGGCTCCAGATCGCGCGGCCGCGCCCGATCGAGCGCGCGGCTCACCTCGCTGAACAGGTCGCTGGCGCGGCGCAGCTCGGACAGCCGCGCCTCCAGCGCGGCGGACTGCCGCTCGTCGAGCGTCTGGCGCAGCTCCTGCGGAGCCAGCAGCGCCAGCAGCAGCCCCAGCGCGACGCCGGCCACCGGCAGAAACGATTCCGCGCCGGTAAAGAGCACGCCGCAGACGCAGCAGAGCAGATACAGCGCCGCCCGCACGGCCCGCAGCCGGAATACCGGTGCTCGGCAGAGCAGCGCCGCGAAGCAGAGCAGCGCCGTCATGGAGCTATCGCCGCCGCAGGTCACATCCAGCGTCAGCCCGCAGGCCGCCGCCGCAGTCAGCGCGTCCGGCCCCGGCAGCGCCAGAAAGGCCGCGCAGACGGCCAGCGGGACGCTGAGCCGCAGGCCGCCCAGAAGGCTGACCGCCGAGCAGCCCGCCAGCAGGAGCAGCGCCAGCACGCACCGTCCCGCCCGGGAGTGCTCCTGAACCGCCGCAGTGAACTGCGCCGTGCAGACGGCGAGGATCAGCAAACGCGCCGCCAGAAAGGCCGCGCTGCCCGCCTGGACTCCCGCGCTCAGCAGGCTCAGAATTCCGATCAGCAGATACAGGCAGCACGCCGACGCAGGCATGAACCACCGCCGCTCACGCGGCAGAAGCCCGGAAAAGATGCAAAGCTCCGCGAGAATGAGGAAGCCCGCCGCGATCGGCTCGAACGCGCCGTCCGCACCCCAGAACACCAGATAGCCCGCCGCCGCGCCGAGATAGGCGCAGATCGCCGGAAGCGAAAACGGCAGCGAGGCCGCCAGCGCCAGCGCGGCGGGCACGTTCCTTCCGAGCAGGCGGACGCCCGCCAGCAGAAAACCCCCGGCAAACGCCGCGCCGCACTGCGCCGCCAGTTGCAGCACCGTGCTCGCGGCGAACCGCACGGATAGCTCGCGCCGCAGCGCGTGCAGTCTTTTTCCCAGCGCAGCTTGCTTTTTCATCCTCGTTCCCTCTTCATCCGTAAGCTCCGAGGCGGCAATGACCGCTTCTGAGGATATCTTAGCATACGCGCGGGGCAAAACACGTCGGGAAAGGGGACACTGCGCAGAAACCGGAAATATCTCTGCGCGGAGGATACGCGCCCGCGGGCCTTCTGCGTATTCGGTGAAAAAGCATTTGCATGGCAAATGCGCCGCCTGAAACGCAAGACCCGCACCGGACATATCCGGTGCGGGTCTCCGTTCTGCGCCGCAGACGGCGCTTGCTTTGCTTTCTTTATTTCAGCTCGAGCTTGAGGTCGCCCTCGCGGATCCAGCCGAGCTTCCGGAAGAGCAGTCCGAACAGCCACGTCAGGACGGCGGGCAGGACGAAGCAGATAAGCACGAGGCCGATCCAGTCCATGGCCGCCGGGGTGATGGCGGATGCGCCGTTGGCGATGGCCTCCTCACTCGGGCTGAACCAGCCGGTGATGACGCCGATCTGGCCGCAGAGGCCGCAGGTGCCCATGCCGGAGTTGATCGGCGCGCCGTTCATCTGAAGCCGGAACACGCAGGTGGCCAGCGGGCCGGTGATGGCGGAGGTCAGGATGGCCGGAAGCCAGATGCGGGGATTGCGGACGATGTTGCCCATCTGGAGCATAGAGGTGCCGAGTCCCTGCGCGACCAGACCGCCCCAGCGGTTTTCCCGGAAGGAGAGGACGGCAAAGCCGACCATATTCGCGCAGCAGCCCGCCACAGCGGCTCCGCCCGCAAGGCCCGTCAGGAACAGGACCTGACAGATGGCGGCGGAGGAGATCGGCAGCGTCAGCGCGATGCCGACCAGCACCGAGACAGCAATGCCCATCCAGAACGGCTGAAGCGCCATCGCAGTCTGGATCAGCTTTCCGAACGCGCCCGCGGCAACACCGATGGGCGGCGCGATCCACTTTGCCAGCACGACGCCGACGAGGATCGTCACGGCGGGCGTCACCAGAATGTCGATCTTCGTTTCCTTGCTGACGGCCTTGCCGCATTCTGCGGCGACGATGGCAATGATGAGGACCGCGAGCGGGCCTCCGGCGCCGCCTTCCGCATTGGCGGCCCAGCCGACCGCCGCCAGCGAAAACAGCACCATGGCGTCTGCCTTGAGGGCGTAGCCGATGGCGACGGCCATCGCCGGGCCGGAGACGGACATGGCGTAGGTGCCTACGTCGATGAGCAGCTGTACGTGAAGCTGCGCGCCGAGCGTCTTGATGATCGTGCCGATTAGCAGCGAGCAGAACAGGCCCTGCGCCATGGCGCTCAGCGCGTCGATGCCGTAGCGCTTTGCGGAGATCTCAATGTTTTTTCGTTTCAGAAAGGCTTTTACTTTACTCATTTTCCTCCCTCTTTTCTTGGTATCTCTTCTGAGGCTATTCTACCAGACTTTCCGGTGTTGTCAACCGAAATACAAATACCGGGGCGTTTCCATGTGAAACGCTATATATTGTGTTTCACGGAGAAAAGTCCACTAAATATCGCAATATTCCCTTGACACGCCCCGCGTTTTCGGGTATAGTAGCACTGCACTGAAATTGAGGATACAAGATATTGTGGTCACAGTGCCGCAAAATGTGCAACATTTAGTTTTGCTTGCAGGATGCCCTGCATTCTGCGGTGTGATAGGGAGAGGGGAACGCATCATGAAAATCATCAAGCGCAATGGCTCCGAGGTGGTCTTTGACATCATGAAGATCATCTCCGCCGTGACAAGGGCGAACAACGTCGTCTCAGAGGACGAGCGGCTCAGCCCCATGCAGATCCGGCGCATTGCCGAGAGTGTGGAAAACAGCTGCCTGTCGATGAACCGGGCGCTGAACGTGGAGGAGATTCAGGATCTGGTCGAGCATCAGATCATGGCGCACGGCGCGTATGAGGTAGCGAAGAATTACATTACCTACCGCTACACCAGAAGCCTTGTGCGCAAGTCCAACACGACGGACGAAAAGATCCTGTCGCTGATCGAGTCCAACAACGAGGAGGTCAAGCAGGAGAATTCCAACAAGAACCCGACCGTCAACGCGGTGCAGCGCGACTATATGGCGGGCGAGGTCTCCAAGGATCTGGCGGCGCGTATCCTGCTGCCGCGCGAGATCGTCGAAGCGCACGAGGCCGGCATCATCCACTTCCATGACGCGGATTACTTTGCGCAGCATATGCACAACTGCGACCTTGTAAATCTGGAGGACATGCTCCAGAACGGCACGGTCATTTCCGGCACGCTGATCGAGAAGCCGCACAGCTTCTCCACGGCCTGCAACATCGCCACGCAGATCATCGCGCAGATCGCCTCCAACCAGTACGGCGGACAGTCGATCTCGCTGACGCATCTGGCGCCGTTCGTGGACGTTTCCCGCAAGAAGATCCGCCGCACGGTCATGGAGGAGATCAAGACCTTCGGCGTGGAGCCTTCCGAGGAAGCGATCTCCTCAGTCGTTGAAAACCGTCTGCGCGACGAGATCCGCCGCGGCGTCCAGACCATCCAGTATCAGGTCGTCACGCTCATGACCACCAACGGTCAGGCGCCGTTCATCACGGTGTTCATGTATCTGGGCGAGGCACGCTCCGCGCAGGAGCAGCATGACCTTGCCATCATCATCGAAGAGACGCTCAAGCAGCGCATCGAGGGCGTCAAGAACGAGAAGGGCGTCTGGATCACGCCCGCCTTCCCGAAGCTCATCTATGTGCTCGAGGAGGACAACATCACTGAGGATTCGAAGTTCTGGTATCTGACGAAGCTGGCCGCAAAGTGTACGGCCAAGCGGATGGTGCCGGATTACATCTCCGAAAAGAAGATGAAGGAGCTGAAGCTCTCCAAGGGTGAGACGCCGGGCCACGGCGATGTGTATACCTGCATGGGCTGCCGCAGCTTCCTGACGCCCGACCGCTCCGGCAACGGCTGGAACAACGTTGCGAACGCCGGAAATTACGAGCCGGGCAAGCCCAAGTATTACGGCCGCTTCAATCAGGGCGTCGTGACCATCAATCTGGTGGACGTGGCGCTGTCCTCCGGCGGCGCGCTGGACAAGTTCTGGCAGATCTTTGACGAGCGGCTGGAGCTTTGCTACGAGGGCCTGATGTGCCGCCACAACCGGCTCAAGGGCACGCTCTCCGACGCCGCGCCCATCCTGTGGCAGTACGGCGCGCTGGCCCGCCTCAAGAAGGGCGAGCCGATCGACAAGCTGCTCTACGGCGGCTATTCGACGATCTCTCTGGGCTATGCGGGACTTTATGAGTGCGTCAAGTACATGACCGGCAAGTCCCACACCGACCCCGCCGCCACGCCGTTCGCCATCGAGATCATGCAGCACATGAACGACGCCTGCAAGCGCTGGAAGGAAAAGACCGATATTGACTTCTCCCTCTACGGAACGCCGCTGGAGTCCACGACGTACAAGTTCGCCAAGTGTCTGCAAAAGCGCTTCGGCATCATCGAGGGCATCACCGACAAGAACTATATCACGAATTCCTATCACATCCATGTGACCGAAAATATCAACGCCTTTGACAAGCTGGCCTTCGAGTCGCAGTTCCAGGCGCTTTCGCCCGGCGGCGCGATCAGCTACGTCGAGGTGCCGAACATGCAGCAGAACATCGACGCGGTGCTCGAGGTCATGAAGTTCATCTATGAGCACATCATGTACGCCGAGCTGAACACCAAGTCGGACTACTGTCAGGTCTGCGGCTTCGACGGTGAGATCGAGATCAAGGAGGATGCGGACGGGAAGCTCGTCTGGACGTGCCCGCAGTGCGGCAACACCGACCAGTCGAAGATGAACGTCGCCCGCCGCACCTGCGGCTACATCGGCACGCAGTACTGGAATCAGGGCCGGACGCAGGAGATCCGCGACCGGGTGCTGCATCTGTAAACAAAAATGCTGCCGCGCAATGCGCGGCAGCACCGTTTTCATTTGGAATCCCCGCCGGAGGGCCGCTTCGGCTTCGGGATGTGCGGGCTGTCCAGGATCTGATGGACGACCGCGACGACGCTGATCCCGGCGGCAAGGCCGATGGCCCACTGGGCCGTCAGAAGGCCGTAGCGCCGGGTGGCGATGTAGTTGTCCTGAACGAGCGAGAGCATCATATAATAGACGTAGCTGCCCGGTACGAGCGGGATCAGCGCCGGGATCAGGAACAGCGTAGCCGGAGCCTTGGCGTATTTCGCGGCGATCTCGGCGTAGGCTGCGGAAAAGATGCTGACCAGCAGCACCAGATAGAACAGATTCCCGATCCGGCTGCGCAGCAGCAGATAGACCGCCCAGCAGGCGGCCGCGCCGCCCGCGGCCAGCGGAATATGCCGCCGGGGCAGATGATACATCAGGCAGAAGCCCGCCGTGCTGACGAGCGCGGCGATCAGTTGGATCAGATTTTTCATAGTCACACCCCGAACAGATAGATGGCGCTGCCGAAGCCCATGGCGAGCGATCCTGCCAGCAGCAGCGATTCTGCCAGCCGCAGCAGGCCGGAGATGGTATGTCCGACCAGCATGTCGCGGACGGAGTTCGTCAGCGGAACGCCGGGGATCAGCAGCATAATTACGCCGATCAGAATTTTATCGACCGCAAGCACCGGGAAAAGGCGTCCGCCGAGGCAGATCACCGAGCCGACAAGAAACGCAGTCAGGAACTGAAAAACGGCGGCGTTGCGGAATACGGGAAGGATCTTCTCCTGCAAAAGCCGGACGAGCGCGCCCGCCAGCGCAGCGAAGACGCCATCCCAAAGCCCGCCGCCGAAAAAGACCGCGAAGCCGCCCGCGCCGAGCATACTCCCGAGAAACAGCAGCAGCGGCCTTGCGTGTCCGGCATGGATGGCCTGCACGCGCGCGTGCAGCTCCTCCGCCGGAAGCGGCTCCTGACAGCAGCTGCGGCTGAGCGCGTTCAGCGCCTCGAGCTTCTGAAAATCGACCGTGGCTGAGCGGCAGATGCGCCGCGTCTGCGTCAGCTCCACGCCGTCCTGAAACAGGATGGTGAGGACGATGTCGGAGGTAATGACGAAAATATCGACCTTCTGCGCGCCGTAGGCCTGCCCGAGGCGGGTCATGGTGTCCTCCACGCGGTTGATCTCCGCGCCGCTGGTGAGCAGTGTTTCGCCGATATCCAAAAGCTCGTGTACGATCTGATCGTGTGCCTCCACGGCGTGCACCTCCCTTGAAAAGCATTTCCGGAAAAGATATTTTAGCAGATTATTGACTGTTGTCAAGCCCGCTCTGGAGGAATGTATGAACTACGCGACCATCAAACCATGGGATATTGCGAACGGCCCCGGCGTGCGCGTGAGCGTATTCGTCTCCGGCTGTACACACCGCTGCAAAAACTGCTTTAACGCCGAGGCGTGGGACTTCAACTACGGCGAGCCGTTCGACGGGGCCGTGATGGACCGGATCGTCCGTCTCGCGCAGCCGGACTATATCCGCGGCGTGACCTATCTCGGCGGTGAGCCGTTCGACCCGCACAATCAGGCGGGGCTGCTGGAGCTGTCGAAAAAGCTCCGCGCGGCCTATCCGCAGAAGTCCATCTGGTCGTTCACGGGCTATGTCTACGGGAAGAACCTGCCGCAGGTGCCGGGCGTGACCGACGCGCTGCTGGCAAGCCTCGACGTGCTGGTGGATGGGCCGTTTATCGAGGAACAGAAGAATCTGCGTCTGCGCTTCCGCGGGTCGGAGAATCAGCGGCTCATTGACATGCCGCAGACGCTGAAAGCCGGAACCGTCGTTCTCTGGGACGAGGAACAGTGAGGAGTTCATTATGCCCAAAATCAAAATCCATTATTTTTCCCCCGACGCGCCCCGGCTCAAAATGACCGAAAAGGGCGACTGGATCGACCTGTACTGCGCCGAGACCATGACGCTGCACGCAGGCGATTTCGCGCTCGTGCCGCTGGGCGTTTCGATGCAGCTGCCCGAGGGCTACGAGGCCCGCACCGCGCCGAGAAGCTCGACCTTCCGCCGCTGGGGCATTTTGCAGGCGAATTCCGTCGGCGTGATCGATAACAGCTACTGCGGCACGAACGACGAGTGGAAGCTCCCGGTCTACGCCACGCGCGATACCGTGATCGAGAAGGGCGACCGCATCTGCCAGTTCCGCATTTTTGAGGTGCAGCCCGCCGTCGAATTCGAGGAGTGCGAAGCGCTCTCCGACGTGGACCGCGGCGGCTTCGGCTCGACGGGCGTCAAATAAAGCGCCGTGCAGGTAAATACGCCGATAAAAGGCTCCTTCGTATGGTTTCGGCCATAGGCGGGAGCCTTTGCCGGTCTGACAGGATGCGCCGGAGCGCCCGGATGCTCCCCTATCATCGGCCGGAGGCGTGATTTTTTCGGTGGGCCAAAGTATGCCGCCGGAGGCATCCCGCGCCTTTGGGGTGCAGAAAAAGGGCCGCCGGCGCTTGCCGGCGGCCCCATATTTATCTGTTATCAGTCCCTGCACCGAAGCGCCCGGATGGCGTTCAGCACCGCAAGGATCATAACGCCCACATCGGCGAAGATCGCGGCCCACATGTTCGCAACGCCAACTGCGACCAGCGCGAGGCAGCCGAACTTGACGACCAGCGAGAACACGATGTTCTGCTTGACGATGCCGATGCACTTGCGGGAGATCTTGATGGCCTTTGCGATCTGGAGCGGATCGTCGTCCATGAGAACGACATCGGCGGCTTCGATCGCAGCGTCCGAGCCCATCGCGCCCATGGCAATGCCGATATCGGCTCTGGTCAGGACCGGTGCGTCGTTGATGCCGTCGCCGACGAAGGCAAGCTTGTCGTTCTTAGCCTTCGCAGCCAGAAGCTTTTCTACCTGCTCGACCTTGTCGCCCGGCAGAAGCTCGCTGTGGACCTCGTCCACGCCAAGCTCCGACGCCACCTGTTCAGCCACGCGCTTCGCGTCGCCCGTCAGCATGACCGTCTTTTGGACGCCCGCCTTTTTCAGCTGTGCGATGGCCTCCTTCGAATGCGGCTTGACCACGTCGGAAATGACGATGTGGCCCGCGTACTGGCCATCGATGGCCATATGGATGATGGTGCCGACACAGTGGCAGTCGTGGTATGCAATGCCGAGCTGCTCCATCAGCTTGCCGTTGCCGGCGGCGACGGTGTGTCCATCGACCTTTGCTTCGATGCCGTGGCCGCTGATCTCTTCAATATCCGTCACGCGGCTGCGGTCGATCTCCTTGCCGTAGGCCTTCTGGAGGCTCTTGCTGATGGGATGCGAGGAGGCGCACTCCGCCAGCGCGGCGTATTCCAGAAGCTGCTGCTCGTCGAACGGGCAGTGGTGAACGGCGGTGACCTCAAAGACGCCCTGCGTCAGCGTACCGGTCTTGTCGAAAACGACGACCCTCGACTCGGACAGCGCTTCGAGATAGTTGGAGCCTTTGATCAGAATGCCCTCCTTGCTGGCGCCGCCGATCCCGGCGAAGAAGCTCAGCGGGATGCTGATGACCAGCGCGCACGGGCAGCTGACGACCAGGAACGTCAGCGCACGATAGATCCAGTCTGTCCAATTGGCGTCCATGCCTGCGATCATGCGGCCAAGCGGCATGAGCACGGCCAGCGCCAGCGCGGCAGCGCAGACGGCGGGCGTATAGATCTTCGCAAAGCGGGAGATGAACGCCTCGGATCTCGATTTGCGGGAGCTTGCGTTCTCCACGAGGTCGAGGATCTTCGACACCGTGGACTCGCCGAAGGCCTTCGTCGTGCGGATCTTGAGCACGCCGGACATGTCGATGCAGCCGCTGATGATCTCGTCGCCCGCCTTCACGTCGCGCGGCAGACTCTCGCCGGTCAGCGCACTGGTGTTGAGGCTGGCGCTGCCCTCGACGACCACGCCGTCCAGCGGCACCTTTTCGCCTGGCTGCACCACAATGATGCTGCCGACCGTGACCTCGTCCGGATCGACCTGCTTCAGCTGGCCGTCCGCCTCGATGTTCGCGTAATCCGGGCGGATGTCCATGAGCGCCGTGATATTTCTGCGGCTCTTGCCGACGGCGTAGCTCTGGAACAGCTCGCCGATCTGATAGAACAGCATGACGGCGATGCCCTCGACATAGTCGCCGCTCTTCGTCCAGATGGCAAGGAAGAACGCGCCGAGCGTCGCCAGTGCCATCAGGAAGTTCTCGTCAAACGCCCGTCCGTTGAGAATGCCCTTGCCCGCCTTTCTCAGGATATCATAGCCAATGACCAGATACGCAGCAAGGTAGGCGATCAGCTGCGGCACGCCGGTGATCGGGATGAATTTCAGCGCGATCAGCATGACCGCCGTGATCAGGATGCGCACAAGCATCTTTTTCTGTTTCTTTGTCATGATCGTTATGACCTCCTGTTCCAATAAGACAGCACCGGGCGGGCCGCTGCGTGTGCAGGATGGCCCGAGCGGCCGCTTCTATCTTATAATTCGATCTCGCAGTCCGGCTCGACCTTCTTGCAGGCCTTAAGGACGGCCTTCATCGTCTTTTTCTCGTCCGCGCCCTCGGCAAATTCAACGATCATCTTCTGCGTCATGAAATTCACAGTCGCATCCGCGACGCCTTCGGTCTTTTTCGTGGCTTCTTCCATCAGGTTCGCGCAGTTCGCGCAGTCCACTTCGATCGCATAAGTCTTTTTCATAAAATTGACCTCCGTTTTTGAATCTGCATTTGAATTAAACGCTTGCTTAATCATTACATCCGCAGTATACTGGTCTCAGCCCGAAAAATCAAGCCCTTCCGGAGGGATGCTTCCGAAAAGGCGAAGGGAATTTCCAAAACGGATAAAAGGAGAAAATGCCATGGCCGGTTTTACGCTGCCGCACGATCACGGCGAACAGAAGCACGCGGAAAATCTGCACCGGGAGCTGATGAATGTCGAGCATTTCGGCGCCGTCTGCGAGATTTTCAAGCAGCTGAGCGACCCGACCCGGGTCCGCATCTTCTGGCTGCTCAGCCACCACGAGGAATGCGTCATCAACATCGCAGCGATGCTGGAGATGTCCAGCCCGGCGGTCTCGCACCATCTGCGCTGCCTCACGCAGAGCGGCCTTCTGACCAGCCGCCGCTGCGGCAAAGAGGTCTATTACAAGGCTGCCGACACAGCGCAGATCCGCCTCCTGCACGAGATCGTCGAGCAGGTGATGGAGATCGCCTGCCCGGAAAAGGCGGTGGATCTTCAGGCTGCGCAGACGGAGATCATCCGCCGCGTCCACGACGATCTGACGGAAAACCTTTCCGAGCGCGTGACCATCGAGGCGCTTTCCCGGAAATATCTGATGAACACGACCACGCTCAAGCGCGTATTCAAGGAGGTCTACGGCGAGACCATCGCCGCGCACATGAAAAAGCACCGCATGGAGGCCGCCGCCGCCCTGCTCGTCCAGACGCAGGACGATATTTCCGCCATCGCGCAGGCGGTCGGCTATGAGAGCCAGAGCCGCTTCACCTCCGTTTTTAAGGAGACCTACGGCGAGCTGCCAACGGAATACCGCCGCAGAAAGCTCGAGGGCTGAGCACAGCCGCAAATAAGGCCAGCGCCTTCCGTACATGATGAAAATCCCCGCCGGACACAGGTCCGGCGGGAATTTTGTTCCGTCAAGGAAGCGATCACGCCTGCTTCAGCGTGATATGCAGCCACTTCTTCGCGCAGTCCAGCCACGCATGGACGTATTCGTGCTCCGGGAGCACCTTGTCCAGCGTTCTCGCATCGCTGGTCGCAAGACCGTGTTCGCCCTCCGGATAGACGTGTAGCTCAAACGGGATCCTGTGCGCGGCCAGCGCCTGCGCGTACAGGAGGCTGTTCATGACCGGCACGCCGCCGTCGGCAGCCGTGTGCCAGAGGAACGCGGGCGGCGTATGCTCCGTCACAAGCTTTTCACAGGAGAACTTCTGAATTTCCTCCGACGTGCGCTCCGTTTTGCCGGTCAGCGCGTCAATGCTGCCGAGATGCGCCCACGCGGGATCGGCGGTAATGACCGGGTAGCAGAGGATGGACGCCTGCACCGGCTTGCTGTCGGGGAACAGCGCCCGCACCTCCGGGCAGTCATACGCCGTGGAATAGTGCGCCGCCAGATGGCCGCCCGCCGAGAAGCCCATGATGGCCGTGCGGGCCGTGTCACAGTGCCACGCGGCCGCATTTTTATGAATCAGCTCCATGGCCGCCGCGACCTCGCACAGCTGCGCCGGGAAGCGGTATGGATGGACGGAATAGTACAGGATAAAAACGTTGAAGCCCTCCGGCAGGAAGTGCAGTGCGATTGGCTCCGCCTCCCGCTGGCTGCAAAAGCAATAAGCGCCGCCGGGGCAGATCAGCAGGCTCGGGTGCGCTTCGTTGTCCCGGCCCATCTCGGTCAGGTTGTCCGGCAGATAGGCTGCCAGCGTCGCGTCGCGGCCATTCTCGCCAAGTGCCGGGAAAAAGTCCTTCAAATGCAGAATTTCATATCTCATTTGTAATCCACCGTATGCAGCCGCTCCAGCTCACAGTGCTTCAGCCATTCCAGTGCGATCAGCGTTGCGCCGATCTGGTTCGGATGCACCCGATCCCACGCCAGATAGGAGGAATGCCGGACGGAGCAGTATTTGCTGAACATTGCCTGCAGATCGATGAAAATGCAGCCGTATTCCTCAGCCAGCTCCTTGCAGATCGCGCCGTATTCGTCCATTCTCGCGCGCATGAAGTCGCTCGCGTTCGGCTCCATGTAGTAGGGCGTCATGAGGAAAATGCCCTTGACATGGGGCTTTTCCGTGAGGATCATTTTGCGGACGTTCTCGCGGTACTCCTCCGGAGAAATGGTCTGCTCCTTGATGGCCGGGCTGTCGAACTGACGCCAGACGTCGTTGATGCCGATGCAGATGCTGACCCACTGCGGATCCAGCGCGCGCACGTCGCGTTCCCAGCGCGCCAGCAGCATCTGGCTGTTGTCGCCGGAAATGCCGGAGTTGGTCACGCGCAAATGCACCTCCGGGTAGAGCGCGGCCAACAGATTCTCGATCACACGCACATAGCTGTGGCCGATGCTGTCAAACAGGCCCTCGCCGACGGGATTCTGGCTGCCCATATCGGTGACGGAATCGCCCGCAAAGACGATTCGATCCATATCCTGAAAAATCATTTTTCTCTCTCCTTGTCGTCTCCCCATGGTCCGGGGAAATCTGCGGACGCGGCTTCGCACCCATCCTGCGTTCATTATATCGGCCCGTTTGGAAAATAACAATGCACAAATTTCGACTTTTTTTGATGCGCCGCAGACAAAAGCAGCCCCCGCCCGGAATGCTCCGGGCGGGGGCTGTTAAACAGACCCGTTTCTTTTGGGTGTATCCGAAAACAGCCAACGCACCCGGACAGCTGGCCTTTTCGTGCTGCGCCGCGCCATTTTCCCTTGAAATACGTCAGTATTCCTGCGAAAAAATGTCTTGCTCAGCGCGAAAATTCCTTGCTGCCGGCCGCATCGCCCGTTTTCAGATCCCCCCTAAGGGAGCAGGTCTGCGGGGGGCTGATTCTGTACTGCGTCCACAAGCACCAGCGTCAGGCCGATATATGCGGCCAGCGCGGCCGCCAGCAGCGAACAAATGACGATGCAGACCACGCGCAGCACTTTTTTCCGCCGGAGACACACGGCGGACAGGACGATCCCGGCGACCGCCAGAAGGAACAGTAAAACTGCGACCCAGAATTCCATAGCTTTCTCCTTATCTCCGCGCAGCGGCCCGCTCTGCGGGGGCGGCGCTTATTCCGCGGCCGGAAGGCCGCTCTTCAAAAGCACGTCCAGGATCCGGCACATACCCTGAAGCGTTGCCGTATACCACTTGCGCACCGCGCCGAGATCGCGCATATCCATCTGCGCCGGAACCTCGGCGAAGGCATACTTCGTGTTCAGCGCAATCGACAGCGTGCCGTCACGCAGGACGGCGCTCTCCATCTCTCCGGCGGTCACCCGCTCCAGCTCCTTGAACATCTCGCGGAGCTGCGGCGCGGCCTCCGCAGCCTCGCCGTCTCTGCCGCAGACCGTATAGCGCGCGGCAAACGCCGCCGGGTCGGAAAGGTCGCCGCAGGGATGCTCCTCCACGCGCTCGCGGATCGCAAGCGCGCCGTCCGCCGCCTTGCAGCGGATGACGATGCCGTCCAGCATCTCCGTGATCTCAGTCACCATGTCCTGCCCGCTTCTATGCTCATAGCTGTGGCGCAGGATCACATTGGCCGCCGAAAAGCGCATGCCGCGATACACGCCCTCGCGGAAGCACCGAAGCTCGCACTTTTCCCAGAGCCGGTCTACCAGCCGCGACTCGCGCAGCCATGCTTCGTCGATCCGAAGCTCCGGCGAACGGCCCTCCGGACCAAAGGCGCGGTCCAGCTCCGCCCGGTAGAAATCGCCGAGCTGCGCGTCCAGCAGCGCTCTTCTCTGCCGCTGCGCGGCGCCTGCGATCAGGCCGCCCGCCGCGCCGACGGCCAGCAGCGCGCAGGCCAGCAGCTTTTTCTGCCACACCCACAGCACCAGCACGCAGGCGATGACGCTCACGATGCACAGCAGTATAGAAATTGCTTCCACCCGCTGACAGCGGCCCAGCTGCCGCGACAGCGCCTCGTCGCTCAGCTTTTCCGCAGCGGCGGTACTTTCTCTGTTCATTGCCATAGGCTTACGTCTTCTCTCCCGGCGCATGGAGCGCGGAGCAGTCCGGCTGATAGACATAGCCGTCTGCGGCGTCCCAATACCAGACCAGCACCGTCTGCGTGCCGTCCTCATGCAGGAAGGTCATTCGAATGTCGCCCTGCGCGTCTGCGTTCAGATCGTCGAAGGAGATCCCGCTGTAGGCGCTCTGCGCGTCCGGGATGGTCTCCGGATAGACGGCCTCGTCCAGCAGCACCTGTTCCGCCGTGTCATAGTAGATCGCGGCGTCCTCCGTATGGACGCAGACGCAGACATCGATGCGCTCTGCGTCCCGGACGAGCGTTCCCATGTCGTTGATGATGCCCCAGGTGCGCCAGTCCGCGCCCGCGATATCGCTGCCGTCCGGCTCTGCGTCCGGCTCCGCCGCCGGTGCGCAGCCCGCGAGCAGGCCGCAGGCCAGCGCCAGCAGGAGCGCCAGAATTTTCTTCTTCATCGCTTTCCTCCGCATTCTCAGTCGAAGTAATCGCCCCAGCCGTCGTCATATCCGTCGCCGGGGTCGCTCCAGCCGTCGCCGGGATCGGACCATGGGTCATAGTCGTCGTAGTATCCGTCGCTGTAGTCCCAGCCCGCGTCGTTGGCCTCCATGTACTCGCCGGTGTCCTCGTCGATATAGCCGTCGGAGCCGAAGCCAATGAACTCGTTCTCATAGCCGTTCCAGTACCAGATATCGCCGTCCTCGTCATACCAGTAGTACGCCGTGCCGTAGTCGCCGGGGTCGGAGGCGGGCTGCGCGGGACGGCTCTTCGGCGCGGTGCTCCAGCCCGCGGTGTAGGAAAGGGTCGTCAGCATGTTGTTGCAGATGTCGAAATAGTTGCGGATGCGGGCCTCCTCGGCAATTGTGACCGCGACCAGCGCATATCCGGTCGGGCCGTAGTAGCGCACCTCCATGCAGCCGCGCACGGGATGGTCGGGGCCGTTGGCAAAGATCGAGCCGTCGAGCCACATATAGCCGGTCAGGCTGTAGTTGTCGCCGTTGTCCTGGAAATTCGAGCCGAAGGACTTCAGCAGATAGCTTCCGTACATGCTGTTCATGAAGTCGTCGAGCATCTTCACCATGTACGCCTTCGCCGTGGCCGCGCCCTGCGACATGTAGTCGTCGAAGCCGGAGATTGGCTGGAAGGCGACCAGGATGTTGGAGTAATAGTCGTCGGTGCCGTCCTCCATGACCGCGTTGAAGCTCAGCGAATTGGAGACGGAGGACTGCTCATGCGCCTCCATCTGGATAGGATAGTCGATGGTGACGTTCGTAAAGCCGCCCGGGAAGCTGGCCGTCTGGTTCAGCTCGTCCTCCGGCGTCGGCAGGAGCATGATATACTCCCACGGGGAAAGCGCGTTCCCGTTCTCGTCGCTCAGGCTTCCGTCTGCCGCCTGCGTCAGCGTGGTGAGGAAGCTTCCGTCCTCCTGATACAGTGAGACGCCGCCGTCCTCCACGACCACATGGCCGGGGCCGACCTGCTGACCGTAAAGGTTGATGGCGATCCATTCATAGTCCTCGTTGATCACGATGTAGAACGGCTCCGTGTCAAATTTCCAGCAACCCGCATAGGGCGCGATATCGGCCGTTTCGTCGATCGTGTAGTCCGGCTCCTCAATCCACTCGTCCTCCGTATCGTAGGCGGAGGGGTCGTAGTCGCTGACCACGTCGAAGGGCACCTCGCCCTCGGGCGGCAGGAATACGATGTAGTCACCGTCGTGCAGCTCGATGTCCAGCTCATCCACGCTGGTGTCGTACAGGATGTAGTTCTCGCCGTTGTAGACCAGAATGTTGTAGGTATCCGGGACCTCGGACTCCTTGTAGGTGCCGAGTCCGGCCTCGATGCTCTCGCCGTCGGCAAAGACGCCGTCCACATATTCCGTGTCCCATTCGGTGCTGGTCGAAGGGGTGATGCTGATCGACGAAATATCGCAGCCGCTGCGGTTGACCAGCGTGACCGACACCGACACCTCCGGCTCCGGTTCGCCGCAGGCCGTCAGCGTCAGCAGAAGAACGGCGCTCAGCAGCAGCACCAGAATCCACCTTGTGCGTTTCATAATTTTCCTCCTCAAATTCCGTTTTCGTTTCCGAAGCTCCGCTCAGTGCGCCTGCTCCGCCATGCTCAGAAGCTCGTCATGGCTCAGCTCCACATTGCCGAAGCGGACAAAGATCCCGTTCGTCACGGCACTGCCCCATGTATGCAGGTCGGAAAGCGGCCGGAAGCGGAGCTTATCCAGATGCGGCTTCATGTCCAGAAGCAGACGGCTGCCGGAGACGAAATCCACCTGAAGAATGTAGTCCGGAAGCGGCGCGACCGCTGAAATATATTTCCGATACAAGAAAGCTCCTCCTTCCGCATGGAAAGATCCACCGTACCTTTATTGTACGGTGGATCGTGAAAAAAGCATATTAACCAATGGTTAGGGTGTATCTGCGTTCAGAAGCTCCGCGAGGCGGCGGCGCTTGGTGCGCGTGTCGCCGTCGAGGAAGAGCTTGGAATAGATCTGGTTGACGTACTGCTTGACGCTTCCCTCGGAGAGGAAGAGCTTCTCGGCGATCTCGCGGTTGCTCAGACGCGCGGCAGCCAGCTGGGCGATCTCCCGCTCGCGCGCGGTCAGCGCCATGAGCGCCTCCGGCTGTGCCGGCTCCTCCGGCTGCGGTGTGAGCCGCGCCTCGTACCGCGCGCCAAGCTCGAGAATACGCCCGGTCAGCTCTGCGGATGCGCCGTCCGTACACTGCGGCAGCAGCTCCCGCAGCCAGCGGAAATTCTCCGCGAACGGGATCAGCAGCCCGTCCGGCGCGGCCTCGCGCAGGGCGGCGTTCATCTGCTCCAGCGCCTCCGCGCGCTTTCCCAGCGCCGCGTAGGCCGCCGCCGTCTGGATGCGGATATGCAGCGCGACCAGCGCATAGTGCAGCCCCGCGCACGCGCCGAGCAGCCCCTCGCTGCGGGCGATCACGCGGGCATACGCCTCCTGCGCCAGATAGACCTGATTTTCGATCAGCTCCATCATCGGCTTTCCGGGCGCGAGAAAGTTGAGCGACGCGAGCCGGTGCTCCGCGAACACGTCCGGGATCTGCTCCGTCCGGCCGCACAGCGCCTGATAGTAGGCGCAGGAGGCGTCCAGAAGCTTGATCCACGCGGCGTTGTGGTGCCGTTTCAGCTCCTCCCGGCGCTGTGCGAAGGTACAGCGCGGCTTTTCATCCGTACAGAGCGACATCCGCCACGCCAGAAAATCGCAGCAGAGCGCCATGTTCTCCTGTCCGTTCCCTTCGATCTGCGCATAGGCGCTCTCGAGCGCGATCTGCGCGTCGGAGAAGCGGCCCTGCATAAACGCCGCCTCCGCGTCCATGATCCGCTCCGCGCCGCGTCCGTGGCCGTTCGTGATCCGGTAGTAGTGCGGCATACATTCCTCCATCTCGCGCAGCTCCTGCGGCAGCAGGCCCGGCGCGCGGTGGAACATCATCAAAACCGACGGCGAGCCGAACGTCCATCCGCCCTCGTTGCGGATGCTGATGGCCGGGCGGGACATCTGGCTGCTTGCGCTGCGATGCAGGCGGCTCATGGCGCTGATATCGTTGTAGCAGAGGAAGCTCATGATGAGGTCGCACTCGCCCAGAAGATTGCCGCGCTCCTCCTTGGGCATCTCCGGCCGCTCTGCGATGGCCGTCAGCAGCAGCTCCTTCAGCTCCAGCATTTTCGGGATCTGCCGCCAGTTGAACATGCTGCGCATCAGCACCAGAACGGCAAACGGATGCGCTTTGAGCGCCTCCTGCGGGCATTCGGCCAGCCATTCCAGCACCTCCGACGGCTTCAAAGATGCCAGCAGGATCCCCGCGTCGCTCTGGACGACGCGGAGCATGGCGCCGCAGTCGCCGCTCCGGCGGTAGAACGCCATCGCGTGCAGATACTGCCCATGCGCCTCGTACCACTGGCCGTAGCGGCCCTCATAGACGCGCTGCTTCTCCGGCCGCAGCGTCCGGAAGGCCCGCTCCGCGCAGCTCTTCATCATATGGTGGAAGCGGAAGGTCCCACCGTCCGCGAGGCGCGTGACGAAGGCGTTCTGCTCCGTCATCGCCGCGATCAGCGCGGCGGCGTTTTTGTTCCCGCTGATAAACTGCGCCATTTCGACGGTAAATTCATCCGCAAGGCCCATGACCGCAAGGAATTCCTGCCGCCGCGGCGGCAGCGGGTCGATCATGGCGGCGGAAAACATCGTATAGATATCCGAATTGGGGTCCGGCAGCGTTCCGCGCTCGGAAAGCGTGCGCAGATTCAGATAGACGGCGGAAAACCAGCCCTCGCTGGAATACAGCATCTCTTCGATCTGCGCGTCCGTCAGCTCCGTGCCGCAGCGGCGGGCGTAGACGGAAAGCTCCGTGTGGTTCAGCCGGAGCTGCTCTGTACCGATCTGATAGAGCCGCCCGCCCAGCCGGAGCACCTCGTCCGCAGGCAGGAAGCGGTCGCGGCTGGCGACGATCAGATGCACGTTCTCCGGCAGCCGGTTCGTCAGCATACACAAAAAGCGCGGGACGCGGATATCCGTGAGCAGATGGAAGTCGTCGAGGAACAGATAGCAGGGCGCTTCGCCCCCGAGCGCGTGGCACAGGTCGTCCGCGAGAAGCGCCGCCCCGGCGGTATCCGTCGGACACGCGCACTCCCGGAGCACATCCAGCCCCGCGCGGGAGAATGCATCCTGCGCGCTTCTCCAGAAGATGGCCAGATTGTCGGAATAGACGCTGATGCGCAGGACGCGCGCCTGCTCCAGCTTTGTCCGTTCGCCGAGATACCAGTTCACGGCGGTCGTTTTTCCGTAGCCCATCGGCGCAACCACGGTCGTCAGCGCACTGCGCGCAATTGGACGCAGGCACTCCTGCAAGCGCTCCGAGATATAGATGCTGTTCAGATCCCACCGCCGCTTCGCCATGGCCCATCTCCGTTTCCGGCGCTTCGCGCCTGTTTCTGTGCTTATCTTAGCATATTTTCCAGCACAAGGGAAGCCCGGGGTTCGGCGCATTCCCTGTCCTTCCCGCGTGAAAGCCCTCCCGGCGATACCGCCGGGAGGGCTGTTTCTGGAATTCCGCAAGGGCCGAAGCCCGCTTTCTTCGCTATATTTTCTTATTCAAACGTCTCCGCGATGGTCTTGAGCCACTCCGTGATCTCCAGATGCTGCGGGCAGTGCTCCTCGCACTGGCGGCAGCCGATGCAGTCGGATGCCTTGCCCGCCTTATCGGTCGCCCATTTGTATTCCGTGACATACTGTGCCTTGCCCAGCGCCGCGAAGCGGCGGTAGTCGTTATAGACCGTAAACAGTGACGGGATGGGAATGCTCTGCGGGCAGCCGTCGGTGCAGTAGCGGCAGCTGGTGCAGCCGATGGTGATGGATTTGCGCGTGATCTCCGCCGCCTGCTCGACCAGCGCGTGCTCTTCCTCGTTCAGCGGCTGGAAGTCCTGCATGTACGCGACGTTGTCTGCGACCTGCTCTGGCGTGCTCATGCCGCTGAGAACGACCATGACGTTTTCCAGCGACGCGGCGTAACGCACGGCCCACGACGCGATGGACGATTCCGGCTCCTTTGCCTTGAGCAGCCTTTCCGCCTCCTCCGGCAGGCCCGCCAGACGGCCGCCCTTGATCGGCTCCATGACGATCACCGGCTTCTGGTGCTTCACGCAGACCTCATAGCACTTCCGGGACTGGATCTTCTCGTCCTCCCAGTCGAGGTAGTTGATCTGAAGCTGGACATACTCGACCTCCGGATGCGCCGTCAGAATCTCGTCGAGCAGCTCCGCCGTGTCGTGGTAGGAAAAGCCAATGTGCTTCGTTTTGCCCTCTGCCTTCTTCTGCTGGATAAAGCCGAAGGCACCGACCTTTTCTGCGTGCTCATAGTTCTGGCGGTCAACGCTGTGGAGCCAGTAATAGTCGAAGTAGTCCACACCGCAGCGCGCAAGCTGCTCGTTAAAGATACCCTCCATCTCGTCCGCGCCGGGCTTACCGCTCAGCGGCAGCTTGTCTGTGATCGTGAACGCATCGCGCGGATAGCGCTTGACGACCAGCTCCCGGAGCGTCGTTTCGCTCTTGCCGCCATGGTACATATAGGCCGTGTCAAAATAGGTAAACCCGGCGGCCAGATACGCGTCGAACATCTTTTTCGTGGTCTCCATATCGATCACCCTCTGTCCGTCCGCCTCGATCTGCGGCAGGCGCATCGCGCCGAATCCCAATTTCTTCATATCTCATGCTCCTTCCGTGTTTTGTTCTCCTAACAATATTATAATTGCAGCCGTGCCGGGACGCAATGCTTTTTCTCTGTGCATTTCCGAAAAAATATGCTATGATCCTCTTGACTGTAAACCTGCTTCATACTGTATGCTTGGGGTGTATTCCGGCAAAGGAGGTTCTGCCATGACGATCCGGGAGATCGAAGCGCGCTGCCAGATGGAACGCGCGAACATCCGCTTTTATGAGCGCGAGGGGCTTTTGACCGCGCAGCGTCTGCCGAACGGCTACCGCGACTATACCGAGGAGGACGTGAAGACGCTGCTGCGCATCCGGCTCCTGCGGAGCCTGCACGTCAGTCTGGACGACATCCGCGCGCTCCAGTCCGGCGAAAAGGCGCTCTCCGATACGCTCCGCGCGCAGCTTACCCAGCTCGAACGCGAGCAGCAGCAGGCGGCGGCCGCCGAGGCCGTCTGCCGGGAGATCGAAGCCGCGCATGTCGGCTTTTCCGAGCTGGACGCCCCAAAATATCTCGAGCAGCTCGAGCGCGGCGCGCCGCCCGCGCCTCCGGCCTTTCCGGCGGAGGACCGCTTTCCTGTCGTGCGCTGCCCGTTCCGGCGATTTTTCGCCCGAATGCTCGACGATCTGCTCTATACCGCGCTGGCCTGTGCCATTCTGGCGCTCTGTCATGTCCGGCTCAATATGCAGACCGGCGCGATCGGGTCGCTGATCGCACTGCTTACACTGGCGCTGAATTTCCTGTTCGAGCCGTTCTTCCTGCATTATTCCGGGACGACGCCCGGCAAGGCTCTGCTCGGCCTGTCCATCGAGACGGAGGACGGCGAACGCCTGAGCGTCTCCGAGGCGCGGTGGCGTCTGTGGGGCGTGATCTGGCGGGGCGGAGGACTGGGCATCCCCATCCTCAACCTCTTCCGCCTCTACAAGAGCATGGACGAGCTGCTGGAGGGCCATCCGATGCCGTGGGACGACGGGAAGGTCGTGCTGCTGCGCGATGCGAAGCGCTGGCGCATCCCGGCGTGGTGCCTCGCCGCCGCGTTTGCAGTTTTCCTCGGACTTCTGCCGCAGGCCGCGCAGCGGCTCGCGCCGAATCGAGGCCCGCTGACGCCCGCGCAGTTCGCCGAAAACTACAATTATTACGCATGGTATCTCGACTGCGGCTCCGGCTGGCTCCTTCAGCCCGACGGCACATGGCGTGAGCCGACAACGGAAAACGGCGCCGTCAGCTTCTACCGCGTCCACGAGCCTGACCTCCGGATCGAGACGGAGAACGGCGCCGTCACGCGCGTTTCCTTCTCCTTCTCGCCGGAGGCGTCGGACCCCAACTTCTACAGCTTTTATCCGCAGATGCTCCTGAGCGCGCTCAGCCTCTCCGGCGCGCAGCCGGAAGGCGGCCTTTTCTCCGGCGTCCCGGCGCGGCTGGCCGAGGCCATTCCCGACGTGCCGAGCAGCTTTACCGTGACGGAGGGCGGCGTCCGGCTCACCTGTGACGTTTTTTCAAAAAACTATTATCTGACCGATACCATCTGCTTCCCGGACGACGACGCTCCCGCCGGAGAATGTGTGTTCACGCTGACCTTTGCCGCGGAGATACAGCCATAGCGGCAAGCTTTACGCAAAAAATACCGGCGGCAGCTGCCGCCGGTATTGCTGTCTGCTTCATTCCGCCATGCTTCCGGGTCGTCTGAGGCGGGCCGATTCGGCATCGGCCCCTACGCCCCTTCATAGAACGGGCTTTGTCCGACTTCCATACGTCAAATATTCAACGGGCGCAGACAGAACGACTCGCACAGCATGTCGTGCGCTTGGGAAACCTACCCGAAGGGCGTTCGGACTACGGCTTGTGTAACGAAAACACGCAGAACGGAACGACAAGTTTTTTCTGCGCGAAGCGCTATTTCGTTCTCCGGCGCCTCTTTTCTCCCCATTCTTTTCTGGCGAGACAGAAAAGAATGGGCCGTCGGAGACACACCGCGCCTCCGGCGCATACGGGAAGCCTGCGCCCTCGGCGCTAAAAACCTTCCGGTCACTCCCCGGCGACCGCGACTTTCCAGCAATTCTGATACTCCCCGCCGGGGGCCAGATGGACAAGGTCGCTCTTGCAGTCGAATTCCTCGACCACATCCTGCCGCGACGGCAGCGAACGCCACGGCTCGATGCACAGATACGGCGCGTCGGTCTTTGGCATATGCCACAGGCCGAGATAGTCCATCTGCGGATAGGTCACGGTGATCGCCAGCGGCGTCTTGTCCGAGCAGAGCGTGACGCTCCGCGCCATATTTTTCAGGATGATGGCGTCGTCGTCAAAAAGCTCATGCCGCAGGCGCAGAAGCTGTCCGTTCTCGAGCGGATAGCGCTCGTCATGGCCGCTGAGGAATACGGACGGCGTAAAGCCGACCCGGTCCGGCTCGCACGGCTCGGAGAAGCGGAGACAGTAGTCCTCAAAGGCCGTCCCCGCGCACAGCGGTACGCGGAAGCCGGGGTGGCCGCCGATGCCGAAGGGAAGCTCCTCCGCGTTCGGATTGCGGACGGTATAGCCGATCTCCAGCTCCCGCCCGTGCAGCGCGTAGCGCACAAGGAACTCAAAATGCAGCGGGTACTGCCGCAGCGTCTCTTCATTGTCGCGCAGCGCCAGTGTCACGGTGTCCGCGCTCTGCTCCAGGACGGAGAATTCCGACGCAGCGGCGAAGCCGTGAATGCTCATCGGATAGACCTTGCCGTGGATCCGGTACTGCCCGCCGGTCAGCCGCCCGACGAACGGGAACAGGACCGGCGCGCGGTCCGTCCAGTATTTTTCGTCGCCGTTCCACAAAAGCTGCGTGCCCTTGGCGGTCGCAAGCTCCATCATCTGCGCGCCGTGCGGATCGACCGTCAGGCGCAGGTATTCATTCTGAATCGTCAGCATAAGCTGCCTCCTGTTTTCCCGGCAGGCCCCGGGTTTTTACGGCAGCGCCGCCCGCACCGGAAAAGGCCCGGCGCGGGCCGCAGCAGATCTCTGCGGCGCCGCTCTCCAACTATAGCACAGCGGCAAAGCCCGCGTCCAGCCCTCCGGCGGGGTTTTTACAAAAAAACGCGCCGGGGTCTTGACGCAGGCGCGTCGCAACGGTATAATAAGCACGGCTGCTAAACAATCGAACACAGGGGCGCTGGGTTTCCGGCTGAGATTGCGCGTCGCGCAGGTCCCTTATACCTGATCCGGGTAATGCCGGCGTAGGAAGCTGATTCGTCATATTCTGATGTTATCGTACTGCACTGCACCGATCCGGTTGTCGTGCAGTACATTTATTTTTTGGAGGGTGTTTTTCTATGAAAGGCATCAAAAATCTTACTGTCCGTGCGCTCTGTGAGGGCGCAATCATGCTGGCAATGGCGCTGATCCTGAGCCTCATCAACCTCGTTCCGAGCGCATGGAACTTCGGCGGCTCTGTTACGCTGGAAATGCTTCCGATCATTGTATTCTGCATCCGCTGGGGATTTGGCCCGGGCATGATCGTATCGTTCGCATACAGCGTGCTCACCATGCTGATCGGCAACGGCATCGCCTACGGCTGGCAGTCGATCATCGGCGATTACCTGATCGCGTTCACGCTGCTTGGCTTTGCCGGTCTTTTCCACGGCAAGAAAAACGGCTTTGTATGGGGTACTGTTGTTGCGTGCGCACTGCGCTTCCTTGCGCACTATGTCGCCGGCGCAACGATCTGGGCCGAGTATATGCCTGCCGATTACTTCGGCATGACCATGACGACTCCGTGGTTCTATTCCGCGCTTTACAACGGCTCCTATATGATCCTGAGCTTTGTTCTGACGCTGGTCGTCGGGCTCCTGCTTCAGCGCAACAAGGCCGTCCGTTCGCTCATGAACGGAGACGACATCCGCAAATAATGCGATTCCCGGCGCGGCTTCTCTTCGGGGGGTGAGAGGCCGCGCCTCTTTTTGCGCACGTTTTAGCACTCACGTCGCGCGAGTGCTAAAGTTTACAAAATGGTCATAATTCCTTCACATAATATGCGATTTTCGGGGGTATCTTGATAATTGCCAAAGGGAAAGAGACCTGAGGCGATCAAAAGTACACAAGGCGTCCGGCGAAGGCCGGGGGCCACAAAATAAGCGTCATACAATTTGGAGGTATGTATCATGTTTGAACTCAGACCGTATCGTAAGAACAACAGCGTCAGCTATTATAACCCCTTCCGCGACATGGAGAGCTTTGAAAAGGCTTTCTTCGGCGATCCGTATTACCGGAACGCTCTGGCGGAATTCAAGACCGACATCACCGACGAGGGCGACCACTTCCTGCTGGAAGCCGATATGCCGGGCTTTGAAAAGAACGACATTCATCTGGATGTCAGCGGCGACACTCTGACCATCAAGGCCGAGCGTCTGACCAAGAATAAGACCGAGGACAAGAAGGACCGCTACGTTTGCAGCGAGCGTTCCTACGGCAGCTACAGCCGCTCCTTCGACATCACCGGCATCGACGCCGCAGGCATCAAGGCCAAGTACAATAACGGCGTCCTGTCCCTGACCCTTCCGAAGAAGGTCGAGAAGCAGCCGGAAAGCCAGCGCGTCGAGATCGAGTAATTCCCTTTCAACGCCGCGGGGCGAACGGATCACCGTTCGCCCCGTTTTTTTATGTCCGGCTCCGGATGACTTGCGAAAACGCCGCTTTTATGGCATAATGCAGATACATAAAGAAATGGAGCGGCGACATGGCGAGTTTTACAAAGCAGGCGATCCGGGAAAGCTTCCTGCGGCTTCTGGACGAATATCCGCTGCGGGATATCACGGTCAAGATGATCGTCGAGACCTGCGGCATCAACCGGAAATCCTTCTACTATCACTATCAGGATATCCCCGCACTGCTGGAGGAGATCGTGATGGAGGGCATGGACGAGGCCATGGCGGAATACCGTTCGTACCACTCGCTGGAGGAATGCATGGACTCGATCCTGCACCAGCTGCTCGAAAAGAAAAAGCCGATGTGGAACATCTACCGCTCCGTCAACCGGGATGTGTTTGAGACGGGGCTTATGAAGCTCTGCGACTATGTGACGCGCAGCTATATGACGCAGCTTGCCGCCGCGTATCCGATCTGCGCAGACGATCAGGAGCTTCTGACGGGCTTTTACCGCGACGAATGCTTCGGCCTTATTATGGGCTGGATGATGCGCGGAATGCAGGAGGACGTTTTGCCGTCGCTGCACCGGCTGTGCGCGCTCCGGCGCGGCATGGCGGAGGAGATCTTGCGCCGGGTCTGCGAGGAACGGGGCGTCGCGTTCCCGGAGGGGAAATAGAAAGGCGGGCATTTACGTCATTCCGGTGCACCCGAAATGGGCAGTCAGCGCAAATCGTGCAGAGGCTTTCAGCATCTGAAAAGGGCCAGACGCATCTGCGTCTGGCCCTTCTGCCGTAAACGCGGCGTTTGGACGTCTGTGCCTGTGCCCGCGTCCGAAGCCGCACAGAGAAAGTCCGAAACGGCTTTTGCTGAATACGCCGTTCGGCAAAGCGCGGCGCCAGCCGGGTCTGGCACATGACCTTCGGCTCTTTTTTCAGCGTTCCGGAGGGCCTATGCGAGGCGGCATGACGCCGCCCGCTCCGGAGCCTGCATTCTGGAGCGTCTCCGCCTGCACGCTCCAACTCAATGGACGCCGCACGGGATATGGAAACGGACCGGACTGCTTACGAATTTTCTCTGCTCCTATTGTAACCGTCTGCGCAAAAATCACGCGCGGAAATTCCGTCCTTTTCTGCGCAATTTTTCAAAGCGGATGCAATCCGGGATCATTTGTGCTATAATGATGAAAAAATGAAAGAAAGCGGGAAAAAATGATGACAGAGCCGGAGCTGCGCGAAACGCAGCTTTCTTCAAGGGAAATTTTTGACGGGCGTATCCTCCATGTGTTCGAGGACACCGTCCGGCTTCCAAACGGAGCCGCCGCCAGCCGCGAATATCTGCGCCACATCGGCGCCGTCTGCGTGATCCCGGTGCTCGAGGACGGCAGCGTCCTGGTCGAGCGGCAGTACCGCTATCCCGTCGCGCAGGTGCTCACGGAGATCCCCGCCGGAAAGCTCGACGCGAAGGACGAGGATCATTTGCTCGCGGCCCAGCGGGAGCTGCGGGAGGAGACCGGCGCGACCGCCGAGCGCTGGACGAGCCTCGGCCTGTTCTATCCGGCCTGCGCTTATTCCGACGAGGCCATCGAAATGTATCTGGCGCAGGGCCTGCACTTCGGTGAACGCCATCTGGACGCGGACGAATTTCTGAATGTCGCGCGTGTACCACTGACGGAGCTGGTGGAAGATGTCATGGCCGGACGCATCCCGGACGCCAAGACGCAGATTGCCATTTTGAAAGCCGACCGTCTGCTGAACGGTGCGCAGTGACCGCCACATCGATGGAAATATATACAGATTTCGTGTATTTTTCTTGGATTTATCCCATTTCCCAGCAGAATAGCATTGCTATTTTCTCTTCCTCATGCTATACTTCCCTTAATAATCAAATGAAGTGGCTTTATCGCCCGAAACGGAGGACGTCATGAAACGACTATTCGCTGTCATGCTGCTCGTCGCGCTGCTTTTGAGCGCCGGGAGCGCCGTTTTCGCCGCTCCGCAGAAAACGCCGGAGACTGCCGCACAGACTGCCGCGCAGTATCTTCTCGAAAATGTTCCGTCGCCCGGCGTCGATCATGCTGCCGTCGTGATCGCGCTGGCCAGAGGCGGCTATGAAGTCCCGGCCGGATATTTTTCCACCTATTATAATGCCCTTGCCGCGCGCGTGCAGCAGTCCCGCGGCGTGCTCAGCCACACGCGCTATCAGGATTATTCCGAGGCCATCCTCGCCCTGACGGCCATCGGCCGCGACCCGCGCAGCGTCTGCGGCTACGATCTGACCGTACCGCTCGGCAACTACCTTGAGACCGCGAAGGGCGGCCTTCGCGGCGTCGCATTTGCGCTGTTGGCGCTGGACTGCGGCGCGTATGAGATCCCGGCCGATCCCTCCGCCGATGTCGCCGCGACCCGTGAGCTGTATGTCAACTTCATTCTCAACCGTCAGCTCTCCGACGGCGGCTGGAGCTTCTCCGGCGACGCCTCCACCGCGCAGGCCACGGCGCTGGCGCTTCAGGCGCTCTCGGCCTATGAAAAGCGCGCAGGCGTGCGCGGCGCGGTCATGCTTGGTATCGACTGCCTCGCAGCGCTTCAGGGCTACGCTGGCGGCTACGGCTCCGCACAGGCCGATGCCGAGGCGCTTCTCGCGCTGGCCGCGCTGGGGATCCCGGCGACGGATACGCGCTTTCTGAAAAACGCCTCCGGCATTCCCGACTCTCTCGTCGGCTACTGCCTCCCGAATGGTGGCTTCCGCCACATCGAGCAGGCCGACCTTCCCACCACGGCGCTGGCGCTCCAGGCGCTCGTTGCCACGGCGCATGGGAATCTCTTCAACATGGGCGTCCCCGCGAAGCAGTCCGGTGAAATGGATCCGGGCGTCCGCCCGTCCGAGCGCACCGCGCCGGAGACCACCTTCCAGGATGTTGCGCGCCACCCGAATCGTGCCGCCATTGAGGAGCTGGCCTCCTATGAGATCATCAACGGCATGGGCGACGGCAAATTTGAGCCGGACGCGACCATGAATCGCGCGCAGTTCGCAAAGATCGTCGTTTGCAGCCTCGGCCTGACCGCCGAGTACCGCGGCACCTTCCTCGATGTTCCGGAGGAAGCGTGGTATGCGGGCTATGTGGATACCGCCGCCGCCTACGGCATTGTCAACGGCATTGGAAACGGCAACTTCGACCCCGAGGGCCTCATCACCCGGCAGGCTGCCGCCGCGATGGTCGTCCGCGCCGCACAGCTGTGCGGGCTGGATACCTCGCTGAGCGCCTCGGAGATCACGCAGACGCTCGCCTCCTACCCGGACGGCTCGCTCGTCTCCTCCTATGCCCGTCAGCCGTTCGCCTACTGCTGCCGCACCGCCATCCTGAGCGGCAGCGAGCTGGAGCCGCTGCGGCCGATCCTCCGCTGTGAGATCGCACAGATGCTCTATAATCTGCTGCTCCAGACGCCGCTTCTGAAATGAGCCGCGCAGCGGACACTGCTATTCCGCGGCAAAATATGACCATGCAAAAAGTCCGGCAGACATATCGTCCGCCGGACTTTTCCTTTTTCTTAACAGTCTTTCGCCCTTCCCCTGACATTTTTCTCTTTTTTCTGTTCCGATTCGTCCTTCCGTGCGCAATTCCACCTGTATTTCTAACGCTTCCTATGCAAAATATACAATTTCTTAACGGCGCATCGCCCGATTTCTATCCGTTTCGTCAAATTTTACCTTCTCGACGGCATTCGACAGTCTTTCCATATTCTTTCAGGTAATATGTCGTTGTAAGGACACAACAAATTGTGTTAAAAGAAAGGATCTACACAATATGGAGAACATCAGTCAGGAGTACATCATTCTTTTCAACGCCATCACCGAAGCGGAGGAAGCCCTCCGCGCCACCCGCGAAAAGCTCATCGCCGTGCAGCAGCAGGCCGAGGAGCTTTACATCCGCGGCGCAGATCCCGCCTGATCCGCACCGGCCGTCCTCTTCGAACATATCCCGCCGCAAACCGCTCCTCGATGCGCTGCAGCGCACCGGGGAGTGGCTTTTTTGCGCCGGATGGCGCGGGATGCCTCCGGAGGTGCATTTCGAATGCGCCCAATCATTTGAGTGTTTGTAGGGGCTGATACCCACATCGACCCGATAAAAATTACGAATTCGCCGCGGATTTCCGTAAAACAACATATTCTGCCGGGTCGATGTGGGCATCGACCCCTGCGACCCTCAATAGAACAAGCGTTGTCCGAATTTCATACGTCAAATATTCAACGGGCGCGAACAAAACGACACACACTGCGTATCGTGCGCTCAGGAAACCCGATTGGACGACCGCCCGAAGGGCGTTCCTTACGGGACGCGCCATCGGTGAATGGCACGCAGAATCGAAATGTCTTTTCTGCGCGTAAGCGCTATTTCGTTCTCCAGTGTCTCTTTTTTGCATACTTTTTTCTGACAAGCCAGAAAAAAGTATGCCGCCGGAGGCACGCCCTTTGCCGCGCAAAGAAAAAGGGGCTGAAACGGGAAATATCGGGTTTGAAAACCGCTTATTTCCTTTCCAAAATCGCAATACTTCCCTTATGTCCGACCTTAAGCCCCAACGCCGCCGCGAGGTCGCGCACCTTGATATAATTCACGCCGTTTTTCAAAATGCGCTCTGCCGGGTACTCTTTCCCGTCCACGATCAGCTTCGACTGCTCGACCATTTCCCTGTCCTCCCTTCCTCTCGGGCCGTCCTCCAGCACCATCACCGCGTGCCCGCTTGACACGAGCACGTCTCCGCGCCGCAAAAACGCCTGAGACCGCACATATTCGATGTCCGTCAGCCGTTCAAACCTCCCCGTCTTGGGCCAATCGTACATCATGCAGTACGTCGTGCAGGAATTTCTGTGCGCGTTATAGATCTCCTCCATCTCGCGGATGCCCGCCGCCGCCATGCAGCAGAACATCAGCGCCGAGCAGTCCGTCTCGACTCTTTCCGAGATGGCCGCCATATCCCATCCGGCCCTCTTCGCCGCGTCAAAGAGCGTGTTCCGATGCGACTGACAGTAGCCGATGTTCTTGTTGCGAACGGCCGCCTCGCAGGCCCTTGCCGCACGCTCGGCCTGACGCTCGTCGCAGCAGCGCAGGACGGCCAGCCACGTCCCGTGGTACCACTCGGCAAAGTTCAGTTCCCGCCCGGTCTGATCGCCGGGCTTCTGCTCCGTGATCCCGCTCTCGCCGCAGGATGCCTGTCCGATGCGGATGCTCACTGGCTCTCACCCTCCTTCTTCGCGCTCTGCGCGCCGAAATAGAACGTGAGCACCATCACGATCACGCTGTAAAAATCCTTCGTCTCCAGCCTGCCCTGAAACGCCAGAACGGCGAAGGTGATCGTCAGAATGATCGTCACCAGCGATTTCACTTTCAACAGATTCGCCACAGTTTTCCAGAATGTCTCCATGCTCCCTCACTCCCTCAAAACGATCTCCAGAATTCGCGCCGCACCATCCAGCCCGTACCGGTCAGCCAGCTCCCGCACGAATTTCATCGCATACTTGCTCCGATTTTCATTTTTCGCCTTCCAGAAATAAAACCCGGTCGCCGCGCCGCACTCCGCGATCCACGCGCAGACGATTCCGCCCAGCGCTTCCTTCTCCTCCGCCGCCAGGAGCAGCAAAAGCAGCACGATCAGCAGCGCGTAGGAGAACGCAAGGATCCGCTTGCTGTATTCCCGCATTCTTACGCCCCCAGTCCCAGCCGCGCCAGTACAAACCCGATCAGGCCCGCCGCAGCCGCCGTCACGACAGCGCGCAGCACGCCCTCCCAGCGTCTGGCCGGGATGTTTTTCAGCGTTTTCACATCCCGCTTGATCTCCTGCACATTTTCCTCGACCGTTTGCTGCTTGGCCGCGAGGACCTGCACCGACGCCGTCAGCTGATGCAGCGCCTTGTTGTCCGCCTCCAGATCACTGATCCTGTGACTGTTGCTTTTTGCCCGCTCCTCCAGCTCCACGAGCTTCTCGCCCCAGCTTTCCATCTGTCCGCACCTCTCTTCTGTTTTTCGTTCACAGCCCGGACAGACCATCCTGCCCTCCGGGACCGTCTGTCCGCAGCATACGCACGTATCCGTCATGCTCCCTCCTTTGCACGCCTGAATCCTCTCACGCTTTCAGCAGCTCTGCCTCAAGGCACTTGCTGAATTTCCGAACCGCCGGGGTGTCGTTCGTGTAATATGTCACACCGCCGCGCACAACCGGCCATCGCAGGTGAACGCCATCGGTGTACATCATACTTTTGACAATGCCGCTGTCCTCGGCCATGTTGACGTATCGCACACTGTACTTTTTGAGGATTGGTATAACCGCATCCAGATACGCCTGCTGCGTGGCTGGTGCCTCTCCGTTCGCGCCGCTATGGATGTTCGGCAAAATTACGACGATGCTCGCCTCGGGGAATCGCGTTTGCAGCTGCTCGATGCACCACTTGATCGCGCCGCAGCTGGTCGTCGCCGTCTCGCTGGCCTCGTCTGCCGCTGTGCCGATGTGGGTGTAGCCGGAAAGGATATCATTCGTGCCGTATTCCAGCACGATGTAATCGAACTCGTCCGTTCCGTCGATCAGCTTGCGCACCATCGCCGTCGCGCCGTTTGGCCGCTCGGTCGTGGAATACCACCACTGCGCTCCGTGTCCGGCGCACCACCACTTGATCTTATACTTCCGGGCAATCAGCGCGAACCATCCGGAGCCTTTGTAGGTTTTCCCGTCATCCCCTGTCCGCGCAGTGTCCCGCAAGACGTTTTCCATCCAGCGGTCATTGTATGCGCTGGTGATAAACGAACACGCGCTCTGCTCCGTCAGGCTATCACCGAGAACGGCGACCTTCGCCCCGACGAGCTTCGAAACAGCCTGATACAGCGAGGCATACATGAGCTTATTACAGCGCTCGTCAATGTCGAAAAGCTCTGCCTGTGCCGTCTGATACCATGCATCCAGCTCTGTAAACGGCACGTTCTGTGCGCACCATTTTCCCTCCGTCCCCATGGTTTTGTTGATCCACGCAAGTGCGTCCTCAACGGAGCCGTTGTTTGCTGCCGGGATGGCGTTGAAACTTTGCGGTAGATACATCGCCTTTGCCGTTGTTGCGGATTCCGGCACGGTATACGCCTTTGTCGTATCATCCTTTTCGATTGTTCCAATCGGCGCGATTGCGCCATATTGGTTTTCCGGGAGCGCGGCAAGCAGCTGCGGCTTCTGGTACGCGCCGTTTGGGGACATATTAAAATTGCAGTAGATCGTATCGCCAGCCTTGCACGGCACGACCACGCCGATGGAGCCGTAGGATACTGCGCCGGAGCCTACACTGTTGCAAAAGTACGGCTTGCTGCCGTAGATGTGCTTGCCGTACCCGAGCTTCTCGACGGAGACACTGCCGTCCTGAACGGTCGTGGTCGCCTCCGGATGCTCCGTCAGCCAAGTGTCCACCGCTGAGGACACCTGTGCATCGCTTGCAGCGGCCCCCGGCGCGCCTCTGGACGGCTTTCCCGTGTCCTCCGGCCCGATGTACCAGTTTCCGTTTTGGCCGATGGTAGGCGTTTCGCCGTCCTCGCCCGGCGCTCCCTTTGTGCCCTCCAGCTCGGACTTCGCGATCAGATTTTCCCATTCGTCGCCGTTCCGGAACTGAATGTAACCCTCCGAGACGCGAAGCGCGGCGCTTCCGGCGCTTCCTGACCCAGTCTTTGCCGCCTCGTTGATCGCTGCGACCAGATTTTCCTTCGCCTGTGTCGTCAGCTTCGATAGGTCTCCGAGCTGTCTGCGGATGGCCTCAAACCAGCGTCTGGACGGCGCATCCGGCGGCGCGGCGTCTGTTTTCAGCGTCCCAAGCACCAGAAAGTCGAACAGATCGGACTTTGCCAGCGACCCGTCTTCGAGATACCATTGCAGCTCACACTGGCCATAGCCCGCCCGGGCCGTGTCTGCCGCGCCCACCGTCCAATACGCCGTCTGGCCCTCAACCGTCAGCGGCGCTGGATAGGCGGTCGTGTCCGCGTAGCGCCGTACCAGCAGCAGCGGCTGTCCGCCGGGAAATGCCTTCTGGAACGCGGTCAGATCAAACGCCACGCGGACCGCTCCGTTTTCTCCGGAGTGCCCCAGCAGGATCGCGCTCATTTGGGAAGCCATTACTTCCATCATAGTTTTTTCACCCCAAAAATATGAATTTGGCGCGTGTTTTTCTCCACGCCTTCACCCATAGCGGAAGCGGCTCCGGAAGTTGCCCAAAAGCGGGCAATCGTGCGTGCAATTTCCGCGCATAGTCCAGCACAAAGGCATAAAAAAGCAGCGTACCGCGCCTTTTTCGCGCAGTACGCTGCATTTTTCTATTTGACCGGAATCCTTCACGCCCTCACACCTCTTCGCTCAAAAGCCTCGCAGAGTTCCGCCGCTCACGGCTATGTGACCCACACGGTTCCCCCTTGCGGCATAGCCGCTGCGGTCGGAGACTAAAAAGACGCCACCGGCGTCTTTTTTTAACGCTCCAACATCGGGCAAAACACTTTACGTCCTGCAAGTGTGGAATTTGTGTGCCTGCGGCACACAAATTATGCGCGCGGCAGGATGCAAGCCTTTTCCAAGCCCAACCGAATAGGAATCCAGCGAAGCGATTCCTATTCGGAGAGGAGCAGCAACGCAGCGGATGAGGCCTGCCGCTTGCGGCGGGACGAAGGATGCGAAGTTTGCTGCGACGAAAAACCAGCGTAGCGTTTCCCGTTTGAGAACGTGTCAAAAATATCTTTTTGACACGTTCAGCCTTATGACCAGATAAACCAGCAGAACAGGTAGCCGACGAGGACGGCCAGCAGCGTGAACGGCACGCCGATGCGCAGGAACTCCTTCGTCTTGACCTCGTAGCCTGCCTTGCGCAGGATACCAATGGCCGCGATGTTGGCCGAAGCGCCGATGGGCGTCAGGTTGCCGCCGAGCGTCGCGCCGACGAGCAGGCCGAAATACAGCAGATGCGGAGCGCAGCCCATGCGGGAGGCGATCCCGGCCACAACGGGCAGCATCGTCGCCACATACGGGATATTATCGATGAACGCTGAGAACAGGACAGAGGCCCAGACGATCAGCGTATACATCAGGAACAGGTTGCTGCCGCCGAGATTGACGAGCAGCTGGCTGATATCGTCGATAATACCGTTGTAGGTCAGCGAGCCAATGACGATGAACAGACCCGCCAGCAGCAGAAGCGTCTGGAAATCGATCTCTGTGAGCGCGTTTTTGACCAGCTCAGCGTTCTTCTTGCAGACGAGCGTATAGATCATGCCGATCACGAAAACGCCCATGCAGATGAAGCCGTTCGTGAGCGCCGGGCGCTCCGGGATGAACGACGCCGCGATCAGCAGCACGACCGTACCCAGCAGCAGCACGCTCGGGACGCAGTCCTCGACCTTCGCAG
>ERZ772831.273-NODE-273-length-53663-cov-4.294284_pt1 | contig 53663 bp, 56 predicted proteins | sample MGYA00580858_ERZ772831 | MGnify/ENA primary metagenome ERZ772831 (study PRJEB29015, sample SAMEA2737694) | human gut metagenome | biome: human gut; feature: human-associated habitat; material: faeces | place: China | collected 2012 ... | reverse complement strand
CGGTGCATTTGACGACCGCTAATCAGAGCGAGATTCGCAGAGCGTATCTCGTCTCCGTTATGGCGATGGCACTCGCGTGAAAAAGAAATATTATTTACAATATTCTACAATCATGCTAAAATAAAAACAGCTTTTTGGTAAATCCTACTATAGAAAGAGGCGTATCCAATGGGATTCTTGGTGAAATTATTTGGTGGTGTAGAAAAATCTGAAGTAGAACAGATGAAAGCAAGCCATCAGGCAGAGCTTGACAAAATGAAAAAGCTGTATGCAGAACAGATTGACGAGATCCAGGCAGCGTTCCGCGCCAAAACTGCCAGCTTGAAAAAGGATCTGGAGGAATATAAGGAAAATAATAATACAGAAGAATTAAGCGCTGCACATGAGGCGGAGCTTGATAAGATGAAAAAACTGTATGCGGAACAGATCGATGAGATCCAGACGGCGTTCAGAGACAGAAATAATTCCTTACAGACAGAGTTATCCCGATATAAGGAAAAGAGCGCAACTTTTGAGGAAGAAATGAAAGAACGCGATGAGAAGCTTACAAAGATGAAGAATCTGTACAATGAACAGATTGATGAGCTTCAGGCAGCTTTTCGCGAGAAGAAGGAATCCGACCATGAAGCTGAAATGGAACGCATGAAAAATATTTATGAGAGCATGCTGAAGGAAATTCAGGAAACATTCCAGGAAAAACTGAAACAGCTGCAGGATGAACTGGCGTCTGCCAATGAACAGGTACAGCTTTATAAGACCGGAATGGAATCCCATGAGGCAGAGCTTGAAAAGATGAAAAAGCTGTATGATGAACAGCTTTTAGAGGTACAGACAGCTTTTAGGGAGAAAAATGCAGAGCTGCAGGGGCAGATTGACAGATTCAAAGCACAGCTTGGCAGTCTTCTTGCCGACTAAAGCAGACAGGGGTAAAAATACTATAGAATGTAATGGAGTGAATTGGGATGGATAACAAGATTCTGACTGAAGAAACAAAAGAAACAGAAAAGGAAGCAGGAAAAGAAGTAGAAAATGGGGTTTCTGCTTCGGATGAAGCAATCAAGGCTGTAGAAGCAATGAAAGCAGCTGCCAGCGCACAGCAGGCGGAAGAGGATGCGGTTTATATCGAGCCGGGCATGGCATGGAGAAAGACACTGAAAAGTCTGGAAGAGGAGATCGAGAAAGAGCTTGGAAAAGCCAATGCTGTTGTAGCAGATGTCATTGCAAAGGAAAAGGCAAAGTGTAAAGATGCAGTGGCAAAAGAGTTCGCTGAGAAAGAAGCGGATATGAGCAAAGCGCATGAAGAAGAGACAAAGAAGCTGACAGCGGAAAAAGAAGAGGCAGAAAAGAAGCTGGAAGAGCAGCATGCACAGGAACTCAAAGAGCTGACCGAGAAATATGAGGCAGAGCTGAAGGACAGCAAAGAGGCACATGAAGCAGAACTGGAAAAAATGAAAAATCTGTATGATGAGCAGCTTGCAGAGGTACAGGAAGCATTCCGTGAAAAGACAGCAGGCTTCCGCAAGGAGATCGATCACTATAAAGAGCAGATTGAGGTACTTATGCTGCATATAGATGATCCGTTTGTACTGCAGGAGATCCAGATGAAACAGTCTCAGCAGCCACAGGAAAAAGAAACAGAATAACCTATCACAAAATCAAATAGTGCTAATACAAAGGACTTCGCAGTCATAGACTGTGAAGTTCTTTTTTTCTGTCATAAGTTTGTCTCCCTCTTAATATGCTGTAGTGAGGAAAGAAACCAAGCGACAGCGAAGCTGGCATTTGGTTTCTCCGAACGTACAACGAGAAAATCAGAACGCACGAAGTGCGGCTGACGCGTAAGCGGCAGGATTTTCGAGTATGGGCAGGGAAAAGGAGTAAGAGAAAACCAAGCATTGTCGTATATTTGCGAAGCAAATGTACGGCGTAATAACCTGCTCTGCAGGTTATAGAAGGGCAGGATTTTCGAGTATGGGCAGGAAAAAGTAAGACAAAGGAGAGGATCATATGCAAAGAACAACCAGTATATTACAGATGTTCCCGCAGAAACTGCGGCTCTATTTTGAACAGGCAGCAGAGTATGAAGACCTTGCTGAAATACGGATCCGGTGCAGACAACCTGTTATGCTGAGGAGGGGTAGAAAGGAATATTATCTGGCAGCGGACGGAACCATGCAGGAGGAAAGACCGGAGGAATGTCTGGTTTTTAACGTGGGACAGGTAGAAAGCATCTTTGTACATTTATGCCAGTATTCCCCCTACGCCTATGGGGAAGAACTCAGGCAGGGATTCATTACAGTGGCGGGAGGACACAGGATCGGCGTATCGGGACAGGTACTGTCGGAAAATAAAAGCATCCGCAGCATCAGGAACATCCGCTTTTTAAATATGCGTATTTCCCATGAGGTGAAAGGCGCGGCAGATGCTGTCCTGCCTTTTATCATACAAAAGGATATGCCATGTAACACAATGCTGATCGCAGGACCGGGGATGGGAAAGACAACCCTGCTCAGGGATCTGATCCGTCAGCTTTCCGATGGCTTTGTGCTGGATGGCAGGAAGATACAAGGATATACAGTCGGTGTGGTAGATGAAAGAAGTGAGATTGCCGGCTGCTTTCTGGGAGAACCGCAGAACGATGTAGGAATGCGGACTGATGTGCTGGATAACTGCCCGAAAGATGCGGGCATGGAAATGCTGCTGCGCAGTATGGCGCCACAGATCCTTGCAGTGGATGAAATTGCAACGGAGCGGGATGTACAGACGATGCAAAAGGCAATGCATTGCGGAACGAAGGTACTGGCAACGGTACATGGGACTTCTTTCACGGAGCTCGAAAAAAAGCCATTTTTACAGCCACTTCTGCATATGCAGGAGTTTACAAGATTTATTGTTTTAAAGGGGCAGGGGACGAGTCTTGTATACAATGAGAAAGGAGAACAGCTTTTATGAAATGGATCGGATTTTTTCTTGTGCTGATAGGGAGCGGCGGTATTGGATTTTCACTTGTTCTGGAATATACAGGCAGACTGCGGGAACTGACAACGGTCAGACAGATGATCCACTATATTGCCGATGCGATTTTATATGATGGTCTGCCGCTTGCGGAAGCTTTTTTCAGATGCAGTATGCGGATGGAAGGGGAATATGGCGCATTTTTGGAAAAAACAGCGCAGCAGATAGAGACTTTTTGCGGAGAGGATCCGGCGTGGCTTTGGAAAAGTAATGCTGCCATGTTGTCTGATCGGCTGAAAAAGAAAGACTGGGAAAAGTTTGCGGACTGTATGGCACAGACAGGCTTTTCGGATCCGGGCGGGCAGGTGCAGGTACTCCGGCTTTATGAAGAAGAATTATCGGATCAGATCATAAAGCTGGAAAAACAAAAGGAAGAAAAATGTAAGCTGTATCAGACGATTGGGATCATGGCAGGGGTTTTTATCTGCATCCTGCTGTTCTGACGGCAAAGTAAGGGAGAGGAATGATGAGCATAGCTCTTTTATTTAAGATGGCGGCGGTTGGGATCCTGGTTACGATATTGAGCCAGATATTAAAAAACAGTGGGAGAGAGGAATATTCTTTTTTTGTAGGTCTTGGAGGACTGATCCTGATCCTGACCTGGCTGGTACCGTACATCAGTGCGTTGTTTGATACCGTGGAAGCCCTGTTTCAGTTATAGAAGGGAGGCTGTAAACACAGATGGATGTCCAGAAGTTGATTCTGTTTGGGATGGTGGCTGCTGTTTTTGCACTGGTTTTAAAATCTATGAAAAGTGAGTGGGGGCAGCTCCTTTCCCTGGCAGCAGCTCTGATGATAGCCCTGTATCTGCTGGAGCTTTGTAAGGAGGCGGGCGATTTCCTGCTGGGAATCGGTAGATATGTAGAGAATGCGTCCTCTTATCTGCGTATTTTATTGAAGGCTGTCGGCATTACCTATTTGTGTGAGTTTACGGCGAACCTGTCAAGGGATACCGGAAACAGTCTGATCGCGGGGCAGATCGAACTATGCGGGAAAATTGTGGTATTGCTTTTAGGGATCCCTATTCTGGCTTCTTTGCTGCAGGTACTTGAGGGGTATTTATAATGGAAGATTTATTACAGTATTTTGATTTCAGCGAAGTAGACAGTGTGACCGCAAAACTGGCGGGAATGGATACAGTCAGTTTTTCAGATCTGTTCGGACTGTTTATAAAAGGCGACTTTACAGGGGCTTATAAGCTGCTTATGCAGGAACTGGGACAGCTTTTCTTTCCGGGTATTACTGCTTTTCGGGAAATTCTGCTGGCGATTCTGGGAATTGGAATGGTAGCAATGTTGCTGCATTACCTGGCAGGGTTTGTAAAAAATAAACAAGTGGCTGATATGACGGCGTATTTTATTTATCTGCTCATGATGATCCTGCTATTCCGCTATGTGACAACAATGCTTTCAATTTCAAAGCAGAATCTGGAAAATCTGCGGGAATTTATGTCTGTGCTCGTTCCGGGGTATTTCCTTTCTGTGTCACTTGCAGGCGGCAGTGTGGCAGCGGCTGTGAATTACCAGTTTTTTCTGCTGCTTTTAATGGGCGTGGATTATATTTTACTGAATCTGCTGCTTCCCTGCAGCAAAGGTTGTATTTATCTGGCTGTTATGAATGGGATTGATGACAGAGGACGGATGAAGGAGCTGATCAGACTGGCGGAACGCACCCTTTCTCTGGGCATCAAGCTCTGCCTGACGGTCACGGTTTCTGTCAGTACGATGCAGAACCTGATCGCATCCAAGCTGGACGGGGTGCAGAAATCGCTATTGCAGCGGGCAATCGGCAGTATTCCCGGGATCGGGGATCTGTCCGAGTCTATGGTGCAGGTGTTTATGGGTTCAGCGGGACTGATACGGAATACGATCGGAACAGCAGGGATGTGTATGTTATTTTTCATTATGATAAAACCAATGTTCCGGATCTTCTGTATACTGGCGGCAATGAAGCTGGGAGGAGCCTGTCTGGGACTGATGGGTCTGAAAAATCTGGCAACTGCCGTATCACAGATCGGGGATGGCGGGATCCAGATGTTGAAGATCAATCTGTGCGGGCTTCTGGCATTTTATATCGCAATATTGATGACAATGGTTATTGTGAGAGGCTGATACCTCTACCGGATAAGGAAGGGATGAAACTATGGATCTACTGCAAAAGCTGTGTTGTTTTTTTATACTGGCAAAGATCGTCCTGCAGATGTGCCCAAGCGAGAAATATGAAAAATATCTGCAGGTGCTTGTCACCTGGATGCTGTATGCCATGATACTTTTGCCTCTTCTGGGAAAAGGAAGAACAGACAGTCTGCAGAACTGGCAGCAGTTCCGGAAGGAATATGAAAAGAGTTTTACAGAACGAATGACCGATATCGACCGGATGCTTTCGCTTCCGGAGGAGGAACAGCTTAAGGAGGATCTGACAGACTCTGTATTACAGAAGGTAGAGGAAACACAGAATACAGAGCAGGAGAAGCAAAACGCAGCGCAGGAGAAGAAAAACACAGAGCAGGAGAAGCAAAATGCAGAGCAGAAGAAACAAAACACAGAGCAGGAGCAGGAACCGGAAGAGGAAACGGGAGGTGAATAAAATGAAGCCGGATCTGAAAGACTATATACAAAAACTGGGAAAGCTTGGAAAAGACCGTTTTATCCTGCTTTTTCTGGCAGGCATCCTGCTGGTTATCATTGCAATGCCGATTCCGCAGGATAAACAGAGCAGTAAGCAGTGGACAACTAAAAATAAGACCGCAACAGATCAGACAGCAGGGGAAAATAAAGCGGATTCTATTGCCGGAGAAACGGAACTGACAACCATGCAGTATGGGGTATATCTGCAAAAACAACTGGAAACATTCTTAAGCAGTGTGGAAGGAGTAGGAAAGGTAAAGGTCTGTCTGACCATGCAAACGTCTAAGGAACTGGTTCCGGCGCATAATACGCCATACACAAGAAAAAGTGAAGAAGAAACGGATGGAAATGGTAAGCGTACGCTAACTGAAACACAGAACGATGCACAGATCATTTTATATGAGCAGGCAGACGGCAGTCAGTCTCCCCTTATTATCAGACAGATCGAGCCTACGGTAAGAGGCGTTGTTGTTGCGGCGCAGGGAGCAGGAAGCCAGAAGGTACAAAATGAGATTGTGGAGCTTCTCGAGGCATTATTTGGAATAGAGGCACATAAAATAAAAATAGTAAAACTGACTACATAGAAAGGGAAGGAGACAACTGTGAAAAAGCTGTGGAAAAGAAATCAGATCATGATCACGGCTCTTGCGCTGATGATCGCGATCGCCGGATATCTGAATTTTATGGGAAAGAAGGTAGATGAAGAAAATCTGTTTACAACATCTGCCCAGTTTGAGGAGGCTTCCGGTGTTACGACGGAGGACGGAACAGATATGGCAGCGGTAACGGATATTACAGATGAGTCACTTGCTCTTTTGCCGGAGCAGGAAAACGGAGCGATTGATGAATCAGCAGCAATGACGGACATTGACAGCATGGATTCCGAGGATGAAATGGTGTACAGTGACTATTTGGATGAAAACCAGGCGGAAAATGTAAGCACAGCGGCAGATGATGCGGCTTTAGACGAAACAGCCATGGCAGGAACAGATGAAAACGCTGCTTCGGGAGAAGTGGCACAGGTGACGGAAGATTATACGGGAGAAACACCGGGAGAAGCAGTGTTTACCAGCTCACAGGCGATCAGCTCTATTGCGGGAGCGAATCTGATGAAGGAACAGACCAGGGCAAAAAACAAAGAGGCACTTCTGAATATCATAAATGCGGAAAATCTGCCGGAAAGTGCAAAGCAGGATGCGGTAAACAGCATGATCGAGCTGACGGACATCACGCAGAAGGAATGCGCTGCTGAAATCCTGCTCGAAGCAAAAGGCTTTGCAGACGTTGTTGTATCGATCAGTGGGGATGTTGCGGATGTGATCGTACAGGCAGATGATCTGACTGAGGCACAAAGAGCCCAGATCGAAGATATCGTTTCCCGCAAAACAGGTATCGGCGCAGAAAACATAATCATATCTCCCGTAGCAGAATAATAAAAATGATGTTATAATAAGCGCATAAGAAAAACAAGCGTCTGCGTTGCAGACATTTGTTTTTCTGCGCTTATTAACGAGCGAACCGTCTGCGCAGCAGACAGGAGAGCGCCGCAGGCGCGGGTTCGCGAGTATAACTATATCCGGAGGAGATAGGAGAGCGAACCGTCTGCGCAGAAGGAGGTATTCTTATGAAGAGAGTTTTTTTGATCGTTCTTGACAGCTTTGGCATCGGCGAAATGCCTGATGCAGCAGCATACGGAGATCAGGGGACAAGCACGATCCGTTCCTGTGCCACATCACCGTATTTCCATATGCCCAATATGCAAAAGCTTGGTTTATTTAATATAGAAGGTGTCGATGTCGGCGGTAAAGTTTTGCCGATTGATACACCGCTTGCGCGGATCGCACGGATGCGGGAAGCTTCCCGCGGCAAAGATACGACGATCGGACACTGGGAAATATCCGGCGTTATTTCGCCAAAGCCACTGCCGACCTATCCGAACGGATTTCCGGAAGAAGTGTTAAAGCCGTTCCGGGAGCAGACAGGACGCGGCGTGCTCTGCAACAAACCGTATTCCGGAACAGAAGTCATCAAGGCATATGGGGATGAGCATGTCAGGACCGGAGATCTGATCGTTTATACATCTGCAGACAGCGTATTTCAGATCGCCGCACATGAGGATGTGGTGCCACCGGAGCAGCTTTACGAATATTGCAGGATCGCCCGGAAAATACTGCAGGGAGAGCATGGCGTGGGCCGTGTGATCGCCCGTCCGTTTATCGGGACAAGCGGACAGTATACAAGAACGCCGAGAAGACATGATTTTTCACTGGAACCGCCGAAGCAGACGATGCTGGATGCGATCACGGAGGCGGGACAGGATGTGATCGCGGTCGGTAAGATCCACGATATTTTTGCGGGCAGAGGCATGACGGAATTTACGTATACGTCAGGTAATGCAGAAGGGATCGAAAAGACACTTTCTTATTTGCAGAAAGATTTTAACGGATTATGCTTTATCAATCTGGTAGATTATGATATGTTATATGGGCATCGTAACGATATAGACGGCTATGCAAAGGCACTTGCGTATTTTGATGGGAAGCTGCCCCAGATCATGGCTGCCATGCGGGACGAAGATATGCTGATCATTACGGCAGATCATGGCTGTGATCCCGGCTATACGGTTTCTACGGACCATTCAAGAGAGCATACACCGTGTATCATGTACGGAAAGCATGTAAGACCGGAAAATCTCGGTACGAGAGAAACTTTTGCGGATATCGGTGCAACAGTGCTCGATTACCTTGGAGTAACCGGAAATATTGCCGGAAAATCTATGCTGTAGTAGATAGAAAAGCAGAAAAAGAAATACAACTGGAAGGAAAGTAGCAATGAACAACAAGTATGAAGCGGAAATCAACAAAAGAAGAACTTTTGCCATTATCTCGCATCCTGATGCAGGTAAAACGACACTGACAGAAAAGTTCCTGTTATACGGCGGAGCCATCAATCTGGCAGGTAGTGTAAAGGGAAAGGCAACAGCCAGACATGCGGTATCTGACTGGATGGAGATTGAAAAGGAAAGAGGTATTTCCGTGACATCTTCTGTGCTGCAGTTTGAATATGACGGTTTTTGCATCAACATTCTGGATACCCCGGGACATCAGGATTTCTCCGAGGATACTTACAGAACCCTGATGGCAGCAGACTCTGCGGTCATGGTAATTGATGCCAGCAAGGGTGTTGAGGCACAGACAAGAAAGCTGTTCAAGGTCTGCGTCATGAGAAAGATCCCGATCTTTACCTTTATCAATAAGATGGATCGCGATGCAAATGATACGTTTGAACTTCTGGACGAAATAGAAAAAGAGCTTGGGATCGCGACCTGCCCGATCAACTGGCCGATCGGCTCCGGTAAGAATTTCAAAGGTGTTTATGAAAGAAAATCCAAATCTGTTTTTACCTATTCCGATACGGAAAAGGGAACAAAGGAAGGCGAAACAGAGATCATTCCGATCGCAGAACGGGACAGGCTGACCGCAGAGATCGGGGAAGATGCCCTTTCTCTTCTGGAGGAAGAGATCGAACTGCTTGACGGCGCCAGTGCAGAATTTGATCTTTCTGAGGTGCAGAGCGGTAACCTGACGCCTGTATTCTTTGGATCAGCACTCACAAACTTTGGCGTGGAAGTATTTTTAAAGCACTTTTTGGAAATGACTACAACACCGCTTCCGCGTATTTCCGATAAAGGACCGATCGATCCGGTGGAAAATGAATTTTCTGCTTTTGTGTTCAAAATTCAGGCGAATATGAATAAGGCACACAGAGACCGCGTGGCATTTATGCGTATCTGCTCCGGCCGCTTTGATGCAGGCATGGAAGTGAAGCATGTGCAGGGCGGAAAGGTCATGCGTCTTTCCCAGCCGCAGCAGATCATGGCAGATTCCAGAAAAATTCTGGACGAAGCTTATGCGGGTGATATTATCGGCGTCTTTGATCCGGGTATTTTCTCAATCGGCGATACGCTCTGTATGCCAAAGGATAATTTTCAATATGCAGGTATCCCGACCTTTGCACCGGAGCATTTTGCACGTGTCCGACAGCTGGATACCATGAAGAGAAAGCAGTTTGTAAAGGGCGTGACACAGATCGCGCAGGAAGGTGCGATCCAGATCTTCAAAGAGTTTAACACCGGTCTGGAAGAGATCATTGTCGGTGTCGTCGGTGTACTGCAGTTTGACGTTCTGAAATACAGACTGGAAAATGAATATAATGTAGAGATCAGACTGGAGCCGCTTCCGTATGAGCATATCAGATGGGTGGAAAATACAGACCTTGATCTGAATAAGCTGGTCGGTACTTCAGATATGAAGAAAGTTACGGATATGAGAGACAATCCATTGCTTCTCTTTGTGAATCCGTGGAGCATCCAGATGGTGCTTGACAGAAATGAAGGGCTCGTGCTTTCTGAATTCGGTAAAAATTAAAAGGGGAACATAGTGCGGAAAAAAAGGATCCTTTTCCTGCTTCTGCTTCTTTTGGGTGTCAGTATCTTGTGGGCTGGCAGGCTGCAGAGGGAGCGGACAGGAACAGCAGAAAATCTGACAGAAGAGGAAAATCTGTCTTCGGATGTACAGGAAATGCCGCAGGAAACAGCGGATATCACGCCGGTGCAGCGCATGACACAGATGCAGGGAGCCAAAGAGCCTGCGCAGGAAGTGCAGGATACACAGGAGGGGCTTTTTTATTACGAAGCACTTTCCGATGCGGAAAAAGAAGCATATTGTCAGATTTATACAGCGCTGATCAGCAGGCAGAAGGAAACGCTGTCTATTTTGGACAGCGGGCGGGCAGAGGTACTGTATCAGTATGTGCTCAACGACCATCCGGAAATCTTTTACAGCAGTTCCTTTTCAATGGAAGGCAGGGAGCGGAACGGTGTGCTTTCCAGTCTGTCCGTGCAGCCTGTCTATACGATGACAGGGCGACAGCAGCAGGAAAAGCAACAGCAGATCGATCAGACCACGACAGCAGTTCTGACATCGATGCCCGCAGGGCTGGATGCTTACGGACAGGTCAAATATGTGTATGATTATGTGATCAATCATACAGACTATGTACTGGACAGTCCGGATAATCAAAATATCTGTTCTGTATTTTTGAACGGAGAAAGTGTCTGTCAGGGATATGCCAAAGCAACACAGTATCTGCTGAAAAAGCTCGGTTTTGAAGTGACACTGGTCTTCGGTACGGAGCAGACAGGTGCAGATCATGTCTGGAATCTGGTCAAGGTTGACGGTGATTATTACTATATGGATACGACCTGGGGAGAAATGCAGTTTTCGGATCAGGGAGAAAGTAAGGGAATCAATTATAACTTCCTGCTGATCACAACGGAAGAGCTTTTGCAGACCCACCGGATCGTATCGGAAATCCCGGTTCCTGTCTGCACGGCGGAGCGGGATAATTATTATGTCAGGGAAAAGCTGCTGTTTCAGGAAAAGGATTATGACAGGCTGAAGCTGCTGATCGAGCAGGCAAAGGCAAAAGGCGAAACGGTTGTAAGATTCCGCTGCGGCAGCGGGCAGCTATACCGGGAAATGCTCGATGAACTGTTTGAGCAGCAGAAGATCTTTACGCTGGTAAACGGGGATGCGATAACCTACAGCAGTGATGATAAGATGCATACAATTTTTGTTTTTATGCAATAATCGTCCTAAAACCTTTCCAAAGACAGGAAAATTTGATATAATTACCTGCAAAGCAGGTTATAACGCGTGGCAGGCACGCGAGCCTATAGAAGAAAGGAGACCACAAAATGGAAAAAGAAACAGAACGTGGCACTTATGTATTAAAGGAAGATGAAAAGCTGGGAGCTGTCCAGATCGCAGATGATGTTGTTGCTATGATCGCAAGCCTTGCAGCCGCTGAGGTAGAAGGCGTATCTGCCCTGGTTGGAAATATTACAAACGAGCTGATGAGCCGTGTCGGTATGAAGAAGCTGACAAAGGGCGTTAAGGTTGAGGTTGTGGACGGTGTGGTATCCGTAGATATCGCGATCGTGATAGAATATGGACATAATATCCCACAGACAAGCCGCAATGTACAGAACAAGGTAAAAGCAGCCATTGAAAATATGACAGGGCTGGAAGTTGCCGATATCAATATCCGCATTGCAGGCGTGAATATGCAGGAAGAAAATAAATAATAGGGACAGACTGATGAGCAGAAGCAAATTAAGAGAAAAAGTATTTCAGTTGTTATTCCGTATTGCATTCGGAAGCGAAGAAGAATATGAAGAGCAGGCAGCTTTGTTCTTTGCGGACGAAGAGCAGGAGACACTGACAGAGAAGGAACAGAAACAGATCCAGGATAAATATGATCAGATCCTGGCGCATTTAGATAAGATCGATGCCCAGATCAATGAAAAATCAGTTGGCTGGAATGTCAGCCGCCTTGGAAAGGTAGAGCTTGCCATTATGCGTCTTGCTGTGTATGAGATCTTATTTGATGATACGATCCCGGGCTCCGTTTCCATCAATGAAGCGGTAGAACTGGCAAAGAAATACGGCGCACAGGAATCCCCGGCGTTCATCAATGGGGTACTTGCCAAGTTTGTTCCCAAAATAGAAAATTCATAAGAATTTTCTATTTTGGGAATACGCCGTTGGATGCGCACTCGCGCAAAGAGGAAAACTGCTTCGCAGCTGCGCTCGGCGCAAGAGTTTTGCGATGCAAAACTCTAAAAACAAACAGAAAATTCATAAGCGAGAAATAGTAGATGAAGCAAAATGTATATACTGTCAGCCAGGTTAACAGTTATATCAAAAACATGTTTGCACAGGATTTTTTATGCAGTTCCATTATGATTAAGGGTGAACTGAGCAATGTGAAGTACCATGGCTCTGGTCATATCTATTTTACCCTGAAAGATACTGGAGCTGCTATTTCATGTGTAATGTTTGCAGGAAACAGAGGCGGACTCAGCTTTCGGATGGAAGCAGGGCAGCAGGTTGTTGTAGGCGGAAGCCTTGATGTATATGAGCGTGACGGAAAGTACCAGCTCTATGCCAGACAGATCGAGCGTCTGGGAGACGGTTATCTGTATGAGCAGTATGAAAAGCTCAAAAAAGAGCTGGCGGAAATGGGCATGTTTGATGCAGCCTATAAAACAAAGATCCCCTTTTACGTCAGAAAGTTGGGCGTTGTGACAGCGCAGACAGGAGCTGCAGTCCGGGATATCATCAATGTGGCAAAGCGGCGGAATCCTTTTATTGAGATCGTTTTATATCCTGCCATTGTGCAGGGAGATCAGGCGGTCTGTAGCATTATAAACGGAATCCATGCACTGGAAAGAGAAGGCGTTGACGTCATGATCGTCGGACGAGGCGGTGGCAGCATAGAAGATCTCTGGGCATTTAACCACAGAGAAGTGGCGCAGGCAGTATTTGACTGCTCAGTTCCGATCATTTCGGCGGTCGGACATGAAACGGATACGACTATTATTGATTATGTGGCGGATCTCAGAGCACCGACGCCGTCTGCCGCAGCAGAGCTGGCAGTCTGTGATATGGCAGCAGTCGTGCAGCAGCTTTACGATCTGTCGCATAAGGTGGTGACAGCCATGCTGCAAAAGTGTAAGCAGCAGAGACTGTTGACGGAAAATATGGAACTCAGGCTCCGCAGTGTATCGCCGCAGATGGTACTCAGGCAGCATCGCATGCGCATTCTTTCCTTGGAGGAACAGCTTTCCTATCACATGGAACGAAAGCTTGCAGCACAGCAGCACAGGCTGGAGATCAGCGCATCGCGTCTGGAAGCATTATCACCGCTTGCAAAGCTGAAACAGGGATATACATATGTGACAAAGGAAGAGCAGACTCTGACAAGCACTGCACAGATCACAAGGGATGATCAGATCCGTATTTATCTGCAGGATGGCTATGCAGATGCCCGGATCGAGGAAACGTATCAACAATCTGTATGATAAGACAGGCAGGAGAGCATATGGCAGAAGAAAAAAAGAAACTGTCTCTGGAGGAGGCATTTGAAAAACTGGAAACAGTCATCGAAACACTGGAACGACCGGAGACCTCTTTGGAGGAATCCTTTCAGGCATATAAGGAGGGAGTTTCCCTGGTGCAGCTTTGCAACGAACAGATTGACCGTGTAGAAAAAGAGGTCAGGGTGCTTTCGCAGGAAGGAGAAGCCGATGAGCAGCTTTAAGGAGACACTGGAGCAGAAAACAAAAGAAGCAGAAGAGATCATCAAAGCATATCTGCCAAAAGAAGAAGGCAGTCAGAAGACCGTCATGGAAGCGATCAACTACAGCGTGAAGGTAGGAGGCAAAAGGCTCAGACCGATCCTGATGCGGGAAGCCTTTACAGAGCTGGGCGGGCAGGGAGAGCTGATCCGGCCTTTTATGGCAGCCCTTGAAATGATCCATACGTATTCCCTGATCCATGATGATCTGGAAGCGATGGACAACGATGAATACAGACGCGGTCAGAAAACCACCCATGTGGTTTACGGCGAAGCAATGGCAATCCTGGCAGGTGACGGACTTTTAAATCTGGCATTTGAGACAGCAGCAAATGCATTTTTACTTGTACCGGGTGATACAAAGGCGGAAAAGGCAATGCTGATCCTCGGAAAGAAAGCCGGCATTTATGGCATGGTCGGCGGACAGGTAGCGGATATTGAAGCGGAAGAAGCAAAGAATCCACTTACTATGGAGCAGCTTTTGTTTATCCATGAAAACAAGACAGCAGCACTGATCCAGTCTGCACTCATGATTGGCGCAGCACTTGCGGGCGCAGGGCAGAAGCAGATCGATGAAATGGAACGGATCGGTTATCTGGTAGGTGTCGCCTATCAGATCGAGGACGATATTCTGGATGTGACGAGCACGTTGGAAGAACTCGGAAAGCCAATTGGCAGTGATGAGAAAAATCATAAGACAACTTACGTGACACTGGTTGGTATTGAAAAAGCAAAAGAAGAAGCGGAAAGACTTTCAGAGGAAGCACTTGACAGACTGCATACTCTGCTGGGGGAGGATACGTTCCTGGAGGAACTGATCAGAAGTCTGGTAAACCGCAGAAAGTAGGCAGGGGTTATGTTGCTTGACAGTATACAAAAAGCGAATGATATCAAAAAAATAAAGGAAAAAGATCTGGACAGTCTGGCAGCAGAAATCAGACAGTTTCTGATTGAGAAGATCAGTGTATCGGGCGGCCATCTGGGGTCTAACCTCGGTGCAGTGGAGCTGACCATGGCACTTCATCTTTCTCTGGATCTGCCGACCGACAAGATCGTATGGGATGTCGGGCATCAGTCATACACACATAAGATACTGACAGGAAGAAGAGAAGGCTTTGAGACACTTCGTAAATTCGGTGGTATGAGCGGTTTTCCGAAGCGGAAGGAAAGCGACTGTGACAGCTTTGATACAGGGCACAGTTCCACTTCTATTTCCGCAGGACTCGGTCTGGCGCAGGCAAGAGATCTTTTGGGAGAGAGGCATACCGTTGTGTCTGTGATCGGCGATGGTTCCCTGACCGGTGGAATGGCATATGAAGCATTGAACAATGCAGCGCATTTGGATACCAATTTTATTGTGATCTTAAATGACAATAATATGTCCATTTCCGAAAATGTAGGCGGTGTATCCACTTACTTGAATTCCATCCGTACGGATGCCAAATATCTGGATCTGAAGGACAGTATTTATTACAGACTTCTCGAAATGCCCAAATATGGACAGGCAATCGTAAAGAAGATCCAGAATGCAAAAAACGGTATCAAGCAGCTGATGATCCCGGGTATGTTTTTTGAGGATATGGGGATCAAATATTTAGGACCTGTGGACGGACATGATATCAAAGCACTCAGACGTGTTATTACGGAAGCCAAACGTGTCAAAGGAGCCGTGATCATTCATGTCATTACCCAAAAAGGGAGAGGCTACACGCCTGCGGAGAGACATCCGGCCAGATTTCATGGCGCAGAGCCGTTTAATATAGAGACAGGTATTCCGAAAAATCCGCATACAAAAGCAAATTATACGGATGTGTTTGCAACTGTGATGAATAAAATGGCGGAAAAGAATGATAAACTTGTGGCGATCACAGCCGCAATGCCTGACGGAACAGGGCTCAAGCGTTTCCGAAACCGTTATCCGGAACGATTCTTTGATGTAGGAATTGCGGAGGAGCATGCGGTCACATTTGCTGCAGGACTGGCAGCAGGCGGCTTGAGACCTGTTGTGGCGATTTATTCTTCGTTTCTGCAGAGGGCTTATGACCAGATTCTGCATGATGTCTGTATTCAGAATCTGCCTGTTACTTTTGCAATAGACAGGGCGGGACTTGTCGGAAGTGATGGAGAAACCCATCAGGGTATTTTTGATTTTTCATTTCTTTCGAGTATACCGAATATGCATATCATGGCACCGAAGAACAAATGGGAGCTGGCTGATATGATGAAATACGCAGTTTCCTTTGAGGGACCGATCGCAATCCGATATCCACGGGGAGAGGCATATGACGGTCTGGAGGAATACAGACAGCCGATCGCCTATGGAAAAGCGGAATGGATCTATCAGGAGAAAGAAATTGCTCTGGTGGCAGTGGGCAGTATGGTAAAGACGGCGGAACAGGTCAGACTCCGATTGAAGGAGGAAGGCTATGCAGACTGCAGCCTTTTAAATGCACGTTTTGTAAAACCGATCGATGAAGAGACAATCCTGGATGCAGCGGGAACACATTCCCTGCTTGTTACAATGGAAGAAAATGTTTTAAGCGGCGGCTTTTCTGAAAAAGTGATCGATCTGATGGAAGCAAACGGCAATCCGGCAGAAGTGCTTCCGATCACCTTACCGGATGAATATGTAGAGCATGGAAATGTGGAGCTTCTGAAAAAAGAGGTTGGCATTGATACAGAGTCGATCGTCAGAAAAATTCTGATAACGCTGAAAAACAGATAAAGAAAGGCTCAGAGCATGAAAGAGAGACTGGATGTATTACTGGTAAAACAGGGATTTGCGCCTTCCAGAGAAAAAGCGAAGGCAATCCTGATGTCCGGTATTGTATATGTGGACGGACAGAAGGAAGATAAAGCCGGAACCATGTTTGATCCGGAGAAGATAAAAATAGAAGTACGGGGAAATACCCTTCCCTACGTCAGCAGAGGCGGACTGAAGTTGGAAAAAGCATTGCAGGTATTTCCGATCGATCTACAGGGAAAGACCTGTCTGGATATCGGTGCTTCCACCGGCGGTTTTACGGATTGTATGCTCCAGAATGGAGCCGAAAAGGTATTTGCGGTGGATGTCGGACATGGGCAGCTTGACTGGAAGCTCAGAAATGATCCCCGGGTGGTCTGCATGGAAAAGACGAATTTTCGGTATATGCAGGCGGATGCGCTTGGACAGCAGGTAGATTTTGCTTCCTGTGATGTTTCGTTTATTTCTCTGACGAAGATCTTAGGACCGGCTTTTGCACTCTTAAAGCCGCTCGGACAGATGGTATGTCTGATCAAGCCGCAGTTCGAGGCCGGCAGAGAAAAGGTTGGGAAAAAGGGTGTTGTGACAGATAAGGCTGTGCATATGGAAGTGGTGGAAAAGATCACACAGTTTGCCATGCAGACGGGTTTTCACCTGCTGGGACTTGATTTTTCGCCGATCAAAGGACCGGAAGGTAATATAGAATACCTTTTGTATATGGAAAAAGAAAATGATCTGGCAGAGGGTGTGAATCAGTTGTCTGTTCAGATTGCAGATGTTGTAGAGAAGGCACACGGGAAATTAGATGAATAATTTTTATATTGTGACGAATGTGACGAAAGACAAGTCGCTGGAAACAACAGATTATATAGAAAAGTATCTGACGGAGCATGGCAGGCATGTGACTGTCATGGTCAGAGGTGGGATTGAAAAAGGGATGCAGGAAGATAAACATCTGCTGCAGATCCCACCGGAGACAGATTGCATTTTAGTGCTTGGCGGAGACGGAACGCTGCTTCAGACAGCAAGAGATACGGTCGGTCTTGGGATTCCGCTTCTGGGGATCAATCTTGGAACACTCGGCTTTCTGGCAGAGGTGGAAAAGAGCGGTATTACAGATGCACTCAATCATCTGATGCAGGACAGTTATGAGATCATGGACCGGATGCTTTTGTCGGGGAGTGTGATCCGGGATGGGAAAGAACTCCTGAAGGCTCATGCACTGAATGATATTGTTGTAAACCGCTGCGGGCATCTGATGGTTCTGAATTATGAGGTGCTTGTCAACGGACAACTTTTATGCCATTATAAGGCTGACGGTATGATCCTTGCATCACCGACCGGATCGACCGGATATAATATGTCTGCGGGAGGCCCGATCGTGGAGCCGGGCGCAAGACTGATGGTAATGACACCGATCTGTCCGCATACGTTAAATACAAGAAGCATTATCCTGTCTCCGGAGGATCAGGTGGAAATTGTGATCGCGGAAGGCAGAGACGGGCAGGCGCAGCAGGCTGAGGTTAACTTCGACGGCGGACAGGCACAGATGCTGACAACCGGTGACAGGATACGGGTGCACCAGTCGGAGCAGGTTGTGAGACTTTTGCATATTAACAAGGTAAGCTTTTTACAGATGCTTCATAAAAAAATGGGTGAAGGATAATGAAAAGAAACAGACAGGAAGCAATCCTGCGTGTGATCTCACAATATGAAGTGGAAACGCAGCAGGAACTGGCGCAAAGGCTGAAGGAAGAAGGCTTTGAAGTCACACAGGCGACGGTATCCCGTGATATCCGGGATATGAAGCTTTCTAAAATGCCGACAGGAGAAGGACATCAGAAATATGTTCGGTTTCATAATGATGAAAAACATCTTTCCGGAAAATATGTCAATGTATTAAAGGAAGGATTTGTTTCTATTGATATGGCACAGAATATTCTGGTCGTGAAAACAGTGTCCGGAATGGCAATGGCGGTTGCAGCGGCGATCGATGCCATGAAATATCCGGAGATTGTCGGTTCAATCGCGGGAGACGATACGATCATGATGGCGGTCAGAACGGTTGAAGATACAAAAAGCCTGATGAATCAGATTCTGCAGTTGGTTCATTAACTAAGGCTGTAACCTGCCATGCAGGTTAGCTGGTCATGCATTTGCTTCGCAAATATGTGACAAGATCTGGAGTATAAGGAAAATCATGTTAGAAAGTTTAAAGGTAAAAAATGTTGCACTCATTGATGAGTCCGAAGTGACATTTGGAGAGGGACTCAATATTCTGACCGGTGAAACGGGAGCGGGTAAGTCGATCCTGATCGATTCGATCAATCTGGCACTCGGCGCGAAGGCAGACAGCAGTCTGATCCGTCAAGGGGCGGAATATGCGTATGTGGAGCTGTGTTTTCAAGTAAATAATGCCTCCGCGATACAGAAGCTGAAAGAGTTGGAAGTCTTTCCGGATGAAGAGGGCAGAGTTCTGTTGCAGAGAAGAATCATGCCCGGAAAGAGCAGCTGCAGACTGAACGGAGAAAGTGCTACGGGCAAACTCCTGCAGCAGGCAGCGGCTGTTTTGATCGATGTTCACGGACAGCATGAGCACCAGTCACTTCTCAATGAAAAAAAGCATCTGGAAGTACTGGATGCATTCTGCGGTGACAAATTACAGGCTGTCAAACAGGAACTTGGTGCAGCTTATGCAGCCTACAGAGAAAAAGAAAAACTGGTAAAAGAAGCACTGGATGAAGATGGCAGCAAAGACCGGGAGATCGCACTTGCCAGATTTGAGCTTGAGGAAATAGAAGCAGCGGCTCTGATCGAAGGAGAAGATGAGAAGCTGGAAGCTGATTTCAGAAGGATGGAAAACAGCAGGCAGATCGGGGAGAGTCTTTCCCAGGCGGATGCCTGCTTAAACAGCTATGAACAGGAAAACGCAAGAGATCTGATCGGTGCAGCGGCAAAATGCGTAAGCGATGCGGCAAAATATGATGCATCCCTTGCACCGTGTGTGGAAAGCTTTGCGCAGGTGCAGGAGCTTTTGCAGGATATCGGCAGAAGTCTGGGACATTATATAGAAAGCATGGAATTCGATGCACAGACATATACGGATACAAAAGAACGCCTGGATACGATCAATAAATGCAAAACAAAATATGGCAATACTATTTCCGAGATTTTGGCATATGCACAAAACCAACAGGAATTTCTGCATAAATACGATGATTTCGAGCAATATAAAATAAAGCTGCAGGAAGAACTTGCACAGCAAAAAGAAACACTCCTTGCATTATGCCAAAAAGCATCTAAGATCAGATGCAAAGAGGCTGCAAAGCTGGAAAAAGAAATGAAGCAGGCACTTCTTTCCCTGAATTTCCCATATGTGGATTTTGCGATCGAAGTGGAAAACAGTGAGACACATTTATCCACAAACGGAATGGATCATGTCCGGTTTTTGATCTCATTAAATGCCGGACAGGAAAAGAAACCACTTTCGCAGGTGGCAAGCGGCGGCGAGCTTTCCCGTATCATGCTGGCACTCAAATCCGTGCTTGCAGAGCAGGATGAAACAGAGACACTCATATTTGATGAGATCGATGCGGGCATCAGTGGCAGGACAGCATGGAAAATTTCGGAAAAACTGGCAATCCTTGGCAGAGCACATCAGGTGATCTGCATTACCCATCTGCCGCAGATCGCAGCGATGGCGGATCAGCATTTTGTGATTGAAAAGCAGCAGGATAAAAATGGCACGCAGACAAAGCTGACGGCACTTTCCAAAGATGGTATGCTTTCCGAGATCGCCCGGCTGCTTGGCAGTGATAAGATCACGGATGCAGTGATGCAGAACGCCGGCGAACTGAAAGCCATGGCAGACGAAGCAAAGAAAACAGCAAAATAATACCAAACTAACCTGAAAAATAACGCACATACTAAAAGAGAAATCTTAAGTATGTGCGTTATGTCATGTATCGATAGATACATGATGTATCCCCGAGCATCGCGAAGCGATTATGCATGCGAGGGGTTCACGTTATGTCATGTAGCGAGGTAACGAAATCAAGCGGCAGCGAAGCTGACATTTGATTTCGCCCGAGCGTACAACGAGAAAATCAAAAGCGCGAAGCGCGGCTGACAGCAGAGCTGGCAGGATTTTCGAGTCTGTAGCAGATACATGATGAGAAAGGAAACAATCATGGACAGAGCTGGAAAAATTTACAGATATATGCTGTTTTCTATCTTATTACTCAGTTTGCTGCTGATCGGCTTTCTGGGGTATCGGATCAAAAAAATGATCCCTGATCAGATCCTGCTACGCAAAGGTCAGACCGAGGAACTGAACATTGGAATCCCGGTTTCCGCCGCTGTACAGACAACCGGTACAGATCGCAGCAAAGAAAATGCAAGGATCACAACACCTGTAGTATCTGCCTTTCATATGACTTCCGATACAGGAACAAGCTATGAAATGCAGCTCCGTTTTCTGGGAATCATTCCTCTGAAAACCGTACAGATGCAGACTGTTGCAGAGCAGGAAGTGTTTGTTTCCGGAAAACCGATCGGTATTTATTTAAAAACACCGGGCGTGCTTGTGATCGATACAGGGATGTTTACAGGAAGCAGCGGAGAATCTGTCTGTCCGGCAGAAGGCATCCTGCAGTCGGGGGATTATGTAATGCAGATCAACCATACAGATCTGGAAGGTAAAAAGGATTTCGTAAACAGGATCAAAAACAGCAATGGGGAGCAGATGATCCTTACCATCCAAAGAAATGGGGAAATGTCAGAGGTACGTCTTACGCCGCTGCAGTGCGAAGAAGGAGTCTATAAGATCGGTGTCTGGGTCAGAGACAGTGCACAGGGAATCGGAACAATGACTTATGAGACGGCAGACGGACATTTCGGTGCACTGGGACATGGTATTGCAGATGCTGACATCGGAGAGCTTTTAGCACTTTCCAAAGGCAGTGTTTATGATACCTGTATTCTGGCAGTCCATACATCGGATGGTACAAAGCCGGGAGAATTGACAGGTATTCTCAGCTTTGATGAAGAGGATTACCTTGGCAGGATCGAAGAAAATACAGAAGCCGGGATATATGGAAGCTTTTGTAAACCGTCCAAAGCTGACAGCGGGGATGAAGTGATCATAGAGACAAGTTTGGATACATCCGGAAAAAGTGATGTGACAGAGTCTATGAAATATCCTATCGCCCTCAAGCAGGAAGTACAGGAAGGAGCGGCACAGATTTATACGTCCTTTGACGGAACAGGAGCATTTTATGATATCGAGATCACGCAGCTTCGATATGAAGATGACGGTAACCAGAATATTACCCTGACGGTGACTGATCCGGTGCTGCTTGCCAAGACCGGCGGGATCGTGCAGGGGATGAGCGGAAGCCCGATTCTGCAGAACGGAAAGATTGTAGGAGCGGTCACCCATGTACTTGTCAGACAGCCGGAAAAAGGATACGGGATCTTTATAGAAAACATGATGGAACGTAATTAAGAAAATCTTCAGAAATCGCTTTTCGTAATTGAAGATTGTCATATTTACGAAACAAACAAAAATGCAATGCATCATTTTGGTAAATTGTTACAAAACAGAAAAGGCGAGACGACAGAAAGTATTGAATAAGTGCTATAATATGCAAAAATCAGTGACAAAATAGGTGCTTTCGCATATGTGACAGCACATGTGACGAGTTCCGACTATGCTTGACAGAAAATGCTTTATTGCGTATAATCTGTCATTGGTACAATATATAAGAACCTTTCAATTAAATGGAGATACACCAATGATAGATGTTCATTGTCATATTTTACCGGGGATTGATGATGGCAGCAGGAATACAGAAGAATCCAAAGCTCTCATCAGTGAGGAAATGAATCAGGGGATAAATACAATCATATTTACACCACATTTTTATGCGCAGAGGGATTCCGTAGGTCATTTCTTGGAAAAGCGTGCAAACAGCTTTTCGCACTTACAATCAGCAGTACAATTTGATAAGATCGGACTGAAGCCTCATTTAGGTGCAGAGGTATACTATTTTGGTGGAATTGGGAAGGCAGAGATGGTTCCGGAGCTTTGTGTGACAGGAACAGATATTCTGCTGTTGGAAATGCCATTCGGTCAGTGGACAAAGGCTGTCTACGAAGATGTGGAGCAGCTTGTAAAGAAGCGGAAGCTGACTGTGATTCTGGCACATGTTGAGCGGTATTTTCAGTTCCAAAAGGACAGCTCAGTCATGGAGCAGGTATTGGCGCTGCCGCTGATCGTGCAGCTGAATGCGGGAAGCCTTCTAGGCGGCGTAAAGCTTACCGATTTTGCAGGCAGAAAGAAAAAGAAGCAATGTCTTTCATTGCTGTCAGAGGATCGGGATATTCTGCTTGGGTCGGATGCGCACAATATGACTGCCAGAAGACCAAATCTGAAAATGGGCAGAGCGGTGATCGAGGAAAAGATCGGTACAGACAGGCTGAAAAGAATCGATAGTCTCGGAGAAAGGTTATTTTTGTTATGACCAAGGCAAAAAAGATAAAAATAATATTGGGAATAAGTGTTTTTATAATCCTGGTCGCAGTTCTTTATGTGGTGTTGCAGAAGATCGATGAAAGAAATACGGTCGAGACCGATGGAGAAGATGTTTATCTGACCAGTGATAATGACATTGTATTTGATGGTAAAATCTATGAGCTGGATCATCCGGTAAAAAGCTACCTGATCATGGGTACGGACGGAAGCGGCAATGAAAATGTCAAAGGAGAGCAGTATGAAGGCTCCATGGCAGATTTTCTGATGCTTATGGTGATTGATGAGAAAGACAAAAAATATGGATTTCTTGCGCTGAACCGTGATAGTGTGGCTGAAATCCCGATGATGGATAAAAGCGGCGACGTGGATGTGTATAATGAAATGTATCTTTGTCTGGCACATGCCTATGGAGGATCTAAAAGACAAAGCTGTATCAATACGGTGAATGCAGTTTCCTCCTATTTGCATGATGTGCCGATCGGTGGATATCTTGCTGTTCCGATGGATCATATATCCGATCTGAATCATGTCCTTGGCGGTGTTACTGTGACGATTGAGGACGATTTTACTGCAGAAGATGCACAGATGAAGCCGGGAGAGACAATAACACTCACAGATGAGCAGGCAGCTATTTTTCTGCGGGGCAGAATGGAAGTCGGAGATGGGACAAACCTCAGTCGTATGAGAAGGCAGAAAGCGTATCTGGAAGCAGCATCGCAGAAGATCCGGGAACAGAATGCGCAGGATGCGAAATTCCTTGCAAAAGCGTATGACCAGATCATGACTTATGCGACATCCGATCTGAATATGAATACGATTACAAAGCTTGCAAAAAACATGGATCAGTATGAATCACTGGGTTTTTTACAGATTGAGGGAGAAACAAAGCTGGGGAACAACAGACTCGATGATGGTCAGGTGCATAATGAATTTTATGCAGATGAGACGTCTTTAAAAGAGAATGTAATGAAACTGTATCCGCTTGTCGATACCGGAGAGACCGAAGACGAATAAATATGACAGGATACACAGCAGAAAATAACCGGAAGGAACAACAAAGATGAGTCAGCAGAATGAAAAGCTGCAGCTGCAGCAAAATCAGAATGAAGAGACAGAAATTAATCTCTTGGAATTATTTTACTACTTGAAAGCAAAAATTGTATGGCTGATCGCGGCATTTGCTGTGGGAGCAGTGATAGCAGGACTGATCACATACTTCCTGATCACACCGAAATATCAGGCAACCTCAAAGGTCTATATGGTATCCGCATCCAGCGATTCCATTGTAAACCTGACCGATCTGAATCTTGGTACGTCTCTTTCAGATGATTATGTAGAGCTGTTAAAGGTCAGACCGATCTTTGAAGAGATTATTGAGGAACTGCATTTAGATTATACATATGATGAACTTCTTGATATGACAACGATCGGTGCGATCAATAAGACACGACTTCTGGCGATCACAATTGAGTCCACGGATCCGGCAGAGGCAAGAGATATTGCCAATGCACTGGCGAATAAGGCAGTATCCTATGTGCCGGAGGTTATGGAGACCGCAACACCGAATATCGCAGAACTGGCGATCACTCCAAAGCATAAGAGCTCACCGAGTCTGCCAAAGAATACGATCATTGGCGCACTGCTTGCCATGATCCTTGTCGGTGGTGTTCTCGTTGTCAGATTTATCATGGATGATACGTTCAAATCTGCGGAGGATGTGGAGAAAGTATTTGGGGTTATGCCACTGACCGTCATTCCGGAGGGCAATCTGGAAGGTATTGATGATAAGGCTGAGGAAGAAATCCGGAAGCAGAAGAAAAAAGAGAGAAAGCAAAAACAGAAGGAGGGCAGATAAATGAGTCAGAATAATCAGATCAGAATTGAAAATATGCCTTCCCTTCCATATGCAATAGAAGAGTCGGTCAACAGACTGCGCGTGAACATGAGTTTCCTTGGGGAAGATGTAAAGAAGATCATGGTGATCAGTACAATGCCGGATGAAGGTAAGAGCTTTGTAACAATGCAGCTCTGGCGTCAGATGGCAGAGACAGGTGTTGACTGTGTTCTGGTGGATGCGGATATGCGTAAATCCGTTATGGTAGATAAATATGGGTTGAAAAAAGAGGACGGAAGCAAGATCCTGGGAAGCTCCTATTATCTTGCCAATGATATCCGGCTGGAAGACGCAGTACTCCATACACAGTATGAGCACGGTGATATTCTGCCCAATAACGATAATGTCGTAAATCCAAGCATTCTGCTTGAAAATCATAAATTCGAAGAAATGCTGGATCAGCTGGCGGAAAAATATCGCTATGTATTTGTGGATGCACCGCCGCTGAATCTTGTATCCGACGGCGAACGGATCGGTTCTCTCTGTGACGGCGCAGTACTCGTTGTCAGAGGAAATTCCACACCGAAGAATATTGTTAAGAATTCAGCATTGCAGTTAGAGAGAGCAGGATGTCCGCTTCTGGGCGTAGTCCTGAACCGTGTCAAAGGTGCTGGCGGTGGCTATTATTATAAGCAATATGGCGGTCACTACGGAAAGGGCTATGGCTATGGAAAAGAATATGGTTACGGCTATGGCTACTACGGAGACAAGAAATAATATCCGGTGAAATCCGCTTTGCGGTTTTCATAAATATTCTAAGGGAAAGGAGGATAAATCCAATGTTCAAGTCACTGAAAAAAGTGTTAGTAGGTGTTTTAGCATCCAGCTTAATTCTTTCAAGTGTAGCATTTGCTGCTGATACAACAGTAAAGAGCCCTGCAGACGCTCCAAAGGCAACTGTAGTAAATACAAAGACTGTAAAAAAGGCTCCTAACAAGGCTGTTATTAAGTTTGGCTCAAAAGTTACAACTGTAAAGGCTAATGCTGTAAAAGCAAAAACAACAACAATTACTTTCTCTTCCAAGAAGAAAGCAACAGTTGCAAAAAATGCTTTTAAGAGTGCTAAAAAGCTGAAAACTCTCACAGTTTACAAGAACAAAGTAACCTTCAAGAAGGGTGCTTTCGGTAAGCTGAACACAAAGAAGATGACAATCAAGGTTAAAGGACTGAAGAAGAATTCTAAAGCATTCAAGAAATACGTGAAAGCTTTAAGGAAGGCTGGCTTCAAGGGTAAGGTTAAGGCAGTTAAATAATTTTACCTACCTGGATGCATCTTAGGGTCCTGGCAAGGCTTCGGCCTTGCCAGAGGATCTGCAAATGAAATTGGAAATACGTCTGAGGGGCAATTGAATTTTACATTTTTTGTAAAATTTCAAGGGACATACAATAGAAGAGGGATGATCAGAATGACGGAGTTTCGAGTGAAAGAGAAGAAGATAGAAAGTAAATACATATATAGAGGATGCTGTGCAATTGTTTTGACGATACTTGCATCTGCAATGTTTTTTGCAAACTGGTATGAATTTGTTCAGATTAATAACGCAACGGGGCATTTGACAGGATATGGGAATCTGTTAATGGCTCTTTTTATTTATGCGCTTGCATTCGTATTAGTCGGAAAAGGACTCCGGGCATTCAAGATCGGGGTTGACAGACAGACAAATATTATTGCATCGCTTGTACTGACGGTATTTACAGTAGACGTGATCGAAATACCGCTTTCTATGGCAATCACAGGGCAGTTCCGATTTTTCTTTGTTTTCCTGCTCCGCTATCTCGTATTGGGAGTAGTACAGGCTGTTCTGTTGTCTGTGCTTAGCATTCCCATGGTTCGTATCTATAGAGGAAAATATGCACCCCTTAAAATGATTGAGATTTATGGGGAATATGTAAATGGTCTTTGTGCAAAGGTTAATTCCAGAGCGGACAAGTATCATATTGTAAAAATGGTCAGTTGTGAAGAACCAGAGAGTAAAATAAAAGAAGAAATTATGAAATATGATGCAGTGCTGATAAATGATCTTCCAAGTCATATGCAGAATAAGATATTAAAGTTGTGCTTTGATATGGATAAACGTGTTTACTTTACGCCGAAGATTTCGGATATTATCGTCAAAAGTTCGGATGAACTGAATCTTTTTGATACACCATTATATTTATGCAGAAATGTGGGAATCTCCTGGATGCAGGCTGCTGTCAAAAGATTTTTTGACATCTTGCTTTCAGGATTAGCACTATTATTGTTGAGTCCAGTTCTTTTGATCACAGCTTTAGCTATTAAGCTGAATGATGGCGGACCTGTTTTTTATAAACAGGAACGTTGCACGATTGGTGGAAATCATTTCATGATTTTAAAATTCCGATCTATGATCGTAGATGCGGAGAAAGATGGGAAATCTCATCCCGCAGGAGAAAATGATGACCGAATTACAAAGGTAGGTCATGTGATCAGAGCTTGTCGTATTGATGAACTACCACAGCTTATTAATATCTTAAAAGGTGAGATGTCGATCGTAGGTCCAAGACCGGAGCGCGTGGAACATGTAGAAAAGTACACGGCAGATATCCCGGAATTCAGATTCCGTATGAAAGTGAAGGGGGGACTGACCGGGTATGCGCAGGTGTATGGCAAGTACAATACGACTGCACTTGATAAATTAAAACTGGATCTGTACTATATTATGAATTATTCGTTATTGCTTGATGTACAGATCATATTTGAAACAGTAAAAATTCTGTTCCAGAAGGAGAGCACAGAAGGATTCTCAGAGGAACGGGTTGCAAAGATACAGGAAAGAATATAATTTATAATAGGTTTTGAGAATGAAGAAGATAGCAATAATTTCGTTGGGATATTTATGGTTCCCTTGTGAATCTGGACCATCAAGATTTTATGATATAGCAAAGACTTTTGTAAATGCTGGATATGATGTGGAGTGTATTACAACAAGTTTTCAACATTTTAAAAAAGCCCCAAGAGATATTGATAATATATTAAAACAGGGTTATCCATTTAAAATTACATTTATTGATACACCAGAATACAAAAAGAATGTAGATGTAAAACGTATTATTAGCAATAAAGTAGCAGCTAAAAATTTAAAAAGTTATTTAAATAAGTCCATTTTGAATTATGATGCTGTATACGTTTCAATACCGGCAAATAATATTGCAGCAATGGTAACAAAAATGTGCAGAAAACACAATGTGCCAGTTGTAGTAGATATTGAAGATTTGTGGCCGGAAGCTATGTTGATGGTTGTAAAAAATAAATTTCTATGTAATACATTGTTATATTCTTTTACTAGAGATGCTGAGATTGCATATAAAAATGCGGATGGTATTATTGGTACTTCTGAAGATTACACGGATAGAGCTTTTAAGAAGAGAAAAAGGAACATTCCGGCAGAAACTGTTTATGTAGGGTGCAATTTAACGGTGTTTGATGCTGGTGTAAAGGAATACACAAGTCAAATTTGTAAAGAAAAGGATGAATTTTGGGTAACGTATGCAGGTTCTATAAGCACCAGTTATGATATTAAAACTTTGATTGATGCAGGATATGCTTTGCGAGATAAAAACGTCCATGTACAAATTCTCGGAACTGGATCGTTAAAGGAAGAGCTAGAGTTATATAGTAAAAATATGCCCAATATCCATTTCTGGGGATTTACAGAATATCCTAAGATGGCAGCAGTTCTTACAAAATCGGATGTGGTTGTAAATAGTTTTATTAAAGGTGCACCGCAAAGTATTGTGAATAAAGTTGGAGATTATTTAGCGAGCGGAAAACCGATGATTAATACATTGGAAAATCCTGTTTTTTGCAAACTAGTTGATAAATATGATATTGGAATTAATGTTGAACCAGAAAACATGAGTGTACTTAAGAAAAGTATAGAAAGATTAAAAAAAAGACCTTCTGATCAAGGTGATAATGCTAGAAAATTGGCAGAAACAGAATTTGATCGAAAAGTAAGTTATAGAAGAATAGTTGATATAGTAGCACATAATATAAATGAGTAATTGAGAAAGAAAAATAGATAATGGATGACTTGATCAGTATTATTATTCCCGCATATAATGTCGAAAAATATTTGGATCGTTGTTTAGAAACTGTTGTTAATCAAACGTACAAAAATATAGAAATTATCTTGATAGATGATGGATCAACGGATGCAACGCCAATTTTATGTGATGAATGGGCGATAAAGGATCAGAGAATCAAGGTGATACATAAGGTAAATGGAGGGCAGTCTGCTGCAAGAAATACTGGAATGGAGCTAGCAACTGGAAAATATATTGGCTTTGTAGATAGTGATGACTGGATTGAATATGATATGTTTGCATATTTGCATCAGCTTATCACTAAGTATCATGTTGAAGCAGCATTTTGTGATTTCAGACGATTAAAGGATAAGAAAACGAAAAAAAATAAAAAAGAAAAAGTGATTATTCGGAAAGATGAAGCATTAGATAGATACTTTTATCGTGTTGATGGAGGCAAAAGTTCTTATGCTGTATGGTGTGGACTTTATAATAGAGATGCAATAAAAAACATTAAATTTATAGTTGGTGAAATAAATGAAGATGTTCTTTTTCGATATGAGGTATATAAGAAAATAAGAGAAATTGCATTTAGCAATTTTTGTAAATATAATTATTTTATTAATAATACGGGCATAACAATGGGAAAGTTAAGCCAAAAAGACTACTCACTATTTAGAATTTGGGAGTATATTGTAGAACAGGAAAAAGATACATGCAATTATGAATACGCAGTATTAAATAGGAAAAGAGCGACTTATACACTATATGTCAAAGGGTTATTGAGTGGAAGAAATAATGATATTGATGTGAAAGTATTAAATGAATGGAAGAAAGAAATAAAAGAGGATTATGAAATGCTTATGAGGGGGAAAGTATTAGATTTTAAAAGAAAGATTATTTTGAAATGCATTGTGAAATTTTAAATTTGGAGTAAATAAATTATGCAGTTAATTCTGGTTACTTTAGCATGTTTTCCTTTTGTAAAGTGGTTTGGTTATGGTATGGGATCGGATATTCAGCCGTATTGCCTAATCGGTTCTGGTATAATAATATGCTTATTTGGAATAAAAAATATAATATATATAACAAAAGATATAAAAAAGATTTTTTGGATTGTTTTATCAGGATTGATTATAGGGAGCATATTTACGCTCATTTTTTCAGGGAATTCATTTAATGATACAATCAGGTACTATGCTACTTATGTTGGTATTATTATTTATATATTGATATTTTATAATTTATTATTGAAGAATAATGGATTGCCAGAAAATATTATAAAAGTTTGTATTAATGTATATTTTATTGTGGGTATGGTACAAAAGTATTTACGTGCAGACTTTTTATATAATTGGATTCCAAATGAGAGAACATCTTTGAACAGAGGCGTGATCGCATTGGCATCAGAGCCGTCTTTTTATGGATACATGTGTATTTTCTTTTTGCTGTTTGCCATAGATTTTAAAAAAGGCAGAAAATTTTATATTATTAATTTATTATTTCAAATTTTTGTATTAGCGCAATCATCTGTCACGATTTTATATATCATGATTTTGATCGGATTGGGAATGCTGTATTTGCTATCAAAGGTTGACATAAAAAAGGGAATTGCAGCGACCATTTTTATTTGTTGCATTGCCATTGCTGGATATTATCTGATAATGAAGTATGCCAGTACATCAAGAATGGCTTATTTTATAAATATAATCATGCAGCAAAATAGCTTATCGGGAATTCTTTCTAACTTGAATAGTGATGGAAGCGTATATATACGATTTAATGATATTATTGTTTGTTTAGAAGGCTTTGTTAAATATGTAGGTGTGCCACATGGATTTAATACAAGAAAAATCAGCAGTGGTTATGGGTCATTATTATACACAATGGGATGGGCTGGTTTTGCTTTGATTGTGTGCTTTTATCATATAATGAAGGAAAAATATATAGCGACAGGAATAAAAAAAATAATTCCCTTATGGATATCAATTATATTATTTTCTGCAATTCAGTTATCTAATCCAATTATATCTCTTTACTTTGCTTATTGTTTATGGAGTGCAGGAGCAGTCACAAGAGAAGAAACAACTTATATCACAAGACAGGCGGTATAAATCTGGATGAATATTGATAAAAAAGGTAAGCGTATAAATACAATACAAGCTATAAGGGCGATTGCCTGTATTATGATTATTATATGTCATTCCGCATATACAGATTGTGGACAAACAGGAGTGGACTTCTTTCTGATTATAAGTGGATTTGTGATTATGTATAGTACAGAAAAAAAGGGAACAGATAGTTTTTGGGCTAAAAGAATTAAACGGATAATACCATTATATTGGTCTGTAACAATTTTTACCTCTTTTTTAATAATAATTGCGCCTTCTTTATTTAATTCGTATGAAGTATCATGGGTATACTTTATAAAATCATTATTGTTTATTCCATATTATCATAACGGACTAGCTGGTCCGATTGTAGCAATAGGTTGGACTTTGAATTATGAAATGTTTTTCTATTTGATTTTTTGGTTAAATTTAAAGATAAATAAAAAATATAGAGGATGGGGTACGGTTTTTTCTATTATATTATTAGTGCTGATAGGAAAAATCTTTACATTACCTACTATTATAGACTATTGGTGTAATCCTGTATTACTAGAATTTGCATATGGAATAATCATATATTACATAATGACAGTCATAGAAAAAAGTAATTGGAAAGAAAAAGTAGCTAATTATAAAGTATCGATCAGTGTATTTTCTTATGTATTAATTATAATTGCGATAGAACTTGCAGAATATTTTTATCAAAATATAAAAGTTTCAAGAGCATATTATGTAGCAGGTATTATAAGTATTGTTGTTTTATTTTATATAATATTTGATAAACAGATATGGTGTCCCCAATGGATATTGAAAATAGGTAATCATAGTTATGAAATATATTTATTACATATTTTTTGCGTAAGATTATGTGAAAAAGTTTTACATAAAATAGGAGTAACTGGTTTGGGAGTTATGATAGCAGATATCTTATTTTCGATTTTTTGCATAATGTGCGGAGTTGAAGTGAAAAATAGAATACTTCAGTATTATAGGCATAGAAAAGAGTACATATATGAATAATAAAAGATATAAGATTTTTCAAAATACTTCTATGTTGATGCTTTTAAATATTGCGAAACTTGTTTTCCCATTTATAACTTTGCCATATCTGACGCGTGTAATGTCGACAGATTGTTATGGTGTTGTGGCATATGTAAAGGCTGTAATGGCATATATGCAGGTAATTGTTGATTTTGGATTTACTCTTTCAGCAACTAAAATGGTTGTTGAAACAAAGGATGATAAGGAAAAACTAAATAATATCATAGGAGTAAATATATATGCAAAGTTATTATTGGCTCTGACTGCCTTTATAGGGTTACTGGCACTTATTGTGGCAATACCTATATTAAGAAAAAATGCATTATATACTATAATGAGTTATTTAGTAGTAGTACTAACTATTTTTCTTTTTGATTTCTTCTTTAGAGGAGTAGAAAAAATGCATATAATAACAATTCGTTTTGTTGTTATGAAAGGCATTGCTACGCTATTAACATTTATATTTGTTAAAGGTGATAATGATTTATTTCTTATTCCGATACTAGATATAATAGGTTCATTGGTGGCAATTATTTTGATTGCGTTCGAATTACATAAGTTAGGAATAAGGGTTGAAAAACCACACATAAGAGAATGTGTAAATGTGATAAAAGAATCATCGGTATATTTTTTATCTAATGTGGCGTCTACCTCTTTTAATGTGTTTAACACGGTTATTGCAGGTATTGTTTTGACTTCAACAGAGATTGCATATTGGAGTGTTTGTATGCAGATCATCAATGCGGTACAAGCTTTATATACACCTATATCTGATGCAATATATCCAGAAATGATACGAAACCGGAATCTGTCAATTATAAAGAAGGTTATTAAAATAATTATGCCTATTATATCAATAGGATGTGTAATTATGTTTATTTATGGAAAACTTGCACTGTGGATATTAGGTGGCGCCAAATATGTTCAAGCTTTTACGACCTTGAGAGCATTAATTCCAGTTCTCTTTTTTGGTTTTCTGGCAATTATTTTAGGATGGCCATCTTTGGGGGCAATCAGAAAAATAAAGGAGACAACTACATCAACAGTTATAGCATCCCTTTTTCAAATTTTATTTGTGCTTTTGCTAATGACTATAGGGAAGTTGACTTTGGTGATGATGGCTGTAGCAAGGAGTTTGACAGAAATATTGATGTTTGTTATCAGATTTTTGTATTTTGAAAAATACAAGGATGAGTTTGTTAAAAGAGGATAATCATGAAAGCTGTAGGAATAACACTGCATTCAGTATGCAATTATGGAACGCAATTACAATTATATGCAACCCAACAAAAACTAAAAGAATATTTTGATGAAGTAGAATTTGTTGATTATAGAAGAGAAGATACATATGGAGTAGGGCTGCTTAAAACATTTACGAGAGGAAATGGATTTAAAGCATTGATCATTTTTCCAACATTACTGTATTGGAAAAAGATTTTTGGAGGATTCCAGAAAAAATATATATCATTGAGTGAAAAAAAATATCTGTGCAATGAGGATTTTAAAAACTATGTAGCGGATGCGGATGTATATTTTACCGGAAGTGATCAGGTATGGAATACTGGTTGGAATAAAGGAATTATAACACCGTATTATTTGAGTTTCATACCTAAAGATAAGGTGAAATTTGCATATGCAGCAAGCTTCGGTATGAGCAGTTTACAGGAAGAAGATGTTGAAAAGTCAAGAACTTATATAAATGAGTACGATTATATTAGTGTAAGAGAAAAAAGCGGTCTAGATATTTTAAAAAATCAATATAACTATAATAAAGCAAAACACCTTCTTGATCCTACTTTGGCTTTAGACGGAACTTTTTGGAGAAAAGTTGCACCCAAAAGACGAATTTCAGAGAACTATATTTTAATATACAATTTGCAGAGATCAAAAAAATTTGATGAATATGCGAATGAACTTTCAAAAAGAACAGGATTAAAATTATATAGATTATGTACAAGGTTTGATCAAACAATAAAAAATGGGACAAGTATTATAATTCCACCGATTTTTGAATTTGTTTCATTGATTGATAATGCTTCGCTTGTATTGACGGATTCATTTCATGCAACGGCGTTTTCAATTAATTTAAATACGGAACCGATATGTTTATATCCTAGTGAATATTCGGGAAGAATTTCGGAATTTTTAGAAATAATAGGATGTACAGAACGTCATCCTGAAAACTATGAGGATTTCAGTATGATAGATCAACATATTGATTTTAATAGAGTAAATAAAATCTTAGACAAGGAACGAGTAAGAGTTGATTGTTTTTTAGAGGAAGTAAAATCAAAAGTAATGACAATTAATAGATAATTGTGGAAAGAGGCTATGATGAACACATTAGTAACAGTGATTATTGCAGTATATAATGGTGAAAAATATTTGTCTGAGTGTATTGAATCTGTATTAAATCAAACATATAAGAATTTGGAAATTATATTGGTTAATGATGGTTCTACGGATGGATCTGCAGAGATTATAAAAAAGTATGAAGAAAAAGATCGACGAATTATAACGATACATAAGGAAAATAGTGGAGTGAGTCTGTCTAGAAATGCAGCACTAGATATTGCAACGGGAGAATATATTTGCATCTTGGATCAAGATGATTTGTTTGCACCAGATTATGTAGAGTATTACTTGGATTTAATTAAACAGAGTGGAGCAGAGGTTGCACTTACACCAGCAGCAGTAAGATTTACAGAACATGCAAGATTGAAACAATATAGTGAAAAACGGGAGTACAGAGTTTTGACTGGTAAAGAAGCCGCAATTCAGATGTTGTATTATAAATTTATAATAGCACCATGGAGTAAAATGATCAGTCGGAACCTGATAGAAGAGAATCAAATACGATTTGATAGTCGTTTCTTTAGTGGAGAAGGTTTTTTGTTCTCTATTGAGTGTTTGCAAAAGGCAACAAAAGTAGCAGTGGGTCAACAATGTATTTATTATTATAGAATTGATAATGAAGAGAGTGGGATGACAAAATACAGAGAAAGTGTAATAAGAAGTAGTATATTGGCACAGGATGTTATTGAAAAAAAGATTTGTGATCGTACAGATGATATTATACAAGCGTGTCATTATGCAAATTGGCATACACATTGTGATTGTTTAAATACTTTTGTTGGATGCAATGCGATAGGTCAGAATAAGATTTTGTATAAAGAAATAAAGAGATATTGCAAAAAAAATGCGAAAATGGGATTTTCAGCACCGATTTCATATAAAGAGAAATTTAAGTCATTTTTATATTGGGTAAATCCATATTTGGGAGCTCGTTTTATTAACATGTTTAGAAAAAGAAAGTTTACAAAGATGGAGTAAAATAAGAAAGAATTAGGGATAAGATTATGTATGATTATCTAATAGTTGGATCGGGACTATATGGTTCGGTTTTTGCGCATGAAGCTAAAAAACAGGGGAAATCCGTATTAATAATTGATAGAAGATCACATATTGCTGGAAATGTTTATACAGAAAAAATAGAAGGGATTAATGTGCATAAATATGGTGCACATATTTTTCATACAAATAATAAAGTGGTATGGGACTATGTTTCTAAATTCGCTGAGTTTAATCGTTTTACCAATTCACCTGTTGCAAACTATAAAGGGGAATTGTATTCGATGCCTTTTAATATGTATACATTTAACAAAATGTGGGGAGTAGTGACACCTGAAGAGGCAGAAGCAAAAATTATTGAGCAGCGCGCGGAAATTAAGGGAGAACCCCAAAATCTGGAAGAGCAGGCAATAAGTTTAGTTGGGCGAGATATTTTTGAAAAATTGGTAAAGGGATACACAGAAAAGCAATGGGGAAGAGATTGTAAGGAGCTTCCAGCTTTTATTATAAAAAGATTACCAGTTAGGTTGACATTTGATAATAATTATTTCAATGCGCTTTATCAAGGAATTCCTGTAGGTGGGTATACAAAAATGATACAGAACATGCTTGCAGGTATTGAAGTCTGTTTAAACGTAGATTATCTTGCTAATAAAGAAAAATATGATTCAATGGCGAGAAAAGTAATATATACAGGACCGATAGACGCCTATTTTGACTATTGTTTTGGTCATTTGGAATATCGTTCAGTTAGATTTGAAACAGAGGTAATGGACAAACCGAATTTTCAAGGAAATGCGGCAGTAAATTATACTGATCGAGAGATACCGTGGACTCGGATTATTGAACATAAATGGTTTGAATTTGGTAAAGATGAAATGGGAAATGAGTTGCCAAAGACTGTTATTAGTAGAGAGTATAGTTCGGAATGGCAGCCAGGAGATGAACCCTATTATCCAGTGAATGACGAAAAGAATGGTGAACTATATATCAAATATAAGGGGCTGGCGGAAAATGAAAAGAATGTGATTTTTGGCGGAAGGCTTGGGGCATATAAGTATTATGATATGGATCAGGTTATTGCAACTGCCCTTGAGATGAGTGAGAGGGAGTTAAACGTATAAATGAAGCTGTGCTGATATACCTTTGAATTGCAAGAATGTTAACTTCCGGTAGAACGTGCAACTAAAGAAAAAATGTAAGCGCATAGTTTCAGGGTAGATTTTCAATCCACCATTTATTGTCTATAATGATTGCTAGGAAATGCTGACATTTCACTCTATCTCAAAGGAGAGCGATCATTATGAGCAAACGTGTTTGTAAAGATAATCAGATTCGACTGATCATGGAATGCCGCCAAAGTGGGCTGCCTGATTACCGGTTGTGTAAGCAAAACGGCATTCACCTTGGCAACTTTTACAACTGGGTAAGCAAGCTTCGGAAACGAGGGTATTCTTTTCCGGATTCTGAAGCAAAATCAAATGCGATCCGCCGTCGGGCAGAATTGAGGGTGAAAAGGAAAGAGATCGCTCTTTAATTGGTATGTGGATAAAAAAGGAAAAACTGTAGCAGAAATGGCAGAAAATTTAGGAAAATCTGAAGAGTATGTAAAGAGCTTGATATGACCAAATAACTGTAAAAGTGGTAAAGAAAAGGTGCCAGTTAATATGAAAAGGAAGGTTTTTTATGATAGTAAGTGAAAGAATTTTTGAACTGCTTGATAGGAATAATATGACACAGAAAGAATTTTCAGAACAGACCGGTATATCGCAGAGTACGATTAGTGATTGGAAAAGAAAAAAAACGAATCCGTCAGCAGACAAAATATTGAAAATATGTGATGTATTACATGTTACACCGTATGAATTATTAGCAGAAAGTACAGTTGATGCTAGAGATGAGATAGATTATGTATTTGCACTAAATGAAAACGAGGAGATTGTTTTAGAATGTTATAGAAATTTGGGAAACAGACAAAAGGAACGATTACTGGGATATATGGCTGCATTACAGAAAAATAAGTAATATAAATCGTATGTTAAGATGACTTGACATACGATTTGATTTGATATATAATACGTATATACGATACGAAAAGACGTAATTTAAGGCAAAATAAAATTTATGCGAGAAAGTGAGAGATAATGATATGATGCTTATAGATGCTTTTTTTAAAATGATTCTTTTTATACAGAATTTGTTAGAAAAAATTGAAATGATGTATATTTCTAAAGCCAGTTGTATATTAAAAATAGGTGGTTTAAGTATCATACTTACAATAATTTTGATTGTATGCCGACAAGTTGTACTTGGAGAGATATTTTTTATAATGGGAATGTTTTTATTGGAGGGTAGTGATATAATTGGATGGAAATGTTGTGTAAGAAAATGGCTGAAGGTTTGTTGTGTCTATAACATATTTTTTTCGTTAATAGTTAGCGAATTAATAAGAGAAATAAATAACAGCAATATGATTAATGATGCAGTGTTTTTGGGAATATATTTATTCGTTTGGTTATTTTTGTCACTAATATCTAATACCAAAACTTCAATGTTAATAAATGAAATTCTATCGGGTATGGCGACAACTATATTTACTATTGGAACGTATCTTATAAATATGTTATTAAAATATGAATTGAATTTAAAATATCAATTGAGATTAGAAACATTAGAGATTATATTTATGTCTATACTTCCGGTTATTGGAGTTACCGCATTGTGTATTATAATGATAAAAGTAAAAGAATACTGGATGAAAAAGAATAAAATATTTGAACCAGAGAAAGCATGAGGAAATGCTGATGAATACTGTGATATGCGGAAGTAAAGACAGAGAAATAACACTATCTTCTATAATGGTAATGTATGATGTCGAGTAGATGGTAGTTATCTGATTATAATGGATTTGTTCTATTCGCGGAGAGGTATTAAGGAGTCATGCACCTTAAGGTGTATGGGGCTCCTTTTTCTCTGTCTCCAGACTGAGTTCATAAAGATCAATCATGGTTGCTTCCTCTTTTGTGGCGATTTCTGAAACCTTCACCCAGTTTTCTTCGTCTGCCTGTGCCCAGATGCAGGAGCAGGGATGGTCGTTTTTATCCATCATCTGAAAAACCTTAGCTCCGTTTTTTAATGTTGTTACCAGACGGCAGTTGTAATAGCCTTTATTTTGCATCAGGTTGATAATACCATATTCAATACGGGCATCGCCTTCCAGCTTTGGTCTTCTCGGTAATTTGATCATGTTTGTTCTCCCCAATCAAAAATATTTTGTATGGTCTGTCAGTAGAAAACTACTGTACTATATTATATCGGGAAGAAGGCAATTCTGCAAGCCTTCGGATAGAGGAAAGGGACAGAAAATTATTTTCCGTCCCCCTGTGCTGCTTAGCCCTTGTGTGCTCTCGGACAGCAGTAGTAGCAACCGTCAGCAGCCGGATAACCGATATTCTGTGCATAGTGCACCGCATCAATCTCGTTTGCGTGCCAGCCGATGCTTTCGCGGTTGTAGATGGATGGAACGCGGCTGCAGTCGGTACGATGCACTTCGTTGTAGCGACCATCCGTTTTCTGTTTGTTGATTACATAGTTCGGCATTTTTGACACCTCCCTTCTTCTTTGTATAGCTTCAATATACAGAAAAAAGGAGAGGCGGTCGTGTGCTGCCAGCACACATTTTCCTATCACAGGAATAGCTTCGCAAGAATGTACTATGGCACATGCCTTATCTTTTATCAGGTAAGAAAAGCAACGATAAGTGCTATCAATATCAACAGGACACAGGGCATCAGGATCATACCGACGATCTTTCCGAATTTATTGCGCATAAAGGGGAAAAGATCATGGATATTCCTATAGTTACACAGAAACAGAACGGTGGCAAGATAAAAAATAAGCACACCGATCCGGTTGATCCACAGCGGAATACCGCTGGCAGGCTGTCCGCCGGATGTGGCAGTCATGGAAAAGGAGAGATCCAGTATGGTGCTATAGCCAAGGATGGCAGCCAGCATCTTCCATACGGTACCTGTCCGAAAGCCCGGTGGAAGAAGTGGGTGATTCCAATGGGAGTGGAGTGAGGAGTTCCCTTTATATACGGAACGCTGCTCCTGACTTTTTACAAGTGCATAGCGCAATGCTGCCATAGTCTGATAACGCTGTGCCGGTGAAAAGGCAGTACATTTTTGAATGACGGACGTCAGTGAATATTTTCTGACGGGAGAATCCTGATAGACAGGCGGGGGATATGCACCGGTCAGCAGATAATTCAGCATGATTCCGATGGCGTAAATGTCGGTTCGGACATCGGACTGCTGAAAGCCGTACTGCTCAGGTGCCGCATATTTCCGTGTTCCGATGATAACCGTATCATTATCCTGGGCATTGTCATACTGTTTCGCTGAATTAAAATCAATGACCTTCAGGCTGCCATTGTTTTCTATAATGATATTTTCTGGCTTCAGATCTCTGTGGATGATCGGCTGTGGCAGCTTTTGCAGTGTGATCAATATATCGCAGAGCGTTATCATATAGGAAATAACAGTATTTTTATCAAGAGGTCCTTTTCGGTCAAAGAGTTCCTGCAGGGAGTCGCCCTGCACATATTCTTCAATCAGGATGAGCGTGCCGTCTGACTCCACACATTCATAAATTTCCGGGATATTGGGATGATCGCATTGCATCAGATATTCATAGACGGATTTGTTATAGATGGTCTGCTCTTTTCGGACATAAATCTTTTTGGATTCTGTATGCTGTACTAAAACAACATTTTTGTGCGTGCTGATATCTGCGATTTTCTGGTAAAAAGATAATCGATATTGTTCCTCAAATGTCATTGGTATTCCTGTCCTTTTGTATGATCGACTGTAAAACAAGATGTAAATATGATACAATTTTAACATAAAAAATACAAAGAGGGAATGTAAAATGAAGGATAAAAACAGAACCACATCTGTGCGTAAAGATCTGATGGCACTGCCAAAAGATACGGAACAATACAAAGCATTCATGAAAGAACATCCTGTTGATCCCACATATTGTACGCTGGCAGAGTATTTTAATGCATATCTTCTGGAACATGATGAACTGACGATACCGCTGATCGTTAAAAGATCCGGGCAGGATTCCGGATATGTGCATCAGATCCTGAACGGACGAAAACGGCATCCCGGAAAATATAAATTGATCGCGATCTGTATTGCGATGGAAATGGATATTGTATCAACAAGGCGGGCACTGAGAATTGCGGGACAGCCTAATTTTGATGACAAAAATTATACGGATATGGGAATTATTATCTGCATAAATAATGGCTGCCATGAGGTAAGCCAGGTAGAAGAATTCTTATGTGATGCAGAGCAGGAGAGCCCTTTTCAGACAGAGTGATTTATGATAGACTGATGCATATACTGGAAAAGTACAGGGAGAATTTTACATGATTCAAAATTCTGTCAAGGAGATAAAAGTTGCATTATTTGATATGGATGGCCTGCTGATCGATTCAGAGAAGGTATATTGTGCCTGCTGGATACAAGCGGCGAGAGAACTTGGATATTCATTGGATGAAGAAAGGGTTCTTACGCTGAGAAGTCTGGATAAAACACTTGCCAATGAATTATTCGTCGGTTGGTTTTCTGACAGAACCGCTTATGAGCGCGTGAAAACGCGTCGTAAGGAGATCATGGCAGCAAAGATCCGGCAGACACCCCTGCAGAGTAAGCCGGGGGTACGCAGCCTGATATGTGAACTGGAAAAACGTGGAATAAAATCGGCAGTTGTCACAGCCTCTCCGCAGAAAAGGGCTCAGATGCATCTTGAAAGTGTCGGACTGAATGGATTGTTTGAAACAATCATTACAACAGAAGATGTGAAAAAAGGAAAGCCGTTCCCGGATGTATATTTGTATGCAGCGGGAAAGCTGGGAGTAAAGCCGGAAGACTGTCTGGCGTTTGAAGATTCTCCCAACGGAGTAAAAAGTGCATATGAAGCGGGCTGCCGGACTGTGATGATCCCTGATCTGACGCCGGCTGCAGAAGAACTTATGCCTTATGTGGATTATGTGTATGGCAGTCTTGCAGATCTTGCGGTGGAATTACAGCAGGGTCTGCCTGAAAGATAACGGATTGATTTACAGGGGAAGGAACATCATAAAAACAAGAAATAGACGGGCGGGCGTGAATGATGTATAATAGTCGGATCAGGCAGCTGATAAGACAAAATATGGCCGCCGGACAGATTGAGGAGTACAATGAATACAAAGATAAATACAGAATCAAAAAAACATATATATCGTTTCTTCTGGCAGACGCTTGTATCTGTGATCACACTTCTTCCATTTGTTTATTTGTGGAATACGAAATTGAATCCATTGCTGGGACAAAGCTTCCTGAATAAGGGAAATATACTGATGTGGATCATTTATCTGATACTCATGTGGACGTTTATGTATGTGTTTAACGGATTTCAGATCGGACTGGGCAGAAAATCCCATTTGTATATCGGGCAGTGTATTGCTTATACCTGTTTAAATGCGGTAGAGATCATGATCACGATTCTGATGGTGGGGCGTGTGAAGTATATTGGTGTGATTCTGCTGACCTATGCGAAATTATATGTGGTGCAGATGGTTCTTATGTTCCTTCTGACAAATTTTGGAACGGATCTCTACCGGAAGGTGATCCCGGCTTACCGGATGCTGAATATTACGGGGGTGCATGATAATAACCTGGATATCCGGCTTTCAGGGTATCGTGCAAAGTATAAGTTTGATCAGACAATAAGTTGTAATGAAAATATAGAGGGAATCAAGGCGTGTATTTTACAATATGATGCGATTCTGTTAAATGATCTGCCGGATGAAGTCAGAAATCAGATTTTGAAATTCTGTTTTGAAAAAGGAAAGAGAGTTTATTTTCCGCCAAAGATCTCGGATATCATTATTAAATCTTCGGATGAGATGAATCTTGTGGATACACCGCTATACATTTGTAAAAATACAGATATTTCTCTGGCACAGCGTTTTTTAAAACGTATAATGGATATCGTGATCTCACTGACCGGTATTATCATTACGTCGCCGATCATGCTGATCACGGCAATCGCAATCTATGCTTATGACAGAGGACCGGTTTTATACAAGCAGGTGCGTTGTACAAAAGGGAACCGGGAATTTAAGATATGTAAATTCCGCAGCATGGTCGTGAATGCCGAAAAAGATGGAAAAGCGCAGCTTGCCAAAGAAAATGACAGCCGGATCACGCCAATCGGAAAGATTATCCGTAGTATGCGAATTGATGAGCTGCCGCAGTTTTTTAATATCTTAAAAGGTGACATGAGTGTGGTAGGACCACGTCCGGAGCGTCCGGAGCTGATCGAGAAAAACTGTATGAAGATACCGGAATTTGCTTATCGTACCCGTGTAAAGGCGGGGCTTACCGGTTATGCGCAGGTTTACGGAAAATACAATACGTCTTTTATCGATAAACTGAAGCTGGATCTGATCTATGTCAGCAATTATTCTATTCTGATGGATATCCATCTGATTTTTCTGACCCTGAAGATCATTTTTATCAAAGACAGTACAGAGGGTGTCTGAAAAGAATGTAAAATATGTAAAAAAGAGAAAAAGACAATTTACATATATGTTCAGAAAATGCTAAAATAAATGCAGTATTTGGCAAAAGCCGAAAGAGAGGGAGGACACCATGAAAAATTTCAAAAGACAACTTATCATAGTCTTTGCATTTGCATTGTTTGCCGGTATGCTGTTTGCTCCGGTCAATGCACAGGCAAAAACCAAAACAACCACTTATCAGTATGATAAGAAAAATGGGGTATGCAACAAGACTGCAATGCGTGTAGCGATCAACCGGCGTTATGAGAGTACGGATGTATATCTGACAAAAAGTGGTGATTATGTAGCAAGCGTCAAGACAAGCAGCCCGAATCTGATCGCAAAGGTGACAACTGTAAATACGACAAAGCGTACATATAGTATAAATCTGAGCGATGATATTTTACTGAACTACTATAACCGTTCCGAGATCACATTCCTTGCAAGGTCAAAGGGCACCTATACCGCTACCGTTACGATCAAGGATAAAAACGGCAAAAAGAAATGTACGAAGAAGATCAGGGTCTATGCCACAAATGACAGTTATCCGTTTGCAAGCGTATCCTATGGCAAACAATATCTGGTGAGTGGGACGGCAAATACGACAAGTAAGAAAAGCGGAAAGCTGTCTGTAAAGATAAATCCGACTTTTAAGCTGAAGAGTGTGGATGTATGTAAATTTACAGATAATGAAACATTGAAGGTTTCCAAGAAAAAGGCAAACAACAAAATCTTAAAGCTGAATATGTCTACCAAGTATCAGTTCAGCTATAAGTGGTCGGAAAGCGATACTTCCGAGAATATCGTGGATGTGAATTACATGAATCCGGTAACACCTGTGCGTGTGGTGGTATATGATACCCTGTTAAAAACAACAGTAACTTATAATTTTTATCTTGTATATGTAAAGTAAAGGAGAGGCACTATGAATAAGAAAAAACTGATTTCTTTCGGAACAACTCTTTTTCTGGCTGCAGCCCTTGTACTTGGTGTGCAGATGCAGACAGATGCAGAAGAAACGCAGACACATACTTATAAGCTGGAACAGTCAGAATGGTCAAATGACAGAATGCGTTTAACAGAATGTACAACTTATACCGAGACGTATTACGATGAGCTGTATGATGAGGAGACAGATTCCTATGTGAAAAAACCATATACATATGAGCGTAAAGAGGACAGGATAGCACTTGAATATGAGAAGAATCATGAGCTCACGGTCGGTATGGCAGATGTGAATTACAGTAACTACAGCTTCTACGGCGGTGGTGGCGGATATTCACAGATTGATATATTCCAGGAAAATTTTACGATCCGGAATGTAAGATCCAGCAATAAAAATATTAAAACAGCACTGACCGCAACTAGACGGTATAAAGCATCTTATGCAGATTATATTTCAGATTATTATATTTCTTATTTTGCTAAGAAAGCCGGAAAGGCAGTTGTATCCTTTGATGTGTATTGTGATGGTAAATTTGTACAGACCTGTTCTATTTCGGTGATAGCAAAGGGCTATAAATTTTACAAACCTGTCATTAAGAATGTAAAATATGCAGGTAAAGAGTTATATTACTATGATCCGTTTACAAACAAAACAAGTGGTAAGCTGAAGGTAACTCCTGCAAAAGGATATAAGATCGTGTCCATTGAGTATTCCACGGGCCTTAATGCAAAAACCGGTGATTATACTTATAAAAAGATCAAAAATAATGGCAAGATCAAACTGCTTAAACAACGTAAATATACAAGAAAGTACAATGAGGGAACAGAGTATGAGAGCCAGTACGCATACAATTCTCTTTTCCCGGTAACACAGATCCGTATCACGCTGCAGAACAAAAAGACAAAAGAAAAAGTAGTGGATTATGAATATCTGTATACCTTAAACAGAAAATAAGAAGTGCTTACAGGAGCTGTCGCGAAAGCGGCAGCTCTTTTTTGGTAAATGTAATGATTGTAGAATGTCTGAATCTGTGCTAAACTGTAAAGCGTCAGAGTGCGCTTGCGGGCAGGAGGAATTGATTATGAAACTGTTTCGGATACAGTCAAAAGAAGAAAAAAGGCTGGATGAGATCATAGGCCGTCTGCAGATGAACCTGTCGAATAATTATAAGGATTCTGCACAGGCAAATCTGGCAGAGCTTCGGGAAACATATGATGAAATGTGCAGTCAGGGGAAGCTGAAGGAAAAGCCGAAAGCGGAGTATGGGCTAAAGCTTGCGGTATATGCAGAAAAACTGAAGGGATATTCGCATAAGGATCAGAAGCCTTACTGGCATTAAAATTAAACTAAGGGAGAAAAAAAGTGAGTAGGAACAAAAGAAGAGAGACAGTCAAAACTGTCGTATGGCGGGTTTTGCTGCTGTTAGTCGTATTTGTAGCAATGTGGTGTCTGCCGGCATTTGCCGAGGAAGCGGAAGAGGCGGTGGAATACACGCCGGCGTTATTTGCAACGGCGTGGGCACTTTTACCGCCACTGGTAGCAATCAGTTTGGCGCTGATCACCAAAGAGGTTTACAGTTCTTTGTTTATCGGAATCGTGGTAGGTGGTATCCTGTATTCCGGTGGAAAATTTGAAGGAACCGTCATTCATGTATTTTCAGGCGGTATCGTATCGGTATTATCCGATTCCTATAATGTAGGTATTCTGGTATTTCTGGTACTTCTTGGTGGCATGGTAGCCCTTATGAATAAGGCTGGTGGAAGCAGCGCATTCGGAAAATGGGCAAGCAGTCATATTAAGACAAGAGTAGGCGCACAGCTTGTGACGATCCTGCTCGGTGTGCTGATCTTTATTGATGATTATTTTAACTGTCTGACGGTCGGCAGTGTTATGCGGCCGGTAACGGATAAGCATAAGATCTCCAGGGCAAAGCTGGCATATCTGATCGATGCGACAGCGGCTCCGGTCTGTATCATTGCACCGATCTCCTCCTGGGCAGCAGCAGTCAGCGGCTTTGTGGAAGGAGAAGACGGTTTCGGTCTGTTTTTAAAGGCAATTCCGTATAACTATTATGCGATCCTGACGATCGTGATGATGGTAAGCATGGCGCTTTTCAAGGTGGAATTTGGCTCTATGAAGACATGCGAGATCAATGCTCTTGCGGGAGATCTGTTCTCTGACGGGCAGGGCGATCATAAACAGGAGCTGGAAGCAGAGGAAGGCATTAAAAAGGGAAGAGTGATCGATCTGATGATTCCGATCATCTGCCTGATCATCTGCTGCGTGATCGGTATGCTTTATACCGGTGGTTTTTTCAACGGTACAGATCTGGTAACGGCATTTTCCAATTCGGATGCTTCGGTCGGACTGGCACTTGGCAGCATGTTTGGCATTATTTTTACAATTCTTTTATATGTGGTAAGAAAAGTGCTCAGCTTTTCTGATTGTATGGCATGTATTCCGGAAGGGTTCAAGGCAATGGTTCCTGCGATCATGATATTGACTTTTGCATGGACATTAAAGGCAATGACAGACAGCCTTGGCGCAAAGGAATTTGTTGCGGCTGCAATGAAGACCGTAGCGGGCAGATTTGATATGTTCCTGCCTATGATCATCTTCCTTGTTGCATGCTTCCTTGCTTTTGCAACAGGAACATCCTGGGGAACATTCGGTATTCTGATCCCGATCGTTGTAAATGTCCTGCAGACGAGAAACTATTCTCTGATGATCATTGCGATTTCAGCCTGCATGGCAGGTGCGGTATGTGGTGACCATTGTTCGCCGATCTCCGATACGACGATCATGGCTTCGGCGGGCGCGCAGTGTAATCATGTCAAGCATGTTTCCACACAGCTTCCGTATGTCGTGCTTTGTGCAGGTGTTTCCTGTCTGGCTTATCTGGCAGCACCGCTGATCGGAAATAAATGGCTTACACTGCTGATCGCGATCGTTGTGATGATCGGTATCGTGGCAGGTATTAAGTTTACACAGACAAGAAAAGCAGAAGCAGAAAACGCATAAGACAGAAAAAAGAGCATGGAGGAAAGAAAATGGGTGGCTTTTTTGGCGTAGCAGCAAAGGAAGATTGTGTATTTGATTTGTTTTTTGGCGTGGATTATCATTCGCATCTGGGCACAAGACGCGGTGGCATGGCAGTCTGGGGAGAAAAAGGCTTTGACCGTGCGATCCACAATATAGAAAACGCACCGTTCCGTACAAAGTTTGATAAAGATATGCAACAGATGAAGGGCTGGTATGGAATCGGCTGTATCTCGGATTATGAACCACAGCCGCTGATCGTGCGTTCTCATCATGGAACGTATGCGATCACAACGGTGAGCAAGATCAATAATACGGATGAACTGGTAAAAAATCTGTTTGGAGATGGCTGTTCCCATTTTCTGGAAATGAGCGGCGGAGATATTAATGCAACAGAGCTCGTTGCAGCACTGATCAATCAGAAGGATAATCTGATCGAAGGAATCCGGTATGCCCTGCACACAATTGATGGTTCGTTGTCTCTTATGCTGATGAATGAGAACGGTATTTATTGTGCCAGAGATGAGAAAGGCAGAACGCCGGTTGTGATCGGGAAAAAGGAAGACGCATTCTGTGCTTCTTTTGAAAGCTTTGCCTATAAAAATCTGGGGTATCAGGATTATAAAGAACTCGGACCGGGGGAAATTGTCGTCCTGACGCATAAAAACTGTGTGACGCTCATGCAGCCGGGAAAAGATATGAAGATCTGCACGTTCCTCTGGGTATACTACGGATATCCGGCAAGCTCCTATGAAGGGATCAGTGTGGAACAGATGCGTTATAACTGCGGCGCAAAAATGGCGGAACGAGACAATGTAAAGCCGGATATTGTTGCGGGCGTTCCGGATTCCGGTATCGCACATGCAGTCGGGTATGCCAATCAGTCAGGTATTCCGTTTTCCAGACCATTTATCAAATATACGCCGACATGGCCGCGCTCCTTTATGCCAACGATACAGAGCCAGCGTAATCTGATCGCAAAGATGAAGCTTCTGGCAGTAGAAGAGCTGATCCGTGATAAGAGCCTGCTCCTGATCGATGATTCCATTGTACGAGGTACGCAGCTGCGGGAAACAACAGAGTATTTATTCCAGAGCGGTGCGAAAGAGGTACACATCAGACCTGCATGCCCTCCGCTTTTATACGGCTGCAAGTATCTGAACTTTTCCCGTTCTTCTTCGGAAATGGACCTGATCACAAGAAGAGTGATCGAAAGACTGGAAAATGGAAATGTAACAGAGGAGGTTTTGCAGGAGTATACAGATCCGGACTCTGAAAAGTATGAAAAGATGGTAGATGAGATCTGCAAGGAACTGCATTTTACATCCCTTCGTTTTAACCGGCTGGACGATATGCTGGAGGCGGTCGGTATTGAGAAATGTAAGCTCTGTACTTACTGCTGGGATGGGAAAGAATAAGTAGAATTGGAGTATTGATGAATAAGCCATTATTGTTAAGACCTTCCGGCAAAGATTATTTGTGGGGCGGTCAGCGACTGAATACGGAATTTGAAAAAGGAATAGAAATGTCTCCGCTGGCAGAAACGTGGGAGTGTTCCACTCATCCGGACGGACCATGCTTTGTGGCAGAGGGTAAATTTGCCGGACAGACGCTGGGGCAGGTGCTTTCCGGAAATCCGGCATATTTGGGATCCCGTCATATGGGGTGTACGGAACTGCCGCTGCTGATCAAATTTATCGACGCCAGGGAAGATCTGTCTGTGCAGGTGCATCCGACAGATGCATATGCAAAGGAACATGAGCATGGACAGCTCGGAAAGACGGAAATGTGGTATGTGCTGGATGCGGCAAAGAATGCCAGACTTGTGTACGGACTCAGAAGAGACTGCACAAAAGAAGAGATCAGGGAAGCAATCGAAAAAGGAAAGCTGACCAGATATCTGCAATATGTTCCGATCAGGAAGGGGGATCTTTTCTTTATAGAAGCGGGAACGATCCATGCGATCGGTGCAGGCGCACTTGTGGCGGAGATCCAGGAAAATTCCAATCTGACATATCGTCTTTATGATTATGACAGAGAAGACAAAAACGGAAAGAAACGGGAACTGCACATTGAAAAGGCACTGGAGGCTGCAAATCTGAAAAGCAGTGCAAAGCCGCGACAGCCACTCCGTATTTTGAAATATCAGCAGGGAATGGCATCAGAATGCCTGTGCAGATGCAAGTATTTTGAAGTGTACAGAATGATCGTAAACACGGAAAGAAGACAGATCGTAACTTATCTGTCGGATCAGATGTCATTCCGAGTCCTGCTTTGTGTGAGCGGCTGCGGAAATATCAGTTATCCGGGCGGGCAGATCACATTTTATAAGGGAGACTGTATTTTTGTTCCGGCAGATTCCGTTGCAATGCGGATCCACGGACAGGCACAGTTTCTGGATGTAAGAGGGTAACGGAAACATGAAAGACGGGCAACAAAAACCACAGGATCTGATCGTATTATTAAAAGGACATAAGACTTATATCCAGACGCATAATTTCCCGGATCCGGATGCGATCGCGTCCGCTTACGGTCTGCAGTATTTTCTGCAACAGTTCGGGATCGATGCGATCCTCTGTTATGATGGCAGTATCGACAAGCTGAGCACGAAGCGGATGCTGACGGTTTTCTCCATGGAAATATTGCATGCAGACTTGTTGGCAGATATGCAGGAATCAGATTATATTGTGACGGTGGACGGGCAGAAGTACAATACTAATTTTACAGATCTGCCCGGAGATGAGGTGGCATGCGTGGATCATCACCCGCAGGTTCGGGACTGTGGATATCATTACAAGGATATCCGGATGACAGGTGCCTGCAGCTCGATCGTGGTTTCTTATTATCGGGAAATGGGGATAGCAATCCCGCCGCTTGTGGCATCGGCGCTTGCTTACGGGATCAAGATGGATACGGCGGATTTTACAAGAGGTGCAACAGCATTTGATGCGGAGATGTTTGCATATGCATTTGAGACGGCGGATGTGGAAAAGCTGCAGGAAATGTATAAAAATGTCATTGAATTTAAGGATTTGCGGGCATATGCAGCAGCGATCGATAATATAAAGATATATGACAGAACCGGATTTGCATGCATTCCGTTTGACTGTCCGGATGCACTGATCGCGATCATATCTGATTTTATCCTTGCTCTTGACGTTGTGGATGTATCTATCGTATATTCTGTTAGAAAGGATGGATTGAAATTTTCTGTCCGCAGTGAGGTAGAAGCCGTAGATGCCGGTAAATTGGTCGCAACAGCACTTTCCGGATATGGGTCGGGTGGCGGTCATAAAGCGATGGCGGGCGGTTTTGTTCCAAATGAAAGCCTGGATCGGATCGGGCAGCAATATGAATTTTATATAAAAGAAGCCTTTATGAAATACATTAAGGCAACAAGTTAGAAAAGGAGAACAGACTATGTGCGGAATAGTTGGATATGTAGGGGATAAGCAGGCAGCACCGATTCTGCTTGCAGGACTTTCTAAACTGGAATACAGAGGTTATGATTCGGCCGGACTCGCGGTGCGGGATGGCGAGGAACTGGCAGAGGTTGTTAAAGCAACAGGAAAACTGGTGAACCTGTCAGATAAGACAGATGGGGGGAAGGCACTTTCAGGCTGCTGTGGTATCGGACATACGAGATGGGCAACGCATGGTGTCCCGTCCAAAACAAATGCACATCCGCATGTATCCGGTAATTGTACCGGTTCTGCTTCCGGTCCTGTGGAATCAGAGGTCGTAGGTGTACACAACGGAATTATTGAAAACTATCAGGAACTGAAAGAAAAGCTTTTGCATCATGGCTATGAATTTTACAGTGATACCGATACTGAAATTCTGATCAAGCTGGTAGACTATTATTATAAAAAATATAAGGTAGGTCCAATTGATGCACTGGCAAAAACGATCGTCCGTGTACGTGGATCCTACGCACTTGAGGTCATGTTCAAGGATTACCCGGATGAGATCTATGTGGCAAGAAAAGACAGCCCGATGATCATCGGACTGGGTGAAGGGGAAAACTTCGTTGCATCCGATGTGCCTGCAATCTTAAATTACACAAGAAAGGTCTGCTACATCGGAAATAATGAAATGGCAAGGATCACTGCAGATGGTGCGACCTTCTATGACCTGAACGGTGATGTGATCGAAAAAGATGTTGTGGAGATTACTTATGATGCGCAGGCTGCGGAAAAAGGCGGTTATGAGCATTTCATGATGAAAGAGATCCATGAGCAGCCAAAGGTTGTTAAAGACACCCTGCATTCGCTCAGAAAGGATGACGTGATCGATCTTTCCACAGTCGGACTGACTGACGAGGAGATCCGTCAGTTTTCCCAGATTTATATTGTGGCATGTGGCTCTGCATGGCACGTTGGAATGGCAGCTCAATATGTCATAGAAGATCTTGCAAAGCTACCGGTCCGAGTGGAGCTGGCATCTGAATTCCGTTACAGGAATATGATTTTAGATCCGAACGGACTTGTTATTCTGATCTCACAATCCGGTGAGACGGCAGATACTTTGGCAGCGCTCCGGGAAGCAAAGAAGAAGGGGCTGAAAACTTTGGCGATCGTCAATGTAGTCGGTTCTTCTATCGCAAGAGAGGCTGATTATGTCTGCTATACAATGGCTGGACCTGAGATTTCTGTTGCAACAACAAAGGCATATACAGCACAGCTTATTTTGTCTTACCTGCTTGCGATCAAGTTTGGCGTGGTAAGAGGAGAAGTAACGGATGAAGTCTGCAAGAAGTATCTGGATGAGCTTGAGACAATTCCTGATAAGATCGAACAGATCATGGAAAATAAAGAACGTCTCCAGTGGTTTGCGGCAAAGTTTGCCAATGCACATGACGTATTCTTTGTCGGACGTGGTATCGACTATGCGATCAGTCTGGAAGGATCTCTGAAGATGAAGGAGATTTCTTATATCCATTCCGAAGCTTATGCAGCAGGGGAACTGAAGCATGGAACGATCAGCCTGATCGAGAACGGAACACTTGTGATCGGTATTCTGACGCAGGATGATCTGTATGAAAAAACACTCTCCAATATGGTAGAATGTAAGTCCAGAGGTGCATATCTGATGGGAATTACAACATACGGACATTATGAAATGGAAGACACAGCAGATTTTGTTACGTATATTCCGAAGGTGGATCATCATTTTATCGGCAGTCTGGCAGTGATTCCGCTTCAGCTGATCGGATACTATATTTCTGCAGCAAAAGGACTTGATGTGGATAAGCCGAGAAATCTTGCCAAGAGTGTAACAGTAGAGTAGCGGGTATTGGGAAAGGATTTTAAGAAACATGAAAAAGCGTATTCTTGTAACAGGGGGAGCAGGTTTTTTAGGGTCACATCTGTGTGACAGACTGATTGAGCAGGGGAATGATGTCATTTGTATCGATAATTTATTTACAGGTTCAAAAGATAATATCAGACATCTGATGGGAAATCCATATTTTGAATTTATCAGACATGATGTGACAGAACCGATCTATGTGGAGGTAGATCAGATCTACAATCTGGCATGCCCGGCAAGTCCGATCCATTACCAGTATGATCCGATCAAAACGGGCAAGACAAGTGTGCTTGGTGCACTGCATACACTGGGACTGGCAAAGCGTGTCCATGCAAGGATCCTGCAGGCAAGTACAAGTGAAGTATACGGAGATCCGGAGATCCACCCACAGCCGGAAAGCTACAGGGGCTGTGTCAATCCGATCGGTATCAGATCCTGTTATGATGAAGGAAAACGTATGGCGGAAACGCTGTTCTTTGATTATCACCGTCAGCATCAGGTAGATATCAAGGTGATCCGTATTTTCAATACATACGGGCCGAGAATGAATACGCATGATGGCAGAGTAGTCTCCAATTTTATTGTGCAGGCACTGAAAAACGAAAATATTACGATTTACGGAAGCGGCGAGCAGACAAGAAGCTTTTGTTATGTCGATGATCTGATCGAAGGCATGATCCGTATGATGAACAGCAGGGACGGCTTTACAGGCCCTGTAAATATCGGTAATCCGGGTGAATTTACGATGCTGGAGCTGGCGCAGAAGATCATCGATCTGACGGGAAGCAGTTCCAAGATCGTATTTGAACCGCTGCCACAGGATGATCCGATGCAGAGACGTCCTGTGATCGATCTGGCAAAGAAGGAGCTTTCCTGGGAACCGACAGTGAACCTGGAGGAAGGTCTGAAAAAGACGATCGCTTACTTTGATGATCTCTTAATGAATAAATAAAATCTATAGAAAAGAACGAAAAAAAGAGGTCTCATCCGGTTGGATGGGACCTCTGCATAGGAACATGCGTGGTAAAAGGTATTGAGGGATTTTGTGGTAATCCCAGACAAAAAGTGCTGATATAAAAATCGAATGGAATGTACAGATTCGTAATTCCGGGAAAACCTTTATCTAAGAAAAAAATACAATATTAACATGAATATCATGAATATAATATTGGAGGCTGTGAATA
>ERZ772831.266-NODE-266-length-54074-cov-4.969215_pt1 | contig 54074 bp, 45 predicted proteins | sample MGYA00580858_ERZ772831 | MGnify/ENA primary metagenome ERZ772831 (study PRJEB29015, sample SAMEA2737694) | human gut metagenome | biome: human gut; feature: human-associated habitat; material: faeces | place: China | collected 2012 ... | reverse complement strand
GGAAGCCCGCTGTAATGGAGAATGGAAAATGGAAAATTGAGAATGGAAAAGGGGGGCGCAAGCCCCTTTTTTTATGTACATCCGCCATCCCGTACATGAGATGCGGTCCCCCTCGCGCCGGACGGCCGGACGGCTGGCTGACGAGACAAATCCAGATGGTGGCCGGCGAAATCCCGCCCGAACTGGGCACACCCGAACTGATGCCCATCACCACCGGCCTGGGCGAAATCTACCAGACGGCGAAGGCGAGTGCGTCGGCGGTATCGCCATGATGCTCAAGGGCGCCAACGCCAACGTAGTGACCAAGGAACTGGAGAAACGGGTGGCCAAGGTACAGCCTCCCCACCCTCGACGAAGGCGACTTCGCCATGCAGATGACCCTGCCCGCAGGAAGCTCGCTGAGCCGGAGCATCGAACTCTCGCTCGCAGCCGAGAAACGGCTGAAGGAAAGCTTCCCCGAAATCAAGCACGTCGTGGCCAAAATCGGTACGGCAGAAGTGCCCACCGACCCGATGGCCGTAGAAGATGCCGACGTAATGATTGTCATGGAACTCCTGCAACGCCAGGTACCGCCAATGGCCGTGCAGATGCTGGTGGAAAACGCGGTAAAGCACAACGAAATCAGTAACCGTAATCCGCTGACCATCCGCATCCATGCCGAAGGCAACAAGCTTTGTGTAAGCAACCGCATCCAACCCAAACTGACGGACAGCAGCAGTACGTGCATCGGACTGGCCAACCTGTCCAAACGCTACCGCCTGCTCTTCGGACAGGACATTACCATCGAAGAAAACGAGAAACTGTTTAAAGCAACCCTGCCGCTGATATGAAAACACTGATTATAGAAGACGAAAAGGCTGCCCTTCGCAACCTGAAGGCAGCCATGAAGGAGGTCGATGCCGACTTTGACATCGTCGGCGAAACAGACAGTGTGACCGGTACGCTGGAGTGGTTTGCCTCCCACCCCATGCCCGAGCTGGTCTTTATGGATATCCATCTGGCCGACGGTTCGGCTTTCGGCATCTTCGAACATGTGGACATCACCTGCCCCATCATTTTCACTACCGCCTACGACGAATATGCCCTGCAGGCCTTCCGAGTGAACAGCATCGCTTATCTGCTGAAGCCCATCGGCAGCACCGACCTGCAAAAGGCTGTCGACAAGCTGAATCTGTTCGGAAACATCGGCACGTCCAGCCAGCCGACTACCGACCTGCAAGCCGTGATGCGCGCCCTGAAACGGGAAGAAAGCTACAAAACCCATTTTCTTGTCCCCGTAAAGGGCGACAGGTTCGTTCCTGTCAGCGTGGAGCAAATCAGCTACTTCTACATTGATGAAGGAGCGGTCAAGGCTGTCACCCTGTCAGGCGAAACTTTCCTCTTCCAGCAAACACTCGACGAACTGGCCGAGCAGCTCAATCCCCGCCAGTTCTTCCGCGCCAACCGCCAGTATATCGTGGCCCACAAGGCGGTTACCGGCGTCAGCCTGTGGTTTGGTGGACGTATGGTGCTCCAGCTCACTCCCCCTACCGACGAAAAGGTCCTCATCAGCAAGGCACGTGTCCCTGCTTTTAGGGAATGGTTCTAATAATCGGAGGAAAACAATGTTTTTTCAGGACGAATGCATACCTTTGCAGACAGACAATCATAACGAAAAAACATTTATATGAAACCAACCAACCTTTTACTTATGTCAGCAGTGATGACACTGGCTTCGTGCGGCAGCTCGTCCGAAGCCACAAAAGAAGGCGATGCAGACCTCATCGGACGTTCGGACATCCGCATCGAGAACCGCCGTATGACGCCCGAGGCCCTCTGGGCCATGGGACGCATCGGAAGTGTAACCCCTTCGCCCGACGCCAAGCAGGTGGCTTACACCGTGAGCTACTACAGTGTGCCCCAGAACAAGAGCAATACCGAACTTTTCGTGATGAACGCCGACGGCAGTACCAATACGCAGCTGACCCGCACCACGTGGCACGAAGGCCAGCCCACCTGGATAAAGGGAGGCACAAAACTGGCCTACCTGAGCAGTGAAAGCGGCAGCAGCCAGGTGTGGGAAATGAACCCTGACGGAACGGAACGCCGCCAGCTTACCGACTATGAAGGCGACATCGAAGGATTTGCCTTCAGCCACGACGAGAAGCGTCTGCTCTTCATCGCCCAAGTGAAAACCGTGCCCAGCACGCAGGACAAGTATCCCGACCTGGACAAGACGACAGGTATCATCGTCACCGACCTCATGTACAAGCATTGGGACGAATGGGTAACAACTGCCCCCCATCCGTTTGTAGCCGACTTCGACGGATCGGCCATCAGCAACGTGCAGGACATCCTCGAAGGCGAACCCTACGAAAGCCCCATGAAGCCTTTCGGCGGTATCGAGCAACTAGCCTGGAGTCCCGACGGCAAGGAAGTGGCCTACACCTGCCGCAAGAAGACCGGTCTCGAATATGCCATCTCCACCAACTCGGACATCTATATTTATGACGTAGCCAGCAAACAAACCCGCAACATCACCGAGGAAAACAAGGGCTACGACACCAACCCGCAATACTCGCCCGACGGCCGCTACATTGCCTGGCAGAGCATGGAGCGCGACGGTTACGAAGCTGACTGGAACCGCCTTTTCATCATGGACCGTCAGACGGGTGAAAAGAAATTCCTCAGCCAGGCCTATCCCTCGAACGTTGACTCCTTTGTATGGAACGACGACTCAAAAGGCATCTACTTTCTGGGCGTATGGCACGGCGAAAAACAAATCTATTACATCGCCCTCGACCAGCCCGAACAAGTGGTACAGCTCACCGAAGGTATGCACGACTACGGTTCCATCGCCCTCTGCGGCAACAAGCTGATGACCACCCGCCACTCCATGAGCATGGCCGACGAAATCTATGCCGTAGACAAAACGCGCAAAGGCGATGCCTTCGCGCAGGCCACGCAGCTCACCACCGAAAACAAACACATCTACGACCAGCTCGACATGGGCCGCGTAGAAGGCCGCTGGATGAAGACCACGGACGGCAAGCAAATGCTGACGTGGGTTATCTATCCGCCCCAGTTCGACCCCAACAAGAAGTATCCTACCCTACTCTTCTGCGAAGGTGGCCCGCAAAGCCCCGTCAGCCAGTTCTGGAGCTACCGCTGGAACTTCCAGATCATGGCGGCCAACGACTACATCATCGTGGCTCCCAACCGCCGCGGCCTGCCGGGCTTCGGAGTGGAATGGAACGAGGCCATCAGCGGCGACTACGGAGGCCAGTGCATGAAGGACTACTTCACCGCCATCGACGAAATGGCCAAGGAACCGTTTGTCGACAAGGACCGCCTGGGCTGCGTAGGTGCCAGCTTCGGAGGCTTCTCCGTCTATTGGCTGGCCGGACACCACGACAAGCGTTTCAAGGCCTTCATCGCTCACGACGGCATCTTCAACATGGAGATGCAATACCTGGAGACGGAAGAGAAATGGTTTGCCAACTGGGACATGGGCGGTGCCTACTGGGAGAAGGACAACGCCACAGCCCAACGCACCTTCGCCAACTCGCCTCACAAGTTCGTGGACAAGTGGGATGCCCCCATCCTCTGCATCCACGGCGAGAAAGACTACCGCATCCTGGCCAACCAGGCCATGGCAGCCTTCGATGCCGCCAAGATGCGTGGCGTGCCGGCCGAACTACTGATTTATCCCGACGAAAACCACTGGGTACTGAAGCCTCAGAACGGAGTGCTGTGGCAGCGCGTATTCTTCGAGTGGCTGGACAAGTGGCTGAAGAAATAAGAAACAGAAACATACAAAAAAGAGGCACCGAAAGATGCCTCTTTTTTATATGATATAAACAGCTGTCGTCACACCGACATATATTCCTGTCCCATATAAAAATCGGGGAAGGACAAGCCTCCCAACGTGAAACACAAAGCAAACACTATCGCACTGACTATCCAGAGTATCAGCAGCGTCCACTTCAACCCACCGGCCATAGGCTGCCATTTCAACAGGTTACGGAACAGGGCATGCAGCAGGCTGAACAACGGAATGGCTACCAGCAGAATACCGGCAATGTACATTGCAATGGCCTCGAATGGTGAAGCCGGCAACACAAAGTCCATTGTAGGGAAAAGTGAGAACAGAGCTGCTCCACCGCCTACAGCCACCATGATAGCCGCAAACAGCAAAGCGACAAACGCAATGCCTAAAGCAAACAGCACCGGGCTACAGATAATAATCAGGACGATCAGTCCCACTTTCAGAATCCACCCGGCCAGCGTCACCAGCGCATCACCCATTCGTTGCAGCATCGTACGAGGCTTGTCGGAACGCATGTAGCTGTTCACGCCGTCAGCCATCCGCTCAAAGCCTCCGGTCACCGTCTTGCCAATGTTCTCCACCGTTACCGCCTCGCCGTGCATACTCAGCTTCTCGGCAGCTGTGCGCGCCTCAGGGATAATCAGCCAACAAACAATATAAATAGGTATCAACGTGCCGTAACCGAAAATCAGAATGACGAACAGCAGCAGACGCACCAGCGTCGTATCCCAGCCCAGATAAGCCGCCAGACCACTGCACACGCCTCCCAACATCTTGTCATCAGGATTTCGAAACAGCCTGCGACGTACCTTTACTGTCTCCTCGTTCCGTGTCCATGAACCGGCTCCATATCCTCCACCACTGCTCGCTGTATGTTTCTCCTCTCCGTCAGCGTCATCCATCTCTTCAGGCTTACCCATGCGTGCTATTACTTCTTCTACATCGCCCAAGGTAATCACTTGGCGATTTCCAGCCAGTTTCTCGGCCAGCAATTCAGAAATACGGCGTTCGATATCGTCTACAATCTCGTCCGCACCAGCTTCCTTGCGGAAATGCGACTTCAGATTCATCAGATAATTATCCAACAGACGGTAGGCATCTTCATCGATGTTGAACACCGTTCCGCCCAGATTTACAGTCAAAGTCTTTTTCATTGTGATATGTTTGTTTAAAAAGTTTCCGATATTCATTTTCATTTTTAATTTCGGCGAATATGTTCCACCGTTTCGTTCAATTCTTGCCAGGCAGTCTCCAACTCCTGTAAGAAGCTCTCTCCCTTCGCTGTCAGCCGATAATATTTTCGGGGTGGTCCCTGTGTCGATTCTATCCACTCATATCCTAACAGATCATCGTTCTTCAGACGCGTCAGCAATGGATAGAGTGTCCCTTCCACTACAATCAGCCGGGCTTCTTTCAATTTCTGAATGATGTCGGAAGCATAGGCCGGCTCCTTGTGCAGCAACAGCATAATGCAATATTCCAGCATTCCTTTACGCATCTGCGACTTTACATTGTCTACATTCATACTCTATCTTCTTAATCATTTAGTTTACTTACTTATTTTGTATGACACAAATATATGTATAATATAGGTACCTTGCATTACATAATACTATATATTAGTATATATTAACGCAAAAAATATCTGTATACATACAGATTGAGGAGTAGAAAGAAAACATCTTTTTATCGTATCAGTTTGCACATCCCGGAAAATGTTGATACCTTGCAGAAAAATTTAATCTATAGAAACAATGATCCTACCATTAAGAAAGACTTATACACACATTCTATGCCTGGGAATAGCCTGCTGCACACTTTCCCCCGCTATGGCACAAAAGGAAGACCAGACTTTGAAAGAAAAGTATCGGAAAGAAATAACCTCCTTTTTCGACCAGCGACTGAAAGATGATACAATCACTTTCAGTACAGCCATCCGTATGAAATGGAAAGAAACAGACGACATGAAGCAGGCTGTATGGCAACTATGGAAGAAATCCAATGAAGCTTTCAAAGAAGAAAAACTACCTGCTCTCTCCCCACTCTCAGATCAATCGGCAAGCAGTTGGAAGCTGCCCCAGGAATTGGAACCACATGCCACGTTGAATTTCTACTGGGGGTGGAAGAAAACGGCTGAATCAACAAGCACTGAACAACGACTCCCCCTGTTCCTCTACCTTCACGGCTCCGGCCCCAAAGCACAGGAATGGGCTACCGGACTGAAGATATGCAGCCGCTTTGACGATGCACCCTCCATCTACTTCATCCCACAGATACCCAACGAAGGTACCTACTACCGCTGGTATCAACGCGCCAAACAATACGCCTGGGAAAAACTCCTTCGTCAGGCGCTGCTGTCTGAAAAAATCAATCCCGATCGTATCTACGTATTCGGCATCTCTGAAGGTGGTTACGGCAGCCAGCGGCTTGCCTCGTTCTATGCCGACTATTGGGCAGCGGCAGGTCCCATGGCGGGCGGCGAACCCTTGAAGAACGCTCCAGCCGAAAACCTGAGCAACACAGCTTTCTCCCTCCGCACAGGTGCTGAAGACAAAGGCTTCTACCGCGACCGTCTCACCCGTTACACCGCCGAAGCGCTGGACAGCTTACAACGGCTCTATCCCGACCGCTATAAGCACTGGATAGAACTGATCCCTGGTCGCGGACATCACATCGACTACTCACCCACTACTCCCTGGCTGAAACAACATGTCCGCAATCCCTACCCCAAACACTTCTGTTGGGAGAACTTCGAAATGGACGGACGCTACCGTCAGGGATTCTACAACCTACGCGTGGAGCAACGTTCGAATGCCGACAGCAATACACGCACCCGCTACACACTGGACATTGAAAGCAACCAGATTTCATTGGCCATTGACGAAGTGACCTACCGTACTACAGAAATCGATCCGCAATGGGGCATTGAACTGAAATTCACTAAAACGTACCAACCTGCCCAGCGAGGAAAGGTAACGATCTATCTCTGCTCCGAACTAGTAGACCTAGACAAACCAGTCACACTGACAGTCAACGGACGCACTGCATTCAAAGGCCGCGTAAAACCCGACGTGAAGCATCTGGTGAACAGTTGCGCCACCTTCTTCGACCCGCAGCGCCTCTATCCTGCCGCTATCGAAGTGGATCTGGAAACGCTGGAACAACTATAATCTGACAACCGAGAACACATTTTGTCGAACCATTAAAATACAAACACGCAATGTTTACCATTCGAAAAGCAGATACTGCCGACTGCCAGCTCATCAACAAGCTGGCCTGGCAAGTTTTCCCTGAAACCTACAAAGACATCCTGACCCCAGCACAGATTGACTACATGATGGACTGGATGTATTCTCCTGAAAACATCCGCAAGCAGATGGAAGAAGAAGGTCACGTCTACCTGCTGGCCTACGAAGAGTGCGAAGCAGCGGGCTATGTATCCGTCCAGCCCGAAGGCGAAGACCTCTTCCACCTCCAGAAGATTTATGTGCTTCCCTACTTCCAGAAAGCACACTGCGGCAGCTTCCTTTTCCGCGAGGCCATCAAGTACATCAAGGAAGTACATCCCGCTCCCTGCCGTATGGAACTCAACGTCAACCGCCACAATCCTGCCCTCGGCTTCTACCAACACATGGGCATGACGAAGGTACGTGAAGGTGACTTTCCTATTGGTAACGGTTACTACATGAATGACTATATCATGGGAATGGAGTTATAAAAAAAGTGGGGCAGGATTTTCCTGCCCCACTTTCTTATATCCTTATATCAATATCAATTAAGCTACTTTTTCCAGTTTCTTCATCACAGAGAAGATAAACAGAGCAGCCAGCAGGCAGAGGCCCATCAAAACGCCCCATACAATCCACAAGTTAAGATCGCCCCACAACCAGGCTGCAACGGCTGTCAGATAGTTACCGATGGCAGTAGCCACAAACCAGCCACCCATCATCATACCCTTGTACTTCGGAGGAGCCACCTTCGATACGAACGAGATTCCCATCGGAGAAAGCAGCAATTCACCAAATGTCAATACCAGATAAGTAGACACCAGCCAGTTGGGCGATACGAACGTAGCTGTACCAGCCTCTACGGCAGCAGCCTGAGCATTAGGAGTCAGCAAACCAAAGGAAGCAAACATCATCAGTACATAACCGCAGGCAGCCACCAGCATACCCAAACCGATCTTACGCGGAGCAGAAGGTTCTTTGCCCTTACGTGCCAGCGAACCGAAGATTGCCATTGATACCGGTGTCAGCGCTACTACAAAGAAGGGGTTGAACTGCTGGAAGATAGGAGCATCCACCGGCGTAGCACCCTCGATAGCGGAATAACGATATACCAGGAAGAGGACTGCCAGCAGGATAACGACACCCGAAATAGCCTTGCCCTTACCCGTCTTCGACTGGAAGAGAGAGAACAGAGCATATACGATGAAGATGACAGCTACCAGATTCCACACGCTGAACATCATGCTCTCGAGTCCTACTGAACTCTTGGCTGTAAATTCATCGGCAAAATATGTCAGTGTCAAACCGTTCTGATGGAAAGCCATCCAGAAGAAAATAACCACAGCAAATACCAGGCAGAGAGCCACGATACGATCTTTCGTCTCACGCGGAGAAAGCTCTTCGACAGCTGCGTCCTGCTTGCTGCCGGCTTTCTTACCGCTGCCTTCTACATGCTTGAAGGTGCTACGGAAACCGTAATAGATAGCCATGGACACAATCAGTGACACGCAAGCCACGGCGAAAGCAAAGTGATAGGAGTCGTTTACACTCACACCCCAGCTTTTCTGAGCATATTCCATCATGGCTACAGCTGCTGTAGGAGCAAACAAGGCACCGATGTTGATGGCCATATAGAAAATACTGAAAGCCGAATCGCGCTTGGAAGCATATTCGGGCGAGTCATACAGATTGCCCACCATTACTTGCAAATTGCCTTTGAACAAACCCGTTCCGCTGCTGATAACCACCAGTGCAGCAAACATGGCGATCATTCCCATCGTACTGCTGCCCAACGGGAGTGCCAACAGCACGTAGCCTGCAAACATGGCGACGATACCGATCTTCACCATCTTGCCGTAACCGAACTTGTCGGCCAGGATACCACCGATGAACGGGAGGAAATAAACTAATGCCAGAAACGTAGAATAAATAGTGCCGGCCATGGCTGCCGACAAACCGAAGTTGGCCTTCAGAAACAAAACAAAGATGGCCAGCATCGTGTAGTAGCCGAAGCGTTCGCCTGTGTTGGCGAGCGCCAAGGCATAGAGACCTTTAGGTTGCCCTTCAAACATAATGTTGTAGAAATTAAGATTAATAAATTGAGTTATTTTGCGCAAATATAAGACATTTGCCCCACATTTCCTAAAAAAGCAGACAAACTTCGGCTCCCGTTTCCCGAATCAAATCCTTCGGGTCGAGCTTCAGCTGAAGACCACGCTGCCCTGCACTGATGTAGATGTAGGGAAACTGGAGACACGTCTCGTGGATGTACGTGGGGAAAGGCTTCTTCATCCCGATGGGCGAACAGCCGCCACGGATGTAGCCCGTCAGGGGCAACAGTTCCTTTACGGGGATGAGGTCGCACTTCTTGTTGCCCGACACCTTGGCGGCCAGCTTCAGGTCCACTTCGTGTTCGCCGGGGATGACGCAGACGAAGTGGCCCGTCTTGTCACCGTGCAGGATGAGTGTCTTGAACACACAATCTATATTCTCGCCCAGGCTGGCGGCTACGTGTACCGCGCTCAGGTCGCTTTCGTCCACCTCGTAGGGGATCAGTTCGTAGGCTATCTTGGCCTTGTCCAGCAGCCGGGCTGCATTGGTCTTATTGATCTTCTTCATTGTTCTTTCCTATATTTCCGAAGCAATGCATTGCTTCAATCCGTTTGTACTCTCAGTTCAACGCCTTTGTACTACCAGTTTAATAGCTTTAAACTATCAGTTTACTGCCTTTAAACTGGCAGTTTAATCTGTATAAACTGACAGTTTATTTTCCTTAAACTAAAATAAACTCGTATTTCTCTGACAAACAACACTTTCCTGTTATATCCCTAATTCCTCTTTCAGGAACTTCGGCGTATATCCCTTGCCATTCATCGCCACTTCCTCGGGCGTGCCGCACGACAGGACTTCTCCCCCGCCCTTGCCGCCTTCGGGACCCATGTCGATGATGTAGTCGGCCATCTTGATGACATCCAGGTTGTGTTCGATGACAATCACCGTATTGCCCTTGTCCACCAGCCGCTCCAGCACATTCATCAGTACACGGATATCCTCGAAGTGCAGACCCGTGGTGGGCTCGTCAAGGATGTAGAGAGTCTTGCCCGTGTCGCGCTTGGACAGCTCCGTAGCCAGCTTGACGCGCTGGCTCTCGCCGCCCGAGAGTGTAGTACTGGACTGTCCGAGCTTGATGTAGCCCAGGCCCACGTCCTGAATAACCTTGATTTTGTTCAGTATCTGCGGCACGTTCTCGAAGAACTCCACGGCGCGGTTGATGGTCATGTCGAGCACGTCGGCAATGGACTTACCCTTGAAGCGCACCTCCAGTGTCTCGCGGTTGTAGCGCTTGCCGTGGCACACCTCGCAGGGCACATAGACGTCGGGCAGGAAATTCATCTCTATAGTCTTGTAGCCGTTACCCTGACAGGCTTCGCAACGGCCGCCGCTCACGTTGAACGAGAAGCGTCCGGGCTTGTATCCGCGTATCTTCGCCTCGGGCAGGCCGACGAACAGGTTGCGGATGTCGCTAAACACGCCTGTATAAGTGGCAGGATTGGAGCGCGGCGTACGCCCCAGGGGCGACTGGTCGACGTTCACCACCTTGTCGATGTACTCCAGCCCTTCGATACTGTCGTAGGGCAAAGGGTCTTGCAGAGAGCGGTAGAACTTCTGCGAAAGGATCGGTTGCAGGGTTTCGTTGATGAGGGTGGACTTTCCGCTGCCCGACACACCCGTCACGCAGATGAGCTTGCCCAAGGGGAACTCCACGTCCACATTCTTCAAATTGTTGCCACGAGCTCCACGCAGCCACAGGCTGTGTCCGTTACCTTTGCGTCGCTCCTTAGGCACCTCGATGGCACGTTCACCATTCAGGTATTGCGAAGTCAGCGTATGCGTCTGAAGCATCTGGCGGGGCGTACCTTCGAACACCACCTCACCACCCAGGCGTCCGGCCTTGGGGCCCATGTCTATCACATAGTCGGCGGCCAGCATCATGTCCTTGTCGTGCTCCACCACGATGACAGAGTTTCCGATGTCGCGCAACTCCTTCAGCGAATTGATCAGGCGCAGGTTGTCACGCTGGTGCAAGCCGATACTCGGCTCGTCCAAGATGTAGAGCACGTTCACCAGTTGCGAACCGATCTGCGTGGCCAGTCGGATGCGCTGGCTCTCACCGCCGGACAGGCTCATCGAACTGCGGTCGAGCGAAAGATAGTCCAATCCCACGTCGAGCAGGAACTTCAGGCGGGTGCGTATCTCCTTGAGTATCTCCACGGCTATCTGCCGTTGCTTGTTGTTGAGGTGTTCTTCCACGTGCATCAGCCATTCGTAGAGTTCGCTGATGTCCATCGTGGCCAGTTCCTGAATGTTCTTGTCGTGGATGCGGAAAGAAAGAGCTTCACGATTCAACTTGGCTCCGTGACACTCAGGACAGGTGGCCGTACGGGCAAACTGCTCCGCCCACTTCTGTGCCGTAGGCGAAGGATCGCGCTCCTGCAACAACTGGATGTATTTCACCACACCTTCGTAAGTTGTGAAGTAGTCCGACGACGTACCCACCAGCTGGCTCTTGATCTTCAGCCGTTCGTCCGAACCGTTGAGTATCTCGTCGATAGCCTCATCGGGCAGATCCTTGACCGGCGTCTTCAGATTGGCATCATACTTCTCCAACAACGCTTCGATCTGCCAGAAGATCATGCTGTTCTTATATTTTCCCAACGGCACGACGGCTCCGTTGTACACGGACAGTTCACGATCGGGGATCACCTTGTCGATGTCTATCTGGTTCACTACGCCCAACCCCTTGCATCGGGGACAGGCGCCTTGGGGTGAGTTGAACGAGAAATTATGGGGAGCAGGCTCCTTGTAGGACAGGCCCGTCACGGGGCACATCAGTCGCTTGCTGTAATGGCGCACGCTTTCCGTCTGTGCGTCCAGTATCATCATCAGCCCGTCGCCCTGACGCATGGCCGTAGCCACACTGCCTTTCAGCCGCGTATCGTCCTTGTCGGCCACTACCAGCTTGTCGATTACGACTTCCACATCGTGGTTCTTGTAGCGGTCCAGCTTCATGCCCGGCAATGCTTCCTTCAGTTCGCCGTCCACGCGGACGTACAAGTAGCCTTTCTTCCTCACCTGCTCGAACAGTTCCTTGTAGTGTCCCTTACGGTTGCGTACCAGCGGAGCAAGCAGATAGATGCGCTTGCCTTTGTACTCCTTCAGAATGAGATCCAGAATCTGTTCCTCCGTATATTTCACCATCTTCTCGCCGCTGAGGTACGAATAAGCCTCGCCTGCCCTGGCATAGAGCAGACGCAGGAAGTCGTAGATTTCGGTCGTAGTACCCACGGTAGAACGCGGGTTCTTGTTCGTCGTCTTCTGTTCGATGGAGATGACGGGGCTCAGACCCGTTATCTTGTCCACGTCGGGACGCTCCAGATTACCCAGGAAGTTGCGGGCATAGGCCGAGAACGTCTCGATGTAACGCCGTTGTCCCTCGGCAAAGATGGTGTCGAAAGCCAGCGAAGACTTGCCGCTACCGCTCAGCCCCGTGATGACTGTCAGGCTGTTTCGCGGAATCTGTGCGTCGATGTTCTTCAGGTTGTGTACCCTGGCTCCGTAGACATTGATATATTCGTTTTCTTCTTGCATATCCGACTGCATTTTATTCAACTTGCAAAAATAAACGTTTCTTGGCGAATATCAGCTGGTACTGCGCTTTTTTCGGCTTTGGAGCAACACAATATTATTTCTTAACTCAATCCTTTGGCTGAAATGCGACAGATTTGTTAACTTTGCGGCAACTTTGGGCATTATTTTTATTAAAACCGAACGAATGATTGGAATGAAAACAGCCAAACGCACCCTTTGCACCCTGTTGCTGGCTACAGCCTGCAGCTTCGGCATCCGTGCACAAGAAAACCAGACATACTTTTTGCATACCATCGAAAAAGGTCAAAGTCTTTACTCCATCGCCAGCATGTATGGCATCAGCCAGTCCGACATTGTCCGACTGAATCCGGGTAGTGACGAAAAGATATACGTAGGACGCACCCTGCGCATTCCCCGCAAGAAAGAAAGCCAGACGCAGGAAACTTTCCACACCATCGCCGCAGGCGAAACGCTCTACCGCCTCAGCAACCTGTACGGCGTATCGGTACAAGCCATTTGTGATGCCAATCCCGGCCTGGATGCAAATAATTTCCGCACAGGACAAGTCATCCGCATCCCCGCCAAGACACCTGAAACGACAGTCGAAGTTCCCAAAGAACAACCGAAAGAGCCCGAAATGCTCAAACCCAACTGCCGCGACATGCACAAGGTGAAGCGCCGCGAAACCATCTACAGCATCAGCCGTGAATATGGCATTACGGAAGAAGAGCTCATTGCCGCCAATCCTGAACTGAAAGGCGAAAACAAAATCAAGCGCGGCTCCTTCCTCTGCATTCCTTATGCACGCGAAGCCCGTCCAGACAAGACAACGGAACAGAAACCGCTCACCGACCGCGAGCTGTTCGAAGAAAACGACAAGAAAGCCAAGAAATACGCTACCGTAAAGGCTGCCATCATCCTGCCTTTACTGCCCGAAGGCATTCAGAAAAGCGAGTCTACCCGTATGCTCGAATACTACGAAGGACTGCTGATGGCCGTCGACAGCCTGAAGCGCCAAGGTGTATCGTTCGACCTTTATACCTACAACTCCGGCCCTGAAAACGCTTCGTTGCAAAGCATCCTTTCCCGCCGCGAGATGCAGGACGTGAATATCATTTTCGGCCCGCTTTACCAGCAGCATATCCAGCCACTGGCCGAATTTGCCCAAAAGAAAGACATCCGACTGGTCATCCCCTTCACGTCGAAAGACAATTCGGTGTTCCGCAATCCCTGCGTCTACCAGATCAATACGCCGCAGTCCTATCTCTATTCTGAGGTCTACGACCACTTCCTGCGTACTTTCAGCCGCCCCAATGTCATCTTCATCGAAGCCAAAGAAGGAGCCAAGGAAAAGGCTGACTTCATCAAAGGCCTGAAAGAAGAATTGCGCAGCCGTTCCATTCCGATGGTTTCCCTGGCAGACAATTCCGAAGAAGCATCGCTCAGTGCTGCCATGCGAGCCGGCTATGAGAATATCTTCATCCCTACGTCGGGCAGCAACCTTACGCTCATCAAACTCCTGCCACACCTGACACTGGCCGTACGCCAACATCCCGAGATGCAATGCCACCTGTTCGGCTATCCCGAATGGCAGACCTATACCAAGGATCATCTGGAATCGTTCTTCGAACTCGATACTTATTTTTATTCGTCTTTCTATACCAACAACCTGTTGCCGGCAGCCTCCAACTTCACCCGCAACTACCGTCACTGGTATGGCAAAGACCTGGAAGAGCGCTACCCGAAGTATGGCATCTTAGGATTCGACACGGGATATTTCTTCCTGAAAGGTTTGTCGCAATACGGTTCCAAGCTTGAAGACAATCTGGATCGCCTGCAAGTCAATCCCATTCAGACGGGCTTCAAGTTCCAGCGCGTCAACAACTGGGGAGGCTTCATCAACCGAAAAGTATTCTTCGTGCGTTTTACCAAAAACTACGAGTTGCTCAAACTGGACTTTGACTGATTGAGAGTTGAGAATTGAGAGATGAAAATTGAGAATTGAACGTTGAATAATGAAACTGAAAACCATACTTCCCGCCATCCTGTTCCTCTCCGCCCTGACTGTTCCCGTGCAAGCTCAGGTGGGAGAACAGCGCTACAACTTCACCGTCGGCATCAACGGCGGTGTCAACCTCAACAGTGTCAGCTTTTCGCCCAGTGTACAACAGAAGAACCTGATGGCTCCCGTAGGAGGCATCACGTTGCGCTATGTCTCCGAACGTTTCTTCAGAATGATTTGTGGTGTCCAACTGGAAGTCAACTATTCACAACACGGATGGGATGAGTTCTACGAAGACTATCCCGACCTGCAATACACGCGCAAGATGAATTACGTCGAACTGCCGTTTTTGGCCCATCTGGCATTCGGCAAGGAAGGCCGCGGCCTGCAATTCTTCCTAAACGCCGGACCGCAGATCGGTTTCTTCCTGAACGAAAGCTATACACAAAGCGGTCCGTGGGAAAACTATCCCAACCTTACCACCGAACAGCATGACATGGATGTGGAAAACAAGTTCGATTATGGTATAACGGCCGGCCTCGGTGTAGAACTGCGCACCAAAGTCGGCCATTTCCAGGTAGAAGGACGCTATTACTATGGCCTCTCCGATTTCTACCACAGCACCAAGAAAGATTATTTCGCCCGTGCTGCCCACGGGGTGATCGGAATCAAAATGGCTTATCTGTTCGACATTACCAAATAATCCGAAAAAGAAGAACGATCCCTTTATTCAACGAACCAAAAAATCATAGAAGGGAGTGTAGAGCCGGTCGTTCACTTCCAGATAGAGATCATTGTTCTTGAAGTCATAGAGCTGGTTGAAGCGCTGCAGGAAGTTGTTTCCTAACACACCGTCCATTGCTTCGCTCGCCTGTACTCCAGTCGTAACGGTAGAAAAAGCTCCGGGGATGCGGGGTAACGCCAACCAGTCCAACGATACCGAGTCGAAGAATACGTTCTGAAGTTCGCCGCCATCCTTCACCGTACCGGCTATGCGCGAGATGGCGAAGGGTTTCTGCGTGCCCAACAGGCCGTTGCGACGTACAAAGGGCGTATTGAGGTCGAACACACGGTCGGAACCCGTATCCACTTCTACCGACACCTGATAATCCACTCCATTGACCTTTACGCCGACCGGTACGACCAGCACTCCCAAACGATAGTCCATTTTCAGCTTGACAGCCTTGTCCGATGCCGCCTTCTGCCCGTCGCCCAACTCATACAGGAAGATGGATTTCCGCCGATAATCGATGCAGACATCGAAATTCCTCAGGTAAGACAGCCCCAGCACGCCATCCCAGGCATCGGGCGGATAAGGAATAGCTATCAACTTCAGGCCGGAAATAGCCCGGCTGCCCATCCTCACCACCTGCGAGGGGGCTGTGGAAGGGATGATTTCCACCGAATTGGCGCCACTGTTCTCCACACTTCCCGTAAAGGTGGCAAGCCCTTCGGTCCGCGGCGAATTGGAATTGAGCACCACGTCCGTCGCTCCCGTGTCCAGCAGGAAGCGCAGGGGGCGGTCGTCCTGCCCATTGATATAGACTGTCACATACAGGCGGTTGTCGGCACCCAGTTCGAAAGGTATCGTATCGACCGGAGTTGAACGACTTGCTGAAGCCGGCATACAGGTTGAGCGTCTGCTCGCGGCGGCGCGACCGGACGTCGGCCGGCAACCCGGATTCTTCATTCGTCTTTAATTCTTCATTCTCATACGCCTGGTACGAATGGTCCACGCTCGTGGTGTAGACCGCCCCGTAGTTCAGCCCCCAGCCGTTCTTCAGCTGATGCTCCTGCGCGAGGAAGAACTTCCAGGCGTTGATGCGCTGGCCGTCTTCGGTATAGAAGTCGAGGGAATCATTGCCCATGCGGCTGTGCAGCAGCTGGTCGCCCGGAGCGTTGTACCACGTGAACTCCGCGCCCGCCTTCAGTCCGATGGGCGTCCGGTAGTCCAGGCGGCCGTTGTGCAGCCACGAGGTCTGGCCGCTCACGCTTTCGGCCGTCTGTGTACCCGTAGAGTTCTGGCGGGTGTGACTCGTCGCATAGGCGCCGTTGTAGACGAAGCTCAGCGAATGGTTCCCGGCCAGCGTGTAGTCCGTGCCCAGGCGGAAACTGTGGGTGTGGCTGCGGGCGCGCATCTCCTCGTAGTTGTCGATGAGATGCGTCGAACCGTCGGCCTGCTGCCAGAAGCAGGCAGGCTGCCGGGAGGAAGTAGAGTCGTTTCATATATGGTATTTTTATAAAATCCTCATCCCAAAACTGCTGAGGTACCTCAGCCGGCCGTCCGAGGCCGCGGATTTGCTCCCGACATAGGTCGGCTGGCCGTCGGAGGCCTCGGAAACGCTCCCGACATAGGTCGGCTGGCCGTCAGAGCCCTCGGAAATGCTCTCGACATAGGTCGGCAGGCTGTCAGAGGCCGCGGATTTGCTCCCGACATAGGTCGGCGGGCCGTCGGAGGCCGCGGATTTGCTCCCGACATAGGTCGGCTGGCCGTCAGAGGCCGCGGATTTGCTCCCGACATAGGTCGGCGGGCCGTCAGAGGCCGCGGATTTGCTCCCGACATAGGTCGGCTGGCTGTCGGAGGCCATGGATTTGCTCCCGACATAGGTCGGCAGATGCAAAAGTCCGAAAAAAAACAAAAAGCCCGCGTTACCGCAGGCTTACGAAGTCTTATCGAGTGTTATCGGGCAGGATTATTCTGTCTTTCCGTCCTCCGCAATCTCCTTCAGATGTTGCTCTATCAGCTGGAAGAACTGCGACAGGTGGGAACCGTCGACAAAGGCGTGGTTCACGTAGATGGACAGCGGCATCAGCAGGCGGCCTTGGCGAAATCCGTAAAACGGGTACAAAAATCCCGCAACGGGGTTATCTTCCCATCCGCCCGCCACGCTATCTTTGCATCGGATATCAAAACGGACTGAATCATGACTATCGAAAATTTCAAAGAATTTGTAAAGACGCGCCGTCCGCTGGACACCGAAGACATCGGACGGTTCATGAACGACATGAGCGACGAAGCACGGCGCATCACCTTCCAACTGAACACGGCCTACCACACACCCGACGAAGTACGCCGGCTGCTCTCCCAGCTCTTCGGCTACGAGGTGCCCGACTCGCTCCGCGTGTTCCCGCCCTTCTACACGGACTTCGGCAAGAACATCACCGTGGGCCGCGACGTGTTCATCAACGCCTGCTGCCACTTCCAGGACCACGGCGGAGTGACGCTGGGCGACGGTTGCCAGATAGGGCACAACGTCGTGTTCGCCACCCTCAACCACGAACTCGCCCCCGAGCGGCGGCACGTCACCCTGCCCGCCCCCATCGTCCTGGGGCGCCGCGTCTGGGTGGGGGCGAACGCCACCATCCTCTCCGGAGTGACCATCGGCGACAATGCCGTCGTGGCGGCCGGTGCCGTGGTGACGAAGGACGTGCCGCCCGGCGCCGTGGTGGGAGGAGTGCCCGCCCGCATCATCAAGTACATCACCGACTAAACACACCTATGCGTATGAACAAACTTATTTTATCATCTATTTTTTGCATTCTAACACTGAACAGTATGGCACAACAGAAAATTGTACAGACAGCCGGACGTGACCAACTGGGCGAGTTCGCCCCCGAGTTCGCCCGCCTGAACGACGACATCCTCTTCGGAGAGGTATGGAGCCGCAACGACCTCCTGAGCCTGCGCGACCGCAGCCTCGTCACCCTGACCGCCCTCATCAGCCAGGGCATGACCGACTCGTCGCTCACCTACCACCTGCAGACGGCCCGCCAGAACGGCATCAGCCGGACGGAAATCTCCGAAATTATCACCCACATCGCCTTTTACGCCGGATGGCCCAAGGCATGGGCAGCCTTCCGCCTGGCCAAGGACGTATGGGCCGACGACACGCCCGCCACAGACGCCAAAGCCGCCTTCCAGCGAACGATGATTTTCCCCATCGGCGAACCGAACACGGCCTACAGCCGCTACTTCACGGGCAACAGCTACCTGGCCCGTATCTCGGACACACAGGTTCCTTTTGCCAACGTCACCTTCGAGCCACGCTGCCGCAACAACTGGCACATCCACAAGGCCACGAAGGGCGGCGGACAGATGCTGGTCGGCGTAGCCGGACGCGGCTGGTACCAGGAAGAAGGCAAGCCTGCACAGGAAATCCTGCCCGGAACGGTCATCCACATCCCCGCCAACGTGAAGCACTGGCACGGCGCGGCTGCCGACAGCTGGTTTGCCCACCTGGCCTTCGAAATCGCAGGCGAGAACACCTCCAACGAATGGCTGGAGCCCGTGACGGACGAGGAATACAACCAACTTCAACCCTAAAAACATCCCTTTATGTACAAACGATTATTCACCTGGCTGGCAGTGGTGGGCATCTGTCTCGCCCTGCCGGCACAATCCAAACAACACATGAAAACATCAGATACCCCCAAGGCACTCGTAACCTACTTCTCGGCCACGGGCAACACCGCCCGAGCCGCCCGGCTGATAGCCGCTGCCACCGGCGCCGACCTCTACGAAATCCGCCCTGTACAAACCTATACGGAAAAAGACCTTGACTGGCACGATGACCACTCGCGCAGCTCGGTCGAGATGAAGGACCCAAAAGCCCGCCCCGCCATCCAGACACCCAAAGCCGACGTGGAAGCCTACGACGTCATCTTCATCGGCTACCCCATCTGGTGGGACCTCGCGCCGAGGATCATCAACACCTTCATCGAAAGCCACAACCTGAAAGGCAAGACGGTCGTACCCTTCGCCACCTCGGGCAGCAGCTCCATCACGAACAGCGCCACCACGTTGAAGAAGGAATATCCCGACCTCAACTGGAAGGCAGGCAAACTGCTGAACCGCGCCACGGAAAAAACTGTGCGCGAGTGGGTGGATAGCCTGTAACCCCCGGCCGCAAAAGTGTTATTTAGTCTTACCATATTCGTGGGGATAAGGATGAACTCCGTATCTTTATCCCCATGAAACTGCCCTCGAAATACATCGCCCTGCTCGTCGTCCTCTCGCTGGCGGGCATCTTTGCCTATCAGGCCTACTGGCTGACGGGCCTCTACCGCACCATGCGCACCGACCTGGAACGCAACATTACGGAAGCCATGCGCATCAGCGACTACAACGAGATGCTGGTACGTATCGAACTGATGCAACGCCGCAACAAGGAGCACGGCGAAATTTCCGTATCGGCAGGCTATGGCAACAAGGGAGAGAAATAACAGCATCACCAATATGGCCGCCTACATACAACGGGGCATGCATTCCGGGCTGGACATCTTCATCGAACCCTCGTTCGCCACCTACGACAGCCTGCTCAACGCCCGCCTGCGTGAGATGGACATCGACATCCGCTACCGTCTGCAATACCTCTACTCGGGATATGACGCCTATGACCGCTGGCTCTATACCGACACCCTTGCCACGGGCGGTACGCCCGGTTACATCCCCGGCCCCGATGCCGTCAGCTACCAGTATGCCTTCTCTTCCTCGGAGCATGATGTTTATCGGCTCACTACTGAGCCGTTGGGCAACCTCGTACTGCGACAGATGGCGGGCATCCTCACGACCTCGCTGGTCATCCTCCTCATCCTCGGTTTCTCCTTCTGGTACCTCATCCGCACCATCCTGCGGCAGAAGACGCTGGAGGAGATGAAGAGCGACTTCACCAACAACATCACCCACGAGCTGAAGACGCCCATCGCCGTGGCTTATGCTGCTACCGATGCCCTGCTCAACTTCCATCAGGCCGACGACCCCGGTAAGCGCGAACGCTACCTGCGTATCTGCCAAGAGCAGCTCGGCCGCCTGGGCGGACTGGTGGAGCAGATACTCTCCATGTCGATGGAACGGCGCAAGACCTTCCGCCTCCGCCTCGAAGAAGTACGGCTGGCCGACCTTCTGCCCTCGCTCATCGAGCTGCACAAGCTGAAAGCCGACAAACCCGTCCATATCACTCTCGACATCGTCCCCGAAGACCTGACCGTCACTGCCGACCGCACACACCTGGCCAACATCGTGAGCAACCTGCTGGACAACGCCGTGAAGTATTCGCGCGACAGGGCCGACATCATCGTCCGCTGCCGCCGCACCGAAACCGATGGCCGGACGTGGGCAGAAATCAACGTCGCCGACCACGGCATCGGCATTGCCCGCGACCGCCAGCCTCACGTATTCGACAAGTTCTATCGCGTGCCCACCGGCAACCTGCATGAAGTGAAAGGCTATGGCCTTGGCCTCTTCTATGTCAAGACGATGGTGGAGAAGCATGGCGGCACGGTGGAGGTGAAGAGCGAACCGGACAAGGGAAGTGAGTTTATTGTAAGAATTTAATCGAATGGAAAAGATAAAAGTACTGCTGGTCGAGGATGAACAGACCCTCGCCATGATTATCAAGGATACCCTCGAAGGCCAGGGTTTCCTCATCCACACCGCTGCCGACGGCGAAGAGGGATTGCGTCTGTTCTTCGACCTGCGCCCCGATGTGCTGGTGGCCGACGTCATGATGCCCCGCATGGACGGCTTCGAAATGGTGCGCCGCATCCGCCAGACCGACCGACGCACGCCCGTCCTTTTCCTCACAGCCCGTTCTACGGTGAACGACGTGGTCGAAGGTTTCGAACTGGGCGCCAATGACTATCTGAAGAAACCCTTTGGCATGCAGGAACTCATTGTACGCATCAAGGCACTCATGGGCCGCGCCTGCACCTACACCCAGCCTGCCGAAAACGAACAGACTTTCTACGAAATAGGCCACTACCAGCTTGACACGCGCCGCCAGCTCCTTCTGCACGAAGGTCTGAAGCAGGAACTTTCACATCGCGAAGCCGAAATCCTGCGCCGCCTTTGCCAAAACCGCAACTGCGTAGTGAGCATGCGAGACATCCTGCTCGACCTTTGGGGTGACGACTCCTTCTTCAACCAGCGCAGCCTGCACGTCTTCATCACCAAGCTCCGCCACAAGCTGGCCAAGGACGACCACATCCGCATCATCAACGTGCGAGGGGTCGGATACAAACTGATTACAGAATAAAAAACCGATAAATAGTCTTAAGACAGAGTGAAGAGTGTCAGGAAAAGCCGTATCTTTGATGCTGACAACAATATATAAAAGATATGAAACGATTCTTAGTTCTCTTTTCACTCCTTGCCATATACTGCGGCATTGCCCTTGCACAGACCGAAGCGACCGCCGATACCCTGCGCCAGGCAACGAGCGACATTCCTCCGACAGGCGACCAATTACTGCCCGACGGTGTAAAAAGCTACGACGGTTTCCTGATAGACATGAACAATCTGGTGAAGCTGCCTACACCAGACATGAACAAGACTTACAAAATCGTTATCCCCGACGCCAGCAAGGATTATAACTGGATATTCCGCCTGAACCCCGATGTCACCTATTCGTCGGGACTGAGCAATATGTTCTCCCTGTCGGGTTCACCCTATTTCAGCAGCAATCCGTTCGGCATCATGGGATTCGGCTTCGGCAACACGACGGACAACCTGCAGATGGGCAGTTTCCGCCTGAAGAACGGCTGGCGGCTGAACACCTACGGCGAGTACGACAAGGACGGCTGGCGGGTGCCCAACCCTTCGGCCCTGCCCTGGCAAAAGAACAACTTCAAGGGCGCTTTCGAACTGAAGTCGCAGGACGGTTCGTTCGGCATCCGCATCGAAGTGCAGAAGGGACGTGAAAATCCGTTCTTCTATTAAAATCCCGAACATCATGCAACAGAAGATACTGATCGTAGGAGCCAACGGCTTTACGGGCCGACGCATCCTCGACACCCTGTCGGGCAAAGCAGACTATCAGGTGACGGGCTGTTCGCTGCACCCTGATATCTGCCCGGACGCAGACAGCTACCGCTTTGTGCAAGCCGACATCCGCGATGATGCAGCCGTCCGCCGCCTGTTTGAGGAAATACAACCCGACATCGTCATCAATACCTCCGCCCTCTCCTCGCCCGACTATTGCGAAAACCATCGCGAAGAGACAGACGAGACCAACATTCATGCCGCCGCCCGCCTGGCCGAAAACTGCGAACGCCTCGGCAGCCGCCTCATCCACCTGTCCACGGACTTCGTGTTCGGCGGAGACACCGACCGCCTCTACACCGAGGAAGACATGCCCGCCCCCGTGAACTACTACGGCCGGAGCAAGTGGGAGAGCGAACAACAAGTGGCTAGCCTGTGCAGCAACTATGCCGTGGCACGCATCGTGGTGGTCTACGGACAACCCCTGCCCGGCCAGCACGGCAACATCGTACGCCTCGTGGCCGACCGCCTGCGCAGCGGACAGCCCATCCGTGTGGTGAACGACCAATGGCGCACGCCGACCTTCGTAGACGACGTGGCGCAAGGCGTGGAACAGCTCATCAGCCAACCGTCCAACGGCCTCTTCCACATCTGCGGCCCGGAATGCCTGACTATTGCCGACATTGCCTGTCGCGTGGCCGACGTACTGCAGCTGGACGCCTCACTGATACAGCCCGTCAGCACCGCCGAGATGCAGGAAGCTACGCCCCGACCCCGCTTCAGCGGCCTGAGCATCGACAAGGCCCGTCGCCTGCTGAGCTACCGCCCGCACTCGCTGGACGAAGGTATCCGGGCCATGTTCAGCTGAAAACTGCGCTTTCGCTTTTGTACGTCACTCAGTTTACTTATCTTTGCCATCCGTAAAATCAAACAGGAGACTGACCCTCGTGAAAAAGAAATTCATCTCAAAAACGTCGTTGCGCTTCCGCCGCTGGAGTCACAAGAGCTATGCTGCCTTTGCCAGCATCGGGCGGAATGTCACCATCGGACGCCTGTCCAAAGGCGTGGCCGACAGCTCGCTGCGCAAACAGACGGACACGACGGACACACTCCTTCCATCCTTATCATCCATTATGACCATCGAACAACTGAAACTGCGGGTACTGGCAGGCACAGCCCTGTCGCCCGAAGAAGCGGCCTGGCTGGCAGGTACGGCCGACCGCGAGGCGCTCTACCGCGCCGCCCACGAGATTACCGAGGCATGTGCCCCGCGCGAATTCGATATGTGTTCCATCGTCAATGCCAAGTCGGGCCGATGCCCTGAAAACTGCAAATGGTGCGCACAATCCTCTCACTACCACACACAGGCCGACATCTACGACCTGCTGCCCGCCGAAGAATGCCTGCGGCACGCCCGTGCCAACGAAGAGCAGGACGTCAACCGGTTCTCCCTAGTGACCAGCGGACGAAAACCTTCCAAGAAACAGATTGAACAACTTTGCGACACGGTGCGCTACCTACGCCGCCATTCGTCCATCCAGCTCTGTGCCTCGCTGGGCCTGGCCGATGAAGACGAACTGAGGCAACTGCACGAAGCCGGCGTGACGCGCTACCACTGCAACCTCGAGACGGCTCCCAGCTATTTCCCCACCCTCTGCTCCACGCATACGCAGGAGGAAAAGATACGCACGCTGGAGGCAGCCCGCCGCGTGGGCATGGACGTGTGTAGCGGCGGCATCATCGGCATGGGCGAAACGATGGAGCAACGCATCGAACTGGCCTTCACGCTCCGCAAGCTGGGTGTACAATCCATCCCCATGAACCTGCTCAGCCCCATCAAGGGTACGCCGCTCGAACATCAGGCACCACTGACCGAAGACGAAATACTGACAACCATCGCCCTCTTCCGCTTCATCAACCCCACGGCCTACCTGCGTTTTGCAGGCGGACGTTCGCAGCTAAGCCACGAGGCTGTGAAGAAAGCCTTATATATAGGTATCAACTCGGCCATCGTGGGTGATCTGCTCACCACCCTCGGTTCAAAAGTGGCCGAAGACAAGCAACTGGTACGCGAGGCGGGTTACCGCCTATGCGACTCGCAATTCGACCGCGAACACCTGTGGCATCCCTATACCTCGACCACCAACCCGCTACCCGTCTATAAAGTGAAGAGTGCGCAGGGGGCGACCATCACGCTGGAAAGCGGTGAGACGCTGGTCGAAGGCATGTCGTCGTGGTGGTGCCAGGTACACGGATACAACCATCCCGTGCTGAACCGGGCCGTGGAAGAACAACTGAAACGGATGTCGCACGTCATGTTCGGCGGACTGACGCACGACCCTGCCATCGAACTGGGCCGTCTGCTGCTGCCGCTGGTGCCGCCGTCGATGCAGAAAATCTTCTACGCCGACTCAGGCTCCGTAGCCGTAGAGGTGGCGCTGAAGATGGCCGTACAATATTGGGGCGGACGGGGAAAGGAGAAGAAAAACAACTTCGTCACCATCCGCTCGGGCTACCACGGCGACACGTGGAATGCCATGTCGGTCTGCGACCCCGTCACGGGCATGCACTCGCTCTTCGGAAGCGCCCTGCCTGTGCGCTACTTCGTGCCGCAGCCCCGCTCGCGCTTCGACGGCGAATGGAATCCCGACGACATCCTGCCGCTGAAAGAGACCATCGAACGTCATGCCGACGAACTGGCCGCCCTCATCCTCGAACCCATCGTACAGGGCGCGGGCGGTATGTGGTTCTATCATCCGCAATACCTGCGCGAAGCCGCCCGCCTGTGCCGCGAACACGGCCTGCTGCTCATCTTCGACGAGATAGCCACGGGCTTCGGACGGACGGGACGCCTCTTTGCCTGGGAGCACGCGGGTGTGGAGCCGGACATCATGTGCATCGGCAAGGCGCTGACGGGCGGATACATGACGCTGTCCGCCGTACTGGCCACGAACGAGGTGGCGGACACTATCTCGAACCACGCCCCCGGCTGCTTCATGCACGGCCCCACGTTCATGGGCAATCCGCTGGCCTGTGCCTGCGCCTGCGCCTCCATCCGCCTGCTCACTTCGGCCGAATACGACTGGCAGGGACGGGTGCGCCGCATCGAAGCGCAACTGCGCCGCGAGCTGGAGCCTGCCCGACAGCTGCCGCAAGTGGCGGACGTGCGCGTGCTGGGCGCCATCGGCGTCATCGAGACCCGCGAGCCGGTAGACATGGCCTGGATGCAGCGCCGCTTCGTGGAAGAAGGCATCTGGGTACGCCCCTTCGGGCGACTGGTTTACCTGATGCCGCCTTTCGTCATCGAGCCGGAACAGCTGAGCCGACTGACGGGAGGATTGCTGAAGATAGTAGGAGAGATGAAATAACAGAAGACCATGAACTTTACCCAAGAACTGCAACAAGCCCTCGACGTCCTGCGTGCCCAGGGCAACCTGCGCCGTCTGCCCCGACTGGAGCACGACGGACGCTACGTCACTACCCCCGACGACGGACGGCGGATGCTGAACCTCTCGTCCAACGACTACCTGGGACTGGCGGCCGACACCGACCTGCGCCGCGAGTTCCTGGAGACGCTGACGCCCGAGACGTTCCTGCCCACCCCGTCGTCGTCGCGCCTGCTGACGGGCAACTTCCGCGTCTACGACGAACTGGAGGACGAACTGGCCCGACGATTCGGTACCGAAGCCGCGCTGGTGTTCAACTGCGGCTACCACGCCAACACGGGCATCCTGCCTGCCGTGGCCGACGCACAGACGCTCATCCTGGCCGACAAACTGGTGCACGCCAGCCTCATCGACGGCATCCGCCTCGCCGCGCCCGCCCGCTGCATCCGCTACCGACACAACGACCTGGCGCAGCTGGAGAGGCTCGTCGGTGAACACAGCGGCCACTGCCACCGCCTCATCGTCGTCACCGAAAGCGTGTTCAGCATGGACGGCGACCGCACCGACCTGCGCCGCCTCGTAGCCCTGAAGCGCCGCTACGACAACGTGCTGCTCTACGTCGACGAGGCCCATGCCTTCGGCGTCTTCGGCCCCACGGGGCTGGGCTGCGCCGAAGAAGAGGGCTGCACGAGGGACATCGACTTCCTCGTGGGCACCTTCGGCAAGGCCTGCGCCTCGGCCGGAGCCTACGTGGCGTGCAGCCGGACCGTGCGCGAATACCTCGTCAACCGCATGCGCCCGTTCATCTTCACCACCGCCCTGCCGCCCGTCAGCGTGGCGTGGACGCTGTTCGTCGTGCGCCGACTGGCTGCGATGGACGACCGCCGTCACCACGTCTTGAGCTTGGGCGAACGGCTGCGCGCCCGCCTCGCCCAGCGGGGATACGCCTCGCCCAGCGTCAGCCAGATTGTCCCGATGATTGTCGGGCCGAGCGCCGACACCGTGCTGCGCGCCGAAGCCCTGCAACGCCACGGCTTCTACGCCCTGCCCGTCCGTCCGCCCACGGTGCCCGAAGGCACGTCGCGCATCCGCTTCTCGCTGACCGCGGCCCTGACGGAAGACGAAGTGGACGCCATCCCCCTCTGACGACCGCCGAAGCCCTACGGAAATCTGCGGAAAGCTGTCCGCAAGGTTCCGAAGCCCTACGGAAGGCCGCGGAAACCTGTCCGCAAGGTTCTGAAGCCCTACGGAAAGCCGCGGAAACCTGTCCGCAAGGTTCCGAAGTACTACGGAAGGCCGCGGAAACCTGTCCGCAAGGTTCCGAAGCCCTTCGGAAGGCCGCGGAAAGCTGTCCGCAAGGTTTCGAGGCCCTTCGGAAGGCCGCGGAAAGCTGTCCGCAACCTACAAAAACAAATGATTAACCCCAGAAAACGAATGAAACAACTCTACCTCATCCACGAACACCATCCCCGCCTGCTCCTGTTCTTTGCCGGATGGGCGGCAGACGAAACGCCGTTCCGCCACTACCGCCCGCAGGGGATGGACTACCAGATCTGTTACGACTACCGCACACTGGACTTCGACGCCACGCCCCTGCGCGCCTATGCCGAGGTGCACGTCGTAGGCTGGTCGATGGGCGTATGGGCCGCCTCGCACGTGCTGCCCTCGGCAGGCCTGAACGTGGCCAGCTGCACCGCCCTGAACGGCACGCCCCACCCCATCGACGAACGGCGCGGCATTCCGCCCGCCATCTACCAAGGTACGCTTGACGGACTGACGGGCGCCTCGCTCCACAAGTTCCTGCGCCGCATGTGTGCCGACAGCGCCGCCTTCCGCCGGTTCCTCGAACACACGCCCCGCCGCCCGCTGGACGAGATACGCGACGAGCTGGCCTGCATCGCCCGCCTCGACGCCGAGCTGCCCGACGCCACGCTGACGTGGACTGAAGCCGTCGTGGGCCGCGCAGACCGCATCATCCCGCCCGCCAACCAGCTGACGGCCTGGCACGAGCTGGGTACGCCCGTCCGCGAGACCGACGACGCGCACTACCAGGAAACCCTCTTCAACCATTACCTGCAAGACCGATGGACAAACGCCTGATAGCCGAACGATTTGCCCGCGCCCGCGCCACCTATAGTCGCGAGGCGCGCGTGCAGCAGCAGGTGGCCGAGAAGATGACCGCCCTGCTGCGCCGCACCCTGCCCGACGCCCGCTTCGACCGCATCGCCGAGTTCGGCTGCGGCACGGGATTGTATTCGCAGCTCATCCACGACACGTGGCATTCCTCGCTGCTCCACCTCAACGATCTCTGTCCCGAGATGCGCTTCTGCCTGGAGGAACTGACCGCCCGGCCCGGCGTGGCGTTCGAGGCGGGCGATGCTGAGACCTGCCCCCTGCCCGGCGGGCTGGACCTGCTGACGTCGTGCTCCACCCTCCAGTGGTTCGCCTCGCCCCGCGACTTCTTCCGCCGCGCCGCCTCGCTGCTCCGCCCCGGCGGCGTGCTGGCCTTCACCACCTTCGGCCTGCGCAACCTGCTCGAGATACGCACACTGACGGGCAACGGGCTGGACTACACGCCTCCCCTTCAGTTCCGCCGCGAGCTGGAAGACGCCGGCTTCTGCATCCTCCATCTGGAGCAGGAAGAGGCCGTCCTCCGCTTCCCCACCCCCGTCGACGTCCTGCGCCACCTGCGCATGACGGGCGTCACCGGCACGGAGAAGCAGACCTGGAGCCGCGGCCGCCTGCAAGCGTTCTGCGACGAATACATCCGCCGCTTCGGCTCGTCCGAAGGCGTGAGCCTGACGTATCAACCGATATATGTGATTTCTTCCCAAAAAACACCAACATTATGAACAACATCTACTTCATCAGCGGCATCGACACCGATGCCGGAAAATCCTACTGCACCGCCTGGTATGCGGCGCAACTCATCAAAGAAGGCCGACGCGTCATCACCCAGAAATTCATCCAGACAGGCAACGTGGGCCACAGCGAAGACATCGACCTGCACCGCCGCCTCATGGGCACCGGCTACCTGCCCGAAGACCGCGAAGACCTCACCATGCCCGAAATCTTTTCCTACCCCGCCTCGCCCGACCTGGCCGCACGCATCGATGGCCGCGAAATAGACTTCGACCGCATCGGGCAGGCTACGCAGGAACTGGCCCGCCGCTACGACACGGTGCTGGTCGAAGGTGCCGGCGGCCTGATGGTCCCCCTGAAGGACGAGTACCTCACCATCGACTACATCGCCGAACGGGGCTATCCGCTCGTCTTCGTCACCTCGGGCAAGCTGGGCAGCGTGAACCACACCCTCCTCAGCCTGGAAGCCGTGGCTCGCCGTGGCATCCGCCTCGACACCGTGCTCTACAACCTCTATCCCACTCTGGCCGACACCACCATCCAGCAGGACACGCAGCAGTACCTGCGCCGCTACCTCGGACGCCACTTCCCACAATGCCGCTTCCTGACGGTACCCGTGCTGGAAGGGTAAGAAAAAAGGACGGGCAGGCAGTACAAGGTGTGGACGAAAATTTGTACTTTTGCGCAACACTATAACGAAACAAAATGGAAGCATTCGCATTCGACACAACAGAACAATACCTGCTGGCAGCCACCGGCATCCTGCTGGCCGTCCAGGCCCTCTACTACCTCGCCCTCTACAATCGCATCCACCTGCGCAGCCGCAAGGCCGGGCGCGACGACCTGCACTTCACACAGGAGCTGCCCCCGTTGTCCGTCATCATCTGCGCCCACGAAGAAGTGGAAAACCTGCGCCGCAACCTGCCCGCCATCCTCGAACAGGACTATCCGCAGTTCGAAGTCATCGTCATCAACGACGGTGAAAAGAGCGAAAGCGAAGACTACCTGACCCAGCTCGAAAACCGCTACCGGAACCTTTACCACAGCTTCGTACCCGACTCTTCGCGCTACATCAGCCGTAAGAAGCTGGCCGTCACGCTGGGTATCCGTGCTGCTCGCTACGATTGGCTGGTGATGACCGAAGCCAACTGCTGTCCGCAAAGTAACCAGTGGCTGCGCCTGCTGGCCCGCAACTTCACCTCGCGCACCGAAGTGGTGTTGGGCTACAGCGGATACGAACGCGGCCGCAACTGGCTGCACCGCCGCGCCGCCTTCGACAACCTCTTCACCGCCATGCGCTACCTGGGCTTCGCTCTGGCTGGCAGTCCCTACATGGGCATCGGCCGCAACCTGGCCTACCGCAAGCAGCTCTTCTTCGACCAGAAAGGCTTCTCCGCCCACCTGAACCTGCGCCGCGGCGACGACGACCTCTTCGTCAACCAAGTGGCCCGCCGGGACAACACCCGCGTGGAAACCGATCCAGCAGCCGTTGTCCGTATGCAACCCCTGCTCCGCACCAAAGACTGGCGCGAAGAGAAGATAGGCTATGCCTCCACCGCCCGCCTCTACCACGGCGCACAGCGCTGGATCCTGGGATTCGAAACTTTCAGCCGCCTGCTGTTCCATGCCGCATGGATAGCGACGGTCGTCTTGGCTGCTCTGCATACCCACTGGTTGGTGGCAGCTCTCGGCTTCCTGCAGTTCGTATTCCGTTTCGTGATGCAAGCACTCGTCATCAACATCACAGCCAAAGATCTGGACGAAAAATACCGGCATTACTTACTCCTCCCCATCTTCGACATCCTGCAGCCGCTCCAGTCCCTGCGCTGGAAACTCTACTGTCTTTTCCGCGACAAGCGGGAGTTCCTGAGAAAATGACAGTACAGATTGGTTTTTAGACATTTTTTCGTATATTTGCCAAAACAAGATTTAATAAACAGAATAAAAATGGCAGCAAAACTTACAGTAACATGTCTCTTGGCAGTCTTTTTAATAGGGTTAGAGAATGCGATGGCTCAAGACAATCGCAGCAATTATTCGGAACAGCGTTTGAAACTCCAAGCCGAGATGATGGCATTGGACATGGCAGAGCGTTATGGATTGGATGAAAAGCAAGTGAAGAAGCTGACGGAAGCTAATCTGATATGGCTTCAGGAACGTGGGAATGGGTCGTGGCTGTATGACAGTCCGTGTTACGACTATCGTCACCGACGTCGGACAGACCATCGCCATCGTCGCGGGGGATGTTGTGGAAACCTACGCCATGAAGACTATTGTTGCGAGGCCTATTGCACAGACGGACACCACGCATACGATTGTCAATATTATGATGCCAGCAATGCGTATGATGAAATCCTCCGGAAAATCATGACGAAGGAACAATACAATGAATTTCAGGAACAACGAACGGAAATGCACCCGTAAAATTAAACGAGGAAGAATATTCCCACAGGTTCATTCGTAACGCATGGAGTCAGCCGGGCGAATGCGTGTAATGAAATAGGACGGACCGACCAGCATCAACACCGAAGCAAGAAGCGTACCAGCATTGAGCAGCAAAAATACCCACCAGCTGAAAGATACGGGGACAGTGTCCATATAATACGTAGCAGGATCAAGCTTGAAGAGGCCGAAAAAGCGCTGTACAACGTAGAAAGCCAGCCCGATGACATTGCCCCACAACATCCCCCGACCGATGAGGAATACGGAGAACCACAAGAACAGGTGGCGGATAGTACGATTATTAGCTCCGAGCGACTTCAGTACGCCGATCATCGACGTACGCTCGATGATGATGATGAGTAGCCCCGATATCATCGTAAAGCCCGCCACACCAATCATCAGCACCAGGATCACCCAGATGTTGACGTCCAGAATACCAAGCCAGGCAAAGATACCAGGATTGAGCTGTTCGATGTTCCGAGCACAGAACTCCTGCCCGTAACGGTCGGTCTTTCCCTCCAGAGCGGAAGCCAGCTCCCACGTGACATCCTCCAGGCGGCTATAGTCGTTTACCGTCAGCTCCAACCCGCTGAAGCGGTCGGCCTCCCAGCGGTTCAGACGGTTCACTGTGTAGAGGTCGGTCACGAGATACAGGTTGTCAAACTCAGTCAGATTAGTCTGATAGATACCTGCAATGGTCAGACGGCGGGCCCGGATATCGTCCTGAATAAAATACGTGTCCATCTTGTCGCCCAACTTCAGCTTCAGCTTGTCGGCCAGCGAACGGGAGATGACCACCCGGTTGGACGAAGCCGTGTCACTGAACTGGGGCATCTCGCCCTCCAGCAGGTGGCGGCGGAAAAACTCCGCGTCATAATCCGGCCCGATACCCTTGAGCAACATGCCCTGAAAAGTCTCGTCCGTCTTGATCATGCCCGCCTTGAGCGAATAGCGCTGCACGTGGCAGATGCCGGCCTCGGCCCGAAGCGAGTCGAACTCCGCCGCCGTCATCGAGATGGGCATCGACTCGTAAAGGGAACCTGTCCGAAGGTTGGTAATCTGTATGTGCGCCCCGAAACCTGCAATCTTATCGCGCACCTCCTTCTTGAAGCCAACAATGACAGAGACGGCCACAATCATCACCGCCAATCCAATGGCGATGCCGATTATGGCTATCAGTACCGCCGGGCGCGATACCTGCCGGGCGGAATCGTTGTCACGATAGATACGATGAGCGATAAATAGAGGCAGGTTCATAATAAGTTACTCCGTTCTTCCTGGGTATGCCTCCAACGCTTTTTGAAGTACAAAGAGGGCGCGCGTCAGATCTTCCTTTTTCAACACGTAGGCAATGCGTACTTCGTTGCGTCCAGCACCAGGTGTGGTGTAGAAGCCCGACGCGGGTGCCATGAATACCGTCTGACCTTCGTATTCGAAGTCGGACAAACACCAGGCACAGAACTTGTCCGAATCGTCCACCGGCAACTTGGCCACGGTATAGAAAGCTCCCATCGGAATGGGCGAATAGACACCGGGAATACGGTTCAACCCGTCGATGAGACACTTTCGACGCTCCACATACTCGTCGTACGTGTCACGCAGATAGTCCCCACCCGCATCGAGCGAAGCTTCGGCTGCAATCTGCCCGATCAAAGGAGGGCTCAGACGGGCCTGGCAAAACTTCATCACGGCGTCGCGGATTTCCTTGTTCTTCGTAATCAGCGCTCCGATGCGGATGCCGCACTCCGAATAACGTTTGGAAACGGAGTCGATGAGCACCACGTTCTGCTCGATACCTTCCAGATGGCAGGCCGAGATATAGGGCGAACCAGTATAGATGAACTCACGGTACACCTCGTCCGAAAAGAGGAAAAGATCGTACTTCTTCACCAAATCGCGTATCTGGTTCATCTCGCGGCGGGTATAGAGATACCCCGTAGGGTTGTTAGGATTGCAGATGAGGATGGCACGCGTACGCTCATTAATCAGCTCCTCAAATTTCTCCACCTTGGGTAGCGAAAAGCCTTCCTCAATGGTGGTAGCTATGGTACGTATCTTGGCGCCGGCCGAAATGGCAAAAGCCATGTAGTTAGCATAAGCCGGTTCGGGCACAATGATTTCGTCGCCCGGATTCAGACAGGCCATAAAGGAAAAAAGCACCGCCTCCGATCCACCCGAGGTCACGATGATATCATCCGCTGTCAAATGGATGTTATATTTCTCGTAGTAGCCCACCAGCTTCTCACGATAGCTACGGTAGCCCGCACTGGGACTGTACTCCAGCACCTTGCGGTCGATGTTGCGGATGGCATCAATGGCCACCTGCGGCGTGGGTAGGTCGGGCTGTCCGATGTTCAGGTGAAACACATGTATGCCCCTTTGTTTGGCGGCATCGGCCAGTGGAGCCAGCTTGCGGATGGGAGATGCAGGCATCTCCGTCCCCCGGATGGATATTTTCGGCATGAGTCTTGTTCTTTTTTACAGTTTAGAAGTTTGCATTTGCTGATACTTTTATTCCAAGTTATTTAGAAATTGCAAATGTAGCGATTTATTTGATACCATAGGAGTGCATGGCATAAAAACTTTAAAAACCTTATCTATATTAAAAACGTTATGCTATGTGAAAAGAAACTCTTACCTTTGGATATACAAAAACGTCAATTATCATACCATGGTCATTAATCTCATAACATTTGCCTCGCTGCTCCACAAGCAGGCTTCCGTCCGCAGTTCCCATGAAATTGTTCTTGCCGAACTGGAAAAATATTTCACCGTACGCTTCGTAGACTACCAACAAATGAATAGCCTCACTCCTGATGATTTCAGCATTCTGTTTATCGCTACTGGAGGAGTGGAGCGACTAGTCATACAGCATTTCGAACAACTTCCCCGCCCTACCATATTATTAGCAGATGGTATGCAAAATTCACTCGCCGCAGCCCTCGAAATTTCATCCTGGCTCCGAACCCGTGGCATGCGAAGCGAGATTTTGCACGGAGAGCTGACAGAAATCATTAAACGTTTGCTTGTAATGTACAATAATTTTAAAGCACAACGCAAGCTAAACGGATCCCGTATCGGAGTTATTGGCACCCCATCCAGCTGGCTTATTTCCAGTAACGTCGATTATCTGTTGGCAAAACGCCGTTGGGGAATAGAATATACCGATATTCCTTTAGAACGTGTCACAGAATATTTCAACAGTATCTCAGATGACGAAGTGGGCAATGCCTGTGCTGAGTTGGCAGAAAAAGCATTAGCCTGTCGAGAGGCCTCACCGGAAGATATGCTGAAAGCCATGAAGATTTATAAAGCACTAAAACGAATTGTAGAGGAAGAAAAATTAGCTGCTTTGACATTGAGCTGCTTCAAGCTGATTGAGTCGACAGGAACAAGTGGATGCCTAGCGTTATCTTTGCTAAATGACGAAGGCATTATAGCTGGATGTGAAGGAGACTTGCAATCTATATTTACAATGTTGATTACCAAAACACTCACCGGTCAAGCAGCTTTCATGGCCAATCCATCTATGATCAATGCGCGCACCAATGAAATCATACTGGCTCATTGTACCATAGGATTAAAGCAGACTGAACAATTCATTCTACGCAGCCACTTTGAAACAGACATGAGCATCGGTATTCAAGGATTGCTTCCTTTGGGAGATGTGACAATCGTGAAATGTGGAGGAGAATGCCTGGATGAATATTACCTAACGACCGGCAGACTGACCGAAAATACCAATTATATCAACATGTGTCGTACACAGGTACGAATCAAACTGGATTCTCCAGCAAGTTATTTTCTAAAGAATCCATTAGGTAATCATCATATTTTAGTGCATGGTAACTACAAAACTCTGTTTGACGAGTTTCTGCAAGTAAATGCATGCAAACGAACCGAGTAACAAAAAAACTACCTCTTATATACCTTAACAAGTTTGCGCAATTGCTACATAAATTGAAAAACAGAAGTTCAATCTATGCAACAATTGCGCAAGCTATCATAAATACTCACTTTGCAACAGAAGTGAGTATTTTTTCAATTTCATCCTGTTCCTCAACGCTAAAAGCTGTATTACGCAAGGCCTTAAAATTATCATCCAATTGTTCTACGGAGCTAACGCCAACAATTACAGATGTAACCAAATCATCTTTTAACAGCCAAGCTAAAGCCATTTCAGCTAAGGTCTGTCCACGACGCCGGGCGACCTCATTCAAAGCTCTCACTTTGTGCATTACATCTTCTGTCAATGCCTCCTGTTTCAGAAAACCGCCCCGAGCTATACGCGAAGTGGCAGGAATGCCATCAAGATAACGTCCCGAAAGCAATCCTTGTGCCAATGGCGAAAAGGCAATAAAACCAGTACCATTTTCCGCTGCTTGCTTTAAGATTCCTGTTTCTTCCACTTTTCTGTCCAGAAGGTTATATCTTCCCTGATAAAGCAGGCAATGGACATCATGGCTTTTCAAATAATCATAAGCTTTCTGCGCCTCTTCCAAAGGATATTTGGAAATGCCTACATAAAGAGCCTTTCCCTGACGAACAATATCCACCAATGTCTGCATTGTTTCTTCAAGCGGCGTATACGGATCGAAACGATGCGAATAGAAAATATCCACATAATCAAGATTCATACGGCGGAGACTTTGATCAAGACTCGCCATAAGAGATTTGCGCGAGCCCCATGTACCATACGGTCCAGGCCACATGTCGTGTCCTGCCTTGGTAGAAATGAACAATTCGTCACGATACGAAGCAAAAGAATGTTTCATCACATATCCGAACGTTTCCTCTGCACTGCCAGGAGAAGGTCCATAATTATTAGCCAAATCAAAATGGGTGATTCCACAATCAAAAGCATGATGTAGCTTACGACGGCTTTCAGACAATGTATCTACATCGCCAAAATTATGCCATAACCCAAGCGAGATTTCCGGTAACAGAATTCCGCTGTGGCCTGCACGACGATATTTCATCCCTGCCTCATAACGGGTATCAACAGGTCTATAATTATTCTCTGTCATTATCATAAATGCTATTATACCACAAAAAGAAAAATTCCTCCCGCTGCAACATTCAAACTAGAACAGGAGCGGAAGGAATTTATGATGTCAAAAACCTATATCATTCAAATGCCCAGCGATGCACGCACTGCCTTCACCTTTTCTTCAGCATCGGCATTAGCTCCGGCATAGCACTTCGGGCAACCCATTTCGCCCTTCACCTCAATGTAGAACTTGATCTTCGGTTCCGTACCTGAGGGACGGACAGAAATCTTCGTACCGTCTTCCGTGAAATACTGGAGCACGTTCGATGATTCAGGCATGTCGAGCTTGCTTATCTTGCCAGCAGCATCAGTCATCTCAAGCGTTTTGTAGTCCTTCACTACACACACCTTCGATCCTCCGATTTCCTTCGGCGGATTAGCACGGAAGTTGTCCATCATAGCCTTGATTTCTTCGGCGCCGCTCTTGCCCGGTTTCACCACGTTGACGGTAGTTTCTTTCGAGAAACCATATTCTACATAGATACCCATCAGCACGTCGTAGAGCGTCTTTCCCTGATCCTTGGCCCAGGCACAGATTTCAGCCAGCAGCGAGCAGGCCGAAACAGCATCCTTGTCGCGCACAAAGTCTTCAGCCAGGAAACCATAGCTTTCTTCACCGCCACCGATGTACTGCTGCTTGCCTTCGCGCAGGCGAATTTCACGAGCAATCCATTTGAAGCCCGTATAGCAGTCGAGCATCTCGACATGATTCTTGTCAGCCACAGCCTTAATAAGTTCGGTCGTCACGATGGTCTTCACAATAAAGTCGCCCGGCTGCATTTTGCCCGTAGCCAGACGATTCTTGATGATATAGTAAAGGAAGAGCAGACAAGTCTGATTACCGTTGATGAGCACCCACTCGCCCTTGTCGTCCTTGCAAGCCATGCCTACACGGTCAGCATCAGGATCACTGGCCATCACGATGTCGGCATCGATTTCCTTGGCCAGCTTAATGGCCAGCGTCAGTGCTTCAGCATTCTCGGGATTGGGCGAAACAACCGTCGGGAAGTTACCGTCTTTCACCATCTGTGACTCCACGCAATGTACATTTTCAAAACCCCACAGCTTCAATGAAGCGGGAATGAGCGCACGTCCAGCACCGTGGAGCGGCGTATAGACAATGCTCAAATCCTTCTGACGCTTGATGACTTCGGGGTCGATAGAGATGGAATGTACCTTCTCCAAGTATGCTTTGTCCACATCCTCGCCGATAATCTGGATAAGTTCCTTATTGCCGTTGAATTTGATGTCAGCCACCTTCACCTTGTTCACCTCATCGATAATAGCGGTATCGTGCGGAGCCAGCACTTGTGCACCGTCGTCCCAATAAGCCTTATAGCCGTTATACTCACGTGGATTATGGCTAGCCGTGATATTGATGCCGCTCTGGCAACCCAAATGACGAATAGCGAAGGACACTTCAGGCGTAGGACGCAGATCGTCGAACAGATAGACCTTAATACCGTTAGCCGAGAAAATGTCGGCTGAGATTTCAGCAAACTTACGGCTGTTGTTACGACAGTCATGACCTACAACGACAGAAATAGGTTGACCAGCAAAACACTTGTTCAGGTAGTTGGCCAAACCTTGCGTAGCGGCACCCACAGTATATATGTTCATACGATTGCTACCGGCACCCATAATACCGCGCAAGCCACCCGTACCAAACTCCAGATCTTTATAGAAGCTTTCTATCAGCTCCGTCTTATCGTCGTTTTCCAGCATTTTCTTCACTTCGGCCTGAGTCTCAGCATCAAAAGCCGGTCCCAGCCACTCTTGAGCTTTCTCAGTAACCAATTTAATCAAATCTTGATTTTCCATAAATCTATTATTTTATAGGTTAATACATTATCTGTTTTACTGTCCGACAAAGATAATCAGATAAAATGAAGAAACAAATTATTCAGGAACTTTATATCGGTCTCCTGTTTGTTTCACATATTCTTCAAGAAACTCTTTCGGATAGCCTGGACGGATGACACCGGCCGGCTGGCCGATGGAATTACGTTCAAACTTACCGTCCTTTACGCGCTTCACCACACCGTCATTATATTTAACAATCAAGAATTCACCAAGGCGTTTCCAAGCGTCATGTGTGCTCTGAGCCGTCATCACGGTGTAGTTCGTCAAGAATTCCTTGGCTTTGGCAGGATCGGTTTCCAGCAAATTCACAGCAACAGCTTCGATACCTTCCTGTGCCTGGTTGAAAGTAGTCTCGATTTCGTTCTGCACGGCCCGCACATCATCCATCATCAGATCATAGCGCGGATATACCATGTTGGCCACCCAGTTGTATATCCAGAAGGAAGACTTCCAGGAGAAAGTAATATAATCGGCACCGTCTACACGTGTGTAGCACTCAGGTACACGAGTAGCGCAACAATAGACAGGCGTGAACACCGTCATATTGGCATCGTCCAGGCCGAACCACAGCACGCCACCTACGGCGTCGGGCAGGTTCTCGCGCATCTGTGCCACGAACACAAAGCCGCTCTGCTGGGTGGAGATGGGACGCTCGTTAAAGTATTTCTGTCCGTTCACTTCAAACTCCAGTGGTGAGAGCCGGTAGGGAGTGTGGTAAGGGCCGGCACCGAAGTCTTTCGTGATGTCGAGCACCGTGCCTTCGTAGTGGTCGCGCATGGCGTTCTTCACGTCTTGCACGGAAATTTTGCGGTTAGGTTTTACATAAAGAGGCATCGGCTCATCGGTCGTACCCTGAATATAGGGCAAAAACTCCTCGCCGCGATCAGTGAACATGTTGAAGTAGCTCCACACGCGGGCCTCGCAATAGCGGCGTGCGCCAAAGTCGAGCGGCGCATAGGCCTTAGAGAAGCTGAAGTCCTTGTTCACCCCATTGAAGTAGCCCTTCTCGCGGGCAAAAGAAATGACATCAGGCGAATACATGCAGTTTTCCTTGTCGTTCATGTCGAACTGATGGATACGGCTCTGGTTGGCATGAGCCGAGATACAATCGTCCGGCACACGAACAGCCACCCACACGGCCCCACGTACGCCGGGACCCTTGCCTATCATCTCCATAATCCACACTTCATTGGGGTCGGCAATGGTAAAAGATTCGCCACTGCTATAATAGCCATACTCCTGCACCAGCTCGGTCATCACCTTGATAGCCTCACGTGCCGTACGCGAACGTTGCAAGCCCAGGTAAATCAAGCTACCATAGTCGATAACACCTGTCGTGTCCACCAACTCAGGACGCCCGCCGAAAGTGGTCTCTCCAATCGTCAGCTGAAATTCGTTCATGTTGCCCACTACATTATAGGTTTGACGAGCCTGTTCTATCTGTCCCAGGTACTTACCCGTATCCCACTCATAAACATTGATCATCGTTCCCTTCTTGTGCATGCCAGCAGGGTAGTGATACAACTCGCCGAACAGCGAATAGGAATCGGCCGAATAGGAAATGATGGTCGAACCGTCGGCCGACACGTTCTTGCCCACAATAAGATTGGTACAAGCCAGTGTATCAGCTACGGCTGCTGCCATACAAACGACAGCAAGGGTCAATCTTCTAATCTTCATAATCGATAATTTTTATTATTTGAATATTAAGTATTTACCACACAAAGCGATACTGACGTATAGTGACGTTGCCGCAACCGTCAGTGACAGTCATCACCAGCACGTGACTACCGCCTTTCTTCACCCGACGAGGGTCAAGTTGGCACACCAACTCTCCCTTCACAGAGTTCGGTTTGCCGAAGAGAGCATATTTTCCGTCGATGGTACCACGATAGGAGGCGATGCCTGTCTGTGCGTCCTTTGCCTTAAAAACGATACGTCCCGTACGTCCCCAACCGGCCTGCCCTACAGGCGTCAGTATGGGTGGAACGGTATCAATAGCTACGGTGTAGGTAGCCAGATCGCGCACCTTCACCTCCATGTAGCCGTTCACGTAGTGACCACCCATGTTGTATTTACTGCCTTTAGCACTAACACTCGCCACGTAGTACTTCGTGCTGTCGGCCAACGGACGGTGACGCAATCCGATACGTAGATTGCATGCCTTGTGCAAGGGAATGTTGCGGTCGTTCAGTTGATAGGTAAAGGCTATGTCACCACTATCGCCACGAACCGCATAATTCAGATAAGCATCTTCGTAGAGTACGCCGCGGGGCAATACCAGCTCGAGGCCAGGTTCCTGCAGATAATTCACCTTGTCCCAACGGAAATGATACTTCTCGCGATGTTCCACCACAGGAATCTCACTCCGACGGCCCTGCACAGTGAAGCGCACCTTCGACTCGTTGCCCAGCGCGTCGCGCAGCGTATAGACAAAGCGATAGGGCCGCTCCTCGTCGATGGTCACCAACCCACGGTTGCCATTCGAGGCATGTAGCAGACGGAGACGATTACCGGGGTCGATGAACGACTTCATATATTGCCCATAAGTCCAAGAGTTAATGTAGCGATTCTCATCGTAGGCAAAACGATCCACTACACTACGAAAAACTTCCTGCCCATCCACTTCGAGAATCACCGTATGTACGCCGTAACGGTTATGCACCCCGTCCATGTAATCATAGGCACGGATACCTGCTCCTATCTCACCCCAAGCCGTGATGCCCGTCGTCTGGTTCAGACCAAAAGTTTGTCTCGTCGTCTTGCCATTCACCACACCCCGTCCGCGTTGCGGAAAGAGCATGATGCCCTGTGCACGCGGCGCCGTGTGATCCTTCACCTGTCCGGCAAAGAAAGGCAACGGGTCTACATAGTCGTCCGTGGCCGTCTCGATAACATCCAAATGTAAATGAGGTCCAAACGAATAACCTGTATTGCCGCTATAAGCAATAATTTGTCCTGTCTTGACGGGATATTCCCCTGCCTCAGGCACAATCTCTACTTCCCAGCTCTCCTGCTCATATTGCAAATCCTCCACCCGCCGGGCAATATCGCCTACGAAAGCTTCCAAGTGACGATTAATAGTAGAATAGCCATTGTTATAGACGACATCGAGCACGTAGCCTGATCCATGTGTTACACGGATACGTGAAATGTACCCGTCAGCCAATGCACGTACAGGCTTTCCTGTTACCCCTCCCGTCTTAAAGTCAAGCCCCCCATGAAAATGGTTAGCACGAAGTTCGCCAAAATTGCCACTAAAAGTAATAGAATGAGCAAAAGGATTTATAAAACGAACAGTATCTTCCGATACTGCAAATAGTTTGGCAGAGATATTCCCAAAGTAGACAAACAGTCCACATAATAATAAAATATATTTCATCATTTATCGTCTCATATTTATTTGTTTAAAATGGATAACCTACCGCAAAGTGAAAAGCAAAATCACGACTGAAATCTGGATGAACAATAGGATAACGATTCCGCCCACTTTCGTAAACAGGATTGATAGCCTTCATACCAGCATCAAAACGTAAAACGAAAAAATCCAGATCCAAACGGATTCCCATACCATAAGCGACAGCTATCTGCTTGTAAAAAGTATTAAATTTAAATTGTCCCCCCGGCTGGCTTTCATATTCATGCAAAGTCCAAATATTGCCAGCATCAACAAACAATGCCCCATGCAGTTTCCAAAAAAGATGCGTACGATATTCCACACTGGCATCCAGTTTGATATCCCCCGACTGATTTAAGAAATTGTTTCTATCGCCAACATAGGAACCAGGCCCCAATTCTCGAACAGACCATCCACGTACGCTATTAGCTCCTCCAGAAAAATATCGTTTTTCAAATGGAACAACACTCGCATTTCCATAAGGGACGGCAATACCTCCACCTACATGAAATGCTAACGAATTACGATTGTCTATTACAAAATTCTTCGCATAATCGATATCTCCTTTTATGTATTGAGCAAAAGGAATATTTAACAATGTATATTCACCTGACTCATTTTTTTTCATCCCTGTCAGCTTGGCCAAGCCATACAGTAAAGAACCTGCAGATTCTATATTGATACGCACAGAATAAGAATTGCCCAACAATGCATTATTCATCAATGCCTGGCCAGCACTGTTATAAGTATAGCTATAACCCGAACGAACAATAAAACGGTCTTCATAATTATAAGCCAATATATAATTCTGCTCCTTGTCAAGATAGATTTCACGAAAAGCAGGATCGATCCATGGCATATATAAGTAATTGATGTCAAGCAAATCTATACGATGTTGCGAACGCTGCCGTTGCATTCCCCAGCGATAGCTCCAACTACCTGATGCCACAATACGAGTGAATTCTGGACGCATCTGATAATTGTATTGCAATCCAAATTCAGTAGTTGCCCTAATTGTACGTCTAAAATCTCTGCTTAAAAAAGGGAACATGAAACGAGGGAAATTGATTGTCGCTTCAGCCCCCAGTTCCATATAATTTTCTTGATTATATCCACTTTTCAAGGGTGAAATAGCCTCATAGGCTCCACGAAAACGAAGCATCAAAGCTTCGGAACCTCTGAACAAGTTACGATGCTGGAAAGACACTGCTGCTGCTGCACCCAGATCACCCGCTGAATTTGTACCTTCAAGCTCGAATGAAACAGACTTGTGTTTGCTTTTGGTCAACATAATATAGGCATCCAAACGAGTACTGTCCTCACGTTCTTCGACAAAACGGATATTGGTATATTTCAATGCCTGCAAACGACCAAAATTAGAATAGGTGCGCTGAACCTTCCGTTCATCATATAAATCACCCGGCAAAATATGAAGATTATTCTCCAAAAGTTGAGGCCTCAGATATAATTTATCCTTATAATAAAACGATAGACCGTTGTAATGAAGAGAATCATTCACTTCAATACTATTAGCGGAAGACTGCAACACATTGTAGTCAGTCACAAAACCTACTTTTCCGATCGTATATTGACGATGCTGCTGGCTTCCCGTTCCTCCCCGCTGCCTGTAAGGCAAAAGGTGAAGAGTCAAATCCACAAGATAAGTATTACGTGCAGTATCAGCAGTATAAGAAAGAAAATCCTTATTGAATTTATAATAACCATTCCCTAGCAAATTATTTGTAATACGTTGCCGCTCGGCATCCAGCTGATTCACATCAAAACGCATACCTTCAGATAAATAGGTACCCGCCGAATCGAGCTGCATCAAATTGCGAATATTGTCGTCGGGAATATCATAACGGATAGTTCTCACAATGTACGGTTTTCCTGTAGTCACGTTATAGACAAGCCGTATCTTTTTCTTTTTCACATGACATTCCGTCTCAACAGAAGCTCCCATATAGCCCATATTCTGAACTGCTTTGGTCATCTCTTCACGAGTACGATCCGCATCTTCTTTCCGATAAATCACAGGAGCATCCCCAACCTTACGCAACACTCGGTTTATCCACCGAGTACTGTCGGCACCCGACCAATTATAGACATACAGCTGAGTCTTGAACAAACTAAACCATTTGGCATTAGGATTCTGTCGTACATACATGGAAAGACTGGAAGGCTTTACCTCTTTATTATCCGTATGTATACTCACTTCGTCCAGCAAATAAGAGCCATCGGGCACATACTTAGTAGACGAACAAGAGACCGACAGCAACAAAGCGAGAACGGATATTACACAATACAAGCCTTTCTTCATATCAGCACACACATATAAACTGCGACAAATATACCTTATTTTTTCGGTTTGCAAAAACAAATGGGCCCCAAAGAGCATCATCCGAATACCATCTTTTGTTCCTGAAAATAAAGTACTACTTCAGCTTCGTAAAGTCCCTCTTTAGCGCGCTAAAGTGCCACTTTACGGAGCTAAAGTCCATGTTTACAAAACAAGGCCTGAAAACAGCACATACGACTTATATCTTCACGATGCACATTGTTTTGATTATCTGAAAATAATGCCGTACATTTGCGAAAAAGATAAAGAAGCGGAATATGGCACTGAGCAAAAACAAAATTAAATATATCCATTCCCTGGAACTCAAAAAGAACCGAAAAACAGAAAAGGCATTTTTAGCTGAGGGTCACAAACTCGTAGGAGACTTGTTGGGACATTTTCATTGCAGATTACTGGCTGCAACAGACAAATGGTTCATAAACAATAAAGAACTACAACTAAACGATGTTGGTGAAACATTGATAGTAAACGAAGAAGAGCTGTCACGTGCCAGCCTGCTAAAAACACCGCAACAAGTACTAGCTGTATTCGACCAACCTGAATATCCGACAGATCCGTCGGTTATCGGCCATTCTCTATGCCTGGCTCTGGATGACATACAGGATCCTGGAAATCTGGGGACCATCATACGCCTGGCCGACTGGTTTGGTATTGAGGACGTATTCTGCTCACCCCAAACGGCAGACATCTACAATCCTAAAGCTATGCAGGCCACTATGGGGGGCATTGCACATGTAAGAATACACTACACTCCCCTGCCTGACCTGATACGAAACTTAGAAACAGACATACCGATATACGGAACCTTTCTGGATGGAGAGAACATGTACGGAGAAACGCTTTCGAAAAACGGTCTGATCGTGATGGGCAACGAGGGGAACGGTATCAGTCCGGAAGTAGGCAGCCTGATCAACCGTCGGCTCTATATCCCAAATTATCCGACTGGACGGGAAACTTCGGAATCGCTCAACGTAGCCATCGCTACTGCAGTAGTTTGTGCCGAGTTTCGGAGACAGGCTCCATCCTTGTAAAATCAAAAGGAAACAAAAGGACAGGCACCAAACACGACATACGCTCCACAACTTCTACAGGAACTTCAGAAAGAATATCCTTAAAATTGAACGAAAGCGCAGATACATCTGCCTCCAAAGGAACTAAAGCAATAACCCCCGGTTTCCATTCTGTACTTTCTATTTCGTCAGACATGGGGAAAAGAGCTTCCACACAATTTTCGTGCATCTGCACAACATAATGCCACAAAAAGCCATGTCCTGGCAAATACAGGTAATGAGAAGCATACCGTTTCATCATTCAAATCCTTTCAGCCTAATTTACCCTTCTTTTTTGCAAACGAGGACGAGCTTCTTGTTTTTGTGGTTGAACCAACGTAGACGATGGTTTAGGTCGCATGCGAGGTACAGCATTCAGCTCTTTCTTATCCGACTCCAAGCTGTCCTTATCTATATTCTCCGGTTCCTTTTTCACATTCAAAGTATCCTTTTCAGCAGCTTTCAAAGTATCTGTCACTGCAACAGCTACAGAATCGGCACTATGATAACGCATGAGAGAAATCTTATCAAGCAACAAAGACTTTTTCTCCGAACTCGAATAGTAGACAAAACCGTTCACTTCTTTAAGCTCTCCCATCGTGTCGCTTTGTAAAGCTATAGAATAATCACCCGTAGTGAAAATCTTACGAAAAGCACTAATTACACTATCATTTTTATAATGTAGGGACATGGCCATGATAGGAGCAGAAATACTATCAAACTCCTTGTCAGGATACAGAAAACGGATATTCCAACGTAACGTATCACGACCGAAAAAGTTACTGTCTGCAGGCAGCGAAAAGGTCACTTTATTATTCAACGGCATCCCTGACAACCGATAAAGCTCCTGTCCAAACCAGACATCCACACTATCACCGGGAGCTGAAGTTTGAGGCTTACCTTCACGCAAAGCCAACAAATCCTCAACAGTTGCTTTTTCTGCTTTCAGCCGTGCATTGATATTTTCATAAATCTTACTTAAGACTTCTGGATTTCTAGCATACCAAACCATTGATGAATCAAATTGTGCTTCTGTTATTCCGTATTTCTTGTAAACAGACTCGACGTAAAGTACACGCTTATAATTCTCATTATAAGATAATGCTTCACCCAATGCTTTGGCTATATGATAGTCATAAAGTACGTCCTCCATTTGTTTATCCGACAATACCGTTTCAGGACGTTTTACCTGACACGCAAATAATGTCCAGACTAAGAAAACGAACAGACCACACCGTTGAATTTGATTGCTACGTTTCATCCTTTCTTTGTCACTTCATGATAAGCTTCATTCAAATATTTGCTATAGAACAGCAATAAGGCGACAATGCCACAACTGATTGCAGCATCCGCAAAATTAAATATCGGACTGAAAAAAATAAAATGATCTCCCCCGACAAAAGGCATCCATAAAGGCCAATTAGCTTCGATAATAGGGAAATAAAACATATCTACTACCTTGCCGTAAAACAAAGGAGCATATCCTCCTCTCTCTGGCAGAAATGAAGCCAGTTGGTAACTGGTACTTTCACTAAACAGTACGCCGTAAAATACACTGTCAACAATATTGCCTAAGGCTCCCGTCAAAACCAATGACACACATACAATGAAGCCAGTCTTCATCTTATGCTGTACAAATTTATAAAGGAACCACCCGATAACAGCTACTGCAACAATGCGAAATGAAGTCAAGAATAACTTTCCGACAATCTCCATTCCAAAAGCCATTCCGTTGTTTTCTGTAAAGAATATATAAAACCATGTAGGAGGTTCAGCTTGAATGCCCAATTTGTCGTATAGCCAGCCGATAGCATTAATGCTATCATGCCAATACATTCCCGTCTTTACAGCCACTTTTATCAACTGGTCTACCAACAATACCGAGAATATCACAGACAAAGCTATCCGCCCTTTTGTCCAAAAGTTCTTCATTCCCTTATGCATTCCAAAAAAGCACAAGCTATAGGAGCACAAAGACACAGATCCTTGCGCAGCCCATAGCCTGTTAATGTTTCAAATTACTTTTTACCGCTATTCTTAGCTTCGATGCTCAAAGTAGCATGAGGAACGGCACGCAGACGTTCCTTCGGTATCAGTTTACCAGTCTCACGGCAAATACCATAAGTTTTGTTTTCAATACGCACCAAAGCAGCCTGAAGTCCTTGGATAAACTTCAGCTGGCGTTGAGCCAAGCGGGTAGTCTCTTCCTTGGACAACGTATTGGCCCCTTCCTCCAATACCTTATATGTAGGAGACGTATCATCTGTATCATTGCCGTCGGCTCCGGTCAGACTGGCTTTCAGCAAATCGTAGTCACGTTGCGCCAACTCCAACTTTTCCAAAATAATGGCGCGAAACTCTTCCAATTCTGCATCTGAGTATCTTGTCTTTTCTGCCATAATTGTAATGTGTTTAGTTTGTTTTGGTATTAAATTATCTTTTCCAATCTCTATCAGTTCTTTTCAACCTTCACAAAGAGCGAGAAGTCATCGAAGTTCAATTCGGTACCTTCTTGTACTTCATCGGCCAACGTGAGCGAGGTTGCCAGAACTTGGTTGCAAATATAGTCTTTATATTCGTTTACCGCATCATCTGTCTGCGTATTTTTAGACAATGTAATATTTATTTTGTCGGTAATTTCAAAGCCACTGGATTTGCGGATGTTCTGGATGCGGTTCACCAGCTCGCGGGCCACGCCTTCGCGACGCAGTTCCTCGGTAACGGTAACTTCCAGTGCCACAGTCAGTCGGCCTTCGTTGGCCACCAGCCAGCCGGGGATGTCTTCGCTGAAGATTTCCACGTCGGCAGCCTCGACTACGGCTTCCGCACCATCCAGAACGAACGTGTAGCTACCGTTCTTTTCCAGCTCGGCGATGGCTTCCTGTGACATTTCTGCTACAGCGGCAGCCACAGCCTTCATCTGCTTGCCGAACTTCGGGCCCAGCTTCTTGAAGTCGCACTTCACTTTCTTCACCAGTACGCCGGCGGCTCCATCGACAAACTTGATTTCCTTCACGTTCACCTCGTTCATGATGAGCGTCTTCACGGCTTCGATGTGGGCACGCTGTTCTTCGTCCACCACAGGAATCATGATGCACTGCAGCGGCTGGCGCACCTTGATGTTCACCTTGCGGCGCAGGGCCAGTACCATGGACGTGATGTCCTGGGCCACCTGCATGCGGGCTTCAAGTTCGGTGTTGACCAGTGTCTCGTCGCAGACGGGGAACTGGGCGAGGTGGACGGAAACCACCTGGTCGCGGCCGGTCACGGCAATCAGGTCGCTATAGAGCATGTCGGCATAGAACGGCGCGATGGGTGCCATCAGCTTGGCCACCGTTTCAAGACAGGTATAGAGGGTCTGATAAGCCGAAAGCTTGTCTTCGGTCATACCGCCGCCCCAGAAGCGTTTGCGGTTGAGACGCACATACCAGTTGGACAGGTTGTCGTTGACGAAGTCGGAAATCAGACGGCCGGCCTTGGTGGGCTCGTAGTCGTTGTAGCAGGCATCCACGTTCTTCACCAGCGTGTTGAGCAGAGACAGAATCCAGCGGTCTATCTCGGGACGCTTCTCCATGGGTACGTCGGCTTCCTTGTATTCGAAGCCATCAACGTTGGCATAGAGGGCGAAGAAGGAATACGTATTATATAAGGTACCGAAGAACTTGCGGCGCACTTCCTCCACACCTTCGACGTCGAACTTCAGGTTGTCCCACGGCGAAGAGTTGGTAATCATGTACCAGCGCAAGGGGTCGGAACCGTATTTCTCGATGGTCGAGAAGGGATCGACGGCATTGCCCAGTCGCTTGGACATCTTGTTGCCGTTCTTGTCGAGCACCAGACCGTTGGAGATGACAGCCTTGTAGGAAACGCTGTCGAACACCATCGTGGCGATGGCATGGAGCGTGAAGAACCAGCCGCGCGTCTGGTCAACGCCTTCGGCGATGAAGTCGGCGGGATATACCTGATGGCTGTCCAGCAGCTCCTTGTTCTCGAACGGATAGTGTATCTGCGCATAGGGCATGGAGCCAGAGTCGAACCAAACGTCAATCAGGTCGGTCTCGCGCTTCATGGGCTTGCCGTCCTTCGAAACGAGGATGATGTCGTCCACGTAGGGGCGGTGCAGGTCTATCTTGTCATAGTTCTCCTTCGTATATTCGCCCGGCACGAAGCCTTTGTCCTTGTAGGGATTGCTCTTCATGAGGCCGGCAGCCACGGACTTCTCTATTTCGTTGTAAAGTTCTTCTACGGATTCGATGCACTTCTCTTCCGTGCCGTCCTCGGTGCGCCAGATGGGCAACGGTGTACCCCAGTAGCGCGAACGGCTCAGGTTCCAGTCGTTCAGGTTCTCGAGCCACTTGCCGAAGCGTCCCGTACCCGTTGACTCAGGCTTCCAGTTGATGGTCTTGTTCAGCTCCATCATGCGCTCCTTGCAGGCGGTGCTGCGGATGAACCAGCTGTCCAGCGGATAGTAGAGCACCGGCTTGTCCGTGCGCCAGCAGTGCGGATAGTTGTGCACATGCTTCTCTATCTTGAAGGCCTGGTTGGCGGCTTTCATCATCATGCAGATGTAGAAGTCGAGCGACTCGGCTGCCTGGGCGGCCTTCTCGTCGTACTTGCCGTCGACGGTGAACTGCGGGTCATAGGCATTCTTCACCCAGCGGCCCTGGTATTCCTTGTAGGCCTCGGTATCGACGCACTGAGCCACAAACTTCTCGTCCAGCTCGTCCAGCAGGTAGAACTTACCCGTGAGGTCCACCATGGGGCGGGTTTCGCCACGCTTGTTGATCATGAACAGCGAGGGGATGCCGGCCGCACGTGCCACGTTGGCATCGTCGGCACCGAAAGTCGGGGCGATGTGTACGATACCCGTACCGTCCTCGGTCGTCACATAGTCGCCGGGGATGACGCGGAAAGCCTTGGCCGATGCTTCCTGCCAGTTGCTTTCGTTGTCCAGCTCGGTGGGCTTCACCCAGGGGATGAGCTGTTCGTACTCCATGCCTACGAGGTCCGTACCCTTATACTCGCCTACCACCTTGAAGGGGATCAGCTTATCGCCGGGCTTATAGTCCTCTAATGCAACACCTTCTGCCTTTTTATTGAAGTGCGTATAGAGCAAAGCCTTGGCCAGTACGACGGTCATCTTCTCGCCCGTATAGCCGTTGTAGGTCTGCACAGCCACGTAGTCAATCTTCGGGCCAACACAGAGGGCTGTGTTGCTGGGCAAGGTCCAGGGCGTGGTGGTCCAAGCGATGAAGTAAGGTGTACCCCACTCTGCCATTTCGGGCTTCGGGTTCTTCATCTTGAACTGGCCTACCACCGTCAGGTCCTTCACGTCGCGGTAGCAGCCGGGCTGATTCAGCTCGTGAGAGCTCAGTCCCGTACCTGCGGCGGGCGAATAGGGCTGGATGGTATAGCCTTTATAGAGCAGGCCCTTCTTGTAGAGCTGCTTCAGCAGCCACCAGAGGGTCTCGATGTAGCGGTTGTCATAAGTGATGTAAGGGTCTTTCATGTCCACCCAGTAGCCCATCTTGTGCGTCAGGTCCTCCCACTCCTTCGTGAACTTCATCACGTCCTTGCGGCAGGCGGCGTTGTAGTCGGCCACGGAGATGGTCTTGCCGATGTCTTCCTTCGTGATGCCCAGCGCCTTCTCCACGCCCAGCTCCACGGGGAGTCCGTGCGTATCCCATCCGGCCTTGCGCTTCACCTGGAAGCCCTTCATCGTCTTGTAGCGGCAGAAGATGTCCTTGATGGTACGAGCCATGACGTGGTGAATGCCCGGCATACCGTTGGCCGAGGGAGGTCCTTCGAAGAATACGAAGGAAGGACATCCTTCACGTTCTGTCATACTCTTGGCGAAAACCTGGTTTTCGTCCCATTTCTTCAACACTTCCTTGTTGATTTCCGATAGATTAAACTTTGAATGTTCGGCAAATTTACCCATGGTTTTATTTTTGTTTTTATTTTGAACGTTGCTTATTGGAGGCTGCCGGTCACGCATCCTTCAGATACTTCGAACCCAACCTCCTGTTTTAAGGCTGCAAAATTATAAAAAAAGTGGAGAAAAGCGTTGTTTTAGAGAAGAAAAACATTTGTATGCCAAGAACAGACACATCCTGACACAACCTCCAAAATGCCTTTTATCAGACAAAAGGCTGACTTTACAAGCCGAAAGCATAGTTTTTCACCACCTAACACAGTGCTTTCTGAATCCCTAACACAGTGCTTCCTCAGTAGTTCACAAAGCACTGTATGACACCCTCACAGAGCACTTCATCAGACCCTCACGAAGCACTGTATGACACAAGCACTCTCTATTTCGATATGTAAAACAAAAAGGGAATTCACTCTTAAAGCGAATTCCCTTAATATATTGATGATTATCTATCTAATGTCATCCTTCAATGGCAGCTTGTGCGGCAGCCAGACGTGCGATAGGCACACGGAACGGTGAGCAGCTTACGTAGTTCAAGCCAACCTTGTGGCAGAACTTCACGGATGACGGTTCACCACCATGTTCGCCACAAATACCACACTTCAAATCCGGACGGATGGCACGACCCTTCTCAGTAGCCATCTGAACCAACTGACCTACACCATTTTGGTCGAGTACCTGGAACGGGTCTACCTTCAAGATCTTCTTCTCCAGATAAACCGGCAAGAAAGAAGCGATATCATCACGTGAGTATCCGAACGTCATCTGCGTCAAGTCATTCGTACCGAATGAGAAGAATTCAGCCGACGAAGCGATGCGATTAGCAGTCAGGGCTGCACGCGGCACTTCGATCATTGTACCTACCTTGAATTCGATGCTGTCACCTACTTCTTCAAACAGTTTGGCAGCCTCAGCACGGATTACTTTCTCCTGTTCTTTGAACTCGTAGAGGATACCAGTCAACGGCACCATGATTTCGGGATGTGTCTCCACACCTTCCTTCTTCAGTTCAAGGGCAGCGCCCAAGATAGCGCGTGTCTGCATCTGAGTGATTTCAGGATAAGTATTACCCAGACGGCAGCCACGGTGACCCAACATCGGGTTGTGTTCGCACAAAGCCTCAACACGCTGCTGGATGTATTGCAGGCTAACGCCCATGGCCTCAGCCATTTCCTGCTGTCCCTTCAGATCGTGGGGCACAAACTCATGCAAAGGCGGGTCGAGCAGACGAACAGTGACAGGATAGCCCGCCATTGCCTTGAAGATGCCCTTAAAGTCGGCCTGTTGGTAAGGCAGAATCTTTTGCAGCGCCTTACGACGGCCTTCAGCATCTTCAGCCAGAATCATTTCACGCATAGCCTTGATCTTCTCGCCTTCGAAGAACATGTGCTCCGTACGGCACAAACCGATACCAACAGCACCAAAGTTACGAGCCACGGTAGCATCGTGAGGCGTATCGGCATTTGTACGTACCTGCAACTTAGCATATTTATCGGCCAGTTTCATCAGCTCGGCAAAATCGCCGGACAGCTCGGCAGCCTTCGTTTCCACCTTTCCTTTGTACACTTCACCCGTACTTCCATTCAACGAAATAAAGTCGCCTTCTTTCAAAACGACACCGTCTACTTCCACTGTACGAGCTTTATAATCTACGTTCAATGCGCCTGCACCTGATACACAACACTTGCCCATACCACGAGCCACCACAGCAGCATGCGAAGTCATACCGCCACGAGCTGTCAGGATACCTTCGGCCACAGCCATACCAGCAAGGTCTTCGGGAGATGTTTCGATACGAACCATCACCACGCGCTTACCGGCAGCACGCCATTCAGCTGCATCATCGGCAAAGAATACAATCTGACCACAAGCAGCACCCGGAGAAGCAGGCAAACCACGAGTCAGCACCTTAGCCTGTTTCAAAGCAGACTTATCAAATACAGGGTGAAGCAATTCATCAAGCTTATTGGGTTCGCAACGCATCAAAGCTGTCTTTTCGTCGATCATACCCTGACGAAGCAAATCCATAGCAATCTTCACCATAGCAGCACCCGTACGCTTACCGTTACGTGTCTGGAGGAACCAGAGTTTACCTTCCTGTACAGTGAACTCCATGTCCTGCATATCGCGATAGTGGTTTTCAAGCTTCGTCTGCAGAGCATCCAGTTCTTTATAGATTTCAGGCATAGCCTCTTCCATGGAAGGATACTTGGAAGCACGTTCTTCTTCGCTGATACCTGCCAGTTCAGCCCAACGTTGTGAACCGATCTTGGTGATTTGCTGCGGCGTACGTATACCAGCTACCACGTCCTCGCCCTGCGCATTAATCAGATATTCGCCATTGAACAGGTCTTCACCCGTAGCGGCATCACGGCTGAAGCAAACACCTGTAGCTGAAGTATCACCCATATTACCAAATACCATCGCCTGGACATTAACAGCAGTACCCCATTCATCGGGTATACCTTCCATCTTACGATAGAGGATGGCACGTTCGTTCATCCAAGAATCAAATACTGCACAGATAGCGCCCCACAGCTGTTCGTAAGCACATGTCGGGAAGTCCTGTCCGGTACGTTCTTTTACAGCGGCCTTGAAGCGCTTTACCAGTTCTTTCAGGTCTTCCACCTCCAATTCATTATCCAGCTTCACGCCTTTTGCGTGCTTCACGTCCTCAATAATAGCTTCAAACGGATCGATGTCATCCTTGTTGGTCGGTTTCATACCCAACACAACATCGCCATACATCTGTACAAAACGACGATAAGAATCCCATGCGAAACGCGCATTACCCGTCTTACGGGTCAAGCCTTCCACAACCTCATCGTTCAAACCCAGGTTCAGAATAGTATCCATCATACCCGGCATGGAAGCACGGGCACCCGAACGTACAGAAACTAACAGCGGATTTTCCACATCACCGAACTTGGAAGACATCAGGCTTTCCACATGTGATATGGCTTTTTCAACATCTTCTTTCAACAATTCAACCACTTTGTCGCGTCCCATTTCGTTGTACTCAGTACAAACTTCTGTTGTAATGGTAAATCCCGGAGGTACCGGCACTCCAATCAGATTCATTTCGGCCAGGTTCGCACCTTTACCACCCAACAGATTTCTCATGTCGGCCTTGCCTTCTGCATGGCCATTTCCAAAGGTATAAACTCTTTTTTTATCCATAATATTAAAAAGGTTTTGAATGTGCTTTTCTCAATTCATGTGCGCAAAGCTAAATATATTTCACATACTATAAAACTTTTTGCACAAGAATTTTAGATAAAAATGCAAT
>ERZ772831.264-NODE-264-length-54292-cov-32.338551_pt1 | contig 54292 bp, 55 predicted proteins | sample MGYA00580858_ERZ772831 | MGnify/ENA primary metagenome ERZ772831 (study PRJEB29015, sample SAMEA2737694) | human gut metagenome | biome: human gut; feature: human-associated habitat; material: faeces | place: China | collected 2012 ... | reverse complement strand
CCCAGCAGGCGGCGGCCGCTAAAATGCAGGCGTAGGAAGCGTATTTTTTCACAGGCTTTGTCTCTTTCTTGTTATTTCGTATTTTCCTTGCGCAGCTCGATGATACGGTCGCGCAGGATGGCGGCGTACTCGAATTCGAGCATACGGCTTGCCTCCTGCATCTGCTTTTCGAGCTTTCTGATCTCTTCGTCCCGCTCGCGCTCGGAGAGCTTGCGCTTGCCGCGGCGGCGGGCGGATTCCTCGTCCTTCTTGGAAATTTCGATGATCTCGCGCACATCCTTTCGGATGGTCTGCGGAATGATGCCGTGCGCCTTGTTGTAGTCGTCCTGAATTTGGCGGCGGCGCTCAGTCTCGTCCATGGCGCGGCGCATCGAGGGGGTGATGGTATCGGCGTAGAGCACGACAAGGCCGTCGGCGTTTCGCGCGGCGCGGCCGATGGTCTGGATGAGGCTCGTTTCGCTGCGGAGGAAGCCTTCCTTATCCGCGTCCAGAATCGCGACCATCGAGACCTCGGGGATGTCAAGGCCCTCGCGCAGGAGGTTGATGCCGACGAGCACGTCGAACTCGCCGAGGCGCAGGCCGCGGATGAGCTCCATGCGCTCGATGGTCTCGACGTCCGCGTGCATGTAGCGCACGCGGATGCCGACGCCGGTCAGATACTGCGTCAGGTCCTCGGCCATCTTTTTCGTCAGCGTAGTGACGAGCACGCGCTCATTGCGCGCCGATCTTGCGTTGATCTCGCCGACGAGATCATCGATCTGGTTTTCGACAGGGCGCACCTCGACCTTCGGGTCGAGTAAGCCCGTCGGGCGGATGACCTGCTCGACGATCTGGCCCGCGCGGTCCTTTTCATAGTCGCCGGGCGTGGCCGAAACGTAGATACGCTGGTGGACGCGCTGCTCAAATTCGTCGAATTTGAGCGGGCGGTTGTCAAACGCGCAGGGCAGGCGGAAGCCGTACTCGACAAGGCTCTCTTTGCGCGCGCGGTCGCCGTTGTACATCGCGCGCACCTGCGGCAGCGTGACGTGCGATTCATCCACAAAAAGCAGGAAATCCTTGGGGAAGTAGTCGATGAGCGTCAGCGGCGGCGAGCCGACGGGCCGCCCGCTGATGACGCGGGAATAGTTCTCGATGCCCGTGCAGTAGCCCAGCTCGCGCAGCATCTCGATATCGTAGCGCGTGCGCTGGCGGATGCGCTGGGCCTCGACGGCCTTGCCCTCAGCCAAAAACTGCGCCTCGCGCTCGTCGAGCTCCTTGTCGATCTCAACAATGGCGCGCTCCAATTTGTCCTTCGTTGTGACATAGTGCGACGCGGGATAGATGGCGATGTGCTGGAGCGTGCGCGTCACCTGACCGTTGACGGGGTTGAATTCGCTGATCCGGTCGATCTCGTCGCCGAAGAACTCGACGCGCACGGCCTTGTCGCGGTAGTACGCAGGGTAGAGCTCCACCGTGTCGCCGCGCACGCGGAAGCGGTTGCGCTCAAAGGCGACGTCGTTGCGCTCGTAGCGAATTTCGATGAGCCGCTTTAAGAGAAAATCGCGTTCCATCGTCATGCCCGGGCGGAGCGAGATCATCAGCTTTTCAAAGTCCTCCGGCTCGCCGAGGCCGTAAATGCACGAGACGGACGAGACGACGATGACGTCGCGCCGCTCGAGCAGCGCGCAGGTGGCCGAAAGCCGCAGGCGGTCGATCTCCTCGTTCGTCGAGGCGTCCTTGGCGATATAGGTGTCGGTGTGGGGGATATAGGCCTCGGGCTGGTAATAGTCGTAGTACGAAACGAAGTATTCCACCGCGTTTTCGGGAAAAAACTCTTTGAATTCCGCGCACAGCTGCGCGGCGAGGGTCTTGTTGTGCGCCAGCACGAGCGTCGGCCGCTGGACCTTTTCGATGACGCTCGCCATCGTGAACGTCTTGCCCGAGCCCGTGACGCCGAGCAAGACCTGCTCGTCGAGGCCCATCTTCACGCCCTGCGCCAGCTTTTCGATGGCCTCAGGCTGGTCGCCCGTGGGCTTGAAGGGCGCGTGCAGCTTAAATTCCATATCCGTTTCCCTTTCTTTCGGGCAGAAGTCCGTTGTGCCGCAGGGAGACAAAGTCGTCGTCCGCGACGATGATGTGGTCGGCGAGCTCGACGCCCACAGTGCGCAGCGCGTCGAAGACCGACAGCGTCGTCGCGTTATCCGCGGGGGAGGGGAGCGCTACGCCGCTCGGGTGGTTGTGGGAAAGAAGCACGCTGCTCGCGCCGCACTTGAGCGCGTTTTCCACAATTTTGCGCATATTGAGCTGGACGCTCTCCGTGTCGCCCTCGGCGACCAAATGGCAAGCGAGGAGGCGGCCCTTGGCGTCAAGACACGCCTCGTAGAGCTTTTCCTCCCGCTCGCCGAAAAAGAGGTCTAAAAAGTACGCGCCCGCCTGCTCGGTATCGCTGAGGATCGTCTCGTGCGCGCCGGAGGACGCGCGGATGCGGCGCATCAGCGGGAACATGAGAGAGATGAGCGTCGAGGCGTTCTCGCCGATGCCCTCGACCTCCTCAAGCGCCGCGCGATCGGCGGCAAACACCGCGTCGAGCGAGCCGAATTTTTCCATCAGCCGGTGCGCGATGGGGTTCGTATCCTGCCGCGGCACGGCGTAGTAAAGGAGAAGCTCAAGCACCTCGTGGTCGGCGAACGCATCGAGCCCGTGGGCGCGGAACTGCTCTTTTTTGCGCGAGCGATGTCCTTCGTGTACCGGCATGTGTGCTCTCCTTTCCGGGGTGTTTTTGCCGCAAAACGCGGCAGTCTTCTCCTATTTTTGTCTTAATATTGTATTTTATCACGGAGAGAAAAATCGTACAAGTGTTTTTTTGAATTTTATCTCCCGCGGGGAGATGCGCAGGCAAAGGGGGAGGTTCTCTTTCAAAAGAGAACCTCCCCCTTTGAATCCCCCAAGAGAAAGGCAGGGGGCGTTTCGACTTCGCCCCCTGCACCCCCTAACGACCAAAAGGGAGGGGCGCAGCCCCTCCTTTTTGGATTATCCTCCCCGCTCTTCTGACGGCGCGGCATTGCTGCGCTCGCCGCTCAGGGCTGCTTCTATTTCAGTTCTGTGCTGTGATATACATTTCTTCTGCTTTTTGCTGGGCAGCGATGAGTGTGGATTTTGCGTCGCCGTAATTTTGCTTTTCGATCTGAGCAAGTGCGTCGGTGATGGCGTTGAACAGGATCAAGTACATTTTCTGATAGTCTGTCATAGCAAAACCTCCGAACATATTTTAGATATATTATATATCTACTAAACGCATAATACTTCAAAACGAGCTTATTGTAAATACACAATAACTTTATTTTGAGGTTTTTCTATGGCTATTAAGAGCTTATCTATTCGCATTGATGAAACGATGCTCCATAAACTTCACGTCGTTGCCGACTACGAGGGCCGCAGCGCAAACAACGAAATTCTGATCTTAATCCGCGACGCGATCGAAGCCTACGAGGAAAAACACGGCAAGATCGAACTCTGATTTTCACAATGCGGCGAGCGCAGCAATGCCGCATTCCGCAGGCAGTCTGCCGCCAGACAAACGTCACACGCGCCTCACGATAGTAAGGCGCGGTTGAGAGACGTAACGACTCGCAGAAGATCCATGGCGAAGCCATGTACACCGCACCCGATTGCGCAGCGTGTGCAGCTCTTCAAGCCCCAGACCGGCAATGTCGGGGGTCGAGGGGCCCTCCCCTCGCGTTCTCTTGGGGGTTCAAGGGGGCCATTCTCTCACGTGAGAGAATGGCCCCCTTGCCTGCGCACCCCTGCGGCACGCAGGGAATTCCCGTCCCTCAGCGGGACAAGACCTTTCTTGCCAAAGGCCCGATTACGCCGCCGGCGGCGTTGCCGACCGTCATCACGAGCAGATATAAAACCGCGCGGCCGCTCCACGCGCCGCCCATCGTGAAATAGTACATATTCGCCACGCAGTGCTCAAAGCCGCAGAGGATGAACACGCACACGCCGAAAAAGAGCGCGAGATACTTGCCGAGCTCGTGCGGGTTGGAGCGATAGCCCTCCACGCCGATGTAGATCATCACGTTGCAGAAAACGGCGAGGATGAACGCACCGAACAGCGGCTCGGAGAGCTTCAATTCACAGATGCCCTGCGCGCGGGCGCTGAGGGATACAAGCCGCGTGCACTTCTCGGCAAGCGCGATGAGCGACGTGCCGGCGAGATTCCCCAGCCAGATGACCGGCAGCGTTTTGGCGTAGGCCATATCGTTATCGAACACGTAGCAGACCTTGCCGGTGAACAGATGCAGCCCGCGCGTGCAGACGACGAAAAGGCCGATCGTGAAAAAAAGCGACCCGACGACCGTATTTTCCACCGACAGAAACACTGTGCCGCCAAAGGCGATGACCGCGCCGGCAAGGATCGCGGAGAGAAAGATCTTTTTCATGCAAAAACTCCTCCAGACCGTGTGATTGGGTCTATTTTACCGTATGTCAGCGAGCGTTGTAAACGCTTCTCTGTGGAGAGATAAAAAGTCCGCAGAAAATGATGGTTTTTGCCGCTTTGGCTTAACAGAACGCGGCATTTTGCGCGGCATGGAGGGAGGCTCGCCGTGATTTTTATTGCTTTTCCCTCCCCCGGATAGTACAATGGTCTCACCATCAAACTTTCGGAGGACTTTTCCCCAATGAAACTCATCTCATGGAACGTCAATGGCCTGCGCGCGTGCATTGGCAAGGGCTTTTTGGATTTTGTGAATTTCATCGACGCAGACGTCATCTGCCTACAGGAGACGAAGCTGCAGCCGCATCAGATCGAACTTGACCTGCCGCAGTACCACATCTACTGGAACAGCGCGGACAAAAAGGGCTACTCCGGCACGGCGGTGTTCACCAAGCAGGAGCCTCTTTCCGTCACCTATGACTTTGGTGAGGACATCCACCGCCATGAAGGGCGCGTCATCACGTGTGAATATCCGGACTTCTACCTCGTCTGCTGCTACACGCCGAACTCGCAGGACGAGCTGCGCCGCCTTTCGTACCGCATGGAATGGGAGGATGCGCTGCGGCAGTACCTCTGCGAGCTCGACACGATCAAGCCCGTCGTGTACTGCGGGGACTTAAACGTCGCACACGAGGAGATCGACCTCAAAAATCCGAAGACGAACCACTTTAACCCCGGCTTTTCCGACGAGGAGCGCGGCAAGATGACGCAGCTTTTGTCCTCGGGCTTTCTCGATTCGTTCCGCACGCTGTACCCCGACAAGACGGACGCCTATTCGTGGTGGAGCTACCGCGCCCAGTCGCGCGCACGGAACGTGGGGTGGAGGATCGACTATTTCATCGTCTCCAAACGCCTGCGCTCCCGCATCGAAAACGCGGATATCTTAGCTGAGGTCATGGGAAGCGACCACTGCCCCGTGCTGCTTGAGCTCAAGGAGGAAGAAAAATGAAACTCAACAAACAGGAAATGACCGGCCGCACGAAAATCTCCCTGATCATCAGCGGTGCGGCCATGCTTGCCGGCATCGTGATCGTTGTGCTGTTTGCCGCCGGCGCACTCGTCCTTTCCGAGCAGAGCCGCAACGTGCTCGCGATTGCGATCTCCGCCGCGCTGGTGGTGTTTTCCTACACGCTGTGCAAATCGTTGGGGGTACTTAAAAATCAAAAAAAGTGATTCTCACCCCCACGCCCACGTGGGGAACGGGTAAAAGGGGGATATTCTCTTTCACGAAAGAGAATATCCCCCTTTTGAACCCCCAAGAGAAAGGACGAGGGGAGGCCCCCTCGACCCCCGACATTGCGGGTCTTATTCTTGAAAGACTGCACGCGCTGCGCAGTGTGGGTGCGGTGTACATGGCTTCGCCATGAATCTTCTGCGAGTCGTTACTACTTTCAACCGCGCCTTACTACCGTGAGGCGCGAGTGACGGTAGTCTGGCGGCAGACTGCGTGCGGAATGCGGCATTGCTTCGCTCGCCGCATTGATGAGACTGGTGATAGACGGAAATTAGTCTGCACTTCTACAAGATCGGCAGAGCGGCACCCGCAAGGGGTGTGCCGCATCCGTAAGGCAGCAGAGCCGCCAACGGCTGCGCAACAGCGGATGATAGAAGCAAATCAAATCGTCTAGCAACACCCAACGCGGCAACGCCGCGCGCAGGCATTCCCATTCCGGAGGCACAAAGGCCATTCGAGCCCGAGACTGCCAATTTAAAACCTTTCTCTTGGGGGATCTAAAGGGGGCCATTCTCTTTTGTGAAAGAGAATGGCCCCCTTTTATTCGCGCCCCCCTGCTTGCAGGGGACTCTATTTCTCCACAGAATGTGGAAATCACTCACGCCTTGGTGCGATCGTACGAAACGACCACACGACGGTTCGGCTCGGTGCCGATGGAGAACGTTGTCACACTCGGCGTATCCTGGAGCGCGGTGTGGATGACGTGGCGCTCGTAGGCGTTCATGGGCTCGAGGGTGACATTGCGGCGGTACTTCGTCACCTTGCCGGCGACCTTTTCCGCCAGGCGCTCGAGGCTCTGCTCGCGCTTTTCGCGGTAATTTTCTGCGTCGACCTGCACGCGGGCGCGGTTCTTCTCGCTGCCGCGGTTGATGCTGTAGTTCGTCAACTGCTGGATGGCGTCGAGCGTTTCGCCGCGGCGGCCGATCAGCGCGCCGAGCTTTTCCCCTTCGAGGAAGACCTTGTAGCGGCCCTTCTCACTCTCGTAGACCTTGACCTCAGCGGCGGAGTCCATGTGCTCAAGAAGGCCCTTGAGGAACGCGCGGATCTGCTCGCTCTTCTCGTCGTGGCACTCTTCGCCGAGGTCGACAATGGGCTTGGGCTGCGGGGCGGGACGCTCCGCGCGCTCGGCGCGGGGAGCGCGGTTCTCGCGGCGGTCTTCGCGCGCGGGACGGTCGCCGCGTTCGGTACGCGGCTTGTCGTTTGCACGGGATTCTTTTTTCTGCAGCACCTCGGGCGCGTACATGGGCACGGCCTTGGGCGCAGAAGCGGGTTCAACTTTCTTTTCGGGCTTGGGTGCGGCAGGCTTTTCCACCGGCTTGACCTCTTCGGCCTTGCCGTCGTCATAGCTCACGCGAACGCGCGCGGGCGCGCTGCCGATGCCGAGGAATCCGGCTTTCGCGCGCTCAAGAATTTCAACAGAAACGTCGTCTCTGTCCATCTTCAGCTGCGCGAGCGCGCTCTGGATGGCCTCGTCCTCCGTCTTGCCCGTTACGTCAATAAACTTGATCATTCAGACAAGCTCCTTACAATTATTCTCCGTAGTGCTCGGGGTCGTAGGAACGGCCGCGGGCATAGGGGCGGTCGCCGACGCGTCCGCTTTCGCTCGTGGAATTTTTCTTCTTCGTGGCCTTGGCAGCCTGCTTTTCCGCGCGCTTTTCCTTGAGGCTCTTCTTCTCGGCCTCTTCGGCAGCGTACTTGCGCTGCTGCTCGCGGGCGGCTTCCATGCGGCGCAGACGATCGTCGCGCTTCTGCTTTTCCTTCTCGCTGAGCTCATCTTCCATGTGGCTCTTATAGTACTTGGTCAGAACCTTTTCCTGGATGGCGTAGAGCAGCGAGTTGACGATCCAGTAGACGCCGAGAGCCGCGGGCAGCGTAAAGCCGATCCACAGCGACATGAGCGGCATCATCCACATCATCATGCGGTTGGAGCGGGCCGCGGCATCGTTGCCCTCAGCGGCGATGTTGCCGGACATGGAGACCTTGGACTGCAGGAAGCTCAAAGCACCGGAAATGAACGGAATCAGCACAACGCCGATTACGGGCCAGCCGCCGGTGAAGAAATCCTTCCACACATCCCCCGGCATGACCGTGAGGTCAAGGCCGAGGAAATCGTAGTTCACGTTGAGAAGACCGTCAAACTTGCCGGAAAAATCCGCAAAGTTGTCGGAAATGAACTTGGCAAGGCCGATCTCCTCATAGCCCTTGCGCACGAGCTCGGCATTGTAGCCCAGGGTGGTGGCAAGGGTCGTGATCTCCGTCACGACGTCCTTGGAGAGCATCATGAAGCGGCTGAGCGGCTGACGGATGATGGAATACAGAGCGATGAGGATGGGGAAGGGCAGGAAGCTCCAGAGGCAGCCGCTCATGGGGTTGACCCCCTCCTTGGCGTAGAGCATCTGGATCTCATCGTTCATTTTCTGGGGATTGTTGGCATATTTCGTCTGGATCTCTTTGATCTTGGGCTGGAAGAGATTCATGCGCATCATGCTCTTTTTCGACTTCATCTGGAAGGGCAGCGTGATGAGCTTCACGACGATCGTGAAGAGCACGAGAGCCCAGCCGTAGGAGCCGGTCAGCTCATAGAAGGTGCGCAGGACCCAGGCGAAGGGAACGCAAATGTAGTAGCCGATGGTTGACATTCTTCGGTTTCCTCCGTGGTTTTAGGTTCGGTCACGGGACCGGGTCGTAGATTTTTCCGCCCTTATAGAACGGATGGCACCGCATGATACGCTTGAAGGCAAGCCAGCCGCCCTTGACCGCCCCGTACTTCTCGATCGCTTCGAGCGCGTATTGAGAGCATGTGGGGATAAAGCGGCAGCAGGGGGGACGGTAGGGTGAGATGGCCCTGCGGTAAAACCGGATGAGAAACAGCAGAAAGCGTTTCATGCCTGCGTTTCCCACAAATCGAGCTTTTTGCACGTTTTTTCAAACGCGCGCTTGAGCTCCCAGTAGTCCGCGTGGGCGGCCCTTGTGCGGGCGACGACGATGCAGTCGTAGCCCTGCTTCATCTTCCCCTGACTCAGGCGGAATATCTCGCGGATGCGGCGGCGGACGCGATTGCGCACGACGGCGTGGCCGAGCTTGGTGCTGACCGTGACGCCGAGGCGGTTGTGTCCGAGCCGGTTTTTCCGGTAATACACCACAAGGCAGGACGAAACACCGGACTTGCCCTTGGCGTACATCCGGCGGAATTCGTAATTTTTCTTGACGGTGGTGGTGCTTTTCACGCGTGATCTCCCTGCTTTTGCGGATTTCTCCGCATAGCCTGCAAGGGACGGCGATCGAAACACATTCTCATCGGCCGTCCCTCATTGTTTCATGTGTAGCATACGATACGCAAGTTGCTCCCGCTTTAGTGGGTCAGACGGGCGCGGCCGCGTGCACGACGGCGGGCGATAACCTTGCGGCCGTTGGCAGTGGACATTCTCTTGCGGAAGCCGTGCTCCTTGGAGCGCTGGAGCTTCTTGGGCTGGTAGGTGCGAGAAGTAGCCATTTCGTTTTACCTCCTGAAAAAATTTTACCGGCAGCACCCCCTTGGGGAGGCGCTGCACTTACTCGACGGCGGGCGGAGAAAAACTCCCCGCGGACCGCAGTTGATAAAAATAGTGCCGTATTGGTGCGGCATACGGGGAGTATTATATCGGTTTTGCCGCATTCTGTCAACCAAAAATACAAAAATCGGTGCATGTTTCCATTTCCCGCAAAACCTTGTGGCGCGTATCGAAACATGCAACTATCTCTTGTGTCCTTTTGCCTGTTTTTCAGGGCTTTTGCACTGCAAAAAACAGCGTTTTATATTTAGAATATGTGTTGCGTTCGCGCGCGTTTTTTGGTATAATGTAGGGAGTAAATTTTCGGCTGTCACAGCCGTTTATTCCAAAGAAAGAAAGGAGCGCTTCCGTGAACTCTGTTGCAGACATCTGGAAGATCGTTCTCTCCCGCCTCAGCCAGGACCTGTCTGAGACGACCATCTCCACGTGGTTCGACGAGGTGGAGGCCGTGTCCATCAAGGACCGCACGCTGTACCTCCACTGCCCGAACGATTTTAAGCGCAGCACGATCGAATCCATGTTCTCTGACCGCATCAAGGATTCCCTGCGGGACATTTACTCCGCCGATTTCGACGTCAAGCTCCTCTCCACCGCGGAGAGCACCGCCCTTTTCGAGCCCGAGGTCAAAAAGTCCACCGCGCTGCTCGATTCCGGCGAATTCACGTTCGACACGTTCGTCGTCGGCGAATCGAACAAGATGGCCTATGCCGCCGCGCGCGCCGTGGCCGACGGTGTGGGGCACTACAACCCGCTATTTATCTACGGCGACTCCGGCCTTGGCAAGACGCACCTCATTTACGCCATCGCCCATCAGATCCGCACGACGCGCCCGTCGGCGAAGATCATCTACATCAAGGGCGATGATTTCATCAACGAATTCATCGAGCTCGTGCGCGCGGGCCGCGGCAGTGAGTTCCGCGCGAAGTACCGCGACGCGGACCTGCTGCTCGTGGACGACGTGCAGTTCGTCGCGGGCAAGGAGCAGGTGCAGAACGAATTTTTCCATACGTTCAACACGCTCTACGAGGCCGGCCGCCAGATCGTCCTGACCTCCGATCGCCCGCCCTCTGACATGCACCTTCTCGACGACCGCCTGCGCACGCGCTTTGAGTGGGGCTTACTTGTCGATGTGCAGCCGCCCGATTTTGAAACGCGCCTTGCTATCGTGAAAAACAAGGCCGCGCAGTGGGGCACCGTCATCGACGACGACATTGCGCGTTACATTGCCGAGAATGTCACGTCCAACGTCCGCCAGCTCGAGGGCACGATGAACAAGATTCTCGCCTACCGCGATCTCATCGGACGCGAGATGGACGCCGACGCCGCGCACCGCGCGGTCGAGGACTTTATGAAAAAGAACGCGAATCTCGCCCCCACGGCGGCGATGATCATCACCGAAACGTCGCGCTACTTCGGCATCGACGAAGAGGTCATCAAGGGCCCGTCTCGAAGCCGCGAGGCCGTCAACGCCCGTCAGGCCGCGATGTACCTCGTGCGCCGCATGACGAATCTGTCGACGCCCGATATCGGCCGCGAGTTCGGCAAGCGCGACCATACGACCGTGCTCCACTCGCTCGAGCAGATCGAAAAGAAGATGAAATCCGATCCCGTCTTCAACCAGACGATCAAAGAGATCACTATTAACATCAACTCCAAGAGATAACAAAGTTTTCCACATTATCCACAGGGTTGTGCAGAGGGAAGCTGTGGAAACATTTTTTCAAAATTTTGGGTGTGGAAAGTGATAGAACTTTTCAACAACCCGCGAGGGATAAATTTTCCTTGCCATTTCGGGCTAAAATTGGGTTTTCCACATTTTTGCGCCCCTACTGCTGCTATTTCTAAAAACTATCCTTTTTCTTTTCCAAAAGAGAAAAAATCATCCGTTTTACGAAAGGAACGCCGCTATGAAATTCTCCTGCGAAAAGCTGCTGCTGCAAAATGCAGTCAATACCGCCTCCCGCGCCGTCGCGGCGAAAAGCTCCATCCCTGCGCTCGAAGGACTGCTGCTGACCTGCGGCGGCGAGAGCCTGACCGTTTCAGGCTACAACATGCAGACCGGCATCCGCACGAAGTTTGCCGCCGAGGTCGAGGAGTCCGGCGAGCTGGTCGTCAACGCGCGCCTGATCAGCGAGATTTTAAGAAGACTGCCCGACGACGTCGTGACCTTCACCGCGAACGACAAATTTTTGATCCACCTGACCTGCGGCGACGCGGATTTCGACATCATGGGCCTCTCCGCCGCCGATTTCCCCGAGCTGCCCGAGGTCGAGGAGAAGTACGCCGTCCAGATCGCCGAAAAGACGCTCAAGACCATGATCCAGCAGACGAGCTTCGCCGTTTCGACGAACGAGGCGCGCCCCGTGCATATGGGCTCGCTGTTCGAGGTATCTGCCGAGGGGCTGACCGTCGTCTCCGTCGACGGCTTCCGCCTTGCGCTTCGCAAGGAAGCACTTGAAAAGATCGAGGGCGGCGCGTTCTCGTTCGTCGCGCCCGGCACGGCGCTCAATGAGGTCGAGCGCATCTGCGAGGAGATCGACGAGGTCGTGACCATCACGCTCGGCCAGCGCCATATTCTCTTCGAGGTCGGTGAGACCGAGCTCATCTGCCGCCGCTTAGAGGGTGAATTCCTCGATTATAAGAACGCCATCCCGCGCAGAAACCCCATCAACGTCGTCGTCGACACGAAGACGATGCTCCAGAGCCTCGAGCGCGTGAGCGTCGTCATCAGTGAAAAGCTCAAGAGCCCCGTGCGCTGCCAGTTCGGCGAGGACAAGGTGACGATGTCCGCCAAGACCGCCAACGGCGACGCAAAGGACGTCTGCCGCATCGCGGGCGACGGTCAGGGGCTTGAGATCGGCTTCAACAACCGTTATCTGATGGACGCGCTGCGCTACGCGCCCGCCGACACCGTGAGAATGGAGCTCAACACCGGCATTTCGCCGGCCATCATCGTTCCCGTCGAGGGCGAAGAGAACTTCCTCTACATGGTGCTGCCCGTGCGCCTGAAGGCAAATTGAGACAAAAAACTGAATCCATATCGTATAAAATGGTACAACGATTTCTGATAGGAATCGCTTTGTAAAGGACTTTTTATGACTGACATTACCATCACCACGGAATTTATCAAATTGCAGGACCTCTTGAAGCTGGCGAATTTAGTCGGCACGGGCGGCGAGGCGAAGATCGTCATCCAGAACGGCGACGTTTCGGTCAACGGCGAGGTCTGCACGATGCGCGGCAAGAAGATCCGCCCGGGCGACACGGTCGCCTTCGACGGCAAAGAGCTGACGGTCTCCTATGCGAATTGACGCGTTGGCGCTGCGGAACTTTCGCAATTACGACGCGCTGAATGTCACGTTCGCGCCGGACTGCAACGTCATCGTCGGTGAGAACGCGCAGGGAAAGACGAACCTGCTCGAAGCCATCGTCTATCTCTCTTCTGCCCGTTCGCCGCGCGCAAGGGCGGAAAAAGAGCTCATTTCGTTCGGCAGGAGCGAATGCAGCATCAAGGCGAACGCGTTTGCGCGCAACCGAGATTTTCTGCTCGAGATCGCGCTCGCCGCGGGGAGAAGACGAAAAATTCTCATCAATAAGGTGCCCGTGAAAAAGGGGAGCGACCTCAGCGACGTGCTCGGCGCGGTCTACTTCTGTCCGGAGGATCTGCTGCTGATCCGCGACGGCGCGGCGGCGCGGCGCAAGTTCATGGACGACGCGCTCTGCCAGCTGCGCGCGCGCTACGCGCAGGCGCTCAGCGACTATCACCGCGCCTACGAGCACAAGACGCGCATTCTGCGCGACAGCGAAGAGTATCCATCGCTTCTTGATACTTTGCCGGAATTTGACCTGCGCATGGCGCAGAGCGGCGCGGTCATCATCTACTACCGTGCGCGGTTCTGTGAGCGATTGAAGGAATATGCGGGCATCGCGCACCGCGAATGCTCCGGCGGCAGGGAAGAGCTGGGCGTCGAATACCAGACGGTTTCGACCATTTCAGACCCGCTCGCGCCAATTGAAACGATTTACGACCAGCTGCGCGCGCATCAGGCATCGCACGCGGCGGCGGAACGGGCATCAAGAATGTGCCTTTCCGGCCCGCATAAGGACGATATCGCCGTGACGATCGGCGGCGTGAACGCAAGGCAGTTTTCGTCTCAGGGCCAGACCCGCACGGCGGCGCTGGCGTTCAAGCTCGCCGAGCGGGAGATTTACCGCGAGATCACATCCCGCACACCGCTGTTATTGCTCGACGACGTGCTGTCCGAGCTGGACCCACGGCGGCAGGAATATGTGCTCAACCGCATCCTTGGCGGGCAGGTGTTTATCACGTGCTGTGAAGAGGATCGGTTGGGGACACTTTTGAGTGGAAAAGTGTTCCATATCTCGCAGGGAGCGGTAGTTTAGCCGCACCTATGCGGCTGGGATATGCCGCCTGCGGGCGGCAGGACCACACCCCCCATTTTCTTTCCCGAGAAAGAAAACGGGCGGTGTGACCGTCCAAAAGAAAGGCGTTTCCCATTGAGAGCAAGCAGCTCGAAGAAGTGCGGCGCTTGCCGATTGCACTTCCCTGCGCGCGGCGTTGCCGCGTTGGGTATTGCTATACGATTTGATTTGCTCCTGCTATCCGCTGTTGCGCAACCGTTGGCGGCTCTGACGCCTTACGGATGCGGCACACCCCTTGCGGGTGCCGCTCTGCCGATCTTGTAGAAGTGCTGACTAATTACCGTCTACCGCGGCACCCATCAATGCGGCGAGCGAAGCAATGCCGCATTCCGCACGCAGTCTGCCGCCAAGCAAACGTCACTCGCGCCTCACGACAGTAAGGCGCAGTTGCAAGCGGTAACGATTCGCAGGGATTCATGGCGAAGCCATGTACACCGCACCCACACTGCGCAGCGCGTGCAGTTATTCAAGCTGCAAACTCGCAATGTCGGGGGTCGAGGGGGACTCCCCTCGCATTTCTCTTGGGGTTCCAAAGGGGGGATTCTCTTTGGAAAGAGAATCCCCCCTTTGACTGTGCACTCCCATGCCAATGGGAGACCACCCCGCGCCCTTTGGGCGCGATATCTGAGGAGGTACCATGTACCTGCACATCGGCAACAATGTCATGCTGCCAGAAAAGCACATCATCGGCGTCTTTGATCTCGAGATCACGTCGCAATCGAAGAGAACATCAGAATTTCTCCGCCGGGCGGAGGATGAGAGCTTAGTCATCGACGCCTGCGAGGACATTCCCAAGTCGTTTTTAGTGTGCGACCACCCGTATCACCCGCAATTGGTTTATTTATCCGAGCTTTCGAGCCAAACACTGCAAAAGAGAATGGAGGAGCAGACATGAAGATCCCCGTTGCTTTGACAATGCTGGCAAGTCCCTTTTCCCTTCCCCACAATGAGCGCTGGATACTGCCCATCGCGCTCGGCTTTTTCACGCTGCTGACGGTGTATTTCACGTGGCGGCTCAAAACGGACGAGGGCGACAAGTGGCTCTTTCGGAAGAAAATGAAGGTGTCGGCGCTCTTCTGGCTTGCATGCGAAGTGCTCTGGCAGTTCCATGGTGCGGATTCGACGTTTCCCGTCGGGCCGATCACGGGCATTTTGTTTCTGTACCTAATGAGTCAGGCGCTGGTGTACGGTATTTACTGCGTGATTCAAAAGAAGAAAACAACAGCCGCGATGTAAGCGGCTTTCCCATCAAAATAGTGCTCGAGGCAGGGAGAAACGGGCCGGAAAGGGCTCCGACCCGGTTCTTCCTGCCTGATGACGAAAGGAGAACCCAAATGGCAGAAAATGAGATCCTGCAATCCACGGCGGTGGATGAAAACAATGATTATAACGCCTCGGAAATTCAAGTTCTCGAGGGGCTTGAGGCGGTGCGCAAGCGCCCGGGCATGTACATCGGCTCGACGTCGGTGAGCGGCCTGCACCACCTTGTCTATGAAATTGTGGATAACTCCATCGACGAAGCGCTTGCGGGCTACTGCACGGAAATTCAAGTGACGATCAACGAGGGCAACACCATCACCGTTGTGGATAACGGCCGCGGCATTCCGGTCGACATTCAGGCGCAGACGGGCCGTCCCGCGCTCGAGGTCGTCTACACCGTGCTGCACGCAGGCGGCAAGTTCGGCGGCGGAGGCTACAAGGTCTCCGGCGGTCTGCACGGCGTCGGCGCGAGCGTTGTCAACGCGCTGTCTGAATGGCTGACGGTGCAGGTCCACAAAAACGGCAACATCTACGAGATGAAATTCTCCCGCGGCAAGATCACGCAGGAGATGACCATCATCGGCTCGACCGACCACACGGGCACGACTGTTACGTTCAAGCCCGATCCCGAGATGTTCGAAGAGCTCGAATATTCCTACGAAACGCTGCACACCCGCATGCGCGAGGAGGCGTTTCTGAACGCGGGCCTTCGCATCACGATCGAGGACAAGCGCCTTGAGAGTGAAGAAAAGCCCGAGAGCGAGCGCCGTGACTCGATGTGCTACGAGGGCGGTATCCGCGAATTCGTCACGTGGCTCAACAAGAAGAAAGAGCCGCTGCACAATAACGTCATCTACATGAGCGGCATGAAGGGCGATTCGTTCGCGGAATTGGCGCTCCAGTATGACGACGGCTATCAGGAAAATATCCTGTCGTTCGCCAACAACGTCCACACACCCGAGGGCGGCATGCACGAGACCGGCTTCAAGGCCGCGCTCACGCGCGTTTTGAACGCCTACGGCATCAAAAACGGCATCATCAAAGAGGGCGACAAGGTCAGCGGCGAAGACTGCCGCGAGGGCCTGACCTGCGTCATCTCCGTCAAGCTCACGAACGCGCAGTTCGAGGGCCAGACAAAGGCAAAGCTCGGAAATTCCGAGATCCGCACGCTGGTCGACGGCATCGTCTCCGACCGGCTGATGCAGTTCCTTGAGGAGAACCCCGTCGTGGCGCGCACGATTTTGGATAAGGCCATGACGGCCAACCGCGCGCGAGAGGCCGCGCGCAAGGCGCGCGAATCCATCCGCCGCAAGAGCGCCCTCGGCGGCGCGGCGATGCCCGACAAGCTGCGCGACTGCAACGAAAATAACCCCGAGCTCACCGAGCTCTACATCGTAGAGGGCGATTCGGCAGGCGGCTCTGCCACCCAGGGACGCGACTCGCGCTTTCAAGCGATCCTGCCGCTCTGGGGTAAGATGCTCAACGTCGAAAAGGTGCGCGCCGACAAAATTTACGGCAACGACAAGCTCCAGCCCGTCATCATCGCGCTCGGCGCCGGCCTTGGCGAGGATTTCGATATCAATAAGCTCCGCTATCACAAGGTCATCATCATGGCGGATGCCGATGTCGATGGCTCGCACATCCGGACGCTGCTGTTGACGTTCTTCTTCCGCTATATGCGCCCGCTCATTGAAAACGGCTATGTCTATGCCGCGGTGCCGCCGCTTTTCAAGCTGACACGCGGCAAGACGACGCGCCTTGCCTTCACGCCGGAGGAGCGCGATCAATACTCCGCCGAGCTGCGCGGCGACAATCCGAACGCAAAGGTCGATATTTCGCGCTTCAAAGGTCTTGGTGAAATGAACCCGCATGAGCTGTGGGAGACGACCATGGACCCCGAAAAGCGCACGCTCAAGCGCATCACGCTCGAGGACGCGGTGCTCGCCGACGAGACGTTCACGGTGCTGATGGGCGAGAAGGTCGAGCCGCGCAAGGAATTCATCGAACAGAACGCGAAATACGCGGTCAATCTGGACTTTTAAGAGAGGAGGACGAAGAAAATGGCACACAAAAACGTGGATTACAAACCCGAAGACATTCAATTCCCCAACCAAAAGATCGTGCAGAGCGAGCTCGTGCACGAGATGCAGTCCTCCTACATCGAATACGCGATGTCGGTCATCGTCGGGCGCGCGCTGCCCGATGTGCGCGACGGCTTGAAGCCTGTCCACCGCCGCATCCTGTACGCCATGTACGAAGACGGCCTGACGAGCGACAAGGCGTTCAAAAAGTCGGCGACCTGCGTCGGCGACGTGCTGGGCCGCTATCATCCGCACGGCGACGCTTCCGTTTACGACGCTTTGGTCCGTCTGGCGCAGGACTTCTCCATGCGCTATATGCTCGTCGATGGCCACGGCAACTTCGGTTCCATTGATGGCGACCCTCCGGCCGCCTACCGATACACCGAGGCCAGAATGTCGAAGATCGCGAACGAAATGCTGCGCGACATCGACAAGGAGACCGTCGACTGGGACCCGAACTTCGACGAGAGCCGCAAGGAGCCCCGCGTGCTGCCCGCGCGCTTCCCGAACCTGCTGGTCAACGGTTCTTCCGGTATCGCCGTCGGCATGGCGACGAACATCCCGCCGCACAACCTGACCGAGGTCATCAACGCCTGCGTCTGCGTGCTCGACAATCCCGAGGCGACGCTTTATGACCTGATGCAGCACGTCACGGGCCCCGACTTCCCGACCAAGGGCATCATTATGGGCCGCAGCGGCATCCGCGCGGCTTACGCCACGGGCCGCGGTAAGATCATCCTGCGCGCCCGCACGGAATTTGAAGAATTCGGCCGCGACCGCACGCGCATCATCGTCACCGAGCTTCCGTATCAAGTGAACAAGCGCATGCTCATCAAGAACATGGCCGATCAGGTGAACGACAAGCGTTTGGAGGGCATTTCCGACATCCGCGACGAGACCGACCGCACGGGCATGCGCATCGTCATCGAAGTCAGGCACGACGCGAACCCGCAGGTGGTCTTAAACCGCCTGTTCGCCCAGACGCAGCTTCAGACGAGCTTCGCCATCAACATGCTGGCGCTCGTCGACAACCAGAAGCAGCCGAAAATCCTGTCCCTGCGCCATATCATCGACGAGTATCTTACCTTCCAGGAAGAGCTTATCACGCGCAGAACGCAGTATGACCTCAAAAAGGCGCGCGAGCGCGAGCACCTGTTACAGGGCTTACTGATCGCGCAGGACAACATCGACGAGGTCATCCACATCATCCGCACGAGCTACGACGACGCGAAGGAAAAGCTGATGGAACGCTTCTCGCTCTCCGACGTGCAGGCGCAGGCCATTCTCGATATGCGCCTGAAGGCCTTGCAGGGCCTCGACCGCGAAAAGCTCCAGAACGAGTTTGACGAGCTGGAAAAGAAGATCGCCTACTTTGTCGAGCTTCTCTCCAACGAGACGATGCTCAAGGGCGTTTTGAAGGACGAGCTTCTTGAGATCCGCGACAAGTACGGCGATGAGCGCAAGACCGAGATCCAGGAGGTCGAGGACGAGATCGACATTGAAGACCTCATCGAGGAGGAGCAGTGCGTCTTCACCCTGACCCGCAACGGCTACATCAAGCGCACGAGCGCGAGCGAGTACACCGCGCAGAGTAAGGGCGGCATGGGCAAGAAGGGCATCACCACCCGCGATGAGGACACGGTGGTCGACGTGTTCACCGCCTCGACCCACGACTATATCCTCTTCTTTACGGACACCGGCAAGGTGTACCGCAAGAAGGGCTATCAGATCCCCGAGAGCGGCAAGGCTGCCAAGGGCACAAACATCGTCAACATCATCCAGGTGGAGACGGGCGAGCGCGTGCAGGCGATGATCCACTTCCGCGACTTGAACGCCGAAAATCTGTTCCTCACCATGGTGACGCGCAACGGCACGGTGAAGCGTCTGCCGGTCGAAACGCTCAAGAATCTGCGCAACAACGGCATCCGCGCGCTGAACCTCGACGAGGGCGACGAGCTGGTGTCCGTGCGCGAGACGGACGGCGAGCAGAAGATTCTGATCGCCACGCACGACGGTATGGCGGTCGTCTTTGACGAAAACGACGTCCGTGCGATGGGCCGCACGGCGGTCGGCGTGCGCGGCATCAAGCTGCGCGAGGGCGACTACGTCGTTGGCGCCGCCCGCGCCCAGGAGGGCAAGGAAGTCCTGACCATCACCGAAAAGGGCTACGGCAAGAAGACGCCGGTCGAGGAATACCGCATCACGAACCGCGGCGGCCTCGGCATCAAGAACTATATGGTGACCGAGAAGACCGGCGGCATCGTTGGCGTCAAGGTCGTAGACGGCAGCGAGGATCTGCTGCTCGTCACGCGCGCGGGTATCCTCATCCGCACGCCGGTGGAGGCCATCCGTACCACTGGCAGAGCCACGCAGGGCGTGATCGTCATGCGCTTCAAGGAAGAGGGAGACAGCGTCATTTCCATGGCGCTCACAGAGCATGAGGAGGCTGACGAGGCGTAAGGCCTCGGCCCTCTTTTCCGCGCGTCGCGCGGAGGGGTGGCAGCGCCTTTGGCGCTGCACGGGAAAGGGGGCCATTCTCTCACGTGAGAGAATGGCCCCCTTGGACCCCCAAGAGAACGCAAGGGGAGTCCCCCTCGACCCCCGACATTTGCGGGTTTGCAGCTTGAATGACTGCACACGCTGCGCATTGCACAGCCGTTGGCAGCTCTGCTGCCTTACGGATGTGGCATACCCCTTGCGGGTAATCAGGTACGGTGTACATGGCTTCGCCATGAATCCCTGCGAGTCGCGACCTGACAGCAACCGCGCCTTACTATCGTGAGGCGCGAGTGACGGTAGCCCGGCGGCAGACTGCTTGCGAAATAGCGGCATTGCTTCGCTCGCCGCATTGATGAGAGCAGAAGAGAAGAAAGACTGCCGAGCTTTAGGCCGACACACAGGCCGCAGCGAAAAGAAGCGTCGCGCTCAAGACTGATAATGTCAGAGCGATTGTCCTGTAATTTTTTGAAGAGAACGGACTGTTCGGTGTTAAGCATGGCGAGCAATTCAAGATACTGTGAATTGTAATAGGACAAGGATGCCCGATAATCGTCGAGTTCGTCCTTTGACAAAAAGCGTTCCGGATGTTCGCCATATCCGGCACGGAACAGGGATTCGTAAAGATGCAGCATACAATAACCTCAACAATAAACGAAGTTTTCTTCATGTTTATTTTATTGTAACACGAAGAAAACTTCATGCCAATAGGAAACAGAAATGAATTTTCCCGAATATATCTTAAAACTGAGACAGGAGCGCGGGCTAAAACAAAGCGATGTTGCGTCGTCGATCGGTGTGACCGTCCGCGCTTATCAGGCGTATGAATACGGAAAAAGTGAACCGCGGATGTCGACGCTCATTGCGCTGGCCGATTTTTATGATCTTTCACTGGACGAATTGGTCTGCCGAAAGGCAGAACACGGTGTGTAACACCAAACTTGCGGAAAAACTCTGCATGTAAACTTGAATTTGCTGGAAAGAAACGCTTCTGTCCACTATAATGAAGTACAGTAGTATATCCGAAATAGACGGAAATTGATGGAGACTGCCGATACGCAGGCAGAGCGACAGCGGAGATAGAAGCAAACCAAGTCGTTTAGATACGATACTTGGCAGGCAGTGCAATCCGCAGGCAAAAAGGCTGTTCAAGGGAAGACATACAATGCAGACGCCTTTCTTTTGGACGGTCACACCGCCCGTTTTCTTTCTCGGGAAAGAAAATGGGGGGGTGTGCTATGCAGCAGCGTGACGCGCTGCATTTCCTTTGAAAGAGAAAAGAAAATAAAGGGAGGTCACCATGAGAAGAAACATCCACTATAAGCCCAGCAAAAGCGCGAGCATTCTGTCGGGCGTCATCGCGTGCGCGATGGGCGTGTTCGGCCTGTTTACCATTCCGAGCATCGGCGCGATGATCGGCTTCAAGGCCATCTGGTGCCTGATGGCCTTCGGCATGGGCATCTACAATTTCCTGCTCGCGGCGGGCGTTGTGAAGTACAACGGAGGCTATGAGATCACCGACGAGACGGACGACGGTGCAAAGGAAAGAAAATCCGATGCCGAAGCGCGGCTCGAGGAATTGCAGACGCTCTACGACCGCAGACTCATTACGGAAGAGGAGTATCAGGAAAAGCGCAGGGACATTCTGGACCGGCTGTAAGGGAAAGGAGCGCGGACAATGGGAGAAGTTTTGATCCTTATTATCATCGCACTTGTCTGGGGGTTTAAGGCGGCTGTCGCCAACGAGGACAAAAAGGTCAATGATCGGGAAATGGGCAGCATTTCGGCATCGCCCGACGAGCTCATCAAAAAGGCAAAGCGCACAGCAGAGGATCTTGATGCGCTGCGCGGGCAGACGGAAAAAAAGCGCCCGAGCGGCGTGCAGATCCGCGACTTCCACAAGAATCTGGCTGCGCAGGAGCGCAAGAGCAGCGAAAAGCGCTGGGAGATCGCGCGCAGGAAGCAGGCCGACAGCGGCGAGGTGCATTCTGTCCACATGGACAGCTGCGAGGACCGGCTTGAGAGTTTGAAGGTCTTATATGACGCGGGCATTCTGGACCGCGAGGAATACGCCCAGCGCGTCGCGCGCGTCAAGCGTCAGCACGCGCAGAGCGGCAGTTATTGAGCAAAAAAGGAAGCGAACACACCATGTATGACGAACTGACACAGGTCGACATTGACAAGATGAAGGCAGAGCTGGAGCACCGCCGTTTGGAGCTTCGCCCCAAGCTCATCGAAGATGTGCAGACGGCGCGCGCGTTCGGCGACTTGAGCGAAAACTACGAGTACAAGGTCGCCAAGCAGGAGAAAAACCGCAACGAGAGCCGCATCCGTTACTTGGAGCGCATGATCGCGACGGCGAAGGTCATCGAAGTGAACGAAAAAGAGGGCACCGTCGGCCTTTTTGACCACGTGGTGCTCTATAACGAAAAGCTGGGGAAAGAGCAGAACATCCAGCTCGTGACCACCCTGCGGCAGAACGCGCTCAAGGGCCTCATCAGCAAGGAATCGCCCGTCGGCAAGGCCATCCTGGGGAAAAAGGTCGGCGACCGCGTCGAGATCGTCGTCTCGCCGGAAATGAAGTACACGGTCGAAATTCGTTCGATCACGCCGGGCGAGGACGATGCATCGCTCGAGATCAGCTCTTATTGAGGAAACGCATGAAACAGGTCATTATCTATACCGACGGCGCGTGCTCAGGCAACCCCGGCCCCGGCGGCTGGGGCGCGGTGCTCAAATACGGCGCGCACGAGCGCGAGCTCTCCGGCGGCGAGGCGAGCACGACGAACAACCGCATGGAGCTCACCGCCGTCATCGAGGCGCTGCGGCTTTTGAAGGAGCCGTGCGTCGTGGAACTCTATTCCGACTCGCGCTACGTCATCGACGCGCTGGAAAAGCGCTGGGTCTACGGCTGGAAACAGCGCGGCTGGGTCAAAAGCGACAAAAAGCCCGCGCTGAACGTCGATTTGTGGGAGCAGCTCTTGTCCCTCATTGCCCGGCACGAAATGCACTACCACTGGGTCAAAGGCCACGCGGAGAATGAGTACAACAACCGCTGCGATGAGATGGCTGTTAATGAGTGGCACAAGTTTAAGTAAGAGATAGCGTGGCCTTTCGCCGGAAGTCCGGCGGCGCGAGCGGCGGATTCACTTCGCCGCCGCAAGACATGGAATAAAACAGGGCTCCCGCGCGGCCTGCCGCGTGGGAAAATAATGCCGCGACGGTGAATCAGTTTAAGTAAGAATAAAACCAACGACAATTACAGAAAGAAGGTTGATTCCGGAGAAGACGGTTGGAAAGCTCAGGCAGGGTTGGGACAGCATTTGCTTCCTTTTAGCGTCCTGGTGGAAGTACGGCAAGACCTTAATGGTCGGCTCGTTTATCTCATCGGTGCTGTTTGTGCCGGCGGCGGGGTATTTTTCCGCGACGCTGGCGCAGGCGGTGATCGAAATGATCGAAGCAGGAAAGCCGTTTGAAGCGGCATTTTTGACGGGCCTGACATACCTTCTGCTCGCGCTGGCGCTCAATCTGCTCCACGCGGTGTACGAGGATTTTTACCTCCGGTGGAAAAAGCAGGAGATCGAGGGGACGATCGAGCGGTCGATCTACGAAAAAGCCCTGATGGTCGACTACCGGCACTTTGACGATCCGAGCTATTTCGACAGCTACAAGCTAACGACGGAGAAATTTGCCTCGCAGTCGTCGGAGACGCTGCAAAATCTCTTCTCGCTTTTGAGCGGCATCGCGAAATGCATTGTCTACGGCGCGCTGATCGCATCGCAGGGCGTTGCGCTGCTGCTCATCGTTCTGGGCTGCTCTGCGTTTGTCGCGTATGCGCAAATTTACTGGAGCAGGGTGTCCGTGGAGCGTGAGACGGCCATGGTCAACGACCAGCGGAAGGCTGACTATCTGCGGCGGCTGTTTTTTGACCATACGGCGGTCGCAGACCTGCGCGTGTCAAACATCAAAAAGCCGCTTTTTTCGCTGTTCGACGGCTCTGTGAAGAGCAGGGCTGCGATCTATCGAAAATACGGCGCAAAGGAATTTTTGATTGACCTCCTGGTAAACCTCGCACAGCTCGGCACGACGTTTGCCGTGCCGGTCTATGTCGCATGGGGCGTGATGTCTGGCAATATCGGCGGCATTGGCGTCTATGCGACGCTGATCGCCTCGTCGCTCGCGCTCAAGGAGGCGCTCAACGCGCTCGGCTGGTGGAGCTCGCAGGTCGCCTTAGGCGTTGCCTACGCGCAGAAGGTGCAGCGCTTTTTCGACACAGATTCGACCATCGAAGCGTCGACAGACGGCGAAAAAGCGTCAGACGGCCCGTTTTCCGTCCGATTCGACCATGTGTCCTACCGCTACGGCGGCAGCGATGAGTTTGCCATCTGTGATCTGAGTCTTGCCATCGCGCCCGGAGAAAAGATCGCCATCGTCGGCGAAAATGGCGCGGGGAAGACGACGCTCACAAAGCTCCTGCTCCGCCTGTACGACGCGGACGGAGGAACGGTGCAGATCAACGGCCGCCCAATTGCGGACTATGACGTGAGCACGCTGCGCGGCAGGATCGGCATCGCGTTTCAGCAGTCCCGCCTGTACGCGCTGTCTGTCCGCGAAAATATGACGGCCTACGCCGACGCGGACGATGCGCGGCTCAAATCCTGCCTTGAGGAGGTTGGCCTGCGGCTTTCTCTGGACGCGCAGGTCACGAAGGAGTTCGACGAAAACGGCGCGGTGCTCTCGGGCGGAGATGCGCAGCGCCTATGCCTGACGCGGCTGCTGCACAGCGAATTTGGGCTGCTCATCCTCGACGAGCCGTCCAGCGCGCTGGACCCGATTGCCGAATACCGCATCGCAAAGCTGATCTTTGACCGCTCGCCGACGACCACCGTCATGGTCGCGCACCGGCTCTCCACGGTCGTGGACGCGGACCGAATTTATCTTCTCTCCGATGGAAGAATCATAGAATCCGGCACGCACGCGGAGCTGATGGCGCAGAACGGAAAATATCGGGAAATGTTTTTAAAGCAGGCCGAAGGGTACTTGAAAGCTTAGCGGAAGTGTGGTACAACAAAAGCAAATTTTTTCTCAGCAGGGAGGGGAGCCTTCCCGCTTTGCTGAAGTAATATGAAGGAGCAAAAGACTATGGCAGAATTCAACGCAAAGCAGCAGCTTCCGGGACTTCTCGACTGGATGCGCGCGCAGATGAAGGCCTGCGGAGGCAAGACCGCCGTCATCGGCATTTCGGGCGGCAAGGACAGCTCCGTCACGGCGGCGCTGAGCGTGGCGGCCTACGGTCGCGAGAATGTCGTCGGTGTGCTGATGCCCGACGGCGTGCAGCCGGACATCGACTATTCCAACGGCCTTGTCGACGTGCTGAACATCCGCCACTACACGTTCAATATTCACGGCGGCACGAGCGGCATTCTCGACGAGATGGCGCGCGTGGGCATCGACGCGAGCCGCCAGACGAAGGTGAACCTGCCGTCCCGCATCCGCATGGCGACGCTGTACGCCATCGCGCAGAGCGAGGAGGGCGGCATCGTCATCAATACCTCGAACCTCTCCGAGGACTGGGTCGGCTACTGCACGATCTACGGCGACAGCGCGGGCGCGTTCTCGCCGCTCGGCATGTACACGACCGAGGAGGTCATCGCGCTGGGCGCGGAGCTGGGTCTGCCCGAGCGCTTCCTCATCAAGCCGCCGTCCGACGGCCTGACCGGCAAGACGGACGAGGACAACCTCGGCTTTACCTACCATGCGGTGAACGAGTACATCCGCAAGGGCGAGGTCGACCCCGCCATCAAGGAGCAGATCGACCGCAAGCACAAGGTGTCGAGATTCAAGTTCCAGACGCTTCCGGTGTATCAGAACGGGCTGCCGATCGTCCTGCCGGAGGAGACGGATTATTATAATCCTAACAAAAAGTAAGCAGCGCGCAGCGCTGCACGAGCCAAAGGGGCCATTCTCTCACGTGAGAGAATGGCCCCCTTACCTGGCAGCAGCGCCAAGCGCTGCATTACCCCTCCGCGCATCGCGCGGATCAGCCAGAGCCCCTTTGGGCACAAAAAAAGAGCCATCCTTTCGGATGGCTCTCATTTTCGCTCGATTAGCCAACGCTGTTGAGCTTCAGGGTCAGCGCGCTCTTCTTGTGCGCGGCGTTATTCTTGTGCAGAATACCCTTAGCAGCAGCCTTATCGACAGACTTCACTGCGACCTTGTAAGCGCTCTCGGCCTCGGTGCGATTGCCTTCAGCGGCAGCCGCCTCGAACTTCTTGAGTGCGGTCTTCAGTGCGGACTTGTCGGCCTTGTTGCGCTCATTACGCACACCAGACACCTGAACGCGCTTCTTGGCAGACTTAATATTCGGCAAACCAAACACCTCCTCCGGTTGGAATTCGCGCCGGCGGACAAAAAATCCACCGTGCAGAATGGTATTTTAGCAAAGAATGCAAGAAATTGCAAGCATTTTTTCGAAATTTTCTGATTTTTTTGTATGACACAAAACTTTGTGGATAAAATAGGGAAAGAAAACAAGATTTAGTAAAAGGAGAGAGGCAAAATGCTCCAATACCGCACCGATCTTGCCATGGAGGCGCACGAGCTGCTCTGCGCGAAAAGCCGCGCGCAGACGCTCTCCGGCGTGGACAGCCGGACGGTTTTTCGCCGCGGGTGCAGCGTGACGAGCGTGCGCATCGACACCGAGGGCGCGGCGCGCCAGCTTGGCAAGCCCCGCGGGCGGTATGTGACGCTCGACCTCTCGCCGCTGCAAAAAAACGCGGACGATCTGCTCGAGCGCGCGTCGCGCGCCGTGGGGGCGGAACTCAGGGCGCTGCTCGGCGAGAATGTGAAAAGCGTGCTCGTCGCGGGACTCGGCAACGCGAATATGACGCCGGATGCCATCGGGCCGAGGAGTGCGGAGCACGTGCTCGTGACGCGCCACCTGCGGCAAAACGGCGCGTTTTCCGCATTTTGCTCTGTCAGCGTGCTGACACCGGGGGTTTTGGGCCGGACGGGCATTGAGGCGATGGAGACGCTGCGCGGCACGGTGCGCGCGGTGCAGCCCGACGCGGTCATCGCGATCGACGCGCTCGCGTCCCGCTCGCTCATGCGGCTCTGCTCCACGGTGCAGCTCTCTGACACGGGCATCGTCCCAGGCAGCGGCGTGGGCAATCACAGGTGTCCCCTCAGCCGCGACACGCTCGGCGTGCCGGTCTACGCCATCGGCGTTCCCACGGTCGTCGACGCGGCGACGCTGACGCTCGACGTGCTCGAAGAGGCCGGAAAGTCGGACGTCGATCCCGCCGCCCTGCGCGGCCACGAGACCGTTATGGTCACGACGCGCGACATCGACGCGCAGATCCGTGAGCTTTCCCGCGTCATCGGCTACGGCATCGACCTTGCGCTCCAGCCGCTCGATTTTTCTGAGCTCTGCGCGCTCATGGGCTGAAAATGTGCAAAATTTCCGGTGGTATTCATAATTTGTTTACAACCGATTCAAACTTTAGCCAAGATTGACTGGTATCTTAATACTTGCAAAGGGGAACTCCCCCCGATGTGATTTTCTCCCTCCTAAAAATACACACACAACACAGCAAGAAGCCCTCGCCTCTCCCGGCGGGGGCTTTTTGTTTCCTTAAACAGGGAAACGGGGAGGGTTCCGCGCGCTGCGCGGAGGGGAGGTGCAGCGCTTGGCGCTGCACGGATAAAGGGGGATACTCTCTTTCGAGAAAGAGAGTATCCCCCTTGAACCCCCGAGAGAAAGGACGAGGGGTCTTGCCCCTCGACCCCACACATTGGCAGATCGGCACTTGAAGAGCTGCGCGGCCTGCGGAATCGGGTGCGGTGTACGTGGCTTCGCCACGAATCTCTGCGATTCGTTGCCGATATCAACCGCGCCCTACTCCGTGGGGCGCGAGTGACGGTAGTACGGCGGCGGACTGCGTGCGGGCGACATTGCTTCGCTCGCCGCAGGTGGGATTGCTGCTTTTCTATTTCAACAGTGTTCTTTTCTGTGAACGGTCCGCAGCTTATGGAAATACGCGCCGGACAGCTGCGAGATTTGGCATAAATAAGGCAGATAAAAACAAAGCCCGCACTGTCGCTTGACAGCGCGGGAGAATTTGCTATAATGGACGTAGAAAGGGCGCTGCGACAAGCGGTCAGCCCGGGAAGTTAGGAAGACTCAAAATGAGAAACCGTCACTTGGCCGAGTGGCGGTTTTCGCTTTTTATACGGATCGTGACCACATATCCAAGGATATGTAACGTGATCGTAATAGGCATATCTACCACCTCCTCTCGGAGGATGTAGCCAACCGCCTGCCGTTCGTGCAGCGCCTTGTTATTACCGTATCATAAGTTCCGACAAATTGCAACATTTGTTTCATCCAACGCGCGGTGAGTGCAGCAATGCCGCGCCCGCAAGATGTCTGCCGCCGTGCTCCCGTCACACGCGTCTCACGGTAGTAAGGCGCGGTTGATACCGGTAACGACTCGCAGGGACTCGTGGCGAAGCCACGTACACCGCACCTGATTCGGCAAGCATTGTAGCTCTTCAAGCAAGAGACTGTCAATGTAAGCGGGGTCGAGGGGCAAGACCCCTCGTCTTTCTCTCGGGGGTTCAAGGGGGGATACTCTCTTTCGAGAAAGAGAGTATCCCCCTTACTGCGCACCCTGCGGCACGCAGGGAACAAAGTGCAGAGCACCGCGCTGCCAAAAATCCCGCCTTTCAGCAAAGAAAAAAGAACGCCTCTTCCGAGGCGTTCTTCTTATTTTTGCGAAAGTAAAATTTACAGATACTTCTGCATGCCGTCGGTGGCGAGGGCGGGGTCGCCGGAGACGGAGATGGTGAACTTGACGCCGGTGGCGTTGCTGAAGCGCTCGAGCTCGTTCAGGAAATCGTCGGCCGCCTGGTTGCACTCGCCGCCGGTGATCTTGAACAGGTTGTCGATGAAGATGTGGGAAATATCATAATTGCCCGCGTACAGGCCGAACAGGAAGCCGCGCAGGGCCTCGTAGTTGGACAGGTCGTACTCGTAGGCAGAGATCAGACGAACGTGATAGTGCAGGTCAAAGGTCATGGTAGACTTTGCCTCGACGCAGACGACGCTGCCGTTATCCTCCTGCGCAGTGGTATTGATCATTTCGATCAGCTTCTTGGTCTTACCGGTGCCCTTTTCACCCATGATGAGTCTGACCATAGAAATCACTCCTTTCAATAGCTCCCCGCCTCTTTTGCGGGGGATGGTCTTTCTGATGGCATCAGCATAGCATAAATGAAACAAATTTGCAATGCTGAATGGAAAGTTTCAGGTTTATTCAAAAAATTCAGCGCAGGCGCTTACGCAGCTCCTCGCCCATTTCCTCGTATCCGGGCTTGCCGAGCAGCGCGAACATGTTCTTTTTATAGGCCTCCACGCCCGGCTGGTCGAAGGGGTTGACGCCGAGGAGGTATCCGCTCAGCCCGCAGGCGTATTCAAAGAAGTAAATGAGCTGGCCCATCGTGCGGGCGTTGTTCTCATCGAGATTCAGGATGATGTTCGGCACGCCGCCCTCGACATGGGCGAGCAGCGTCCCGTCCATGGCCTGACGGTTGATGAAGTCCATCGTCTTTCCCGCAAGGAAGTTGAGCCCGTCGCCATTGACTTCGTCAAAGGGAACGACCATCTGCTGCTCCGCGGGCGCAAAGCGCACAACGGTCTCCATCAGCATACGCTCGCCCTGCTGGATGTACTGGCCCATCGAGTGCAGGTCTGCGGTGAAGTCGACGCTCGCGGGGAAGAGGCCCTTTTCCTCCTTGCCCTCGCTCTCGCCGTAGAGCTGCTTCCACCACTCGGCCATGAAGCGGAACGCGGGCTCGAAGCACGCGAGAAGCTCCACCTTCTTGCCCTGACGGTAGAGCTCGTGGCGCATGGCGGCGTACTGCCAGGCGGGATTGCTGTAATCGTTTTTCGCGCAGAGCGACATCATCTCCTGCGCACCGCCCATGAGTTCATCCAGATCAACGCCCGCGACGGCGATGGGAAGAAGACCAACGGCGGTGAGCACGCTGTAGCGTCCGCCGATGTTGTCGGGCACGACGAATTCCTCGTATCCCTCCTGATCGGCGAGGGACTTGAGCGCGCCTTTGTGCGCGTCGGTCGTGGCGTAGATGCGCTTCGCGGCTTCGGCCTTGCCGTATTTCTTTTCGAGCTTTTCGCGGAAGAAGCGGAACGCGACGGCGGGCTCGGTCGTCGTGCCGGACTTCGAGATGACGTTGACGGAGAAATCGTCGTCGCCGATGAGCTCCGTCACCTCGCGCAGCGCGTCGGAGGAGAGGCCGTTGCCGATAAAGTAGATGTTCGGCGTGGACTTCTTCTTTAAGTTATAGTTCGGGGAGCAGAGGCATTCGATGACGCCACGCGCGCCGAGATAGCTGCCGCCGATGCCGATGACGACGAGCGCCTTGGAATCGCCCTGAATCTTCTTCGCCGCGGCGAGGATGCGGGCGTACTCATCCTTGTCATAGTCGCGCGGGAGCGTGACCCAGCCGATGAAATCAGAGCCCTTTCCGCCGCCGTTTTGCAGCCAGCCCGCCGCGCGCTCGAGACGCGGGCGCAGCGCCGCTTCATACGGCAACGAGAGAAACGATGCGGCATGGGAGATATCAATTGACAGCATAAAAATAGCCTCCTGCGATCAAAAATTCTTGCTTGCATTGTAGCACACGGCAAAAAAAGAAACAAGCGCAAAGCGGGGAAAAACGGGAGGCAAACACCGCGCTGCCGTCCAGAAACCGTGAAAACTGTGGAAAGCAGCAAAAAGATGGACGCTTTATCGCTCCATCTTTGTAAAGTGCGTGTATTTACTGTCACGCGTTATTATGTTATCGTGTTACCACACTAAATCAAACGGCCGAGCGCCGGACAAAAATCAGGAGGAAGAAACGATGAAAAAATTCTTAGCCATGGCGCTTGCCGCCGTGATGGTACTGGCCCTTGCCGCCTGCGGCAGCAAGAACGACACCGCCGACGATACCGGTGATGCGCAGGACGCGCAGGGCGGCGAGACGCAAAAGCTGATCGTCGGCTTTGATGCCGAGTTCCCGCCGTTCGGTTTCATCGCCGCCGACGGCACGTACGACGGCTTTGACCTCGCAATGGCCAAGGAGCTGTGCGCGCGCCTCGGCTGGGAGTACGAGGCTGTGGCCATCGACTGGAACAGCAAGGACGCCGAGCTTTCGAGCGGCACGATCAACTGCATCTGGAACGGCTTTACCTACACCGGCCGCGAAAATGACTACACGTTCTCCGACCCCTATGTGGATAACTCCATCGTGATGGTCGTGAAGGCCGACAGCGGCATCACCTCGCTCGCGGACCTCGCCGGTAAGAGCGTGATGGCGCAGGCCGCGTCCTCCGCGGTCGACGCGATCAACGAAAACGAGGACTTCAAGGCGTCGCTCAAGGAGGTCGTGGAGCTGGGCGACTACAACATGGGCTTTATGGACCTCGCCCAGGGCACGGTGGACGCCGTGGCCGCTGACCTCGGCGTTGCGCAGTATCAGATCGCGAACAACGACGGCGACTATGTCATCCTCGACGAGCCCCTCTCCACCGAGCAGTACGCCATCGGCTTCCTCAAGGGCAACACCGAGCTGCGCGACGCGGTGAACGCCGAGCTTCTCAAGATGGCCGAGGACGGCACCATGCTGGAGATCGCGCAGAAGTATGTCGATCAGGGTCTCGTGCTCGACAGCCTGTGCCTTATCAACAAGTAAAAACGTTTACCTCGGGCGACTGTAAAAACCAATTATAACTCATAGGCGCCCATCCTCTTCTCAGGGAGGGAGCGGGGGCGAAAGCCCCCGCTTTTTCCCGCTTATGACCGAATAAGGGAGAATCATTCCATGACTGTATCCACGATGCTTTCGCTATTATCCGAGGGCTTTGTCACATCGCTTTTGATCTTCGTGCTGACGCTGCTATTCTCGATGCCGCTGGGCCTTGCGGTGATGTTTGGCCGCCGCAGCAGATTGACGCCGCTGCGCGGCTTCATCAAGGCGTATATCTCCATCATGCGCGGAACGCCGCTGATGCTGCAGCTGATGGTCGTCTTCTACGGGCCGAAGCGCCTGCTTGGCGTCACGGTGCCGGGCAACTGGCGCTTCACGGCGGTCATCGTCGCGTTCGTCATCAACTACGCGGCGTATTTTGCCGAGATCTACCGCGGCGGCATCGAGTCCATCCCGCGCGGGCAGTATGAGGCCGCGCAGGTGCTCGGCTACACCAAGGCACAGACATTTTTCAAGATCATCCTGCCGCAGATGGTCAAGCGCGTCATCCCTGCGGTGACGAACGAGGTCATCACGCTGGTGAAGGACACCTCGCTTGCCTCCGTCATCGGCACGGTGGAGATGTTCACGCGCGCCAAGCAGATCGTTGCCTCGCCGAATACGCCGGGTATGCTGGCGCTGGTGGCGGCGGGTGTCTTCTACTATGTCTTCAACTATGTGGTCGCCTTCGCCATGGAAAAATGGGAGCAGGCGCTGCGCTATTACCGCTAAAGGGAGGGGAGAGCAATGGCAGTTTTTGAAATGCAGAACGCTAAAAAGGCGTTCGGCGCGCTCGAGGTCTTAAAGGGCGTGTCGCTCAAGGTGGAAAAGGGCGAGGTCGTGTCGATCATCGGTCCCTCGGGCGGCGGCAAGTCGACGATGCTGCGCTGCGCGACGCTGCTTGAGACCATGGACTCCGGCACGCTCGCGTATGGCGAAAACGTCGCCGCGCGCGAGGAAAACGGCAAAAGCGTCTACGCCGGAAAAGCCGCGCTCGCGCAGGTGCGGCGGCAGTTCGGGCTGGTGTTCCAGCAGTTTGACCTCTTCCCGCACTACACAGTGCTGAAAAACGTCTGCGACGCGCCGATCTCGGTGCAGAAGCGTGATAAAGCCGAGGTCGAGGCCGAGGCGATGGCGCTGCTCGACAAAATGGGACTAAAAGGCAAGGAAAACGCCTATCCCTATCAGCTCTCGGGCGGGCAGCAGCAGCGCGTGGCCATCGCCCGCGCGCTCGCGATGAAGCCGGAAATTCTCTTTTTCGACGAGCCGACCTCCGCGCTCGATCCGCTTTTGACCGGCGAGGTGCTGCGCGTCATCCGCTCTCTTGCCGACGAGCACATGACCATGGTCATCGTGACGCACGAGATGCCCTTTGCCCGCGCCGTGAGCGACCGCGTCGTGTTTTTAGACGGCGGCGTCATCGTGGAGCAGGGCAGCCCCGAGCAGGTCTTCGAAAATCCGCAGCAGGAGCGGACCAAGGAATTCTTGCAGTCTTACCGCGAGACGAGCAGCGCTCAGGCGTAGTAATTCACGAGCAGGTCGACGACCGCGCCGTAGCTCTGTGTGCCGAGTTCATCGCCGTAGGATTTGATCATCTTATCGTTGAGCGACTGGGTGACGGTGGCCGTGAGGCCCTTGTACTGCGCCCAGTAGGCGCTGTTGTAGCGCAGATCGAGCACGATCTCGTCGGGTAAGCTGTCGCGAATCTGCTGCCATGCGTCGGGGTCGACGCGGTAGAGCGCGTTGCCGAGGTGAATGTAGCCGAGCATCCAGCCCGCATAGTTGTAGTTTGCGTCGTCGCAGCGCGTGCAGGCGAGGACCGCAAGGAAGTTGCTCTGCTGCTCGGACGTGATGCCGCGCTGGTGCGAGAGCTCGTGCGCGCAGGTCGAGGCCAGCAGCATCGCGGGCGAGTCCATGTTCACGTTTGACTCGCCCGTGAACGGAAAGTAGAAGCCCGTGAAGTTCATCGCGCTCATGATCTTCGAAAAGAAAATGCCCTTGGGCTTCTGGTCCGGCATGTCGAGGAACGGAAATTCGTCGTACAGGCAGTCGTACACCGTGTCGGCGTAGTTAAGAATCTCCTGCCGGTCGGCGGTGAAGAGGCCGTTTTCGTCGCGCGCGATGTGCGTCGACGCCTCGGCGAGATGGTCCGCGAAATACTGCGTGACGCGGACTAAGTCTTCATACGTGACGGGCTCGGGCGAAAGGCCGCTTCTGTCGCAGAAGTCGTCCGCGTAATAGTTCGCGCCCCAGAGAAGCGAGAACGCGGCGCAGACCGTGAGAAACAAATCGAGCACGAAGAGCGCGCAGCGGTACGCGGCGCGCCCTTTTTGGCGCGACTTTATAAGATAGCGTACCATCAGCACGAGCAGCACGACCGCCGTGACCGCCGCGAGCACGTACAGAAGCTCTGCGACCGAAAACGGCAGCGCCGCGCACGCGCGGCCTAAGAATTGCTCGAAGGGCAGCGTGACCGAATAGACCCAGAAATTGACGGCCGCGCGGTTTCCACGGAAAAGATAGAAAAGCACAAGGACTGCGCCGCAGGCGAAAAGCCAGCGGTGCAGTCCTTTGTTGTCACGGTACAGGGTTTTCATGGGGAGATCAGTCCTTTTTTTCATCAAGCGGCGCTGCCGGTGCGGGGGCGAACATCGCGTCGTCCGTCACGCCCTTTTTCGTGAGGCTGCGGTTCGTGAACCAGTTCACAAGCGAGCTGATGCACGCGAAGATCGGAACGCCGAGGAACATACCCAGCACCCCGCCGAAGCCGCCGCCGACCACGATGGCCACGATGACCCAGAAGCTCGAAATGCCGGTGGATTTGCCGAGGATCTTCGGCCCCAGAATATTGCCGTCAAACTGCTGCAATGCGATGATGAAGAGAATGAAATAAAGGCACTGCTTGGGGCTGACGAGCAGGATGAGGAATGCGCTCGGAATGGCGCCGAGGAACGGGCCGAAGATCGGAATGATGTTCGTCACGCCCACGAACACCGAAATAATTGGCGTATACGGGAACTTGAAGATCGAGCAGCAGATGAAGCAGAGGATGCCGATGATGAGCGAGTCGAGCAGCTTTCCGCGCACGAAGCCGCTGAAGATACGGTCAGCCTCGGCCACGGCGTGCAGCGTGCGGCGGTACGGCGTTTCGGGCAGAATGGCGTAGAGGATCTTCTTCGACTGCTTGGCAAAGCTCTCCTTGCGCGCGAGCAGATAGACCGAGATCATCATGCCGATGAGAAGGTTCTTGAGGAAGATGACGACGCTCCAGATGCCGCCGGTCACGGCGACGATCGCGACCTGCGCCTGCGGGATGACCGTGTCGGTGACCCACTTGACGAGCTTATCGTAGTAGCCGTTGAGTGCGGAGAGCAGCTGGTCGGAGTAGATGTCGTCGGAGAAGATCGCCTGATTCTCCACAAGGCTGTTGACCCAGTTGTAGACGGTTTTATAATAGCTTTCAAAGTTGTCGGCCAGTGTCTTCGTGCTGTCGACCAGCTCGGGGATGAGGATGCTGAACATCAGGTAGATGAGGGCGATGACGCAGATCCACGTGACGAGGATGCTCAGCCCCCGGACGAGCGAGGACTTGACCTTCGGCAGCCCCTTTTGGATATACCGGTCGAAAAAGTCGACGATGGGGGCGAGAAGGTACGCGAACACAAGGCCGTAGATGACCGGCGAGAGCACGCTCATCAGCTTGTCGAAAAAGTCCAGCAGCACGCGGGACTGGAAAAACGTGTCGTAAAACATCAGCACCGCGCAGGCCGAGACGATCAGCGTTACGCCGAGGTGAAGATAGGTTTTGTTCTGCTTCATGGGCTCCCCCTTTTTTTGGGCAAAAGGCGTTAAATGACTGCTAAAAAGATACCAAAAACAGCTTACTATTTTTTGCCGGGAATTGCAACCGCTCATTTCGTGTGTTATGATAATCTTTACTCTCTGTTAATGAAGATGAACAGAACTTGACTTTTTTGGCAGAGGGTGATTTTGACCGACAGGGCGCAGGGTGCTTTGCCGGTCTGATGCTGTGAAGAGCAAACGAGGAGGAACCCATGGACGACAAAAAGCTGCTCTTTATCGTCAATCCCCGCGCGGGAAAGACCAAATCCCTCGCACCGCTGTTTGACGCCGCCGCGATCTACTCCGAGGCGGGCTATCTCGTCTCCGTGCGCAAGACCACGCATCGCGGAGAAGCGACGGAGCTCGCCGAATCGCTCGGGCCGGAATTCGACGTCGTCGTCTGCCACGGCGGCGACGGCACGCTCAACGAAACGGTGAACGGTGTGATGCGCATTCCGCGAGAATACCGCCCGCTCGTGAGCTATCTGCCCGGCGGCAGCACGAACGACTTTGCCGCGAGCCTGAATATCTCGTCGAATCCCGCCGAGGCGGCGGCCTCCGCCATGCGCATGAAGCCGAGATCTCTCGATGTGGGCAAATTCGGCGAGCGGAACTTCGTCTATGTCGCGTCGTTCGGCGCGTTCACGAAAACGACCTACACCGTCCAGCAGGATATCAAGAATATGTTCGGGCACTTTGCCTACTTACTCGAGGGCGTCAAGAATCTCGACACGCTCTGCCCGTACCGCATGAAGATCACGGCGGACGGCGAGGTCTTCGATGGGGAATATCTCTTCGGTGCGATCAGCAATTCGACGTCGATCGCGGGGCTGATGAAGCTCTCGCCCGACGAGGTGTCGTTCGACGACGGCAAGTTCGAGCTGCTGCTCGTGCCCGTGCCGCGCACGCCAGCTGCGATGCAGGCGCTCATTTTAGCGCTCATCAACAAGGACTACTACGACTCCGAGGGGCTCATCTTCCGCCACGTCAAGCACGTGACGGCGGAGACGGCCGAGGACATTCCCTGGACGCTCGACGGCGAGTACGACCCCGGCGCGCCGGTCGTGGAGATCGGGATCGAAGATAATGGGGTCACGATGCTATTATGACTTCAAAAAAGAGAGGCTGGCCTATAGCCAGCCTCGCATAAGGGCAACATTTAAAAGAATCGTTTAGAGCAAGGCAAAAGCACAAGCGGCGCACCAGATTTGGTGCACCGCTTGTGCTTTTATTTAGGAGCAGCAACCGATATGTGTATTTCTGAAATTTCGCCCAATATCAGTGCTCAATACCGGGTCCAGTCGGGGTTTTTGTTCATGCCGGTCCAGGTCTCATAGTTTCCAGTCTTGTACTGGAACGCGTGGGAGTTGGTGGCCTCCTGGACCGCCGGGGAGAACCAGTCGCCGGGGTTGCAGTCCGGCCAGGTGTTCGTGCCTGCCGGCAGGTCGCTGTTCTCCTCGGGGATGCGGTTCAGCACCCGGTTGATCATGGTCATAGCCTGGGCACGGGTGATGTAGGCATCCGGGCGGAAGGTGCCGTCCTCGAAGCCCTTGATCCAGCCCAACCCGGCAACTCGCCGGATATACTCCTCGGCCCAGTGTCCGCTGATGTCGGAGAAGGTCTGGGTGGTGCCGCCGGCACCGGTATCAAACCGGGCGCAAATGGCGGCAAACTGAGCCCGCGTGATGGGGGCCTCGGGATCAAAGGCAGTACCGCTATGACCCTGCACGATGCCCAGACCCGTCATGGTGGAGATGGCGGTATTTGCCCAATAGTCATCCGGAACATCGGAATAGGTATTGCTGGTCAGAAGATTGCCGTCACGCACCTCATCTTTCAAAAGCCGGAAGAAAACGGTGGCGGTCTCCGCACGGGAGATCAGTCCATTTGGGTAAACATTGCCACCATTGTGACCGACGATATATTCGTAGGTATGATTGAGAATTTCGGACGGCTCCTGATGCAGTAGCCAGCCCCGGTATTTGTCCTGTTCGGCTTTCATTTTCTCATAAAGGCGAGCATTGTAATCTGTTTCGTTCATAGCGAACACCTCCTTCAAAATAGAAATAGCCGCCTGATTTTTTTGAAAACCAAGCGGCTATGTATGTGGTTTATTCTGCTGTTAAAACAAGACGCAGGGTGCAGATCGGCGGGATCAATTCATATCGTTATTATCCTTAATGCCTTCGTTCATTTTCTTAATCTTCCTTTTCCACACAGAATACTGAGTTACCCAAGCAGCGAGGAAGATCGCTACGAATATGCCTACATAAGACAGAATTCCAGCGGTCGAATGGGGCATCCAGTTGGCAAAATAAGAGATAGGGAACATAATCACGCAAGCAATTGCGAAGTAAATCCCGCTTTGCTTTGCAAGACTCCACGAATCGATCTCCCAAATAACCGAAGCCATTGCAAAGCCTGTGCCCATTATTCCGCTCAGACCGGTTTGAATGAGAACCGCATTTAGTTCGCTTCCTATTTTATTCACAAGCTCCGGAGTGACCGGATAGAAGAAGCCATCCCCAATGCAGATTGAGATAATCACCGTAATGACATATCCGATTGCAATGCCAACAGGGAAACCAATTACACCTCGTCCAATCAGTTTTTTCTTCATTTCTGCCACCTCACATTCCTAACAGTTGTTTGATTTTGGCGACGGATCGCCGTGAAACATAAGTAACCGTACCGTTTGAAAGCGTAATGCAAATTGTCCCGACAAAGTTCAAATCAAAGCTCTTGACCTTTCTCAGATTGATAATATCCGAGTTTGATATTCGGACAAAAGTCTTGCTGTCAAGCCGTTGTTCCGCCTCGTATAGCCTCAGGCGGAGCGCATACTCGCCGTGATTTGTCTCGGCAAACACCTTACCTGATGCGGCAAAAACACGGTAGATTTCAGACGGTTCCAGAACCTCGACCACATCCTCCCTGAATCCGGCAATGACCTGCGGTTGCTCGTCTGACAGTCTTTTTATGATTGCATTGACTTCATCGGTCATTTTGTCCGTCATCACGATGATTTTTGGCTCTTTGCATTTTTCGTCTATCTTGATTTCAATTTGCATCGGTTCACCTCCTCGCTACGGTTACAGTATAGGAAAATCAAGAACCGATTTCTACCGATTCTCGATAGGTGGTTGTTTTAGGAACATAGGTGGTAATTTTTACGGGAATCTCATACCGGTCTGGATGGGCGGCTGATAAGTATCTGCGGTATGGGGATGCTCCCATGCCGCAGACGGATCATCCTTCCGGCTCATTTTTGCGCTTTGCGCTTCTCTGAACCGGAATGGAGAGCAGCTCTCTTGTACGCTCTCCAAGCTGCTTTTCAATGGCTGTCAGCCGCTGCTCCGGCAAATTGAGGGACGGATGACGGGTGAACTTGAAGTCCACCATTCGCCGCAGCTGCGCTTTCTGCTTTGCACCCATTACCTCTTTACATACATCCTCATAGGAAATGCGGTAGGGATTGGAACGGGTCTTTGCATATAAGGGTCATCCTTCGTGCCGCTGCGTGTCGCAGCGGCAGCAAAGGCCGCGTTCGGGAGCAACTCCACCGCCATGGCGAGGCAGAGCAGAAAAAAAGAACAGACTTAGCCTGTCTAATTGTTATGAAAGAATTGATCACTTTTCAAGTCTGCTTTTGGGCGAAATAGCCTGGATTTGCGGGCTTTTCACTTCTTGTCGGCACATCCTTTAAAAGCGGACACGCAGGATCATTCAAAACCTAAAAACTGGATGCTTTAGGTGCCTGCAAATGGATACGCACGGATTATTTAATATACCAAAGAACGGTACTCAGTGCAATGGATATTATATAAAATTTTCGCGGAACGGGTGATTGACGGGCGCGGCGCTTGACAAGGCAGCGGGGGTTGATATATCCTTTACTGATAATAAAAACAGGGGCGGGGCGCGGTACAGGGCTGCGCTTGGGCTCCTGATGGGTGTAGAAAGGACACGGCAGATGATGAAGATCGGCTTTATCGGCACAGGAAATATGGGCGGCGCGCTGGCGAGCGCGGCGGCCAGAAGCGGCGAGGTGGAGGTGCTGCTCGCCAACCGCACGAAGGCAAAGGCGGAGACGCTCGCAGAGCGCATCGGGGCCGTTGTGAGCAGTAACGAGATCATCGCGCGCGAGGCGGACCACATCTTCCTCGGCGTGAAGCCGCAGATGATCGTGGACGTGCTCAAGGGCATCGCCCCGGCGCTCAAGGAGCGCAAGAGCGCGCCGGTGCTCATCAGCATGGTCACGGGACCGGACATCGCGCGCATTCAGGAGCTTGCGGGCGGGGACTATCCCGTCATCCGCATCATGCCGAACATGCCCGCCGCCGTGGGCGAGGGCGTGATCTTCTATGCGTGCAGCGGCAACTGCGGCAAGGCGCAGCAGGAGGCGTTTTTGCGCTACATGGCGCCCGCGGGCAAGCTCTTCCCGCTGGCGGAGGAGCTGCATGCCGCGGGCTCGGCGGTCGCGGGCTGCGGCCCGGCCTTTGCCGCGATCTTCTTAGAGTCGATGGCCGACGGCGGCGTCGCGTGCGGCCTGCCGCGCGCGTCGGCGATCCAGTATGCCGCGCAGATGATGCTCGGCACGGCGAAAATGGTGCTCGAGACGGGCCGGCACCCCGGCGTGCTCAAGGACAGCGTCTGCTCACCCGCGGGCTCGACGATCCAGGGCGTGCGCACGCTCGAAGAGCGCGGCATGCGCGCGGCGGTGTTAGACGCCGTGACCGTGGCCTACGAGAAAAACGTCGAGCTCAAAAAGGCGAGCGACTGAGGCTGCGGCGGAAAGGTATCTTTCCTGCGCGGCAGGCATAGTTTGCTGTGCGGGTATTTCCAGTTTTTTGCAAAAAGTGAGGAATAGATCCTATGGCAGCGATCTCTCAGCAACTCGCAGATATCACGGTGCTCTCGATCGTGGTGCGCATCCTGCTCTCCACGTTCTGCGCGGGCACGCTCGGCTTTGAGCGCGAGCGGCACAATCAGGCGGCGGGCTTTCGGACGTATATCATCGTGAGCGATGCTTCGGCGCTCGTGATGATGACGAATATCTTTGTTGCCGGCATCGGCGAGACGGACCTTGTGCGCATGTCGGCCTCGGTCATCACGGGGCTGGGCTTTCTCGGCGCGGGCACGATCTTAGTGACGCGCAATCAGGAGGTGCGCGGCCTGACGACCGCGGCGGGCCTGTGGGCGGTCGCCATCATCGGCACGGCGTTCGGCGCGGGTTTTTACGCGGGCGGCATCATCTGCTATGCGTTCATCTTCCTTGCGATGCAAGTGCTGCGGCGCGTGGACCTTCGCATCCGCAAGACGCAGCGCGTCTCCACTGTGTATTTCGAGATGGAGAAAAAGAGCACGGTCGGCCAAATCATCCGCCAGGTAAAGGGCCACGGACACTACATTTGGGACCTGAACCTCTTCAGCGAGACGCAGGAGAAGAGCGGCGGCCCCGTGTGCGGCACGTTCACCCTCTGGGTGAACGGCAAAACGACGCTGGACGAGGAGATCCAGGCGCTTGAAGCGCTCGACGGCGTCAGCTATATGACGCTGATGTGAAAACGGAAAAGCAAAAAACGGCGCGGGAGACCGCGCCGTTTTTCTTTGCTGTGGAAAAGTCGGGGAACGTCTCACGCCGCCTTGCGGCTGCGCGCGAGGCTGACAAAATAGCAGCCTACGACAGTCAGATAGACGAGTACCGAGCCGAGGCCGCGCCCTTCCCGAAGATAAGAGCCCCAGAGCATCAGGACGCAGGATTCCTCCACCTGCGAATTGATGGCGTAGTCGCCCATGGTGGCTAAGAAAATGAGCGCGGACAAAATCGTGTAGGCGACCGTAAACGGCGCAAGATAGGACCTTTTGCAGTACAGTGTCAGCCAGAGCAGAACGAGCGCGATCGAGGCGCAGACGATGCTCTGGAAAAACAACAGCGCCCCGAGGCGAGAGTCCTTCGCAAGGAGCACAAGGCTGTAAAAGGTGGCGTCCCCGGTCACTTTCCGCAAGAAACCGCTGCCAGCCGTATTCTGATGTACCCAGTCGATCAGGGGCGAGCCGCCCTCGAAACCGAGGAGCGGCAGCTGCGAGCGGATTTCGAGGGTGAAGAAAAGAGGGACGAGAATTGCGAGGCAGAGCGCGGCGAACAAAAGTCTTTTGCGCGACTGTGTGGATATCTGCATGGTGTTATCCTCCCTGTATGAATTTTCCACTCGGCGCTTCGCCGCCCCGGCAGAGAGCGGCGGCGAAGCATCGGCTTTTATCTCATTAGACGTAAAAAAAGCGCGCATTTTCTCGCCTTTTGGAGAAAAAACTGCAAGTTCGGCGCTTCGACCAAATCCGCGCGGGCTGTTCTGTGCAAAGCGGACGACGATTTTTTGCAGAAGATGGGATTTTGCACACGGGCGGCGAAAGCGCGGCGTTTGCGCCGCCTTTATACACCTTGTTAAGAAAAAGCCGCGCAGCGGGGCGGAATCCCGCCCGTTCGTCGATTGACAGGGGAAAGTGCGCGCCGTACAATGAAAATCAACACGCAAAGAGAGGAAAAATCATGAAATATGTCAAGGAGTTCGGCATCATCCTCATCGTCTCGCTTGTTGGGGAGCTGCTGAATTATTTTCTGCCTCTGCCCGTTCCGGCGAGCATCTACGGCCTTGCGCTGATGTTTCTCTGCCTGATGCTCGGCATCATCAAGCTCAGTGATGTGCACGACACGGCCTGCTTTCTCATCGAGATCATGCCCATCATGTTCATTCCGCCCGCCGTGGGGCTGATGGCTTCGTGGGACGTCATTCAGGCGAATCTTGTCGCCTATCTCGTCATTGCCGCGGTGACAACGATCGTCGTTATGGCCGTGTCCGGCCTTGTGACGCAGGCGGTACTCAAAAAGGGCAAGAAGGGGGCGGAGAAGAAATGACATTTTTTGAACAGTCCGTCTTTTTCGGCGTCTCTGTCAGTCTTGCTGCCTACGGCATCGGCGTGCTGCTGCAAAAAAAGTTCAAGTTCGCACTCTTCAACCCGCTGCTCATCTCGGTGGTGCTGACCATTGCGGTGCTTTTGACGGCACACATCAGCTACGACACGTTCTACGAGGGCGCGAAGTATTTGAGCTACCTGCTCACGCCCGCGACCGTGTGCCTCGCCGTGCCGCTTTATGAAAAGCTATCGCTTCTGAAGAGCAACTGGAAGGCCCTCTTCGCCGGTATTCTCTCCGGCGTCATCACGACGCTTTGCAGCGTGTTTGTGATGAGCAAGCTCTTTCATCTTACACACGAGGAATACGTGACGCTTCTGCCTAAGTCCATCACGACGGCCATCGGCATGGGCATTTCCGAAGAGCTCGGCGGCTACGTGACGCTGACGGTCGCCATGATCATCATCACCGGCATTTTCGGCAACGTGATCGCAGTTTCGGTGTGCAGACTTTTCCGCATCACCGACCCCATCGCCAAGGGCGTGAGCATTGGCTCAGCCGCGCATGCGCTGGGCACGGCCAAGGCGCTCGAGATCGGCGAGGTCGAGGGCGCGATGAGCAGCCTGTCCATCGTCGTGGCGGGCCTTCTTACGGTCGTCGGCGCGTCGATTTTTGCCAACCTTATGTAAAAAAAGGGGCATTCGAAAGAATGCTCCTTTTTTGCACGGTTCCCCCGCGGTGAACGCCGTGTTCGCCGAAAAGGGCATCGTCCTGCCGCTCACGAGCGGTCAGACCGTGACGGAGGAGAGCCGCCTTTTAGATGGCATCGCGGCGCAGAAGTCGATCTTCGGCGACCACATCGACGCGATGCGCGCCGCCGCGCCGGAGAACCAGAAGAACATTCAGGACTATCTTTCCGCCTACTGCTTCGGCGATTTTTATACGAGAAAGTTTTTGCCCATCCACGAGCGCGAGCTGCTGACGTTCTCGATCCTCGCTTCTCAGGGCGGCTGCGAAGGGCAGGTCAAGGCCCACGTCGGCGGGAACGCCACCGTCGGCAACGGGAAGGAGGTCCTGCTCGCGGCGCTCACGGTGTGCCTGCCGTATATCGGCTTCCCGCGCACGCTCAACGCGCTTTCCTGCATCAACGAGGTCCTTCCGGAAGCGAAACAGTGAGAAATTTCAACAGATAGGAGTGCAGTAGAATGAAAACCTTAGTTGCCTATTTTTCCGCCAGCGGCCAGACCGCGAAGCTTGCCAAGACCCTTGCCGGTGTGACTGGCGGCGACCTCTTCGAGATCGCGCCCGAGACGGCCTACACCGCTGCCGATTTGAACTGGATGGATAAAAAGAGCCGCAGCACCATCGAGATGAAGGACCCCAAGAGCCGCCCCGCCATCGCGGGCAAGGTCGCGGATATGGCGCAGTACGACACGGTGTTCGTGGGCTTTCCCATCTGGTGGTATCAGGCCCCGCGCATCATCGAGACGTTCCTCGAAAGCTACGACTTTTCGGGCAAGACCGTCATCCCCTTTGCCACCTCCGGCGGCAGCGGCATGGGCGGCGAGGACGTTTTGAGATCCGCTTGCTCGAAGGGGACAAAGTGGCTCCCCGGCAAGCGCCTGAGCAGCCGCGAGAGCATGGCAAGCGTGCAGAAATGGGTCGAGAGCCTGGGGCTGTAAACAAAAAAAGCGGCCCAAGTGAACCTTTAAGCCGTCTGCGGAAAAACAAAAAAACGCGCCGAGTGGCGCGTCACAAGTGTTTTCGCTGTGCGAAAACCTTGGTGCACAAGCAATTCATTTGTTTGTGCGCTGTTAAATGTCCTACGGATACCAAAACCGGCGCATTTGCGCCGTGCAAGCATTTTGCGCAGCAAAATCTTGGCGGAGGTGGGATTCACTTCCACCGAGCATTTTAATTACCCTTGGGGTGAACGAATGAAATGAGTGAACCCAAAAAATAAGAGACACGCATTCGCGTGTCTCTTATTTTTTGGTGGACCTGAAGGGATTCGAACCCACGACCTTACGGATGCGAACCGTACGCTCTCCCAACTGAGCTACAGGCCCAAATAGCAATGCCGGTCTCCCAGCGCGGATTATCATAACACACTTTTTTGAATTTGTGAAGCCCCTTTTTCATTTTTCTGTTGATATTTTTTCTGAAATATAGTAGAATACCATTTGTTCAACAACTCCTCCGCATACAGCTGCGGAACCGGTCTTGCGCAATGGGTACCTGCGAACCATGTCAGGCGGGGAACCGAGCAGCATTAAGCGGGACCATCCATGTGCCGCAAGGACGCCGGTTCCGCAGCTGTATACGGAGGAGTATTTCTATTGTAAGGGAGGGCTGCGGATGTATCAGGCGCTTTACCGCAAGTGGCGTCCCAAAACATTTGCCGACGTGGTTGGTCAGGAGCACATCACCGAGACCTTGCAGCGCCAGGTGGCGGAGGGGCGGCTGTCGCACGCCTATCTTTTCACCGGCACGCGCGGCACGGGCAAGACGACCTGCGCCAAAATACTTGCGCGCGCGGTCAACTGCGAGCATCCGGAAAACGGCAACCCCTGCAACCGCTGCCCGAGCTGCCTTGGCATCGAGAGCGGGCGGCTGCTCGACGTGGTCGAGCTGGACGCGGCGTCGAACAACGGCGTGGACAGCGTGCGCGCGCTGCGTGACGAGGCCATCTATTCGCCCGCGCAGGTAAAAAAACGCGTGTATATCGTCGACGAAGTCCACATGCTTTCGACGCCCGCGTTCAACGCACTGCTCAAAATCTTGGAGGAGCCGCCCGAGCATCTGATGTTCATTCTGGCGACAACGGAGCTGCACAAGGTGCCCGCGACGATTTTGTCGCGCTGCCAGCGCTTTTCATTCCGCCGCATCCAGCCGAAGGACATCGTGGGCAGGCTCAACTACATCGCGGGGCAGGAGGATATCGACTTAAAGGAGGACGGCGCGGCACTGCTGGCCCGACTGTCGGACGGCGCGCTGCGAGACGCGCTGAGCCTTCTTGACCAGTGCGCGGCCGCGGGCGGCGCGATCGACGCGAACGCCGTGCTCGACGCGCTGGGTTTGGCTGGAAACGTGCAGACCGCACAGCTCATGTCGCTGATCCTGACGCGCGATGCGCGCGGGGCACTCGAGCTTCTCGGCAAGCTCTACGACGGCGGTAAGGATGTGGGCGCGGTGCTCGGCGAGCTCTCGACCCTCTCGCGCGAGCTGCTCATCAGCGCGACGGCGGGGGAGGGCGGCGAGAGCTTACTCAGCGGCGCTTATGACGCCGCAACGCTCCGAAACCTGCGCGCGCAGGGGACGAGCGCACGCTTCATCCAGCTCTGTACGATCTTGCAGGAGACGGCGGCGCAGCTCCAGTTCAGCGTGAACCGCCGCACGGACGCAGAGCTCTGCATTCTGAAGCTCTGCGACGAAACACTCTCCGGCGACCTGGCGGCGCTCGGCGCGCGCATCGCGCGGCTCGAAGAGCAGATCGCCGCGGGCGTGCAGTTCGCAGCGAAGCATCCCGCATCTGCACCGGCGAGCGCACCTGCTCCCGCGACGGCGCAAAAGCTTGCTCCCGCACCGCAAAAGGCCGCGGAAGCGCCCACAGAGAGCGCAAAGCCCGCCGAGGAAGCGCCGCTTCCGTGGGACGAGCCGCCGCTGCCCGACGATTATGACGCGCCGCCGCCCTACGGCGAGCCGGTCGCGCCCGCACCGAAGGCCGCAGCGCCGAAGATAGCAGCAGCACCCGCGCCTGCGCAGGAAGCGCCTGCGAGCGGAGGCAGCGGGGATGATGAGATTTTCTACCAGCTCATGGAGAGCTATAAAAACCGTCTGACGCCCGACAAGCGCGCGTTCATCGGCATGGCGCAGGGCGATGTGAAGGATGACCTTCTCACCGTCTACTGCTCGACCGAGGTGCAGAAGTCCATGCTCGACCAGAAGGTCGTGACAGACGTTTTGAGCGAGGTCACGTCCCGCGCAGTTGGACGAGAGATCCGCGTCCGCTTCCTCGTGGGCGAGCGCCCGGGCGCGAAAAAGCGAGACAAGATGCAGGACCTCCTGCGCATGGGCAGCAAATTCGACAATTTTACAGTAAAATAAAAGGAGACAACAACGATGGCAAAGGGTTACAGCGCACGCCGCGGCTTTTCCAACGGCAACGGCCAGATGCTCAAGCAGCAGCAGATGCAGCAGCAGATCATGAAGATGCAGGAGGACATGCAGAAGGCGCAGCAGGAGGTCGAGGAGAAGGCCTTCTCGGCGAGCGTCGGCGGCGGCGTCGTCAGCGCCGAGGTCAACGGCAAGAAGGAAGTCACGAACATCACCATCAAGCCCGAGGCAGTCGACCCCGAGGACGTGGAAATGCTCCAAGACCTCATCATCTCCGCCGTGAACGAAGCGCTCCGCCAGGCCGAAGAGGCGATGGACGGGAAGATGAACGCGCTGACGAGCGGACTCGGCCTCAGCGGGTTTGGGTTCTGATTTTTCCTTTTCAAGCAAAAACAAAGCCCGCGTCGCGGGCGGGAGGTTTCCGCACTGTGCGGAAACGGGCAATAAAGGGGGTATTCTCTTTCCGAAGAGAATACCCCCTTTAAATCCCCCAGAGAAAGGCGAGGGGAGTTCCCCTCGACCCCCGACATTGGCAGTTTGTAGCTTGAAGAGCTGCACGCGCTGCGCAATCAGGTGCGGTGTACATGGCTTCGCCATGAATCCGTGCGTTTCGTCACCGTTTTGCAACCGCGCCTTACTATCGTGAGGCGCGAGTGACGATTGCTTGGCGGCAGACTGCTTGCCGAATGCGGCATTGCTGTGCTCGCCGCATTGATGAGTGCTCCGGTAGGCGGAAATTAGTTTGCACTCCTACAAGATGAGCAGAGCGGCAGCGGATAGTAGGAGCAGAGGCAAATCGTATAGCAGCTCTAAACGCGGCAGCGCCGCGCGCAGGCAGTCACCTTCCGGAGGCACAAAGGCCATTCGAGCCTGAGACTGCCAATCAAAGTCTTTCTCTTGGGGTTCCAAAGGGGCCATTCTCTTTTGCGAAAGAGAATGGCCCCTTTGACTCGCTCCCCTGCACGGTGCAGGGGAAACTTCTCCCGCATTGGTGCGGGAATCGTTGCAAATTATTCTGCGAAAAATGCTTCGATCGCCCCGCGTGCAGCGGCCACGCTGCCTTGCACAAAATTCGGCTTGCCGCCGCCGCGGCCGTTCAGCTCGGCATTCATCTTTTTCGTGAGCTCACGAAGATCGCCGCCGACATGCCCGATGGCGTACTTGTACGCGCCGTCCGCGCCGGCAAAGACCGCGCAGCGGCCGCCGCAGTGGTTCGTGACCGCGTCGCAGAGCTTGCGCAGGCTGTCGCCGGACATTTCGTCCTCGAAGAGCAGCACGTCGCCCTTGCCTTCGTACTGCGCGGCGGTCTGGGCGAAGACGGACTCTTCGAGCTTTGCGCAGCGCTGCTTGAGCGCGGAAAGCTCAGCGAGCACGCGCTCGACGCCCGCAAAGCTCGCGTTCGGCTTGACGGAGAGGGCCTGTGCGATGCGCACGTCCTGCGCCCAGCACTCCGAAAGGTAGCGGTGCGCGCGTTTGCCGGAAAGAAGCTCGATGCGAACGCCGTCGCGGAACTTCTGCACGGAGAGGAACTTGACGAGTCCCACCTGACCGGAACGCACGACGTGCGTGCCGCAGCAGGCGCAGCAGTCCGCGCCGGGGAAGGAGACGATGCGCACGTCGCCCTCGAGCGGCTTTTTGCTGCGGTACTCGACCTTGTCGAGCTCCGCGCCGCGATAGAACTGGATGTCGATGGGGTGATCCTCATAGATGTACAGGTTGGCGAGCTGTTCAATCTCCATAAGTTCATCCCACGAAATGTCGGCGTTGAAGTCGATCGTGACGACGTCCGCGCCCATGTGGAAGCCGACGTTGTCGCAGTGGAAGCGCTCGCAGATGAGGCCCGAGCAGATGTGCTCGCCCGAATGCTGCTGCATGTGGTCGAAGCGGCGCGCCCAGTCGATCTTGCCGGAGACGCTCTTTCCCACCTCGAAGGGCTTGTCACAAAGGTGCGTGATAACGCCGTTTTTCTCGTGGACCTCGAGCACGTTCGCCTCGCCCAAAACGCCGGTGTCATACGGCTGGCCGCCGCCCTCGGGGTAGAAGGCCGTCTCCGCGAGGACAACGGCGTAGCCGCCCTTGACAGCGTCGCAGGAGACGACGGTGGTGGCAAAGCCCTTCTGAAAGGGATCTTCATAGTAGAGTTTTCTTGTTTCCATGGGGTTCTCCTTTAGTCGATCAGGCCGAGCGCCTGTTTTTCGTGCAGCACGCGGAAAACGTGCGCGTCAATATCGCTTTCGGCGATCTCGCCGGACTGGACGGCGGCGATCACCTGCGGGATCTGCGTCTGATAGTCGGTGGTCACGATCATGTCGTTGCCCGCCTGAATGGCCAGCACGGCGGCGCTGCCGTCCTGCGCGTAGGCTTTGACGGCATCCATCGCGAGATCGTCCGTCACGATGACGCCGGTGAAGCCGAGCGTGTCGCGCAGCAGCGTGTGGACCTTCGCCGAAAGGGACGCGGGATACGCGCCGTCCATGCACTCGACGATGTTGTGGCTCACGAGCACGAACGGCGCGCCCGCGGCGATGCCGGATTCAAAGGGGACGAGGTCGGACTTTTCAAACGTGGTGTACGGGCGCGCGTCGAGCGCGATGCCCGTGTGCGTGTCGGCGTTGTTGCCGTAGCCGGGGAAGTGCTTTAAGACGCAGGCGACGCCGGACTGCGCATAGACGGGCACGACGCTTGAGATATAGTCCGCAGTCGTCTGCGCGTCCTGCCCGAACGAGCGCGCGTAGATGAAGTTGTCTGGATTCGTCGACACATCGCACACGGGGGCGAAGTTCACGTTGACGCCGAACGCTTTGAGCTTCTGGTTGTAGCTGAGCGTTCGTTCGAGCAGCCCGTCGAGGCCGCCCGCGGCATAGAGTTCCTGCGGGGAGGGGAGAGGTTCGGAGAAGAGATTCGGATTTTTGCTCGCGCGCGTGACCGTGCCGCCCTCTTCATCGCTGCCGATGAAAAGCGGGATGGCCGCCGCGTCCTGATAGGACGCGAGCGCCGCGGTGAAGTCGTCCTCGGTGAGCCAGTCACCGTTTGCGTCCTTATAGTCCCTGCCGAAGAGCAGCAGCCCGCCGAGGTGATAGGTTTCGACGTCCTCCGCCGCGCCCGTTTCGGGGCAGCGGACGAAGAAGAGTTGGCCGACTTTTTCCTCGATGCTCATATCTGCAATGATGTCGTTGATGCGCTCATCGGGCGTTTTTTCCACCGGCTGCTCGATAGGAGGTTCCGGCGTCGGATCGACGGCGGGTTCATCGGGGGTGTCGTTTTTCGCGCCGCAGGCGGCGAGAAGCAGAACCAGGACGAGGGAAAGTGCGGTGATTTTGAAAGATTTCATGGCGATTCTCCTTTTTACGATTCGGAAACAAAGTGCTGCTCGCGGTAATACTGCGCGCAGAGGTACCTGCGGCAGATCTCGGCGACGTCTGGGGGCACGTCGAGCGTGATGGAACCGTCGACCATGCGGTAGCCGTCCTCGTGCATCAGCGGCGTGACGGCGCGCGTCTCGCGCTGAAGCTGCATGAAGCCGTCGCCCGTCCAGCCGCACTCGAAGAAGAGCTTGTCCATCAGGAAGCACGGGGAAATGTCGCCGCCGTCGCCGCGGAAGTCCTGACCGAGGGATTCCCTGGCGGCCTTGTTGGCATAGATAAGGTAGGGGGTGGAGAAGTAGTTGTAGAAGCCTTCCTGCGTGGACACGTCGAGGTCAACGCCCATTTCGGCGTAGACGCTGCTGCCGTTGCCCATCCACGGCTTGTGGTCGCCGAAGAGCACGAGCACGACGGGCTCGTCGCGCGCTTCCAGCTCGCGCGTGAGGCGGCGCATCTGCTCGATCGTGCTGCGGATGCCGGCCAGGTAGTTGTTGATGACGCAGCAGCTTTCCATCGACCAGCCGGTCTTGGCGGGCGTGACGTACTCCTCCCAGTAGGTCTCGGAGCTGTACGGCCCGTGGTTCTGGTACGAGACGGAGAAGAGGAAGAGAGGGTCATCGTCCTCCGTGCGCGAGTCGATGTCGTTTAAGAGGTAGTCGACGAGCACGGTGTCGGACTTGAAGAGCGCGTCTTCGATGGAGATGAGGTCGCCGAAGCCCGATTCGTTAAAGACGCACTCGTCAAAGCCAAGGTATTCGTTGACGTTGCTGCGGTTGTAGAACCACGAGTAGCCGGGATGGCGGTAGAGCGCGTCGTAGCCCTGATCCTTGAAGTAGCGGACGTAGGAATTGATCGGGCCGCGGAACTCCTCGTGCTGGCTGTACCCCGTGAGGAAGCCCCATTCGGTGTTCGTCGTGCCGCCGGCGAAGATATTCGTGAGGAGGTTGCCCGAGACGCTGCGGCTCTCGAGCTCGTGCAGCGGCTCGTAGAGATTCCGCACGGCGGAGATTTCATTTAACTGGGGGAAGTCGGACAGGTCGGAGAATGCCTCGAGCATGATGCCGACGACCGTGATCTTCTGATCGTCGGGAATGTCGGTGTCCGCATACTGCTCAAGGCTCTGCTTGGCCTCGCTCTCGCGGTAGCCCTCCGGCGGCTCGGGGAACATGTCCTGCACGCTGTGTAGGAACGGATACGTCGTGCCGCGAGAGATGTAGACCTCGACCGCCGACCACGGGGAAATGAGGTCGTTGTTGGCGGTCTCTTTGTAGATAGATGAACTGGTGTAGAACTCAAAATAGCACGCGAGCGTGACAGAGAGCATGAGCATGATGCCCGCAAGGCGGGAGCGCGGGCTCATGCGCTCTTTTCGGAGCATCAGGCACGAGAGCGCGAGCATCAGCACAAACCCCTCAAGAACGACGATCACGGGCGCGGAAATTTCGAACGTGTAGTTGCCCATGATGCCGCCCGCCGTGCGGATGAGCCGCAGGTCGGTGGCGAGCACGGGGTCGCCGCGCAGCTGCACCTTGTAGTAGCTCGCGAGCGCGAGCGTGAAAAACGGCAGCGCCGAGAGCAGGTACGCCGCCCACGGACGAGCAAAGAGGAAAAAGCCGAGGTAGACGAGTAAGATCGGCGCAAGCAGGTTCATCGCTACGAGCAGCGGAATTTTGAAGTACGACTGCAAGAGTGCCGTCGCGTCGATGCTTGCGTAGGAATGTGCCGTGAGGTAGAGCGAGAGAAGGCCAATGCCAGCGCCCAGCACCGTGAGCCAGAAGAAGACCCAGATGCGGTGCACCCAGCGCATCACCACGCCCGTCGACTCGTCAGGCCGCACCAGAGAAGAGAAAAAACGCATGTTGGGGACGTCCCCTTTCTGAAAGCATAATAACAAAGTATATCATTTCGACAGGAAAAACGCAACCGGACAAGTTTCCCGCTTTGTGGGGTTCTTGCCGGCAGGCAGGGGTGTGGTAGAATAGTCCCGTTGAATGAAATAGATCGGGCAGGAGGAAAATTGATGGCGGAGCACATGCAGTTACGCGATATGCCAAAATTTTGCGCGGAGATAGAAGCGTGGCTGAACGCGCGATACGGAGAAGCGGAGGGGAAAAAGCGCTGGGAGGCGACCGGCCGCCAGTATGGCGAATATCTCAAAGAGCTCCCTGACTACGGTGGAAAAAAGACCGGCCATGCCCTCGCAATCTACGGCAGCATTGTGATCTTCTCCCTGTACCCTCTGCTGCCGGACCATCCGCCGGCAGAGGAATTGCAGGAACTTGTCACGAAGCTTTTATGTCGGGATTTGTAAAGCTGGGAAAGATTTTTGACTTGAACCGCAGCTTTGACATGTGGCTGATCGACAAGGTCTTCCAAGGAGTGGGGAAAAGGGACCGCAAGCTGTACGCGCAGCATCCGGTGTGCTTCTGCAATGTATCCGAGCCGTACGACAAGAAAAAACGTGCCGCGCGATACCATTTTACGCAGTGCCCAAATGCGGAATTTGCGAAAAAGCACGATCTGATGCAGGTGCTGCCGCTTTTCTGCAATTCCGACTACTGGGGAATGAGCCAACTTCACGGCGCCTTGATCCGCCGCGGCACCTGCGGGAACGCCGACAGATGCGACTACTGCGTGGTCGGGTCTGAACATTCGATGGCTAAGGAATATGAGATCATAAAGGATGAAGCTGGATTTTTGGCGAGCCGGAAGATCGAAAAATAAAGAACAAAGGACAGCTCTCGAGAGAGAGCTGTCCTTCTTGCTATTCTGTGGAAAACTTTTCTCAGAACGCGCACTTTTCGCGCAGGAAGTCCTTGACCTGATCGATGGGGATACGGACCTGCTCCATGCTGTCGCGCTCGCGGATGGTGACGCAGTGGTCGGCCGCGATGCCGTTGGCCTCGTCGCCGACGGTGTCGAAGTCGAACGTGATGCAGTACGGCGTGCCGATCTCGTCCTCGCGGCGGTAGCGCTTGCCGATCGAGCCGGTCTCGTCGTAGTCGACCATGAATTCCTTGGAAAGCTCGTTGTAGAGCTCCATCGCGGGACCGGCGAGCACGTCCTTCTTGGAAAGCGGCAGGATCGCGGCCTTGAAGGGGGCGAGTGCGGGGTGGAAGTGCAGCACGACGCGCACGTCGTCGTTGCCCTTCTTGTCCTGGCCGACGACCTCTTCATCGTAGGCGTCGCAGAGGACGGCGAGCACGCTGCGCTCCACGCCGAGCGACGGCTCGATGACGTAGGGGACGTATTCGACCATGTCCTTGCCCTCGCCCTCGCGATAGACCATCTTCACGCCGCTGGTGTTCTGATGCTGCGTGAGGTCGTAGTCCGTGCGGTCGGCAACGCCCCAGAGCTCGCCCCAGCCGAACGGGAAGAGGAACTCGAAGTCCGTCGTTGCCTTGGAGTAGAAGCACAGCTCCTCGGGATCGTGGTCGCGCAGGCGGAGGTTCTCGTCCTTCAGGCCGATGGAGAGCAGCCAGTTGTGGCAGAACGTGCGCCAGTAGTTGAACCACTCAAGGTCGGTGCCCGGCTTGCAGAAGAACTCGAGCTCCATCTGCTCGAACTCGCGCACGCGGAAGATGAAGTTGCCCGGCGTGATCTCGTTGCGGAAGGACTTGCCGATCTGGCCGATGCCGAACGGGAGCTTTTTGCGCGTGGTGCGCTGGACGTTATTGAAGTTGACGAAGATGCCCTGTGCGGTCTCGGGGCGGAGGTAGACGGTGTTCTTTGCGTCCTCGGTCACGCCCTGGAACGTCTTGAACATGAGGTTAAACTGACGGATATCGGTGAAGTTGTGCTTGCCGCAGGTGGGGCAGGGGATGTTGTGCTCTTCGACAAAGTCCTTCATCTCCTGCTGGGAGAAGGCGTCGATGGGCTTGGGAAGCTCGAAGCCGGTCTCGGCGCACCAGTCCTCAATGACCTTGTCGGCGCGGAAGCGCTCGTGGCACTCGCGGCAGTCCATCAGAGGATCGGAGAAGCCGCCGAGATGGCCGCTCGCCACCCAGGTCTGCGGGTTCATCAGGATCGCGGCGTCAAGGCCGACGTTGTAGGGATTCTCCTGCACGAACTTCTTCCACCAGGCGTTCTTGATGTTCTTCTTGAGCTCGGCGCCGAGGGGGCCGTAGTCCCAGGTGTTGGCAAGGCCGCCGTAGATCTCGCTGCCGGGGAAGACAAAGCCGCGGTTTTTGCACAGCGCGACGATCTTGTCCATCGTCTTTTCGGTGTTTTTCATGGTGAATTTCTCCTTTCGATGTTTGGCTCAGGAGATAAAAAACGCCCTGAGCCTATTAAAGTAGGCTCAGGGCGAACAAATCATTGTCCGTGGTTCCACCTGAATTCCCCGCTGGATGCGGGGCACTTCGTTCCCTTGTAACGGAGGGACCGGCGCGGCATTTCCGCCGCGCGGCTCAAAAGCGCCGCCTTTTCCGTTCCGCAGGGACTTGCACCGGCCGTCCCCTCTCTTGAGCGGATGAAAAGAAAAGGCTTCTTTCTCGCTGCCTTTTGTTGTGGTCAGCATACCATGACTGAAATTGTTTGTCAAGACAAACCGAGAATCCCTGCGTACCCGCAGGGGAGCGGGCAAAGGGGGATATTCTCTTTCACAAAAGAGAATATCCCCCTTTCAATCCCCCAAGAGAAAGGTTTTCACATTGCAAGCGAGCAGCTCGAAGAGCTGCAATGCTTGCCGATGCTACTTCCTGCG
>ERZ772831.263-NODE-263-length-54294-cov-5.647339_pt1 | contig 54294 bp, 38 predicted proteins | sample MGYA00580858_ERZ772831 | MGnify/ENA primary metagenome ERZ772831 (study PRJEB29015, sample SAMEA2737694) | human gut metagenome | biome: human gut; feature: human-associated habitat; material: faeces | place: China | collected 2012 ... | reverse complement strand
ATGTATCAAACAAAAACCAGGGCGGAACTTGCGGTTCCGCCCTGGCCAGCTGTGAAACTGATTAATCTAACCTATTAATTATTTGAGAAGTAAAAAAGGTTAGGCAAAATTTGTTGTAAAAGGTGTTAAGGGTGTAAATTGGTGTTGATCTCGTTAATACAGATCTGTGGCAGGACCGTGTCCGGAGAGGTCAACAACAAACTGTTGGCTCTCCCACACCCCTCCTTTCACGATCCCGCTACAGTTCTGTAAACGGATCAAGGATTTTGCTGACAGTTCGGGTTCGATGAAATCTCCTCCGAAGGAATCTTCATGGTCATCTGTGAAACCGGATAGGTCATCGCAGGATTCCAGTGTACCGTAGAACCCTGGCGGTTCACCGGAATGTTCCAGCGGCGGTTGTTGAACCACTCGAGGCCGCCTTCACCCCACAGTTCGATGCGGGACTGGAGCTGCACCATCTGCAGAGCGCTCAATCCGCTCATGCCCTGATAGTTGTCGCAGGTCAGCGGAGTAGCTCCGGCTTTGGTACGGGCGTTCAGCAACGTGTTCAGCGTGTTTTTCGCCCCTCCTTCATCTCCGGTACGGGCTTGGATTTCAGCCTTCATCAGATAAATCTCGGACAAACGGATAAAAGCGTAGTCAACACGGTTACGTACAGTTACATTCGAGTTGCCGACTTCTCCGCCGAGACCTACGTTATTGGTGAATTTCGAGGTCCAGTAGGTCGGGACATTACTTTGCCCCCCATCGATAAACGAACTGGCCCCTGCATAATAGATCGTCGGGAAGTCGGCCGGAATCTGCGGATGGAAGTTATCCTTGCGGTAGTCGTTCGGATCGATCTTGTCGTAGAGCCGATCGTCGATACGGTACGCTCCCCCCCATGTATTGGCATAGGTAACGATCTGCCCGCCGCCGCCGTACTGCCAGCCGAAGCCGTAAAGCGCTTCAGGGTTCAGCTCGAAATTCATGAAGCCGCTGGTCTCGGCTTCCCAGACAGGATAGTCGACTCCGTCGATCGTCGTAACGCCGGACTGCTTTTGTACATACTGGTCCTCGGTCATCAGAGAAGCTCCAGCGCTCAACATCCTGTCGCAGGCGGCCGATGCCGTTGCGAAATAGGTGCTTGCGTTCGCTCCTTCGGCTTCGACGGCCAGCAGCGCGGCACGGGCGATGACGTAATTGGTCAGGCCGCGGGTCAGGTCGCTTTCTTTCGTCGCTTTAAAACCGATTCCTGCGGCTTCGAAGAGTGCATCCGCGCGGGTAGCCCACCGGATTACCGAGTCGAGGGTCTCTTTGGCCGAAGCACGGGCCACAGCGGGTTGACCGATGTCGTATTTGGTATAGATCGGCATACCCAGGCTGTTGGTTCCGAAGGTTTCCTGTGCATAGAGGTAACCGAATGCACGGACGATATAGACCTGTCCCAAATACTGTTTCAGTAGGTTGCTCGGGTTTTCCGCGATCAGTTCTTCGTTGATCATGGTGGCCGCTTTGTTGGCGGTCGTGGTCATTTTGAAGGCCCGGTGCCACCAGCTCGGGTTATTGGCATTGGTTTCACTGGTAATATTCTCGCCGTTGTAATAGTCGTCACCGGGATTTTGCCAGTTACCCTCTACGATATCGTTACCGCAACTCAGGCGGGCGATGAGCTGGCCGCTCCAGGTGCCGTCGAGGTTGCCGGAATAGCGGAAATTGTATCTGCTGCCGTACATTTCGGGTTTCAGCGTGTTGGCGATCGCCCCCAGGATAGTCTGGACGGTCTCATCATCCGCCGTTTTCAGCAACTCCTGCACCTGTTCGTTGGTGATGGCGTTGGGGGGGGCGATATTCAGTTTTTCGTAACACGACGTGGTCGCGAAGGCCAGCGCGGAAAGTGCTATCAAGTATTTTTTCATAATTCGTAAAATTTAGAAAGTTACGTTAACACCCAGTGAGCAGGAGCGCATCATCGGATAAACCATCGGACCGATGTCGAAACCGCCGGTGATCGAGTTGCGGGGGTCGATACCGTTTTTGCAGAACAGCCACATGTTGTCCAGCGAAGCGTATACGCGGATGCCGCCGATACCGATTTTGTCCATCCACTTTTGCGGGAAACTGTATCCCACGGTGATGTTCTTTACACTCAGGTAAGAAGCACTGTACATAGCCAAATCTGAGTACGTATTACCGGTACTTACGCGGATACCGCCCAAATAATCGGCGCTACCGTTAGCCGGATATGACATCATCATCGGGAATTTGGCGTTGGTGTTCTCTGCATTGAACGTATTGCCGAGCAGTTCAACAGACATGGTGTTAGAACCGAGGTTTCCAGAATTATAGAGATAGTTGCCGTACATTTGACTGAAGAACTTGCCTCCGATCTGGAAGGCGAACTGGGCCGAGAAATCGAGGTCTTTCCAGCGGAACGAGGTACTGAAACCGCCCATTAGGTCGGGAGTGGCATCGCCCTGGTCGAACATATAAGCTTCCGAATAGTCGGTCGTAGCGACAACCTCACCCACTTTGGCGTTGGGGAATTTGCTTTGGTTCGACTCGGTCACCAGCGCACCGAACAGCGGCAGACCGGTCGTTTTGTCCACGCCCATGTATTTGGCTGCGATCAGGTTGTAGTAATCGCCTCCGATCCAGCGGCGGTAAGCGGCCGAAGAGCCCGAACCGGTACCGCCGGTAGCGTTCCATGCATCGGCGGTTGCATACCACCATTTTTTCGCGTGCAGTGCGTCCTCCTGGTTGATCATCGACTCGGGAGCCTTCATCATCTTGACTTTGTAGTGCGCACCGTTTACAGCGAACGACCAAAGGATGTCCGGAGTTTTGATGATGTCTACGCCCAGGTCGAATTCGAAACCGCGGGTACGCAGTTCACCGACATTCTGCAGCAACGAGGTCTGTCCCGACATGGCGTATGAGATCGGAGCGTCCAGCAGCATATCGGTCGTGTTGGTCTGGTACCAGTCCAACGTACCGTAGAAGCGGTCCCATAGGCGGAAGTCGAGTCCGACATCGACCGTTTTCCTCTTCTCCCAGGTCAGGGCCGTGTTGGGGGCAGCGCCTTGGGTCAGTTTCCAGCCTTTCGGAGCGTAAGAGCCCGGAGTGGTGTAACCCGTTGCACCGTAAGACCAGGTCTGGTAGCCGCCGTATCGTCCGATACCGCTCTGGTTACCGATCACGCCGTAGTCGGCGCGGATCTTCAGGTCGGTCAGCCAGCTGGAAGCGCTCTGCATCCAGTTTTCGGCCGAGATGCGCCATGCGCCGCCGACACTCCAGAAGACACCCCAGCGTTTGTCCATCTCTTTGAACTTCGAAGAACCGTCGGTACGGAGCGAAGCGGTCAGGTAGTATTTGTTGTCGTAGATGTAGTTGGCGCGACCGAAGTAACCTTCCAGTGCCTCTTGATCTTCACCACCGCCGATGCCGGAGAAGGTGCCGCCGTTGTTCAGGTAGATGAAGTTGGCGAACGTGTCGAAACCGTCGATCAGGGACAAAGAACTCTTGTAATTCAATTCCTGGTAATTCATCCAGTCGAATTCGTGACCGGCCAGCACATCGATGTGATGCTTGCCGTAGTCGTGCGCCCAGGTCAGGGTTTGCTGCGCATTTATCGTATTGTTCTGCTTGTAGTTACGCCCCATCATGCCCTGTTCGGAGCCGGCAGATTCGCCGTATTTCTTGGGCAGGTAGATGTAACGCATGCCGTAGGTTTGATCGAAAGACATACGGGCATTGAAGGTGAAGTCCTTGAGGAATTTGGCTTCCACGTAACCGATCGTCGAGATGTCGTTCTGGATATATTCCGTTTTGGAGTTATCCATCTGGTACTGCAGGTCGTAGCCGACTGTCCGGCTAGAGCCCGTATACTTCGGAGCAACAACGCCCACCGGAGAGTACTGCTGACCCAGGTAGCGAACGACTATTTTGTCTCCGTTCGTATCGTACATGAGGTTTCCGTCTTCGTCGCGCTGGTAGATCGACGCCATCGGGTTATACCTATTGACCCAAGAAAATACGTTCTGCGGCATAGCACCCGGGTTGCGGGAGCTGTAACGGCCGTTCTGCAGCTGGGTCGACCGGCGGCTGTAAGACATGTTCAGTCCGGCTTTCAGCCATTTGGTCACCTGGGTATTGATATTTGAGCGGACATTGTAACGTTCAAAGTGAGAGTTAGCGATGTAAGAGGGGTCCGACATATAACCGGCCGAAAGGAAGTAGTCGGTTTTGTCGGTTGCACCGCTGGCGGTCACCGTGTACTCCTGGCGGAATCTCCGTTTATAGGCGAGATCGCGCCAGTCGTCGACATCCCATAGTTTCCTTGCATTGGTATTGATCTTACCGGTGGCCGGATCGATCAGGTAGGCGTCCATCATGGTTGCCGAACGGTTGTCTCCCGTACCGGTCGACACGTAGTTTGCCCCCGGTACATCATAATACATCCAGTTGTACAATCTGTTCTTTTCAGTAAAAGCCGTAGTGCTGCCTGTATAGTTGAACAGGTGCTGGCTGGCGAACAGGGCCGCATCTTCATGGCTCATGTTCGGATTGCTGAAGTTGGTCGTATACAACTCCTTGCTGCCGTAACGCACCGAGTTGTAGATGCTCTCCCACATCATTTCGTAGTTATCTTCAACGCCGCGAACCAACTTGGGCTGGTTATCAGCAATCATGTTGATACCCCATTTGCCTTCGAAGGTGATCTTCGCTTTGCCCTGCTGGCCGCGTTTGGTGGTTACCATAATCACACCGTTGGCACCGCGCGAACCCCACAGGGCGGTCGAAGCGGCATCCTTCAGAACGGTGATCGATTCCACATCCTTCGGGTTCAGGGTTGCCAGTACATTGGAGTTTGTATTGGGCACCCCATCGATTACGATCAACGCATTCGCATTGTTCTGGCTGGCAGTACCGATACCGCGGATACGGATACCCATATCGGTACCGGGCTGGCCGTCGACGGAAGATACCTGCAGACCCGGGATAGAGCCTTCCAGGGCTTTGGACAGCGTCGAGTTAGACTGTGAGCTGATCAGTTTCGAGTCGATCGAGCTGACTGAACCCGTCAGGTCTTTTTTCTTGGCGGTACCGAAAGCCTGAACAACGACTTCCTCCAAGCCCATCGCATCGTCTTCGAGGGTGACGTTAATGGTAGTGCTGCCACCTGCGGTAACCGTCACGGACTTCGTACCCAGGAAGGAGTATTTGATCTTGCTCCCTTGGTTGGCTTTGATGGTGTAGTCACCGTCAAGGCCCGTCGAAGTACCTACGGTGGTACCCACCACTTCCACGCTGGCGCCGATGATCGGTTGCCCGTCACTGCCCTTCACCACGCCGGAGTAAGTCCGCTCCTGCGCCTGAACCAGCGTCATGCTTAATGCTGTGATACACAGCACTAAAAACAATCGTAGAGTTCCTTTCATAATTAATTGTTTAAGGTTAATAAAAAGGTATACGCCGATTAAACCGCTATGTAACAAGCTGTTATACAGTGTCTTGTGTGTTTTAATCGTTCGTTTAAAACGGGCTGTTTTTGGCGTGATTAAAAGTGTTATTATTCGGATTTAAAATGCTATTTTTAAAAAAGGTTTTTATGGCCGCTCCCATCTCTTTCGGAATCTATTTTTGATACTGAAGGATGATGGCTATTTCCGGTTCGGCCGGATGGTTTGGAGGGTGTTTTTTGGAGCGGGTAGGGAGGTGGTTTCAGGAATTGGTGTATCTTTGTCTGCAAAACCTGAAATTGACAGTGATGATGCGATTGTTGACTTTTTTTCTCTGCTGCTGGATCAGCAGTAGCGTTTGGGCGGCCGACCGGGTGGTATGTGTAACCCGTGACCGGGCCGAGGCACCTCAAGGCGCCGTAATTGCCTCTACGTTGCAAAAGGGAATTGCGTTGGCCGGGAAGTACAAGCAGAAAGGCGACGATGTAACGTTGCTTGTGGCTGGAGGTACTTATCGGCTTGACAAAACGCTGGAGATGACAGCCAGGGAGTTGGGGTTGACCGCCGGCAGTTTGGTTGTGCGTCCGTTGGACGGCGCGAAAGTGATTTTTTACGGAGGGGTGGAGATTCCTGCGCAATATATCGAACAGGCTCCCGCTTCGGAAAGCCGCATCCGTCCCGAGATGCGTGGTAAAATCGTCAAAGTGGATCTGCGCAAGGCGGGAATCACTGCGCTCGGCGAGTTGCGGAATTCCGGTTTTTCGCGCCCGGCAGTCCCGGCGTGGACCGAAGTGTTTGTGAACGATCAGGTCCAGAAACTTTCCCGATGGCCCAACGATACGATGGCCCTGATGGGGGAAGTCGTTGAGACCGGCTCGATCCCGCGTAACGGTGAAATGGATAATAGGGGCGGTACATTCCGGTATTTCGGCGACCGGCCTTCGCAATGGAAGAGCGGGGATCCGAAATGGATTGCGGGTTATTTCGCATGGGGCTATGCCGACGACATGGTGCGTATAGCCCAGATCGATACGACCGATAAGACCATTAAACTCGACGAAGCGGTGATGTACGGCCTGATCTCCGGCGCCGATTACAATCGCTGGTATGTAGTGAACCTGCTCGAAGAGGTGGATGTGCCGGGCGAGTATTACATCGACTATCCGAACATGACTCTTTGGTTGTATCCGTCCGAGAAGATCGAAAAATTGTCGTTGTCGCTGCTGGCCGAACCGATGCTGGCGTTGGAAGGGGTGAAAAATGTCGAGGTGCAGCATATCGACTTCGAGTGCTCGCGGGGCATGGGTGTCTATATGGAGCGTACCGAGAATGTCATATTGCGCGGTTGCCGTTTCCATAATCTCGGTGCGACAGCCGTTTGTATCGGCAAAGGGGTCAAACCTTACGACCAGTATGCCCATACCGGCGAGACGAACATTCCGGTTTCACGGATGATCGGCAACCTGGCCCAATATATTTATAAGAATCCGGTATTCGACCGGGAGGCAGGCCGTAACAATGGCATCGTGGATTGTGTGATCGAAGAGGTCGGTGCAGGCGGCATCAACATGGGCGGCGGTAACCGGATTACACTGGAACCCGGGGGCAATTACGTGCAGAACTGTCGGATTTCACGCTACAACCGCGTTGAAAAATCATACCGTCCGGCAATCCAGTTGACAGGTGCGGGCAATCGGGTGTCGAATTGTGAAATTTTCGATGCGCCGTCGTCGGCTATCCTCATCCAGGGTAATGACCACCTGGTCGAATATTGCGATATCCATAACGTCTGCAACGAGATCGATGACCTCGGGGCGGTGTATTACGGCCGTGACCAAAGTGAGCAGGGCAACAAGTTGATGTTTAACTATGTGCATGACCTGAGTGCCAAACACCGCGTGACCGGGTTCTACCATGACGATGGGGCGTGCGGGATGTATGTCTACGGGAATATCCTTTACAAAGCCGGTTTACAGCCGGTATTGTTGGGGGGAGGCTCGGACAACCATTATAAAAATAATATCTTTATTGGTACGCCTTACGGCCTCTATGTCGATAACCGTCTGGAGAACTGGGCGAAAGGGACGATTGATATTATCAAGGAGCGGCTGGAGATGGTTAACTACGAGAGCGGTCCGTTCAAAGAAAAGTATCCGTGGGCAGCGAACTATGTCAGCGAAGGGATTGCCACTCCGAAGCGCAACGTAGCGGAGCGCAACCTTTTCTACGATATTTCGAAACTGCTGATTTGTCCCGGCGAACGGCCCTACGAGCGTGCGTACATGGAGATGTACGACAACTGGATTACCTGGAGCGGCAAGGGTTTCGACGAACCCGGATTCGTGGATGAAAAAAACGGAAACTGGAACCTGAAGCCCGATGCGGCCATCTTCAAATATATTCCCGGTTTCGAGGCGATTCCGGTCGACAAGATCGGATGTACGTTGCCCAAATAGAACGATGGAGTAGCGAGGGGACTTGAAGGGGCGCGCGGACAATTTTCGTGCGCCTCTTTCGGCAGGGGATGCCGTTACCCGGATGCTGCGCTGTTGATGGTGTTGAATTCCTAAACTTTAAATAACTAACTGGAAACGATGAAGAAAAAACTATGGACCTGGGCGGCCGCCGTCCTGATGCTTCCGCTGGTTGTGGACGGTTCCACGAATCATTCTGTGAATTATGCCGGAGAGGCAGCCGGAAATATCGCCGGAAACGGCGTCAGTCGTGCAGCTGGCAAACGTACCGCCGGTCCGGTATCCGTTCAGCCCGATTATCTGGAAATCTGCCGGGGAATCTTACAGCAGAAGCTGGAGCATCCCTACCTGGTCTTTACCAACGAGAGCAAGAAAGAGATTCTTGAACGGGTCAGGACCGATCCGTTTGCTGCCGAAGTGATGGCGTTGCTCAAGCATTACGGGGAGCGTTCTATGCTGACGACCGTCGAGCCGGAGCTGACGATCAACGATCCGGCGGCGCGTTACACCGAGACCAATCCCTACCTCGATTACCAGATGTTCTACCTGAACGGAGCCTACAACCTCGCATTCCTGTACCAGATGACCGGGGAGCAGGCGTATGCCGACCGGGCGTTCTATTTCGTCAACAAGCTTTGCGCGATGGATACCTGGGTGCAGAGCGCACACTATTTCGAAATCATCTATCCGAGGGTGTGGCCTTACGGGGTCCCCGACGATCAGGTATCGTTCTCTTACGATATTTCCGTAGCCGACTGCGCCTATGTCGTGGGCCTGGTTTACGACTGGCTCTACCCGGCGCTCGCCAAACCGCAGCGTGACCGTATCCGCGGTGCCCTGCTCGAAAAGGCGATCACGCGCGTCAGGGGGAACTACGAGTACCAGTGGTGGGCGACGGCCTATAAATGCAACTGGTCGGGGATCTGTCATTCGGGTGTGGGTATGGCGGCCCTGGCGCTGCTGACCGAAGAGCCGCGCCTGATCGATGTACTGGCCCGCAGTTGCGAAGGGGTCGCCGGGATGTTTGCGCATCTGGGTGCCGACAACGGCTGGGGCGAGGGCCGTGGGTATGCCGGGTACGGATTGGGGCAGTCGATCTATTTCATGGATGCGATTAAAAAGGTGTCGGGCGGGAAGATCGACCTGTTCGACACCGAAGGATTGAAGCATCCGGCCGATTTCGCGCTGTTCGGACTGACCGGCAGTTTCAACGATGGCGAGGCGGCCGGCCCGATCGGAACGTCGTACCATTATAATAAATTGGTAGAAGAGTCGCAGGATCCGACCGCGATGTACTACCTCGAGACCTATCTGAACGGAGATCACCGCGCTAAAAATATGTGGGAACTGATCTGGCCGCGTCCTACCGATATCCCTGCCGTGAAACCCAGCGAGGCTTCGAAATATTTTCCCAGCATCGACTGGGCTTTTATGCGCCGCGATTTTTCGGACAGCTGTATGCAGGTGGCGGCGAAATGCGCTCTGGCCGACGACCCGCACCATGGACACCTCGATGCCGGGTCCGTCAACCTGACCTGGATGGGAGACACGTTCGTCGGCGAAGTGCCCCAGCGCTACTACGACCAATATTTTTTCAACGAAATGCGCTGGGATTACCTCTATGTCAAGAGCTCGGGGCACAATACGGTAATTGTCGACGGCGAGGAGCAGGTTTCGGGCAAGCATAAGGACCAACCCTGGCAGCCCGGCGTGGGCGGCCGGATCGAGAAGTTCGTCACCGGACCCGCATTCGACTATGTGGTGATGGATGCGACGAAGGCCTATCCGGGTGAGAAACTCAAATCGTGGAAGCGTACCGTGATCCTCGACAAACAGACCGACGCGGTGTTGGTGCTCGACCGGGTGGGATGTGCCAAAGGGGCGAAGATCGAGGTGCTGTTTCATCCGCTGGTCGATGCAACCGTTCACGACGGGGAATCGGTTACGCTGACCGGGAAGCATGCGTCCGTCGACATGCAGACGCTTAGCGAAGCCCCTTACCGGACGACGCTCGAGAAGCAGATGAGCTTCCGGATCGTGAAGAACGATCCGGTTCAGTATCATCCCTGTCTGTACACGACGCTAACGGCTCCCTCGGAGATGAATGTGATCGGGACGGTCTTTTATCCGTCGGCCCGGAAAGCTGCGGGGGCCGTCTATACCCTGGAGCGCAGCGGCAAGGTACCGGTGATCGCCTGCACGGCCGGAGGGGTTACTACGCGTTATGCGGTTGCGGAAGACGGCGTGACCCGTTTATAAAAGAAGACTCCGCGCAAAAGTAAAAGCCGACCCGTAAGGGCCGGCTTTTTTGGGAGGAAATATCGGATGAAACGATTATTTCGAAGCCTCTACAGATGCCTTTCTGAAATCCTTCATCAGCTTGCTCAACTCCAGAGCGGCCTTGCGTGCGCGGGTACCTGCGGCTTTGTTATTTTTTTCTACCTGGGCTTTAGCATTTTCAGTAAACAGGGCGATCTGCTCGTTGATCTGTTCGATTAATTTCTGCATGGTATTAAGTATTAAGGATTAATAATTCTGGGCTAAAAGTACGTCGCTTTAGCTGAATCTCCAAATTAATTAGCTTTTTTTTACGCTAAGACACGCATTTTATCTGCTTCTGGAGCTTATTGAGCCGGATAGTATACTTCGTTTTTTGTCATTTCGGGATGCCGGCATAATAGCGGAGTTTTTACGCTAAGTACCGCGTCGGGAGATCCCGCCCCGGGTCGTAGGATGCGGCGGAATGCCCGGTTCAGAGTCCGCCCCCGCTGTGACGGCCGAACAGCTCGTGAGCCGATACGGCCAACGTACTGACGCTGATACGGCAGGAAGGGCATGCGTGTAGGATGGTTTCCGCGCACGAGATCAGCGTAGCGCCCGTCGTCAGCACATCGTCGACCAGCAGGATGTGGCGTCCGTCCAACGCTTCGGGGTGCCTGACGGAAAAGATGTTTTTTACGTTATCCCAACGTTCGTCGCGTACGCGGGTCGAAGCTTGCGAACGGTTGTGGCGGCTGCGTACCACATTTCCCGTGCAGAGCGGTTTGCCCAATCCGCATGCGATTCCCTCGGCGAGGTATTCCGCTTGGTTGTAGCCGCGCCTCAGCCGCCGCATGGAGTGCAACGGTACGGGAACAACCGCATCCACGCTGTCGTACAGGCCGCTTTCATGCAATGCGTCGCCCATGAGCGAACCCAATTTCCGGCTGATTTTCCATTGGCCCCGGTACTTGAACGAGTGGATCATGTCGCGGTAACGGCTGTGGGAGACGAAGAAAAGCCACGAAGAGGCTTCGGCGACGGGAAGCAGGCCGCCGAACTTGCGGTATACGGGATTGTCGTGCACGCCGCAATAGCCCGTCAGCGGCATGTCCCACCGGCAGTGCGGACAAAGCAGGTACGACCCGTCGGGCAGTACGTTGCCGCAGGCGGCACACCGTTCGGGAAAGAACAGCCGGAAAATTTCAGTGAAGTAACCGGGCACGGTAGGATAAGGTTGTTTGGATTGCCGGATATAATAATAAGAATAACGATGCACTCCACCCGTTCTGCGAAGAGAATTTTACTTTCAAAGTTCCATACAGCAGGCCATTTTGCAACGATACACCCCAGGCGGGGGCATCGTTGAGATGAGTAGTATAGGGTACACCAATACAATACCCGTTCTAAGCGGTGTACGTATTGCCTTGATGAATAAAACTCTCTTCGCTGAAACAAAGATAGGAAAAGATTCCCTGATTCTGCCGGATGGCGGGAATTTTGCCGTTACCGTGTGCCCGCATCATGCCGGTTCGTGTGGACGCTTGCAAAACCTGCGGGTACCCCCAACGGATCGTAATACCGAAATATCCGACCGGATGTTCAACCGAAAGGCATTTTCGGCTGAACTGTCTATTTTATAAATGATTACCCGCCAAAAAACGGTAGCCAGGCCCCCAAAACAGGTAGGATGCTTCGGATCCGACCCGGCCCGGGAACGCTATCCCGCGACATTTCTCCGGAGGCTATTTTTTCAACGCCTCGAAGCCCAGCCCGTATACCCCCATCACGCTGCCGAAGGTCATAAATGCGTTGGGATCGACCTCTTTGATGACTTGGAAAAGGATGTTCGATTCGTTTTTGCGGCAGACCACCATTACCAATTTTAAAGGTTTTTTGCTGTACCAGCCCTGCCCGTCGATTAGCGTCACGCCGCGGTGCATCGCGTCGTAGATGCGCGAGGCGATCTCTTCCCATTTCTGCGAGACGATCAGGATTTGCGTGGACTGGCGGTTGCCGGCCATCACCGCATCGATCGTATAACCGAAGGTGGCGACCATCACGAAACCGTAGATTGCGGCCGAAACTTCACCGAGGACGAAAATCGAACAGCCGATGGTGATCATGTCGATCGTCATCAGGATCCGGCCGTAGCTGATCGTCTTGTATTTATTGATGATCATCGCGATAATGTCCATGCCGCCCGAGTTGCCGCCCTGCATGAAACAGATGCTGACTCCTGCGCCGGCCACTGCGCCGCCGAGGATTGCCGAAAGCATCTTATCGTTAGCCAGGCCGAGCAGGTCGCTGGGCAGCACGCCCTGCAGGAAGCCGAGCGAAGCCGAAAGGAACAGGATCGCATAAACCGTTTTGGCTCCGACCCGCAGGCTGATCAGCAGCGAACCGAGCAGTACGAACAGGCCGTTGATTACCAGGAATGTGATACCCAGCGGTACGCCGCCGTTCGGGCCTCCGGTCCCGTAGTAGATCAGCAGTCCCACCCCGTTCACGCCGCCGCCCATCACTTCGGCGGGCATCAGGATGCATATCCAGGCGAAGGCGTACATCAGCAGTCCCACCGAGATGAGGAAATACTCTTTGAAAGTTCTCAGAACGGACTGTCTATCCAGTTGTTTCATAACGTAAAAGCCGATTCGGTTTGCGGGGACAAATATCAGCAAGATTTTTCAAAACGGCAATGGTTTGTAACAGAATTTAACAGCCGGGATTGATAAAAAATGGGCTATCTTTGTCCGATCCGGGCAGGAAACTGTCCCGTGCCGTTTTTTGACGTTGAAGCTCATGCGATATGCCGATGTAATACTTCCGCTGGCCCCCCCGCCGATGACGTTCGCGGTGGACGAAGCGATGCGTCCCGGCCTGAGGACGGGCATGCGGGTGATGGTACAGCTCGGTGCGCGGAAGTTTTACGCCGGAATCGTCAGCCGGTTGCATGACGAACCGCCGGCGTACAAAACTATTAAACCCATCGTCCGGATCGTCGATGAGCGCGAAGCGGCCACGCCCGAACAGCTGCGGCTGTGGGAGTGGATCAGCTCTTATTATATGTGTCCCCCGGGAATGGTGATGCGTGCGGCGCTGCCGGCCAAACTCAAACTCGACGGTTACTCCGAGGACGAGACGCTGCGCAGTGGCTACCGGGCGCCTCTCGTGCCGTACATCGGCCTGCATCCGGCTGTCGGCAGCGAGGAGCAGTTGCATGTCGCGCTCGATTCGCTGTCGCGTGCGCGTACCCAGCATCGTGCGGTAGTGGAATACCTGGCCCGCGCGGGATTTTTGCCCGGGGAAGAGGATGATTCTCGATCCCCTGAGGCGTCTCCGGCAGCGCAATACCCCGCAGGAGATCTTCCGGACGGGGAGATTCCGGTTGGAACGCCGGGGAAAGGCGGATTCGCTTTCGGCGAGGCTCCGCTGGTTCCCCGGGCGGCGCTGGGTGTTTCGTCCGCTGTGATCCGGGCGCTGGTCGAACGCGGGATTTTCCGGCAGGTCGATCTGGAGCGGCAGCCGGGCGGGGAGGATTCTTTTGCCGTAGAGGGTGCCGTGATCGCTCCGCTGCCGGTGCTGACCGACTCCCAGCAGCAGGCGTATGAGGCGATCCGCAGCGGATTTGCCGGGAAGGAGGTGGTGTTGCTGCACGGGGTGACGGGCAGCGGCAAGACGGAAATTTATATTCATTTGATGGCCGAAAGGCTCGCCGCAGGCGGCAATGTCCTTTACATGCTTCCCGAGATTGCGCTGACGGCCCAGTTGATCGAGCGGATGCGCGGTTATTTCGGCGATAGGGTGGTCGTTTATCATTCGCGTCTCAGCGACAATCGCCGGGCCGAAGTCTACCGCGAACTGCTCGCTTCGCAGGGTGGGCGGCTGGTCGTCGGCGTGCGCTCGTCGGTCTTGCTGCCGTTGCCGCACCTGTCGCTGGTTGTCGTGGATGAGGAGCATGAGAACAGCTTCAAGCAGGCCGACAGCGCGCCGCGCTATCAGGCCCGCGATACGGCGGTCGTGCTGGCGGGACTCTGCGGAGCCAAAACATTGCTCGGCAGTGCGACGCCGTCGATGGAGTCTTACTACAATGCGCTTTGCGGCAAATATGTATTGGTGGCGCTCACGGAACGTTACAGCGGCGTATCGCTGCCGCAGGTGCTGCTGTCCGATACCTTGCGGGCTGCCTGGCGCGGCGAGAAACGCTCCCATTTCAATAAACTGCTGCTCGACCGCATAGAGGAGGCCCTCGTGCGGGGGCGGCAGGTGATGCTGTTCCAGAACCGGCGCGGGTTTTCCCCGTTCGTCGAGTGCGGAAACTGCGGCTGGACCGCCTCGTGTCCCGATTGTAACGTGACGCTGACCTACCACAAAAGCGACGGTTCTCTGCGCTGTCACTACTGCGGCTACCACACGCCGCTGCCGCCGCGCTGTCCCTCCTGCGGAGCCGATGACCTGCAACCGCGCGGGTTCGGCACCGAAAAGATCGAAGAGGCGCTCGCAGAAATCTTCCCGGATGCGGTGATTGACCGGCTCGATGCCGACACTTCGCGCACGGCGCATGGCTACCGGCGCATTATTTCGGCTTTTGAACGCGGCCAAACCGATATCTTGATCGGCACCCAGATGATTACCAAGGGTTTTGATTTCGGGAATGTGTCGCTGGTCGGGATCCTCAATGCCGACAACCTGCTGAACTATCCCGACTTCCGGGCGGGAGAGCGTGCTTTCCAGTTGATGATGCAGGTCGGGGGGCGGGCCGGGCGGCGCAGCGAGCAGGGTACCGTCGTGATCCAGACCGGGGAGCCGTCGCATCCGGTGCTCGCGCAGGTGTGCAGCGGGGATTACGAGGCGATGGCCCGCATGCAGCTCGCCGAGCGGCAGTCGTTCCTCTATCCCCCCTATTGCAGACTGATCTCGCTGACGTTGCGGCACCGCGATAGGACTTTGCTTTGGGAAGCGGCAAACCGGTTCGGCGACAGCCTTCGCCGCGTGTTCGGCCGCCGCCTGCTCGGGCCCGAGGCGCCTCCTGTAGATCGTATCCGTGGACAATACCTCGTCCGTTTCCTGCTCAAAATCGAAAAACAGAGTTCGGCGGCCGAAGCGAAACGACTGCTTGCAGGACTGTTCGATACGCTGCACCGCGACAAGGCTTACCGGGCCGTCGAGCTGATTCCCGATGTCGATCCGCAGTGATGCGGATTGTCCTTTGCATTTTGGGCATTGTAGAAATTTCGGGGTGGTTTATTGTGTTTTCCCGCTGAAAAACGTACCTTCGCAAGGTTAACTTCGCCCGTTCTAACCGGGCGCCCGAGCTTGTTCCTTATGTGCCCGCAGGAGAGGGTAAAGCGGCAGGCTCCAATATTTTAGCTGATCCTTACGATGAAGAAATTCAAACGCTACCTGGTTACTTCGGCGCTTCCGTACGCCAACGGTCCCGTACATATCGGCCACCTGGCCGGAGTCTATATTCCTTCGGACATCTATACGCGTTACCTGCGCCTGCGGGGCGAGGATGTCATTTCGGTTTGCGGATCGGACGAACACGGCGTACCCATTACGATAAAGGCCCGCCAGGAGGGGGTTTCCCCGCAGGATATCGTCGACAAGTACCACGGCATTATCAAGGAGTCGTTCCGCCGTTTGGGCATGTCGTTCGACATCTATTCGCGCACCACGTCCCCCACGCACCACAAGACCGCATCGGATTTTTTCCGGAAGCTTTACGACGACGGTAAATTTATCGAGCAGACTTCGCAGCAATATTACGATGAGGAGGCGGGACAATTCCTCGCCGACCGCTATATCGTCGGCACCTGCCCGCATTGCCAGAACGAACGCGCCTACGGCGACCAGTGCGAAAAATGCGGCAGTACGCTCAACGCCACCGACCTGATCGGTCCCAAAAGCGCGATCACCGGGTCGACGCCCGTGCTGCGCGAAACGAAGCACTGGTTCTTGCCGCTGGACCGGTACGAAGAGTTCCTGCGCAAATGGATTCTCGATGGCCATAAGGAGTGGAAGAGTAACGTATACGGCCAGTGTAAGAGTTGGCTCGATCTGGGCCTGCAGCCGCGGGCGGTGAGCCGCGACCTGGATTGGGGGATTCCGGTTCCGGTCGAAGGGGCCGACGGCAAGGTGCTGTATGTCTGGTTCGATGCGCCGATCGGATATATCTCGGCTACGAAAGAGCTGACTCCCGACTGGGAAAAGTACTGGAAGGACGAGGATACGAAGATGGTACACTTCATCGGCAAGGACAACATTGTATTCCACTGCATCGTTTTTCCGTCGATGCTGCGTGCGCACGGGGGGTACATCCTGCCCGAAAATGTTCCGGCCAATGAGTTCCTGAACCTCGAGGGCGACAAGATTTCGACTTCGCGCAACTGGGCCGTCTGGCTCCACGAATACCTAGAAGAGTTCCCCGGCAAGGAGGACGTGTTGCGCTACGTGCTTTGCGCCAATGCTCCCGAGACGAAAGACAACGACTTCACGTGGAAGGATTTCCAGGCCCGCAACAACAACGAACTGGTGGCCGTGCTGGGCAACTTCGTGAACCGTGCGTTGGTGTTGACACAGAAATATTACGGCGGGGCCGTTCCCCCTGCAGGCGAACTGACCGCTTACGACCGGGAGACGGTCGCCGAAATTCCGGTTATCAAAAAATCGCTCGAAGAGAATATCGAGAACTACCGTTTCCGCGAAGCGCTCAAGGATGCGATGAACCTCGCGCGTCTCGGCAACAAGTACCTCGCCGACAGCGAACCGTGGAAACTGGTCAAGACCGATCCCGAACGTGTGAAGACGATCCTGAACGTCGCGTTGCAGATCACGGCGAACATTGCCGTTGCCATCGAGCCGTTTATGCCGTTCACTGCGGAAAAAGTGCTGAAACTGCTCCAAATCGGCAAGCCGGGTTGGGATGAACTCGGCAGTACCGCACTGCTTGAGGCAGGGCATGTGATTGGGACGCCTGAGTTGCTGTTCGAAAAGATCGAAGACAGCGTGGTCGAGGCGCAGCTCGAAAAGCTGGCCGCTACCAAACAGGCCAACCTTGCCGCCGAAATGGGCAAGGAGGTGACGCCGCAGAAAGAGGTCGTCTCGTTTGACGACTTCGGCAAGATGGATATCCGCGTGGTGACGATCAAAGAGGCCGAGAAGATCGCGAAGACCAAGAAGCTGTTGAAGCTGACGATCGATACCGGTATCGATACCCGGACGATCGTGTCCGGCATTGCCGAATATTACACGCCCGAGGAGCTGGTGGGACGGCAGGTGCTCGTATTGGTCAACCTCGAACCGCGCGAACTGAAAGGCGTCCTTTCGCAGGGTATGATCCTGATGGGGCAGGACGCCACCGGCAAGCTGGTATTGCTCTCGCCGACCGACAAAGTGGGCAGCGGAACGATCGTGGGCTGATCTTCTGTCGTGTTTCGTAGGAATGTGTATAACGTTCTTTGGTTTAAGATACGGGAAGCATCGTTGAGATGCAGAATAGCCGGTGCATGGGTTATGACGGTATGTACGACGGATATTCTTCGCAAGATCATTTTTCGCGTTTTGTAAAACAATGATATTATGGCAACAACTGTAGACTTGGATTGGAAAAATCTCTCCTTCGGTTATCTGAAGACCGATTACAACATACGCAGCTACTTCCGTAACGGCGCATGGACGACCCCCGAAATGACCTCGGACGAGACGGTAAACCTGCACATGGCCGCTACCGGCCTGCATTATGGGCAGGAGGCGTTCGAAGGGCTTAAGGCTTTCCGCGGCGTGGACGGCCAGGTGCGCATCTTCCGTGCCGACGAGAACGGCAAACGCCTTGCGTCTTCGGCCGAATACCTGCGCATGGCGGTGCCCCCGCTCGAACTGTTCATCGATATGGTCAAGCAGGTGGTGAAGGCCAACGAGCGCTTTATCCCGCCTTACGGCACGGGCGCATCGCTGTACATCCGTCCGGTGCTTTTCGGCAGCGGGCCGCAGGTGGGTGTGAAGCCGGCGGACGAGTACCTGTTGATTATTTTCGTTACGCCGGTGGGCCCTTACTACAAAGAGGGCTTCAACCCGATCCGGGTGATCATCGACCGCGACCACGACCGTGCCGCACCGCTGGGGACGGGACATATCAAAGCGGGCGGTAATTACGGCGCGAGCCTCATTTCGTCGGAAGAGGCGCACGACAAAGGTTATCCGAGCGTGCTGTACCTCGATGCGAAGGAGAAAAAACACATCGATGAGTGCGGGGCTGCGAATTTCTTCGGTATCCGTGACGGTCGTTACATTACGCCCAAATCCCATTCGGTACTGCCGTCGATTACGAACATGAGCCTGATGACGCTGGCGGCCGATCTGGGCCTGAAGGTGGAGTCACGTCCCGTTGAGGCCGAAGAGCTTTCGACTTTCAGCGAAGCGGGTGCCTGCGGTACCGCCGCCGTTATTTCGCCGATCGGCAGTATTTACGATCCCGAGACGAACCACACTTACACTTACAACAACGGCGAACCGGGCGAGTGGAGCAAGAAGCTTTACCACAAGCTGCGTGCGATCCAGTACGGCGAGGAGCCCGACACGCACGGCTGGAACCTGGTTCTGGAATAGTCCGGATCTTTTTCCCGCATCGTCCCGGCAAGGGTTGCGGAGCAGGAGGAATCCGAAAACAGATATGTTGCGGCGCACCGGAAAGGTGCGCCGTTTTTTTTGTCCGTTGCGACGAGAAGCGGGAGCGGTTTCGGGCGTTATTTTTGCCGTTGCCTTGGCCAGGACCTGCGGGGCGATACCGCACGCGGGTTGCGAATGGCATGTTCGCTTTTACGCTCCCGTTGGAATTCTCCCCGGGGAAAGCTATCTTTGTTTTTGTAAAGTTCTTTCTGTTTTGTACCGTTGCAGTTTCCACTTGTTGGAATTAATAGGGAACCGTGTGAAATTCACGGGCTGTTGCGCAACTGTAAGCACATCGAAGGCGTTTGTCATTTATCTCCACTGTCCGCAGGGCTGTTTCGGGGACGGGAAGGAGGACAGGCGCTGTGCGAGCCAGGAGACCTGCTGTAACGGAGTGACAACGCTTTCGCATTAAAAGTTTGTGTCAATCCGTCTGCCGCCGCCCGTCGGGAGACGGGCCTGCTACATTTCCCTTAATGGTGAGTGTTGTGACGTTTGAGAAAGGCTTTTAACTTAATTGTCAAACTATTCAAGTTAAAAGTATGCAAACACACAACCGGAGCGATCCTCCAACTATCCCCGTCGTGCCGTTGCATGACGGGCCGTCTTGTCCGTATCCGTACCGGCGTTTTTGCGCTTTCGGCGGCGGGCACGTTCCCGTTTCCCGTCTGGCTCCTGCCGGTATCCCGTCCGGTTTTATTGGCCGGGTTTCGCCTTTGTTTTATTACAACTTACTCACTTAAATCAGATTGAAGATGAAACAGATTTTTCGATATTTCCTGCTGGGGCTCGGTGCCGCAGCCGGCCTGTCCGCCTGCAACAAAGAGGGCGGCGCGGTACCCGATGCCACGTCGTTGCACGTGGATTTCCACGTCATGACCGACCTGAACGTCGTGAAGTCGGCGGCGCTCTCCGACGAAAATAAGGTGACTACGATCGACCTTTTTGCATTCGATGCCGCGAGCGGACTGCTGGAGGTAATGCAACGCGACATTCCCGCGAAGGCTCCGTCGGACGCCGGTGTGGCTGGAGAGAAAAAAGTGGGCGACGTGTCGCTCTCTTTCGGTAAGGGGGGAGCAAAAAAAATCCTGACTATCGCCAACACTGCCGCCAACCGCGTCGAACTGCCCGCTTCGCTCGAGGCGGGTGTCACTACTTATGCGCAGATGCTCGAATCGGTCGTCAGGCTGCCCGAGGGCAACGGAGCGCCCTCCTCTCCGTTCGTGATGACGGGTTATGCGAACGATGTGCAGACCGGGACGGGTTCCGTAACGGTTTCGCTCTGCCGCAAAGTGGCCCGGTTCGACATCGTCAACCAGACGCCGGGAGACGCGTCCGAAGGATTGGTCGTTTCGAAGCTGCAATTGCAGAGCGTGCCTGCGCACGCTTACCTGTTCAAAGATGGCTACAATGCATCCGAAGCTGATGCACGGGTCGATTATCCGGCCGCGATTCCTTCGACGCCGGGCATTGATGCCACCTATTATGTGTTACCTGTGCCCGAAGCCGAAAAGATGCAGCTTCTGGTGGAGGGAACGCTGCACGGCGAAGCATTCGCCCAAACGCTCGACATCCAGCCGCAGGATGTTTCGGGCACTCCCCAGGGGGTCAAGCCCAACTACCGCTACACCGTCAAGCTCGACGGCAAGAGCAAGGAGGTTCAGCTGTCCGTTACGGTGAGCACCGTCGAGGAGTGGACGCCGGGCGGCGATATCTCCGGAACGATTACCGGGGGCGGTTCCACGGGAGGCGATATAACCTTTAACGGCCTGAAGTGGATGGACCGCAACTTGGGTGCGACGACGGCCGATTTCCGGACCGACTGGGACGGCGGTATCGGCAGTTTTTACCAATGGGGACGCAATACCGCTTTCGCGGCCACCGGATTTACCACCGTGTCGGGGCCGCTCTCGGGCCTCGACGAGGCGAACAGCGATGCCAACAAAGATAAGTTTATCGCGGGAGGTTTTAAGGACTGGCTTTCGTCTTCGGATAACGGCTTGTGGCAGACCCCTGAATCGCAGCCTTGTCCCGAGGGGTACCGCATGCCGACGAATGCGGAACTGCAGGGCATTTTCCCGGCTTCTGGCGTGCTTTTCAATATGCGCTCGATGACCGTCAAAACGGGTGAGGCCGTTGCCGGAGGTAGTATGACGGCACATTATTGGGGCGACAATGGCGCGAAAACCCTTTACGGTATCAAAAATCAAGGTACGGCTTCGGCCTGTTATATGAAATGGGAGTACCTGACTACCGGAGCCGGCAAGTCTTACCTGCGCATCAGTCGCTGGCCGGCCGATGCGGCGGCGACCTTTACCGATAAAGATTTGAACACGGTAAAAGGGGAGTTCGCGGCGATGCCTGCGGCGACCGAAGTGTTCGAACTGCCTGGTGCGGGCTATATTACCGGCAGCAACGGAACTTACAGCAATCCGCCTACCGGGGGTTTTTACTGGTCTTCATCGCTGGATGGTAGTGGTAAAGTGTACCGTGCGGAGATTCAAGAGGGACATGTGAATATGACCGAGCCGTATGCGAGCCGGGCCAGCGGCCATTCGATCCGTTGCGTGCGCCAGTAAACGCGGTTCTTCAACGGGCGACCGGCAGGCTGTGAAAGTCTGCCGGTTTTTTTGCGGACAATCCGGCCGATCCGTCTATCTTTGTATATTAGAATCGGGAAGGTAGCATCATCGGGTATGGACTCTATTGATCAGTATATCGAAAAACCGGAAGGGGAAAGCGACCTCGGTCCGAATGCCGACGGTATGGGCGTCATCTCTTCGGTGCCGTTTGCCGAGGAAGCGTTCGTGCGCAAGGTCGGGAAGCGGGATAGGAAAAAGCCGGCGATCTTTGACGGCGGGGGAGGTGATGGCGGAACGGCCGGGGATTTCCGGGTTTTGTTGGCTGCACCGCTGGAGAAGGGTTTTTCCGGCCGGTTGTGCGAATGGGTGCTCGGGCACGACGGCTGGCGGGCGGCGCTGCAGCTGGCGCACGATCCCGATCCGCGTGTGGCGTTCCGTGCCTCGGCTGCGCTCGAGTATGCCTATTTTGCCAATCCGGACGGGTTGCGACCCTATCAGGAACAGTTCCTTGCCAACTTCCTGACGGCGGCGAGTACGAGCGCGCAGCGCCATTATGCGAAGGTGCTCGAAAACCTGATACGCTCCGGCCGGATTACGCTTTCGTCCGCCCAGATGCAGCAGGTCGCCGAGGCCGCCTTCGACCGGATGATCGATCCCCGTGCGCGGCCCGCGGTCAAAGTGTGGTCGATGGAGATTTTATTCCTCCTTGCCCCTGCGTTGCCGTGGGTCGACGAGCAGCTCGAGGAGAGCGTGCGCATGCTGATGGATGCAGGCTCCCCGGCCCTCGACGCACACGGTGCCCGCCTTTGCCGGAAGATCGGCAAACGGCGGGGACGGTGAAATTTCGCGGCGGGCGCCCTTGCATCATTGCGTCAGGTTTTGTTTCTTTGTACATGCATTCTCCCGGGAGGGGCGCCCTCCGACGACGGTAGTAAACAATGGTTAAATGTAAGTTGTTAAAGATGAAATCGTATCTGTTTTTGACGGGATGTTTCGTTATGCTGCTGATGATGGGTTCCTGTTCACGGCAGGAGAGTCTGAAGATCGGCAGGAACAACAGAATCTTCGGGAAAATTCCGGCTCTCTGCGCCGCTGAGGCCGGTGCGAGGACGCGGTTGATCGCCGCTGACAAAGAAACGCTCGATCCGGACAAGCGGGTCAGGTATGCGGCTACCCGAATTTCAATCGAGCAGAGCGTCGAGAAACGGCTGGCCGAAGAGATGGAAAAGGTAGAAGGGCGCCAAGTGCCTTGTGAGGCGCTTCCGCAGGCCGGGTATGAGGTTGCGGGGGCGACGGTAGCCGGCTGGGATTATCCTTCCCGTACGCTCCGCATTGCGCTCCGGGTAACGCCCGCCTCGGGGGCGGTGACGGCGGCCGATACCGTTTGCTACCTGAAAAGCGTGGACGGCGACGGTGCGATGCTGGATTTCGGTGCGGTCAGGCTGGCGGCGGCCGAGGAGCAGTCTGCAGAGGCGCTTCTCGAAGGGGATTACGGATGCATGCTCGTAGATTCGACACGCAGCGACAACCCCGATTTTACCGCTTTTTCCAAACTCGTGGTGATCCCTGCGGATGAATACCGGCGCCTCGAGTCCGAACGGCTCGCTGCCCGGGAAGCTGAGGAGGCCCGTAAACAGGCTGAACTCGAACGCGCCGCGAAAGCATACAATGTACTTCCGGATACCCCGGTCAAACCCGGTGAGATTCCGGGGCTGCCGTTCAAGACCAAATAATTTGGGATAGCGCCCGGTTCATCGTTAAAATTACCGTTATGGCACAACACGAGCAACGGCCCATCGTGGCACTCATTTACGATTTCGACGGCACCCTGTCGCCGGGCAATATGCAGGAGTACGACTTCATCCCTGCGGTGGGCAAGAGCAACCGCGAGTTCTGGGAGGAGAGCAACGAGACCGCGCGCGAGCAGGACGGCGATCCGATTCTCGCTTATATGTACCGCATGCTGCACGAGGCGAAAAGTTCCGGCAAGTCGCTGCGCTACGAAGCTTTCGTGCAGTCGGGCGCGCGTATCGGGCTGTACGACGGAGTGCGCGAATGGTTTTCGCGGATCAATGCCTACGGTGCATCGAAAGGGCTTGAAATCCATCATTTTATCAACTCGTCCGGCCTGCGCGAAATGATCGAAGGCACCCCGATCGCGCACGAATTCCGTAAGATTTACGCCTGCTCGTTCCTTTACGATGTGGATGGGGTGGCCTACTGGCCTGCCGTCGCGGTCAACTATACGAATAAAACCCAGTTTATTTTCAAGATCAACAAGGGGATCGAGAGCGTTTACGACAGCCACCGCATCAACGAGTATATCGAGGAGGAGGAGCGGCCCGTGCCGTTCCGTCGTATGATCTATTTCGGCGACGGAACCACCGACATTCCCTGTATGCGGCTGGTCAAGCAGCAGGGAGGACACTCGATCGCCGTTTACAATCCCTCTTCGGAGCGCAACCGCCAGACGAGCGAGCGGCTGTTGCACGACCAGCGGGTCAATTACGTCTGCCCGGCCGACTACCGGGTGGACCGCCCGATCGACCGCCTCGTGCACGCGATTATCGACCGGATCGCCTCCGATGAGAACCTACGTAAATTCTATATGAAATGAAGATAGTTTTCGCCACTCACAACCGGCACAAGGTTGAGGAGGTGCAGGCCGTGCTGGGGCCTTCTTTCCAGCTCGTGACCGCTGCCGAGGCGGGGATTACCGCAGAGATTCCCGAGACGCAGCCCACCATCGAGGGCAATGCGTCGCAAAAAGCGCGTTATGTCTATGAGCATACCGGACTGAACTGCTTCGCCGACGATACGGGCCTCGAAGTCGAGGCTCTGGACGGTGCCCCGGGCGTCTATTCGGCACGCTATGCGGGCGAGCATGTCAGTTACGGTGACAACAATGCGCTGTTGATCAAGAATCTAGATGGTAAATCCAATCGCCGGGCCCGTTTCCGTACGGTGATTTCACTGATTGTCGACGGGCGGGAGCACCTGTTCGAAGGGACGGTCGAAGGGGTAATCGCCGCCGAGCCGCACGGCGACGGCGGTTTCGGTTACGACCCGCTTTTCATTCCCGACGGTTATACGACCACCTTCGCGGAGATGTCTCCCGAGGCGAAAAACGGGATCAGCCACCGCGGCCGTGCCGTAGCGAAGCTGGCCGCTTTCCTGCGCGGGGAGGAGGCCCGTTAGCGGATGGCCGGGAGTTATAAGGCGCGCGGAATCGTGCTGCACACGGTCAAGTATGGCGAAAGCTCATTGGTGGCTTATCTTTTTACCGACGTTGGCGGACGGCAGACCTACATGATCCAGGGGGTCCGTTCGTCACGCGGGCGCGGCAACAAGGCCGCGCTGTTCCAGCCGATGTTCCTGCTCGAGTTCGAAGGGGTCGAACAGCCGCACGCGGAGATGCACCGCATGAAGGAGGTGCGCAACCTGGTGCCGCTCTCGAGCGTCCCGTTCGATGTACGCAAAAGTACCGTTTCGCTCTTCATGGCCGAGGTCCTTTACCGGTTGATCCGGGAGGTCGAGGCCAACGAACCGCTTTTCGATTTTCTCTGTTCCGCCGTGCAGCAGCTCGACCGGATGGAACAGGGGGTGGCCAATTTCCATCTTTGGTTCCTGGTGCGCCTGTCGGCTTATCTGGGGTTCTATCCCGGCAACGAGTACCGCGACGGGGGATGGTTCGACATCCGCAGCGGACTGTTTTGTGACGCCATGCCGCAGCACCGCACCTGTATGGGGCCGGCCTCGGCGAGGCTGCTGGGCGGGCTGATGGAGCGCGAAGCCGCCGAATTGGACTCTCTGAGGCTTGGACGCGGTGAGCGCCTCGAATTTATGGAGGCGATGCTGATTTTTTTCGGCTACCATTTCGATGCGATTCACTCGGTACAGTCGCTGCGTATCCTGCGAGAGGTATTTTGCTGAGCGACGGAGGTTGGCCGGTTTTTTGTTAGATAATAAAACGATATATCCCGACGTTTGTTAAACGAGTTGCAGAAGAGCGGCTTAATATGCGTGCTGGAATTGTAAAATACAGTATATCAGGGTGTTTATTTTTAAATAAAACGTGTGAAAATTTTGGGCCGGTTTTTGCTGAGGCTCTTTCCGGCGTAGGAACAAGATAAAATTGAAAGAGTTAGCCCGGGATTTTCTTTAAAAAAATATTACTTTTGTGCCAGTTTATAAAAAATAATAGTATATATTTGCAATTCCTCCCACTTGGCACGATGGAGAGGCGGCGCAAAAAGGATCAAATAATTTAAAATATTTCAATCATGACAAAGGCGGATATTGTTAACGAAATTTCGAAAAGCACAGGCGTGGAGAAAGCCCAGGTGCAGCAGATCGTGGAATCTTTCATGGAATCCATCAAGGATTCGCTCACGGCCAACAAGAACGTTTACCTGCGCGGTTTCGGTTCTTTCATCGTAAAGCGCCGCGCCGAGAAAGTGGCCCGCAACATCTCTAAGAATACCACGATTACAATTCCTGCTCACAACATCCCGGCGTTCAAACCGGCCAAGAGCTTTGCAGGCAAGGTGAAAACTCACACTAAATAATTATTCGGTTTACTAAAACAAAATTGCTATGCCAAGCGGTAAGAAAAGAAAACGGCATAAGATGGCTACCCACAAGCGTAAAAAACGCCTGCGCAAGAACAGACACAAAAAGAACAAGTAGGTAGCTCACTTATGTAAGACAGTCATAAACCTAAAGTGCCGCTTTCGGGGCTTTAGGTTTATTTGCATTACGCATGAGGCCCATGCCACTGCAACGCAGGCCCGTCGGAGCCCGGATTCCGGGCCGCGGCTTGCCGGACGCCAGTGAAGAACCCCGGAAGAGGTTCGTTCCCGGCGGGGATGACCTTCCGCAGCGGCCGTGCTGCTGATAGTACAAAACGAAACAATGAATAAAGAGTTAATAATCAATGTAACTGCCAGTGAAATAACCATTGCGCTGTTCGAAGACAAACAGCTGGTCGAGCTGACCAAGGAGCAGTCCCGTTCGGGCTATGCGGTGGGCGACATTTACATGGGCAAGGTCAAGAAGATCATGCCCGGGTTGAATGCCGCCTTCGTCAATGTCGGTCACGAGAAGGATGGTTTCATTCATTACCTCGACCTGGGGCCCCAGTTCACCTCGCTGCAGAAGATGGTGAATATCCTCACCAATAACAAGCGGTCGATCAATTTCGAAGGGCTCAAACTCGAAAAACCGCTCGGCAAGTCGGGCAAAATAGCGAGCCATATCGCCAGCGGGCAGACGATCCTCGTACAGGTGGCCAAGGAGGCCATTTCGACCAAGGGGCCGCGCCTCACTTCCGACATCTCGCTCGCCGGTCGCAACGTGGTACTGATCCCGTTCTCCGGCAAAATTTCGATATCGCAGAAAATCCGCTCGAACGAAGAGCGCAACCGGCTCAAGAAGATCGCTTCGGGTGTGCTGCCGAATAATTACGGCGTGATTATCCGTACCGCCGCCGCAGGCCATCCGGCCGAAGATGTCGAACAGGATATCCTCGCACTCGTCCACAAGTGGGAGAAGGCGATGGAGAACCTCAAGCAGCAGAATGCGCCTTCGCTCGTGCTCGGTGAGATGAACCGCACGACGACGATGATCCGCGACCTGCTCAACGGTTCGTTCAGCAATATTTATATCGACGACCAGGCCACTTATGAAGAGGTCCGCGACTATATCCGCACGATCGTTCCCGAAAAGGAGAAGATCGTAAAACTATACAAGGGCAACGTTCCTATTTTCGACAACTTCGACGTGTCGAAGCAGATCATGTCCCTCTTTGCGAAGTATGTATCGCTGCGCAAGGGTGCCTACCTGATCATCGAGCGCACCGAAGCGCTCCACGTCGTGGATGTCAACAGCGGCAACCGTGCGAAGGTCGACGACGACCAGGAGCGCACGGCGATGGACGTGAACCTCGCGGCGGCGGCCGAGATCGCGCGCCAGTTGCGGCTGAGGGACATGGGGGGGATTATCGTGATCGACTTTATCGACCTGCACAAGAGTGAAAACCGCAATGCGTTGGTCGAGGAGATGCGCAAGCTGATGGCTGCCGACCGCGCCAAGCATACGATCCTGCCGCTGTCGAAGTTCGGCCTGATGCAGATTACGCGCCAGCGGGTGCGGCCCGAGACGCAGGTTGATATGCGTGAGGTCTGTCCGGCCTGCCACGGTACCGGTACGGTGACTCCCGCGGCGTTGCTCGACGAACAGATCGAGAACCAGATCGCCTATTTCGCACAGGATCGCGGGGAGCGCTATATCCGCGTGAGGGTGAATCCCGTGGTTGCGGCTTTCCTGAAAAAAGGACTCTTCTCGCTGCGCCTGCGCTGGATGATGCGTTACAAATGCTTTATCCGCGTCGTCGCAAACAGCCATACCGGAATTATCGAAACCAAATTCTTCGACCGGCGGAACAAGGAGCTCGTCTGAAAATTTTTTCGGCTCTGCGCTGGGTTTTGCCGCCCGATTATTTGTCGCCAGATTGATTGCATGACCGCTCAGCAGTTACAGGAACTGTTCCTGTCGCAGCCATCCTACCGGGAGTTGCTGCGGCAGTTGGAGAACCGGGGAACGACCGTCGGGTTGGATTCGCTGGTCGGTTCCTCATATTCGCTCGTGGCTGCCGGTGCCGTGCGCGAGCGGGGCGGCGTCCATGTGTTCGTGATGGAGGACCGCGATGCGGCGGGTTACCTGTACAACGACCTTTCCCCTTTTCTGGACGAAGAGCGGCTGCTCTTTTTCCCGACCGCCTACAAACGTTCGATCCAATTCGGGCAGGAAGATCCTTCGGGCATCGTGCAGCGCACCGCTGCCCTCAATGCGGTAAAGAACTTTACGGACGGTTACCTGGCGATTTGTACCTACCCCGAGGCGCTGGTCGAGAAGGTGGTGGGCATGCAACGCCTGCGGGAGAGCATTCTCACGATCCGTGTAGGCGATACGCTGTCGACTTCGACGATCGAGGAGATTCTCGCCGATAACGGTTTCGAGCGCGTCGAGTTCGTTTATGAACCGGGGCAGTATTCGGTGCGCGGCGGAATTGTCGACATCTTTTCTTTTTCCGATAACAAGCCCTACCGAATCGACCTGTTCGGCGACGAAGTCGATTCGATCCGCCATTTCGACCTCTCTTCGCAGTTGTCGGTAGACCGCCTGCAGCAGATCGAGGTCGTGCCCAACCTCAAGGATGCCGTTTCGGGCCGGGAGCGGGTTTCGTTTCCGGCTTTTGCCGCAGGGGCGACCTATTGGCTCGACGACGGCGAGTATACGTTGAAGCGTTTCCAGGATATCCGGACCAAACTGCTCGGTGAGCTGGACGATCCGGCGCAGATCGATACGTTGGTAACGGGCCGTAAGGGATTCCTAGCCGATACGGCCGGTGCAACGATGGTACTGCTCAAGGATAACTGCCAGGAGCGCGCCGCCGATGCGACGATCTCATTCCATACCTCGCCGCAGCCGCAGTTCAACAAGAAGTTCGAACTGCTGGCCGACGACATCCGCGACAACCGCGAAAAGGGCTATACCACCTGCCTGCTTACCGAGAACAAGGCGCAGATCGAGCGCCTGCGCAACATCTTCAACTCGATGGGCGAGCGCGACGTGCCGTTCGAGGCGGTCGGCGTTACGCTGCACGCCGGTTTTATCGACCACGCCTCGCGGTATTGTTTCTATACCGACCACCAGCTTTTCGACCGGTACCACCGCTACCAGATCCGCGGCGGGATCGACCGCAGCGAAAGCCTCACGATCCAGGAACTTAATGAGTTGAAAGTTGGCGACTATGTCGTGCATATCGACCATGGGGTGGGACGTTTCGGCGGCCTGACGCGTACGGTCGAGAACGGCAAGGTTCATGAGGCGATCAAACTGGTCTACCGCGACAACGACGTGCTGCTGGTCAACGTCCATGCGCTGCACCGCATCAGCAAGTATAAAGATAAGGACAGCGAGCCGCCGAAGATTTACAAACTGGGTTCGGGCGCATGGCAGCGCATGAAGCAGAACACCAAGAAGGCGGTCAAGGACATTGCCCGCGAACTGATCGCGCTTTATGCCCGGCGCAAGGCGAGCGACGGCTTTGCGTTTTCGCCGGATAGCTTTCTGCAATACGAGCTGGAAGCGTCGTTCATTTACGAGGACACGCCCGACCAGCAGGCTGCGACGCAGGCTGTGAAAGCCGATATGGAGGCGCGCACGCCGATGGACCGGCTCGTGTGCGGCGATGTGGGCTTCGGCAAGACCGAAGTGGCGATCCGCGCCGCTTTCAAGGCCGTCACCGATTCCAAACAGGTGGCCGTGCTGGTGCCTACGACGATCCTTGCATTGCAGCATTACCGTACTTTCAGCGAGCGGCTCAAGGAGTTCCCGGTGCGCATCGAGCACCTGAGCCGCGCGAAGAGTACCGCAGAGGTCAACCAGATATTGAAGGATGTGGCCGACGGCCGGATCGACATCCTGATCGGCACGCACAAGATTCTGGGCAAGAATGTCGGGTTCAAGGACCTCGGATTGCTGATTATCGACGAAGAGCAAAAGTTCGGGGTGGCGGCCAAGGAGAAGCTGCGCCAATTGAGGGCCGACGTGGACACGCTGACGATGACCGCTACGCCGATTCCGCGTACGCTGCAGTTTTCGCTGATGGGTTCGCGCGACCTGTCGGTCATCTCGACCCCGCCGCCCAACCGACAGCCGGTCTCAACCGAGAGCCATCTGTTCGACGAGGAGCTGATTCGCGAGGCAGTCGATTACGAACTCCAGCGCGGCGGGCAGGTCTATTTCGTGCACAACAAGGTCGAGACGATCGACAACATCCGCCGCATGGTCGGGCAACTTTGCCCGAAAGCGCGTGTGGCGGTGGGACACGGGCAGATGCCGGCCCAGCAACTCGAAAAGCTGATGATGGACTTTATCTACGGCGAGTTCGACGTGTTGGTGGCTACGACGATCGTCGAGTCGGGCGTCGACGTGCCCAATGCCAATACGATCATCATCAACAACGCGCAGAACTTCGGACTGAGCGATCTGCACCAACTCCGGGGCCGTGTGGGGCGGTCGAACCGCAAGGCTTTCTGTTACCTGCTCACGCCCCCCGAGGAGATGCTTTCGAGCGACGCACGGCGGAGGCTGCGGGCCATCGAGGAGTTTTCCGACCTGGGGGCCGGCTTCAATATTGCGATGCAGGACCTTGATATCCGCGGGGCGGGCAATCTGTTGGGCGGTGAGCAGAGCGGATTTATCGCCGATATCGGCTTTGAGACCTACCAGAAAATCCTCTCGGAAGCGATGGCCGAACTGCGCGAAGAGGAGTTTGCCAAAGCGGCCGAGGCCGGCCGGACGATTGCTTCCGGCGACGTTGCATTGCAGGGCGGATCTGTGCATTCGGTTCCGGGCGGTTCCATAGCCGGGCAGGCGGACATGAACGGTTCGGCATTCCCTGGCGTGACATCCCCGCAAGATGGGGGGGGGACCGTCGCCTATATTTCCGACTGTCAGATCGAGACCGATCGCGAGGCGGTGATTCCCGACAGTTATGTGAGCAGTGCCGGCGAGAAGCTGCGGCTCTACCGCGAGTTGGACAGTATTACCGATGAGGAGCGCCTTGCCCGGTTCGAATCGCAGTTGACCGACCGTTTCGGCGACATTCCCACTGCGACGCACGAGCTGTTCGACATCGTGAGGCTCAGGTGGATCTGTATCCGGCTCGGATTCGAGAAGGCGATCGTTAAAAACGGCATCATGATTCTGCAATTCGTTCACAACCAGAAATCTGCCTATTATAAAAGTGAACTTTTCGGGCGAATCCTGCGGGTTTCGACGCGGCCGGGCAGTAAATTTATTTTCCGCCAGAACAATAATAAGCTCTCTGTGGTAGTTAGAAGTATTAAAGATATCGCAGCGGCCGCCGCGACGCTCCGGGAACTGGAGACCGAGGCCGCAAAACAGCCGACCGCATGAATCTAGCCATCGACATCGGAAACACATGCGCCAAACTGGCCGTTATCGAAAACGGGCAGGTGGTCGATTTCTTCAAAACCGACACGTTGTCGGAAGTCTACCTCGAGCAACTGCTCGAGAATTTTCCCGATATTACCGGGGCGATCCTCATTTCGGTGCACGAAGATTCCGATGCGCCCATCGAGGCGTTGCTCCGGCGCCGTTTGGGGCGTTTCATTCGTTTCGGTCACGGTGTTCCCGTCCCGATCCGCAACGGTTATGCGACGCCCGATACGCTCGGTGCCGACCGTCTGGCCGCCGCCGTCGGGGCGGCTACGCTCTATCCGGGTAACAACGTGCTGATCGTCGATTTCGGAACGGCGATCACGTTCGATTTCGTCTCGGCGGAAGGGGAATTTCTCGGTGGCAATATCTCGCCCGGGGCGGCAACGCGTTTCAGAGCGCTGCACCACTTCACACGCAAACTGCCGCTGTGCGAACTGATCGACCGGGAAGTGTTCATGGGCCGCGACACGGTGAGCGCTATCGAAGGCGGCGTCGTGAACGGCATTGTCTATGAGGTCGAAGGCTATATCCGCGACTTGGAGCGGAAATATGACGGCCTGCGTATAATTTTTACCGGAGGCGACAGTAATTTTTTTGCCAAACGGGTAAAAAAACCGATATTTGCAACTTATGATCTGGTCGCTTACGGCCTGAACCGAATATTAGAGTACAATGCGAAATAGAAATCGTTTACTGGGCGCGATCGGGGCGCTGCTGCTGACCCTTCCCGCATCCGCATTCGCCCAGGGCAGTAGTTTGAGCGCATTTTCTCCGTACACGTTCTACGGATTAGGCGATTTTTCGGTGCAGGGCCCGGCATTTCTCCGCTCGATGGGCGGTATCGGCGTCGCGTATGCCAATGGCCGACGGATGAATTACCTGAACCCGGCTTCCTATTCGGCGGTCAATCCCCGTTCGGTGCTGTTCAATGTCGGTGGCGAGATGTACAATATCTATGCGAAGACGGCCGATTCGAAGACCAGCTATAACACTTTTAATGTCCGGGATGTCAGTATGCAGATTCCGCTGGCCAAACGGCTCGGCTTCGGTTTCAGCATGACGCCGCTGAGCGATGTGGGTTACCGTGTCAAGATGACCGAAATGGATCCGTTCATGCTTGCCAACGTTGGTAATATCGTTTACGACTATGAAGGCGAAGGCAATACGACGCAGTTCAAATTCGGGTTGGGATGGTCGCCGTTCAAGAGATTCTCTTTCGGTGCCGACGTAATTTATTATCACGGTGTGATCACGCGCAATTTCAATACGATTATCTCGCCGATGATCGAGGAGAAGCCCCAGCGCAGTATGCTCGGCACCCAGCGTGAAACCTATTCGCAGGCCGGTGTGACTTTGGGCATTCAGTACGATTTCATACTGAATGACAACCGGTCGTTTACCTTCGGTGCGACTTTCCGGCCGCGCGTCAATCTCCGGCCCGAAACGACCCGGACGATCGTGGCCAAGGACGTCTTTATCGACACGGTCGATTACAAGATCTCCCGTTCCGATTATTACCTGCCCTCTACGTTCACGGCGGGTCTGTATTACCAGACACGCAAGGTCGGCATGGGGCTCGACTATACGTTCGAAAAGTGGAAGGGCATTAACCAGTCCGACCTGATCGACGGTATCCGTTACCGCAACAACAACTTTATCAAGGTGGGTATGCAGTTTACGCCGAACGCGCAGGATGTGCGGCGGTATTTCAACCGTTGTACCTACCGCGTCGGTTTCCGGTACAACAGCTACTACATGAATATCAACGACCACAATATCGACGATAAAGCGATCACGCTCGGTTTCGGTTTCCCGATCCGCCAGGGGCTGTCATGCATCAATGTCGGTTTCGATTTCGGGCAGCGGGGCATGACCGCTTCCGGAATTTACACGGTACCGCCTTCGGAACCCGGCGGGCTTACCAGCCAGCGGGCCTACCAGATGGTGCGCGAGCGTTATTTCCGTGTTTCGGTCGAGCTGACGCTCTTCGGCGAAGACTATTGGTTCCTCAAACAGAAGTATCAGTAAACGCATCTGCCGGGTGAAACGCCGCGACCCCATACGCCTTTCGGTAGCACTCCTCTTTTTAGCGGGTGCTATCTTGCTTTTTGGCTGCAAAGGAAAAAAGAGCGCCAAAGAGGAGGACGTGCAGAACATGATGACCCAGCAGAGCGAGAACCTGCGGCTGGTCTATTCGCAGAACGGCAACCTGTCGTACCGTTTTGAAACGCCGCTGCTGGAGCGCTACGAATTGGCGCGGGAACCCTACATGGAGTTCCGCAAAGGGGTCAAAGTCGAGACGTATAACGATACCACACACCTCGTCGAATCGACGCTGACGGCCAATTATGCGATTTTCCTTGAAAACCAGCAATTGTGGGAGGCCAAGGGAAACGTAGTGGCGACCAATGCACAGGGTCAGAAGCTCGAGACCGAGCAGCTTTTCTGGAATCAGAAGAGCAAACGCATTTATTCGAACGTCGATTCAAAGGTGACCCAGAAGGACGGTGTGATCCTCGGCGAGGGTTTCGAGTCCGACGAACAATTCCAGGATTTCATTTTCCGCCGTCCGAAAGGCAAGGTGGCCGTCGATACGGCCCCGAAGGAGCGGGCCGATTCGACCGGTTCGGGGCAGGCTGCCGCCGGGTCGTCGCTGCCGGTGATCCGCGAGGGGGAGGCGGTGGCCAAGCCGAAATCCTGATCAACGATGCACGGGCCTTTGACGGCCGGATGCCTGTTTAACCTTTGCGATCTGGGGTCGCATCGATAATATGATTCTCTCTACCGTTATAGTCGTATTGCTCGCGTTGCTTTTCTCCGCATTTTTCTCGGGGATGGAGATTGCGTTCCTGGCGTCGAACAAACTCAAACTCGAGATCGAGAAGAGCCGCAGCCATGCGTTCGCTTACATCGCCGGACTTTTTTCACGTCATCCGGGGCAGTACATTACGACGATTCTCGTCGGCAACAACATCGCACTGGTGATCTATTCGCTGCAGATGAGCCTGCTGATCCAGACGCTGCTTTCGCTCACGGGGTGGGGGCTGCTTTCCGGCGGGTCGTTCCTGCTTGAGACGGTCCTTTCGACGATTATCATCATTTTTGCCGCGGAGTACATCCCCAAAGCCGTCGTGCGGCTCAATCCCAATCTGTACTACCGTACCTTCGCCGTGCCGGTTTTCCTGTTTTACCTGCTGTTTTATCCGCTGGCGCGTATCACCACTTTCATTTCGACGCTGATCCTGCGTATTTTCGGGTTGCCGGTCAATACGCGGCGGGGGGCGCAAACCTTCGACCGGATCGATCTGGCACACCTGATCGACGAGGCATCCGAGGGCGACGAACAGTACGATAACGAGAAAGATATCCGCCTGTTCCAGAATGCGCTCGACTTTTCCGGGTTGCTCGTGCGCGACTGCATGGTGCCTCGGGTCGATATCGAAGCGATCGACCGGACCGATTCGATCCGGGAGCTCACCTCGCGCTTTATCGATACGCATTTCTCTCGGTTGCCGGTTTATGAGGAGAACATCGACCGGATCATCGGTTACGTAAACACCAAAAGCCTTTTCAGGCAGCCTGCGACGATCGACGAAATCCTTCAGCAGATCGACTATGTGCCCGAGAGTATGCCGGTGCAGAAACTGCTCACCGCATTCATCAAAAAGCGTCATTCGGTGGCGGTGGTGATCGACGAGTTCGGCGGGACGGCGGGCATGATCACGATCGAGGATATCCTCGAAGAAATTTTCGGTGAAATCGAGGACGAACACGACGATCCGGGATTGGTAGAGAAACAGATGGGAGACGGCGAGTTCATCTTTTCGGGACGGCTCGAGGTCGAATACATCAACGGAAAATATCATCTGGACATCCCCGAATCGGACGAATACGATACGTTGGCCGGTTATGTGATCGACCGTTACCAGGGTATTCCTTCCGCGGGCGAGACGATTCTCGACGGCGGCCGCAAGATTCGCGTGCTGCGCACCGAGTCGTCGAAAATCGAGCTGCTGCGTATCACGCTGGTCGGGACTTCGTCCCAAAAGAGCGTTCAGGCTTAAATTTTTAGCCTCCCGTGTAATGTGTAACGGGGAATTTTATTATCTTTGGACCTTATTACGGGCTCCTGCGCTGGCGGCGGGGCTCTGGGAAGAGAATCAAAAACAAATCGCTTTTCAAATATGGCAACACTCAACACATTAAGGACGCGGGGCGGCGTGATCGTTTCGATCGTGATCGGTATCGCGTTGCTGGCTTTCCTTTTGGGCGACCTCTCCTCTGCGGGTAACATGATGAATGCGCGCAAGATGCGGGTGGGCGAGATCGACGGCAACAAGATCGGTTATCTGGAGTACACCGAGCAGGTCGATTACCTGACCGGCATCCAGCAGACGATGACCGGCAAGGACGCACTCAGCAGCGAAGAGCAGATGCAGGTGCAGAACTTCGCGTGGGACAACCTGCTCAACAAGTACGTGCTTGCACCCGGATTCGAGGATGCGGGTATTCTCGTGTCGGAGAACGAGCAGGTCGACATGGTCGACGGCAACTACATTTCGCCGGTGATCACGGGCACATTCGTCAATCCCAATACGGGGGTCTACGATCCCGCGATGCTGCGCAATTTCGTTTCGAACATGGATCAGGATCCTACCGGCAAAGCGGGTATGATCTGGAACTATATGAAGAACCAGATGGTCAAGCAGCGCCTCTTCACCAAATATGTGGGCCTGGTGAGCAAAGGCATCTATGTGACCGATTTGGAAGTGGAACAGGGCGTGAACAATGCCAACAGTCTCAGCAACATCGCTTACATCCTCAAGGAATACAGCCAGATTCCCGATTCGACGGTGACTGTGCCCGAGTCCGATGTGCGCAAATATTACAAGGAGCATGAACGCATGTTCCGCCAGAGCGCTTCGCGCGATATAGAATACGTGGTCTTCGACGTGCTGCCTTCGCAGGACGATTATGCGGCTGTAGAGAAAACGGTGAACGAGATGGCCGCCGAGTTCGCTGCGGCTGAGAATCCGTTCCAGTTCGCAACGCTCAACTCGCAGATACCCCCGGTAAAACGTTACCTGACCGAAAATCAGCTGCCCGCTCCGTTGGCAGGCTATGCATTCGGTCCCGACAGCAAGCAGATGTACGGTCCGGTACTCGATAACGACGTTTATACGATGGCCCGCGTTGCCGATGTGAAGATGCTGCCCGATTCGATCGGCGCACGCCACATCCTCCTTCCGGCCGACAAGAAAGCACAGGCCGACAGCATCCTGACCGCGCTGAAAGGCGGCGCTTCGTTCGCCGAGCTTTCGGAAAAATATTCGATCGACCCCCAGGCCAAACTCCGGGGCGGCGATCTGGGCGTCTTCTCTCCCGACCAGATGGTCGAAGAGTTCTCGCAGGCGGCGCTCGATACCAAACAGGGAGACTTTTTCGAAACGACGACCCGTTTCGGTATCCATATCGGTCAGGTAACCTCCAAGAGCAAGCCGGTCAAAAAGGTGCAGCTCGCGGTGATCACCGACAAAGTAGAACCGAGTGAAGCGACGCAGCAGGCTGTTTACGGCAAGGTGAGCCAGTTTATCGCGGCAGCCAACGGTTCGGCCGAAAACTTTGCGAAAGCGGTGTCCGACAATGCGCTCTCGAAACGTGTGGCCCGCATCCACAACACCGAACGCAATATCAGCGGCATGGACAACTCGCGTGAAATCGTGCGCTGGGCTTTCAATGCGGAACAGGGCGACGTATCGCCCGTCACCGAAGTCGACGGCAACTATGTGGTTGCGCTGCTGACCGGCGTCAGCGAGGACGGAATCGCACCCCTGACTGCGGTTTCGCAGAACATCGCCACCATCCTGCGCCAGCAGATCAAAGGCAAGATGCTTTCCGACAGCCTGTCGGGCGGTACTTCGCTGCAGGCTGTGGCCACCAAGGTGGGAGCTGAGGTCAAAGAGGCCGGCGACGTCGATTTCAATTCGTTCTATGTAAATGGCGTCGGTGTCGAACCGGCCCTGATCGGTGCGGTGAGCGCGGTACAACCCGGCGCGCTTTCGAAACCGGTGGTCGGAATGGCCGGCGTCTACCTGTTCGACGTAACGGGCCGCCAGAATACCGACAACGTGACACCCGAAAGCGAGCGTGCACGTCTTGAGTCGATGGGCCTGTCGTACCTTTCCGAGCGCGTTTCGCAGGTGCTCGTCGAAGCTGCAAATGTGAAAGACAACCGCGTGAAATTCTTCTGATCGTGCGTTCCGATAAGTGCAGGGGCTATCCATTCGGATAGCCCTTCTCTTTTGTCTGCCGGTTTGCCAGCCAGCCGGTTTGTTCAGGTAAGTGGAATGGGGAAGAGGGAAACCGGGGAACGGCGAGGCCCGTCTTTCGGATGCAGGTGTTTTGTCCCTGTCGGTTGCTGCCGGGTCGGTATGCTTTCCGGACTTGGTTAATTGCCGGAAAAAAACTATCTTTACCTAAAGGAAAACTATGTAATATCAATATACGGGCTTATGTATGCGATACTGAAAGAGTGTCCGCTGTTCAGGGGACTGACGGCGGCACAGATAGAGGATATTCTCGCCGACAAGGGTAAATACGCCCTGAGCGAGTATCGTGACGGCGATCTGATCGCACAACGCGACACGGCCTACTCGGGGCTCATGATTATCATCAAGGGGAAAGTACACGGCAAAATGACCTATGCATCGGGGCGCAGTGCGGACATCGAACCGATCGAAGCGCCGCAACTGATTGCACCGGCCTTTCTTTTCGGCGGCTACAACAAACTGCCGATCGATGTGATCGCCGACGGCGATGTGACGATCATGACCATCCACCGCGGCTATATCTTCGAATTGATGCAGAACAATGTGGTCATCATGTCCAATTTCGTCGACATTCTTTCGAACCGTGCCAATGTATGGTCGAAGAAGATTTACTACCTCTCGTTCCGGTCGCTCCGGGAGAAGGTGGCGAATTACCTGCTCGACCATACCCATGCGGACAATTCCGCGCTGCTGATGCCCGACATTGCCGAAACCGCCTCTTATTTCGATGCTACGCGAAGCGCTTTGCAAACCGTGCTGGACGAAATGGCGAAGAAGCGCCTCGTGCGCCGTGACGGGGACAGCGTGGTCGTGCTGAACCCGCAGGGGTTGCGGGATATTCTTAAATAACCGGCATGCGTCTGTTTTACAATACGGGGATTTATCTGCTCGATGCCGGGTTGCATGCGGCGGGGATGTTTAACGATAAGGCGCGGCTGTGGTGCCGTGGCCGCCGTCGTATTTTCTCCCGGATGGCGGAGGCGGTTGCGGGCAGGAGCGGGGCGGACGGGTGTCCGGATACGCTTTCCGTATGTGGTGCCGAGGCCAAAGAACGTACAAGAACGGGGGACGGTTCGGATCATTGCACGGCCGGAACCGACCTGATCTGGTTCCACTGTGCATCGCTCGGTGAATTCGAGCAGGGACGTCCCGTGATCGAAGCGTTCCGGGCCGCGCATCCCGGCTGGAAGATACTGTTGACCTTTTTCTCTCCGTCCGGATACGAAGTCCGCAAGAATTATGCGGGAGCCGACTACATTTTTTACCTGCCGGCCGATACGCCGCGCAATGCCCGGCGGTTCGTTTCGATTTTCCGTCCGAAGATCGCCGTATTCGTCAAATACGAGTTTTGGGCCAACTACCTGTTCGCATTGCAGCGCAGCGGTGCGCGGGCTTACCTGATCTCCGGGATTTTCCGGCCCGGGCAGTCGTTTTTTAAACCGTGGGGGGGGCTGTTCCGCCGGGTGCTGGGTACGTTCGACCGGTTGTTCGTACAGAACGAAGAGTCGCTGAAGTTGCTCCAAGGGATCGGTGCGGTAAATGCCGAAGTGGCCGGCGACACCCGTTTCGATCGCGTTTATGCCATTGCACAGGGGGCAAAAGCGCTTCCGGAGGTAGAGCGTTTCGCCGAGGGTGCTGAAGTCTTCGTGGCCGGGAGTACCTGGCCGCCGGATGAACAATTGTTACTGGCGTTGATCAATGCGAATCCGGATGTCAAGTTTATTCTGGCGCCGCACGAGGTAGATCCGGCCCGTATCGAACGAATGATCGCGCAGATCGATCGACCTTGTCTGCGTTATACGCAGTTGACGCCGCAGAGCGACCTGGCCGGTGGGGGAGTGCTGTTTATCGATACGATCGGCATCCTCTCGTCGGTATACCGTTACGGCAAATGGGGTTATATCGGCGGCGGATTCGGCGTGGGTATCCACAATACCCTCGAGGCGGCGACGTTCGGCCTGCCGCTCGCCTTCGGGCCCAATTATGAAAAGTTTCAGGAGGCGCGCGACCTGATCGGGGTCGGGGGTGCCCGCAGTATTTCAGACTACGCGCAATTGGCCGACTGGTTCGGTATTTTGCGCGGCGATGCGGCGGAATATCAGAGGAGCAGCAGTGCCTGCGCCGAGTATGTCCGTTCGCACAAGGGGGCGACCGGGCAAATTATTGTAGGAATCCGGGTATGACGGTAGGTTCGGCATCGTGTGACGACAGACGATGGAGCCTGAAATGGGGCGGTAGGTTCTCAGGAATTGAAATATCGGGCCGGACTGCTGTGAAAAGCTGAAACCACGCCGTTGCAGATCAAAAAATATTCTTTATCTTTGCAGTCCTGTTCCCCGTGAACAGCGTGCTTGACCCATGGTGTAATGGTAACACTGCAGATTTTGGTTCTGTCATTCCAGGTTCGAATCCTGGTGGGTCAACAAGACGACACTTTAAACGCTTAACTTATAACGAGTTGAGCGTTTATGTTTTTAACAGGTACAACATAGGTAAAACATTGCATTTTTGTTTGTTTTTCAAATCTATCAACCTGTATATCAATCGAATACACTTGCAAATATAGAATTAATTTCGTAACTTCGGGATACGATTTTCAGCAACGGAGTTATGAATCACGCGGAATTATTGCCGGCGAATCGACGGGATTTCATTGTACGGCAGGTGTTTGACGCGTTGGACGTGTCGGAGACCACCCGCCGGGAATATGCAGTGCGAATACGGCACTTTTTACGGTTTACCGACACTCGTGGACTGAATTGTAACAGTTATTTGGAATACAAACGTTATTTGCAGGATTGCGAGACATTCAGCATATCGACCAAAAACAAATACCTGATTTCGGCAAAGATATTCTTAGACGGGTTGTACCGGGTACGACTGATCCCGCAAAAGATCACCGACGGCGTAAAAGGATTTACACAGTCCCGGTTACACAAGAAAGACGGCCTGACCGATGAAGATATAGGAAAGTTGCAGTCGTACTGTTTCGCACTGGAACCGACAAAAACCAATCTAAGACTGAGAGCGATTATCGCTCTCTTTTTGTTTCAGGGCCTCCGGCAAATCGAGGTCGTCCGGTTGGATGTCACGGATATTAATCTTCGGAATAAAGTCGCTTTGATTCGCGGGAAAGGCCGGAACGATAAAGAACCCGTGTATTTGCATCCTTCGACGGTGAAGGTCTTACGGGAATATCTCCGGTTGTACCGTTTCCGCGAGGGCCCATTGTTCCGGAGCGACAGCAACCATTGCCGGGGCGGACGGCTCACGACGAAATCCGTCCGGGAGATTATCAAACGAACGTTCCATACCTTACAAATCGACGGAAGCGCACACGGCTTCCGTCACTATTTTATCACGAAGCTGATAAAGTCCTACAAGGGCGAGTTATTGACCGTATCGAAATACAGCCGCCACCGGAGTATTCAGATGCTCGAAGTGTATAATGACGAAGTGATCCGTCAGGAAGATTTACCGAGGTATTACAGCGTGTTTAAAGATATTCGGATTTGAGGAAGCCGCGATACATATACTGCTTGGAGGGTAACTGGAACACCAACCCGCGAAGCAAGCAAAGTATCCGTCCGATTCTCGATATTCTCTACTACTCTGCCGGGATCAGATACGTCTACCGCAAGTGCAACACGAAAGACGAGTTCTTCGAATATCTCCGGCAATTCACCTTCAAGCGGTACAAAAACTACCGGATTCTGTATATCGCGTTTCATGGCCGACCGAACGGCATACAGATCGGGCGCGACTTCGTGGCGTTATCGGAGATTGCGGACGTTTTGGAGGGGCATTTAGGCGGTTGCGTGGTTCACTTCGGGAGTTGCAGTACCATGCGGACGAAACGCGCGAATATCGACGATTTTATGAATCGCACAAAAACAGACCTCCTTTCGGGTTATCGGAAACAAGTGGATTTTATTGAGTCTACATTCTTCGAGTTATCATTATGTTACAATCCAAAAAGAGTTTTGGGAAGAAATTTTCTATTAGAAATTAAAACTAGCTTGAGATTTGTTACGTTTCATGTTTAAGATATAAAAATACCTGAATCCATCAATTCAGAATTTTTACATTGCATTAACCATATTAATCTCCTATATTTGTATAGGATTGTATTTGACTAATTTGCAATATAACATGGAAACTAAAATAAGAGCATTAGAGTACATCATTGACTGCCTGATAGAATGGTATAAGGAGCAATTGCGAAATGATAACTATTTAACGTCTTTTACAAAACTTAAAGTTATCAAATTGTTATTCTTTGTATCAGCTGTGAATGCGACAAAAGATAATGCAGGATTGTTAAATATTTTCAATCGATTTGTAGCAATGCCTTTTGGCCCAGTAGAAAGTGATATTTATAATCAGATCAATATCTCTAATATTGGTAAATATACGGTTTCAGACAAGTCATTATCTGTAGGGGAAGAAGAACAGGTAATGCTTGAAGACGGTATTCGTGTACAAATTGATAATTCAATTCAACGATTAAAAGATATTAACCCCGCTTTAGTGGGATATACTGCATTTGAACTTGTTGATTTATCTCATAAATGGAGCTGTTGGCAAGTTGTATACAATTATGCATTACAAATTAATAAAGGAAGTTTTCCTATCCCTAATCAATTGATTGTGGAGAGTGACAAATATTATCAAATCTAAGAAGAGTAATATTCTATGTCATTATTTATTAGCAAATGCATACAGTCTTATCGTTCTACTTTCCCTAAAAATTGGATAGATGACTATCTTGACGAAAGTGACGAATTTAAGCAATTAGAAGGCTTTGCTAAAATCAGCGCATTTTACAAAGATATCTTCATTTTGCTGAGTAAGGCTGTATTGTCTGGTGAATATATTAATGATACTAAACGTTATAAAATCCTTTTGGATGGCTTTTTAACTGAGATAGCTATTGAAGCGGGGCAAGAGAACATTAAATTACTGTATTCGAAATTAAATAGTGCCCTAAAAGAAGCTTTAACTAATTACAAATATCTTCTTTCTCAGATTGAAGATAAAATAGCAAATAGCGACGAAGATCCTTTTTTTAGTGCATTTGAATCTGTTGACAAGGAAGTTGAAAATCAATACCTATCGGATTTTATTTCTATATGTATTGAATTAGCTCTAATAGACCACTTTTTATACGGTAATAAGAAGAATAGAATATCTTTAATCTTAATTAGAGAGACGTTAATCGTTCGAAATAAAATTGAGAATCCTGAAATAAAGGCTGTTTATTCTGCTTTATTAGATAAATGTGATTTTTTATTAAAAAAAATCTTTTACGATCCAGTAGAAGGTCGGACTTATACTCTAAACTTTGAGCATCATTCTATTGATGAAATAGCTTGTAGTCAAAGTAAATTAAAAGATATGTCCTTGAAATTTGATTTTCTTTATGACCCAAATTTCAAAATATCCTCATTTAAGGATCGAATATCTGAATATCAAGACAATTGTATTCTTCGAACTTCCAAGGCTTCGGAGTTAATACTATTGATGAAATATTATCAAAAGGATAAATGTTCGTCTCAAAGAGTGAAAAACTTACTCGAATCTTTTGATGGCCTTTACAACAAGATATACAAACATAAAATTAAAAATCCATTTGGGACTAATGCCTTGAATTCTATCAAGAATTATTTGTATAACTGCAAATTTTCAATTGATATTTCCGATAATTCATATACATTTGAATCTTTAAAAAAAAATATTCTACAATTAGAAGAACTTCAATCTGAGACTGGTATAAACAATTATTTCCCTTTTTATAAAGCTTTACAATTTTTAGAACGTAAAATATCCCTAGATTTTAGTTCCACTTCAAATAATTTAAGTCAAATTAAATTGGAGATTCAATACTTTAGTGAATTAATAGGAAAGTTCGAAAAAAGCTTACAATGGTGTATACGTAATCGATATTATCCATTTCAATTACTAGCTAATGAATGTATTACTCCAGATGAAGAAATTCCAATTTTTGTGGCTTCTTCATTTAATCGCCCTATAAACTATCAAAAATTACAAAATAAATTAGAGGATTTTAGCTTAAGAAATAAATTCTTTGACAATCAGTTTGAATTAGCAAAAGAAAAACAGGAGATTTTAGCTCTTAAAGAAAACGTCAAGAGTTTTGAGAAACGCAATTTTGAATATCTAAGTGTGTTTATAGCGATTATTACTTTCCTTTTTGCAAGTATTCCTATTTTCGCTTCAACAGAATTAACATTACAGGGCTCTTTGACGAGCATTCTGTCTCTTGGGATTGTTCTTGTGCTATTTATAAACCTTTTGAAGGTTTTCCAAAATACTTCTAAGGTTAACACGAATATTTGGTTTGGCATTTCTATTAGTTTATTTATTTTGATATTCATATTAGTAAAACGAGGAATATTGTAGTTGGTTGAATGTTCTATAAATGGAATTACAGAACATTGAAATCTCAAACAAGAACGGAGGCTTTTCGGCCTCCGTTTTTTGTTTGTAGCATGTTGCTAATTCAGCTGGATCAGTTCTGTGATTTTACGTTCATCGGGGGCGACGGTCGTTTTAACGACTCCCGTGGAATGGTCGATTTCTATCACGACACTGCGCCCGTCGGAATTGCGAACGCCGTTTATTATATACGCATTATATCCCAATGAAATACCAAGTTGGACATACTGGCCAATAGATGAATCGTCGTATTGCACTTCCGAGTAAGTCAGCGTTTCGAAATCGTACTTTTGAATTGTCCGGGTAGTGGTATTTAAATAGAACAGCGTGTTATTAATCATTCTCTCTTCTAAAGGATGCTCCCCGTATGACACTTCCGGTTCCGGGAATTGAGTCGGGGTGACGATACGCATGCTTTTGTCAGAACGATCACAAACCAATAATTCGACATCCTCCGGTGAATATCGACCGCCATGCGTAAGAATAAAATGGTTTTTACAACTGATGGCAGCACTATACCACCAGGAGCTTACATATCTGTTCTCTGCCCATATTTTACTATGGGTATATTCATTGTTAAGCGTCACCGGCGGAGTCGTAGAAAAATTGACATCTCTAATTCCTAATGTAATGGTCGATACACATTCAACGATTATTGGATCACGTATGACAGTGCTACATTCAAATAATTTTACCTGATTACCGTCTTGAAAAAGAGTGTACGAGGAATGTTCATGGCGATCTTCATAATAACCCGGGGGCGTATAGAACTGGATGCTTTCGAAGCCTCCGTTCGGATAAAATACAGTTCCAGAAGGGGGATACCTAAACGTATTATCCGATATTACGGGTGGGCTACTTAAATAACCGCCAAGTAATACATCGGTTTGATCGGTAAGCATGAATTGACCAGCTCCCATTCCGTTCGGGGTGATTTGTCTCAGATAAGTTTGCCCGTCTTTGGCTTCCACTTTATTGATCCCCGAAGAACTGCAAACGAACAGATCGCCGTTATGGTCTACTTTGGCGGTGTATTTCGAGTTTGTCGCAGGGAATTTGTCTTGCTCGCTATATGGTATATGAAATACCGCACCGTCTTTTCGCCGGATCAAGAAATTAGGGCTGCTGACGTAATGCGGGAGATGGATGCTTTGTCCCTGCTTATCCCGAAAATCACAGTCATGGAATAACATATATTGTCCGCCGTCATAACTGGAAATCGTTTGCGGTACGACTTTCACATCGCTGCAGGCTTGTTGGCTGTTGCCGTTGTTATCATACGTGAAATAGAATACGACAGCCGTCATATTTCCGTCCTCGTCCACTTTGAAAACATCCGATGGAAACCCCGTGGACTTACTAACCGGACTTTCCGAAAGCACCAGATATTTTGCGCCCGTCAGATCGACTCGACTCCAGCGCAGATTTTGAGTTTGATTACCGGGATCGTCTTTCGAGCAGGATGACAATAATGAGCCACCAAACAATAAAATAAGAAATAATCTTTTCATGTGATTTTTTGTTTTACGGTAAAATTATTGGTGTATTTCTTAAATTGTCTCACCTTCATTTTGCCGCATAAAAAACGCGGGCTAAACTGTATTTGCTTCCTCGGTATCGCCAAACACCTTGCAGACAAATAAGTAAAGCCCACGTCGTGAAACGTGAGCACTAACTTTACTCTTGTCTGCTTCAAATTGGCGATTTTAGGAAGCAAGAATAAAAGCTAACGCTTTGAATGTGTATTATAAAACTCTTTTCGGTTTATTTCATTCGGTAACGGTTTCGATTACGCCTTAAAGATATAAAAACTTTTCGATCCGATTATTATGGCCGCAATAACAGCGACTTGTATGTCCGGATTTTCCAGGCCGGGGGCTGATAGGTAGCGACTACCCGTACACACCCTAACACCCGATCCCATTTAAGGGTACCCCCTCGGAACCGATACGCCGTTATGAAAAGTTACGGCGGGAAATTCGCCCTTGTCCGATTCGCTTTCCGAATACTGCCGATTTTCTCCCTTACCCGGAGACGGTATTGCATGGAATAGGGATCGCAACGATCCGAGACCGAACGAATACGGTGATAGGATATTTATATACTGTGTTACGGGAATGGGGAAGGATTCGAGCCGCGAAAATTTTTCCGAACGAAGCAATGTTTCCGCGATTTCGGTAACTATATGGAAGGCATTTATACAACCGTCCGAAAAATCCCCTTTTTCTTCGGGTTGCACGTCTAAAGTATTTTTACAAATACAACGATCCGCCTGTAAAAATAGAGGTTTCCCGACGGAATGGTTTTGCAAACTGTTTTCAGGTATTTTCGTGGTACAGAAAGAATAGTAAAATATATCCGGATATTACGTAGTGCCGGAATTTATAAGGCCTGGCGGCTGTTTTTTCGGCGAATCCGATTTATTTCTTCCAAACGGGAAAATTCTATATCGTGGAGCCATGTCCGAATCTGGTCGGACAAATGTACCTTAACCTCACGCGGTATTTTGCGTATCGGATACCACTTGTATCCTCCGGCGGTCGGTTTTTTCCCGGCGCAACACAGATAGATACTCGCTTCGGGAATACCCGTGTCCGACGCCGCGGTTGCGATATTGCGGAACATTCTTGCTGACAGGCTTTGCACACGGGTACGGACTCCCCGGAGCGCGGGTACGGCAATAACATAATCACGCAAGACGGATTTATCTTTTAATTGGCGGACACTTCTGCGATAACGTTCCCTGTCGGTACGGTGGCATTCCCTCAACGTGGCCCAACGTAAATTTTCCGCGCGGTTATCGTACAGGATTTGGTTGATGTGATAAACGTAATTGCATTTTCTCTTTCTCGGCAGGAAAGTTTCGGCTACGATACGGCATACTTTACGGTATGAGGGTTTACCCCATTGATCGTACAGGCATACATGGGTACGGTTATTCGGATTGATAAGCCGGATGCCGCTGCGAAGACTTCTAATCTTTCCCATATTCGATACCTGATACAGTCCTTCGTATCCTTGTATATTTTTCCATTGTTCTGTTATCATCGTTGTATTTTTTTTTGTATTCAAATGTTTTCGTTGGAGTGGAAATTGTAAAAGAGTCCGGACGCTTCGTGCAACCCAGACGAAAGGGACAGAAAATCGAATTTATACCCGTTATTTTATCTTCATTACTTGATTGTATTCAGTACATGAATCTTTTATTGATTTTATAAATGTTCTCCTATTACACTATCGTACGTCGGATATGGATCCCTTTTTTCCCGCGCGCAATCTCTTCAGCCTTGCCGACGGAATAGTGTCTTTGTGCGGAATCGTTCGCACTTCGGGTTTTGGACGGCGAGGCTTCAGCAAACAAGCGATTTTCGCCTCGAATTTTTCGGTGAATTCCTTTTTCAGACTTGGTGCATCGTTCAAAAGTTCATCGAGGCGTTCGTATTTCACCCGTTCGGCCCTCAAGCGTTTTTTATCGCCTTTGATCCGTTCCAAATATCGGGCGTAAGCATCCGCGGCCAGGTGCATGAAAAAATAGTCGCGCAAGGTCAACCCTTTTAATTTCGATGTGTCCGGAGTATAATCGGCCTTTTGAATCCCGCGTATGATCTCTTTGAATTTATCGACATACATTTGAAACTGCTTCCGATCCATGAGTCCGTCGAGATTACGGGGTAATCCCATTTTACGGATCGCTGCCGAATAAAATGCGACCTCCACGCGCAAGATATTATCTGGGGGCGACAATTTCTCTACATCCCGGGAGTAGATCGTTTTGTTGTAAATTTTGATCTTGAAATATTTATTGGACAGTTTCAGCTCGATACCGTGCGGACGGTTTTCTGCGTCCAGCGTTCGCATGACGGTAAAGGGCTGTCCGTTGTACATTTTGAACATAGACAAATAGTCGTCCGGATCGTTGTTCATCTTCAGGTTTACCCCGATCTCCATGTAGGTGATCCAGTTTTCTCCACCTATATTCGCTCCGCAGTCCGCGCACATTTTTTTAAGAGCTGGAGCAATCGAAGAAACGGGAAAATCGTCGTAGCTTCTGCGGGTATGGTGGCGATGTCCCGACCCCTCGATCCGGAGTATCGTGCATCCCGATTTCGGATCGTAATTGGCTCTGCATTTCAGATGATCCACTTTAAAGAAACAACTTTCTTCCCCTGACTCGTAACGGGTAACTCCCGCATGATAGCGTTTTGCCAACGTACCGACGGAAAAATCAGACTCGCAAAAAATCCGTATAAAATCGAACATACCATATGATTTTAAATTAATAAATAACCGAACGGACAGGTGTTCCGAGTGTATGACCCGGAATTACAACCTGCCGTTGGTTTTCAAAAAAGAAGGATTGTAATTGTCGAGCAGGAATCGCTCGACATCGGCGGCCTTATACCGAATGGTGGCCCCGACCTGTGAAAACGCTATGCGGCCTTCGTCGCGGTAGCGTTGCAACGTCCGTCTGCTAACTTTTAGCAAATCGCAGACTTCTGTGTTCGTTAAATACCGCTCCTGTATTGGAGACGGGTTTACCTGTTTGTGAAGTCCTTCCCGGATTTCATCGAGTTTCACCAAAATCTGGTCGTACTCCTGCTTCGCAATAATGATTGCTTCCATGTTTACTTGGATTTAGAATTAAACATGGTGCAAGAATATAGCGAAAAAATCAGATACTTGTTCGTTACGAATAAAATACCTGTGTAAGTGTTTGTTATTTAGGTTGTTATGCTCTAATTTTCTTCGTAGTGCAATTTTACAGCGAATCGCTATCTCTGCAATAGGCTATCAATGAGTCTATTAACTTGTGTAAAAAACGCGCTTTTTTATCTTCTTGTCCTTTAATCTCCTTGCGAGCTTTAATACTTTCGATATAATTGTAAATATCGTCTATGACAAAGTTAAACGTATGAGCCATAGCGGATATTAATGCTTTTTCATCCTTGATGGCGGAATCATCATACTTTAAAATGTTTTCAGTCTTAGCCCCTGTTTCATATTCTACCTTATACTCCATTTTATATAATGCCAAGATTAACTCGACAAATTGCACAGGACCCCCATTCCACGAAACAGACATTTTATCGTTTTTACGGTGTGCCATATATGCAATTCGTGCATCACTGAGTAATGCAAGCGATGTATAATAGAAAGTGCTTTCATCATTAGCGAAACGTATGATATCATCCTTATGGGTTGTCATTACTCGGTTCACGTTATCTAACCATGCAACAGGATCGGATTGTTTGGAAGCCTGATACATGATAAACACCTTTCTGTAAGGATATTCAACTAACCATAATGTGCCCAATACAAGATTAATGTACATTAAGTTTTCCGTGTCCTCATCCAGCTTCATTTCCGAGGGGAAAAGTTCCTCTAAATCGTCTCGATATAAATCAAAAGCATTGCGGTCTTTATCATTTGGATATGAAATAATTCGCTCGTCAAATTTGATCGTGCAATGTTCCAATACCAAGGAGTTAGGGAATTCCTTTTCTCGTTCCATAGAAAATATTTTATTCTCATCAATTCGTTTATGCTGTGACATAATACAGCGTTTTTAAATTCAATCAAATGCTTCGGACATGGCTTTATCCAAGTCCTCATTTGCAATATTAAGATAAATCTGTGTGGTCTTCAAGGAATTGTGCGTTAAAATTCTGGATAGTTGGTAGAGTCCCATTTTGCGGCGGACTGACCGCACAGCGAATGTATGGCGGCTCGTGTGAAAATGGATATTTTTATCGATTCCGGCCTGCGCGGCGATTTTTTTGAGCAGGCGGTTGATGTAGGCCGTGCGCCGTTCGATCTCTTTTCGTAACTCGATGCCGGTATCGGCGGTGCGGATGAACGGAAAAACATAATCCGACGGTTTGTTATCCGGCATTTTATAACGTTGTAAAATGGCTTGCGCTTTGGACGGTAACAGAATATTCAGGCCCGATTTGGTTTTCTCCGTCGTAAGCGATAACCGTTCCCTCTCGACATTGCCCCATTTCAAACGCAACGCATCGCCGATACGGATTCCGGCGGCGTAACAAACGAACACATACAAATCCCGGACGTGCCCGATCAGAGAACCTTCGGGATAGGACAAGGTTTCGATCCGTTCTAACTCTTCTTCGGTCAGGTATTCTACATCCGGCGTATCCCATTTGAACTTGAATTTCGGAAACGGATTCTGATCCGGTTGTACGATCTCCTCCCGGATCGCATCGTAAAACAGTTTGCGGATCAGTTTCAGATTGCTCAGGGCGGTATTGTTCGTATTCCCTTTGGTTACGGTCATATAGCGGTAATAGTCTTTCAGAAACGTTACGTCTATATCTCCGAAATAGAGTTCCCGCCCGGCGTATTCGTTCAGGTTACGTAGTAACGTCCGGTAGGTTTTGTAGGTCGTATACTTTTCTGCGGTATTGATGGACTTTAAATAATCTTCCGCATATTGGGTGAAGCTGGCGTGGTTGAATCGGGAAACCGCCCGTTTGACGGCTTGGGGATTATACGGCTTCGCACCGCCCGCCACATCGAGCAGATAATTCTGAACTTCGAGTTTCTGCGCCGCGATCAGGTTGTTGATCCGGGTCGAATTGGGCACTCGTTTCGACTTCCGGACTTTTTCAGCAACTGCATCCCAATCGTCGGGATGGATATAAATGCCTAATGCTTTGAATGCCGATTTGCGGTTGTGGGTGCTTCTCAGATACAGAGGGGCCAGTCCTTTTGCATTGATTTTGTCGATTCTCAGAATGGCTTTTACACTACTCATAACTCAATCTTTTTTAATTGTTTAACCGTTCAAAAGGTATAACAATGGGTATAACAAATTCGTCACTGGCAGGCTTTCCGAGGCTTCGGATACGCCCTGCGAGAATTCGTATACGATTGAATTACGGGCAAATAGATTAAATCACTGACAATGAATGTTATAAATTAATAACTGGTGGGTCAACAATTAATTCTGATAGTCAGAAGTTTATCGGTGTGAGGGACTAAAATAGGGACTACTTTAAGTAGTTCCTATTCTTTTTTATGGGTAAATGGCCCTCCGGATAAGTTTCAAATCGGTTTCTCGATAGGTTTGCCTTTTTTGCACATGTATGCGCGCGGTGATGACCGAATAGGCTTGCAGGCCGATACTAATACCCTCTTACACGCGCGTATGTGATAGGGGGAAATTATTTTTGCGCAAATTCCGCATATAAAAAAGGGCCGATTCCCTGATTGTTGAAGTTCGAAGCTTGTCTGTAGGAATTAATACGTTTATTTCGCTTTCCATTCCTTTATACGCTTTGACAATCCTTGTGTAGTTGCTTTCCCTCGGTTTCCGTGTGGTAATACCTTGTAACACTTCACCCATAGACGACCCGCCACGCTATTACTGCATTTGGAAAAAGTTTGTTTTTATCGTCACTTGCTCATTCAAGTTAATTTACGAAATACAAACAGAGCCATAATAGCACTAAAACAGCTAGGTTGTTCAGATGGTTAAAAGGATAAATACCTGATAATCATGCAGTAAAAAAAAGGATGAGCAGTTGCTTGTACGCCCGTATGAAACTTATATTTAACTCGAGACGCAGTGCGTTTGCTACCCCTTCATTGCAAAACGGACATTGTCAATCGGCAGTTATCAAGTGTACGATTCGTGTATGAGACCGATCGTCTTAAGCCGATGAAAAAGACTAATCGGTCAATAATCTATACAAAATGAGGTTTAGCAGTCCCCTTCACTTATCACATAAAAACAGCCTTATACCCCTGTGGGTACATTACACATAAAACAATGTGAAGGAATGATTGAAGCAATGATTTGAGATTGCAGATGTCACTTGGTGAAAACAAAAACGTTTGGGCTAGAATCATCTCCCTTTCCTAAACTGTTGCTATATGTCTTGTAAATTATCTTATGCTGTATTTTGTAATGCAAATGATCAACACAGTCCAACCGATAAATATCCAGACAAGACCGACGTGAAGAAGCCTACTCTTTTAAAATCTTTCCTCTTTCTTGATAAGAAACGGGACTTTTACAATTCAAATATCCGAATTATATTTTTAACAACCAAACTATCTTAATCCTTTAGAAGTCTTTTTTGTACAACTAATACATTGTTTTTCATTGTTATACAATGTAGAAAGCTGGACAGATTCAGGTACTTATAGTGTCTGGAGGTTTATAATCCGGCTCTCATCACTTATCTCAATATTATAAATACAGATCGTATGTTGCGTATTCATTCAACCTTTCAATTAATTCAATGTGTTGATATATCTTGATTTATGACGCAAAATTATTTCTTATCAAGAGATAGGGTCTTTTTGCGAGAGATATGTATTTATGGCTCGACTGTAATTATCTGATATTATTGCATTTGCAATAGTTTCGGAGTCCATAGGGACATCCTTCTTTGAAAATATGGATGAAAAACAAGCCCCGGAAAAGACACAATGGTACGCCCTTCGGAGTATGCGTCGGTCCATATTGGGATGTAAATCGATATTAACGGACTTACATATCGAACACTTCATTCCAATGGTTAAAATCAAGACCCGGACACCATCAGGCCGTTTCAGGTGGAATGAACAACCATTGGCATTTAACTATGTATTCGTTCATTCCACGGCTGCCGCACTCAATGACCTGAAACAAACACGCCTTCCAAACCTGTGCTACCTGATGCGTCCGAATGAAAAAGGTTTCGACGCAAAAGTCATCGTTCCGGACGAACAGATGCGCAATTTCATCGCTATCGCAGGAACGAGCGAGGAACGTATACTCTATTTACCCTATTCGGAAGTGGATTTAGCTCATGGAGACCGCGTACGCATAACCGGGGGCACATTCGAGGGGGTGGAGGGCGTCTACCAAAGAATCAAAGGTGTACGAGACAAGCAGGTCGTAGTCTGTATCGAAGGTCTCGTGGCTGTTGCTACTGCTACCGTTCCCGCCTATTTGGTCGAAAAAATATAACCTGCAAAAGGGATCCCCCTGAATATGAATCCAGAAAAACTGAAGAACCTTCTTCCGTTTCTGTATAATCATCGTGTCCGCGCGCAAAGCGTATGCCGGATGGATGCGCTCTCACGGATGTATCTCGCCGTTAACGATCTGATATGCGTGTCGGCCATCGACGATTATGAAAACAGGAAGAAGATCACCCATAAAATCAATGCGCTTTACAGGGTTATTGACCGAACCTCTGCAAGCGGTTTAAGACGGATGTATCGTCTGACCAAAGAGAGTACGTTAACCGTCTATGGAATAAAAGACACAGAGTGCAGCAGGTTGTATAATGATCTCTTAGCCGGTTATGTGAAAAATCCCGATCCTGCACAGGAACTGGACATCATGGCATGTATTGTCTATGAACTGGGCAGCATTGCGGATGACGTCACGGGACTGGACTATTATCCATTTTTCCAAACCAAATGCAGGCAATGGATCAATGAACTGGATACGGATGGTCGTTGGGAAGGAATTTCACAAGAAACAGCCGTACGCCGACTGGCCCTGCTACAAGACAGCAGTTGCATATTCAGGGATGACCGTTTCGATGATACGCTTTTGCAGGCATACAATTATTACAGCGAACAGCTCACCCTGCCTATGAAAATAACTGCCGACCAACTTCCTTTGTTCGGTGCATGGTATGACCTGTTGCGGATTCCTGGCATATTCCCATATGTTCCCAAGCGACTGAAACAAGTCGCCCGGTTGATGGAACAGTTTGCATCGCAAGCGAAACCCCGTTCCGATGCATGGTACCTCGCTATCAGTTATGCCGTGGTACAATGTTGTTCCGATCTGATGGACGACTTGCAGCAAGAGGCGATTCAGGAGGCAGGGTAGGATAGCAGGAAGCGGGACGGGAGCACGGAACGAATAGCATTTCTAACGATATACAAGTTCATACCAAATAAGACTCTATGAAAGGCATTGTATTGGCTGGTGGTTCTGGTACGCGGCTGTACCCGATCACGAAAGGAGTTTCCAAGCAGTTGCTCCCGATCTACGACAAGCCGATGATCTACTATCCGC
>ERZ772831.257-NODE-257-length-54822-cov-4.930834_pt1 | contig 54822 bp, 54 predicted proteins | sample MGYA00580858_ERZ772831 | MGnify/ENA primary metagenome ERZ772831 (study PRJEB29015, sample SAMEA2737694) | human gut metagenome | biome: human gut; feature: human-associated habitat; material: faeces | place: China | collected 2012 ... | reverse complement strand
TCACATCCGGAGACCTTACATCGAGACATGTGTATCGCATGCTCCGGGAGTTCGTGGATTTTGCCAATGTATTTAACTAACTTTCCATTTACTCTACAGAAACAGTATAGTAATAAATAGGTTGTCCGCCATACTGCAGTTCAATATCGCATGCAGGATAAGCCTCTTCCAGATCTGCACGCAGTGCTTCGGCAGCATCTTCTGCTACATCACAGCCATAGTATACGCTGATCAGTTCGGAATCCTCATCTACCAGCTCGGCGATCATATCACGGGTCACCTTTACCATATCGGTGCCAACGGCTACAATACCCTGATCACCGATACCCATGAAGTCATCCTTCTTGATCTCCTTGTCATCGATCACGGTATCACGTACCGCATAGGTAACCTGGCCGGTCTTGACATTCTTGATCTCACGGAGCATGGTCTCTTCATTCTCTTCCACAGACAGCTCAGGAACAAAGTTGATCACAGCAGTGATACCCTGAGGAATGGTCTTGGTGGGAATGACTAAAAGCTCCTTGTCAGTCATCAGTTCCGCTGCCTGATTGGCTGCCAGAATGATATTTTTATTATTCGGAAGGACAAAAATGGTCTTTGCATTTACCTTGTCCACTGCATCTAAAATATCAGCCGTACTGGGGTTCATGGTCTGTCCGCCCTCGATGATATAATCCACACCGAGACTCTTGAACAGTTCACTCAGGCCGTCACCTACAGAGACTGCCAGAAATCCTACTTCCTTGGGAGGCTGTGCAGCCTTCTCTTCTTCCGCTTTCTTCTGCGCTGCTTCTTTTTCGGAGAGCTTGAACAGCTTCTCCTGATGCTCTAAGCGCATATTGTCGATCTTCATGTTGGATAATGCACCATACTTCAATGCCTTCTGGATAGCCAGACCGGGATCATTGGTATGTACATGTACCTTGACCACATCGTCATCCGCAACACATACGATAGAATCACCAATGGACTCTAAAAATGCCTTGAAATCCATCTCTGCTTTTACGTTGAAGGGCTTATTTAACAGAATGATGAATTCGGTGCAATAACCGAACTTGATCTCTGCCTCTGCCTGTACTTCCAGAGAACTCTTGGTATCCTCTGCCTTCGCAGTAGCTGCGGGAGCTACGGTCAGATCGATCTCCTTACCTAAAAATGCGTCATACGCACCACTTAAAACTTCTACCAGACCCTGTCCGCCGGAATCCACTACGCCTGCCTGCTTTAATACGGGCAGCATCTCAGGCGTCTGGCTCAGTACGTAACGGGCATGTTCGATCACAGATCCTAAAAACTGCTCCAGATCCTCTGCACCATCTTCACACAGCTCCTTTGCCTTATCGGAAGCACCTCTTGCCACCGTAAGGATCGTACCTTCCTTCGGCTTCATAACAGCCTTGTATGCGGTCTCCACCGCTTTATCAAATGCACGGGTCAGAACAGGAATATCCAGAACCTGCTCTTCCTTGATACTCTTGGTAAAGCCACGGAACAGCTGGGACAGGATAACACCGGAGTTACCTCTGGCACCACGCAGGGAACCGCTGGAAATAGCCTTGCACAGGGCAGCCATATCTGCATCCTCGCCCAGTACGGACACTTCTCTTGCAGCAGACATGATCGTCATGGTCATATTGGTTCCGGTATCTCCGTCAGGAACGGGGAATACGTTCAGTTCGTTGATCCATTCCTTTTTATTCTCTAAATTCTTGGCGCCGGCTAAGAACATCTTGGAAAGCATCTTAGCGTCGATTTGTTGTAAAGCCACAATTACTTCCTCCTTAATCAATCACTCTTACACCTTCAACAAAGATGTTGATCTTTTTGATCTCAATACCGGTAAACTCTTCCACTTTGTATTTTACGTTGCTGATCAGATTGTCGGTGACAGCCAGAATGCTGACGCCGTAAGCTACGATCACGTGGAAGTCCAGAACCAGTTTATTGTTGTCCAGGGACACATTGATGCCTCTGGTGATGCTGTCCATCTTAAGCAGCTTTACCAGACCATCCTTCATGCTGACTCCGGCCATACCAACGATACCAAAGCACTCTACCGCCACGCTGCCGGCATACTGTGCAATGACTTCATTATCAATGACAATATTTCCCATATGGGTATTCATAGAAGAACCTTTCATATAGAACCTCCTTCATATTCGGATCACTTGTTTCTTCCGATATGTCTGCCTGAAAATCTACAGTTCAGACATATATAAATGTATTTTAACAGCTTTCCTTTGAAAAAGAAACAAGAAAATTAAAAAAATAAATATTTTTTGCTTGCTTTTATTTTGGTTTTCTGTTAATATATCAATGTTGTGAGCATTTCACACGTATTTTATTGAAAAATTTGTTTAAAAGTAAGCGTAAGATGCGCGTTAGATCGAGGAGGTGTCAAGATGGCTAAATGTGATATTTGTGGTAAGGGCGTTCATTTCGGTAACAACGTAAGCCATTCTCATAGAAGAAGCAACGCAATTTGGAACTCTAATGTTAAGAGCGTTAAGTGCAAGGTTAACGGCGGAGCTAGAAGAATGCATGTCTGCACCAGCTGCTTAAAATCTGGTAAAGTTGAAAGAGCTTAATCTTCTGCGATAATATTGGATTTTAAAAAGCCAGAAATGATGAATTTCATTTCTGGCTTAATTTTTTGCTTGTAATTTTCCATGCAGTTACCAGAACCGCTCTTCCTGTTTCCGTTTCAGATATTCCTTGTTGATCTGTCCGGCCAGTTCACCGTCACCGAACAGGTTGTCCGGATGAAAGATCTTGATCAGATCCCGGTATCTCTTCCGTAAAGCCAGCGGATTATTGACTCCCCGGAATAAAAGCTGTACCGCTGTAAAACTGCCTTCTCCGGGAGCCTGCCCTGTGGCCTGCTGTTCTCTGGCTTCCTCTATGAGTATCTGCCGTTCCTGTTCGAACTTCTTCCGGTCTTCTTCCAGCTGTCGGAACCCCTCCTGTAAAATGGCCATTTTCTTCTCAAAAAACAGATTCTCTTCCTTCAGCCGTTTCCGTTCCATGATTGTACGGCGGTTTAATTCATCCAGCTCGTCCCGCAGTTTCACCCGCTCATCCAGAAATTTGTTCCTGGCCTGTTCCAGTTCCGTACGCTCCTGCTCCAGCTCTGAGCGTTCCTGTTTCAGACGCATATTTTCCTGGAAAAGCCACAGTTTTATTTCTTTCAGTTCTTCGGTACTCTCTGCCTTAATGACCTCTTCCCAATCAATCATACTGCACCCTCTTACTCGCAACCACAGAAAAGATAATACCCTGCAAATAATAAAAGTGCTACCATGATCAAGCCGATAAAACGGTTATGGATCACAAGCATGAGCAGCATGCCGACAGCCACAAAAAAGAGTATCAGACCAATGATCTTCTTCATCTATCAAACGGATCCAGACTGTTCTCACTTTATTATATGCAGAGTATTTTAAATATTACTTGTCTTCTGTAGTTTTCTCTTCCTCTTCAGGAAATGCGATATCTACCACTTCCGCATCGGACATTTCTTCTTTTTCCTTCGGCTGGGTAAATTTATCTACGATATCGGGAATCATATCCAGAATCTTGGTGACTGTATCCTGATTCTTGATATTTACCAGCTTGGTGGAACCGTTTTTGATGACCAGAACCGCACTGGGGGTCATCTTACCGCCTAAGCCTCCGGCTCCGGATGCGGATTTTTTCTCGGAATTATTGCCGGCTCCGGCACCGACACCAAAGGTGACATCCACAAGTGGCAGGATGATCGTATCGCCGATCTTTGTAGCCTCACCGACTACGGTTTTAGTGGATAACACGGTATCCATACCCTTCAACAGGGATTCTACAACGCCCTGAAACTGATTCTCTTTGTCTGCCATAACAAACCTCCTGTTTTACACTGTTATTTTTTCTGTGTCTTCTGATATTGTCTGATTTTATGCAACAATTCCCGTAATCGCCGATCTAAAAGCAGTCGGACGGAATGGAATAATACACAGGCCGCGGTAAAATGTCCGGAAGCCTTGAAATCCCCTTCCAGAATCGCCTGTTCAAAATCCGGGGTAATGCAGATCCCCTTTCCCAGCTTCGGAAGCACCATTCCGTAGATACCATACAGATATCCCGTAGTATCCGGAGAACCGGTGCCGACCGTGGCATTGACCGTAAGCTTTCTCGGGCGCAGCCGCTTCCAGATATGTCCGAAACGTTTCCCGGCATGTTTCAAAATTCCCTGGGTATCCGGGTCATTCCACAGGTTCTTGTAAAATGCAATGTTTTCCAGAATATTTTTGATTTTATCACAAATCTTTCGGACTGTGTACCGGATTCTTGTAAAAAATGCGTACAGACGATCCGTAGTCTTCCCGGGAGCTTCTCCCGCTGGCTCCGGCGTTCCCGGTTCCGGGATTCTGGAATCCTCCCTTTCCGCAGCAGACTCAACATCTGCGGCCGTTGCCGAGAATGCCGTGGGATCTTCTGCTTCGATCAGCTTAGGCGTCCCGACAGATTCCGGGGTATGTTCTTCTGTTGTCTGCTCCGCAGAAGCGGGTGTTTTCTCGTTCCCTGTCGTTTCCGTCGATGTCCGGTCTGTTTTCTCCGGCTTCTCTACGGAAGAATCATATAGCGTAAAGAATAAAAACTTTACGCAAATTTTCCCGGGATCAGGATAATCGCAGTTCATCCGCAATAGACCGAACAGCCATTTTACTCTCGCGGTGATAAAGAATTCCTCTGCCGTCCGCTTTCCGGCAGCTTTGTAAGAAATCGGAAAGAACAGAACCAGGAGAATTACCACCAGTGCGATTCCCAACAGGATCAGAAACACGATCCCAAGAATACTCAATATTTTAAAAAGAATCGTCAACATAGTAAATACTCCCGCAGATTACAGTCCCCTCTGGCTTTCAGGCACTCTCCGGAGATCCGTTCGATCAGCTGCAGCGCATCCTCGTAGCCGGAAGCCATACCGAGAACGAGAAATTCTTCGTCCTTATAATGAGGCTGTACTAACTGTCTGGCATCAAAAATATCCAGCTGATCCGCCGGATTTCTGGCCGGAGTGATCAGATATACATTGGCCAGAAGAGGCTTTTTATTCAGCCTCTTTTTTAGTTTATCCAGTTTTTCCGGCGCGATGCCCTCTCCAAGATAGAGATTTTGCGCAAACTTCAGCTTTCCTGCCATACACAAGTTCCTTAAATCTTTTTCTCCTAGTATAGCATAGTTTCCTTTATATTACAATTTTGTTACTTGACTTTTTAGTATGATATTTTATACTTGAATTAGTACAAATGAGGAGGATACAGCTTTGAAGGTTATTACTAAAATGGAGTTACAGCCGGATATGGTCCTGGGGGAGGACATTCTGGATCAGGATCGTGTGATCTACCCTGCAGGAACCTCCATCACTCCGCAGATCATTGAGAAATTGAAACGGTACAATCTGGTATGTGTCACCATAATGGAAGATGTTGATTTCGCCACTACACATTATGCCAAGATTCGTTTTGATTCTAATTTCAAAGCATTCGAACGTGCTTATCCGTTGTTTTTGGGACAATATAAATTAGCCATGAAACAACTGCTGATCATGGGAAGAAAACCGGCGGATATTATTCTGCTGACAATTTACAACGAATTGTATTATTATATTACTTCCGGCCCGGTACTGTTAGACTATCTGTACAATCTGATGCCCAGTGAGGATGAACTCACCTATACCCAGGGACTGAATGCCGCTCTTCTGGCGGGGACCTTCGCTGACTGGCTGGGAATGAGCGAAGAAGAGAAAAATACCCTGATTCTCTGCGGTTTCTATTATGATATCGGCAAGCTGCAGCTGCCCTATGAACTGTTATGGAAGCCCGGCAAACTGACGGATGAAGAATTCAAAGTTATCAAGACTCATCCTGTAGTCGGTTATACCACCGTACGTAATCAGGATCTGAATGAGCATGTGAAAAATGCTGTGATCATGCATCACGAACGACTCGATGGCAGCGGCTATCCTTACCATATGTCCGGACAGAGAATTGATGTCTTCGCAAGGTATATTGCCATTATTGATGCCTATATTGCCATGGCGTCTCCCAGAACCTACCGTAATGCGTTGACACCGTTACAGATTCTTGGGAATTTCGAAAAGAGTCTGGATAAATATGACGTGGAATTATTGATGCCGATCATGAAACGTATTGCAGATGCCCAGATCGGAACCAGCGTGGAACTGAATGACGGAAGCATCTGGGAAGTACTGATCATTCATCCCAACAAATACTCCCGTCCCATTTTAAAAAATGATAAAAACGAATTTGTAGATCTCTTGCAGAGACCAGATCTGGAAATCGTCAAGAATGTTTAAAAATATTTCAGAAAAGCAGGAATAATCAATTTTTCCATTGATTATTCCTTTTTCGTTCCTGATAATCCGCATAGGCTTTTTCCAGAATCTGCTTTTCATTGGCAAATTTCAGAAGATGGTATGCTTCATGATATTTGTAAAAGCCGGAATCCACAAAATACTCTTCTCTCTGGGGCTTGCTGTAATAGCTGTCCGTTCCCATCAGATACCAGTGGACTTCCTTCTCCACCACATCTTCCGGTACGGTAAAAGAATACTCGCTTCTGCCGATATAATCTACAATGTATGCCTTGGAACCGCTTTCCTCCAGCACTTCCCTGAGTGCGGTCTCCTCATGGGTCTCCCCGGCTTCGACGGTACCCTTCGGCAATACCCAGCCTTCATATTTATTCTTAATGTTCTTATACAGCAGCAGGATCTTCCCACGGAAGATCACAACGCCACCGCAACTGGTAGCCTCTATCATGATTCTTTTGACTCCTCCGATCACTCTTTCTGGTTGAAGTAAGCATCAAACAGACGTCTTGCAATGGGAACTGCGTAATCACCGCCACTTCCTGCACCCTCTACGATAATGGTGACACAGACTTCCGGGTCTTCTGCGGGAGCAAAACCGGTAAACCAGGCATGGCTGTCACCCTTGATATTATTGTATTCCGCAGAACCTGTCTTACCGGCAGCCGTATAGTTTAAACCTCTTAACTTGGAAGCAGTTCCCTCTTCCACAACATCGGTCATCAACTGTTTCAGAATCGCAGATTCGTCCTCTGTCATCAGACGGCCGTATTCCGATGCCTTAAAGCTTTTTACCACAGTACCTTCATCATTTTCCACATGATCAATGACATAGGGCTTCATCAGAACACCATCGTTGGCAATGGCACAGGTGATCATATTCAGATGCATCGGTGTGATCTGGGTCTTACCCTGACCGATGGAGGTCTGCATCATTTCCGCGGAAGGTGTACTTTCGGAGACGATAGCCGAGCTTTTGGCATAATTCAGCGTAAGTGGCAGATCTTTATTGAACAAAAGGTCATTCAGAGTCTCCTGAAAAGCCTCTCTGTCCAGGCTCATTCCAATATTGGCAAAGGACGAGTTACAGGATTTTGCAAAGGACTTCTGAAAGCTGACCTGTCCGTGACTGGAACCGTGATAACAACTGATTTTGCTGTCTCCCACCCGGAAAGAACCATTACAATTATAAGAATAATTCTGATACGTGGTGGGATTCTCCCGGATATATTCCAATGCCGTTACGATCTTGAAGGTGGATCCGGGCGGATAAAGTCCCTGGGTGGCACGGTTCAACAGTACTGTACTGGAATCATTGTCGATCAGATCATCCCAGATCTCCGGAATGGTATTCGGATCAAAATCGGGATGCGACACCATTGCCAGAATCTTGCCGGTAGACACTTCCGTTACAATGATGGCACCACGGTAAATATCCAGCTGGTCGTTGGCCACCTGCTGGATATGGACATCCAGTGTGGTATATACATTATCTCCGGGATTCTTTTTCCCGGCAGTATCGTTTTTCACTTTATTGCTCAGGGAGGTATTGGTGTTGATCAGATAGTAATTGGCCAGAGCCTCCACTCCCATGCGTCCCTGGGTGGAATAACCTACGATATGAGAAAACAGATTCTTATACGGATAGTTTCGAGTCTCCTCTTCATCCGCATCCAGTATCGTCTCTGCCAGAACATCCCCATCCCTGGAATAAATGGATCCGCGGTAATTGCGGGACAGCAGAATCTGCTGACGGGAATTATAACTGTTGTTGATCATATCCTGTTCGCTGGTTGCCACAAAATGACCCAGATAGACCAACAGGCACAAGAACAGGACACCGATGCTTCCAGCAGAAAGCCAGATTTCCCGCTGGTTGCCCATACGTTTTCTGTTCCGGGCGTCCTTTTTGCGGTCGGCATCTTTTTTCTGTGTATTTTTCTGCGTATTCTGCGCCTTATTTTCTGCCACCTCTGCGCTCTCCTTCCTTCTGCAGGCGAATATAGATTCCCTGTATAATGAAAAACATGATCATGGTCGTCATGACGGAACTTCCTCCATAGCTGATGAAAGGAAGTGTCACTCCGGTCAGTGGAATGAACTTGGTACCGCCGCCAATGGTCAGGAATATCTGGAAAATATACATAATACCGATGCCGTATACGATCAGCTGATAGAATCTGTCATGAATGCATACTGCCACCCGCATCATTTCCAGAAAACTGCTGACACAGATCAGGATCAGACATATTCCGAAGATCACGCCCAGTTCCTCGCAGATGGAAGAAAAGATAAAGTCCGCTTCCACATAAGGAATCGCTGTGGGATTACCTTTTAACAGTCCCATGCCGAACCAGCTTCCACTGCCGATGGCAAATAATGACTGGGTGATCTGATAGCCTTTATTGTCAATGTATTTCCAGGGATCCTGCCAGGCCAGTACTCTGACCCGTACATGATCAAACAGCTGATAAGCCAGATAAGAAGCCGCACCTCCGCCGACAAGTCCTGCCAGAAGATACAGATAATTTCTTGTGGCAGCAAAAACCACAAAAACAAAGCCCACGAAAAAGATCAAAGCACTTCCCAGGTCCTTGGATACTACCAGGATCACCACATGGGCTCCCGCAATGATCGCCGTCAGAACGACTCTCTGGAAGGAGACATTTTCCCACAACGCTCCCGCCAGAAAGAACAGGAACAGGATCTTGACGAATTCCGAAGGCTGGAACGTGATTCCTCCCAGGGAAAATGAAATCTTGGAACCATGGGTCACCTCTCCCAGGATCAGCACCGTACTGAGCAGCGCAATTCCCAACGTGGCATACAGCCAGGTGATCTTCTTAAAAAAGTGGATCTTTCCCAGCAGATACGGAACCAGCAGGGAAAAGATCAGAGATACCAGTACAATCACATATTGCCGGATGGCCTTGTCAAAAGATAATCTCGATACGATGCAAAGACCGATTCCCAGAAGCATACACATATTATTCAGCAAAAGCCTGTTAATATTCTCGTAGATCAGCGATACCATTGTGATCGTAGCAAACAGAAAGATCAGTATAAATGCAAAGAAAAACAAATACTGAAAATCTCCGCTGACAAGGGACAGGTTCAGAAAACAGAGGACCTGCACCAGAAACATCAAAAGATCCTGTAAAATAAATACTCCACGATGCTTCTCTCCCACCGGATACCGAAAGGTATAAAAACAGCTTGCCGTATATAACACTATAAAAAAGGCGATAAAATATTTGGATAATTCAATCACATATTCCTGCATGGATCCAAAACCTTTCTGTCTATTCTACTCCACGTTTTTCATGACCGGTGGTATATTCCCCATAGGGCAATTCCTTACGGGTACCGGCAAAATACTCCAGGACTTCCAAAGTCTCGGTCTCATTTTCCGTGGTAAAATCCAGCCGTCCGGTCACCAGGCCGCTCCATTTACATAATTCCTTGTGCAAGGAAAGCGGAACACTGTTATAGATCACATTAAAACAGTGGGTACAATTCCGCTGAACCGGAAATCTTTTATGATAGCGGTCGATCAGATCCAATGCCTTCGGATTCTCCTGCGGCTGACACCGGTCAGTGGTCTTCTGCACGCAGTTGGCGGTGACCATCATAGGGATCCTGCCGTATATTACTTTTTCCGCAGGAAACGCAGGATCCAGAATGTCCCTCTGCTCTGCGGCATTCAGCTCCAACGGCAGACAATAGCCGTCTAAGAATGCCTTCCAGAAATCCCGGCTGGTCCGGTTCCAGAGATACAGACTATGATCCCCATAGATTTCTTTTCCGGTAAAATTCCATTGTTTTAATAACGCGATATGTTCCATGTTTGCTGCCTGAAAGCCATTTATATATGCCAGATTTTCCAGCAGCAATTTCCGTAATTTTTCAAGATACTGCCCATCCCGCAGGCGCAGGATCTTCGGCAGAGCGATCACAGATTGGATCTCTTTTTCAGTAAGGCTTCTCAAAATCTTCTCCGCAGCGGACGGATCCTGTAACAGGAAATCCGCATCCAGATAGAGTCTGAGTTGTCCGGCGGTTCTGACCGGATCTTTCCAGAAGGATGAACTGCAAAAGCCCTGCCATTGTTCCGGGGTCCGTATCGTGATAGCCCATTTTTCATCGGATTTTTGAGACTTTATACTATCGTTTTTCCGAAAATCACCATCGTCAGCCAGTGTCGGAGCTTTTTCGGAAGTTCTCTCATAAGGGAAGCCGTTTGCAAGGATCACTTGCTCTTCCAGCAGGGAAAGTCCCTTTCGGCGTAACTCGTTGATAGCTTTTAACGGGTAGAAAGCATTGTCACTTACCTGGATTCCGAGGGAGTCCTCCAGATGGAAGTGACTGTCGCCAAGTTTCCCCAGCTGTTTTGCTATATTTTCCTGTGTGATGGGCTGTCGGGAAGCTTCTTCTACCACATTCCCTTCTACGGTGACTGCACTCTCTCCGGTCCACAAATACAATTTTGCGGTCTCCCCGGTCAGAAATTCAGCCTGCATGGATACCGGAAGGGTCAGCCTGTGTTCCAGATGCTTCTTCCGGATATTCTGAAGCAAAGTCTCATCACTACCGCTGTAAGCCGGGCTGTCCAGAGTCACCATCTCCCCGCCGTTGTGCTTGTGATAATAACCATCCTGTCTCTCACTGCGGATATAGAGGCAGGAAAGCGTATGCATATCTGCCGCAGAAATCTTCTGAGGAGCTTTGGAATCCGCATAATACCGGTCAATATATTTGCGATAAATTGCCGTAACTCCGGCGGCATATTCCGGCTTCTTCATACGGCCTTCGATCTTAAAGGAGTCGATCCCTGCCTCCAGAAGCTCCGGAATATATTCAATGGTACACATATCTTTCAGGCTTAAAGGATAACATTCCTTCGTATGTTTTCCAGTGGTATAGGGCAGGCGACAAGGCTGGGCACAACGTCCTCTGTTGCCACTTCTGCCCCCCAGAATACTGCTGAACAGGCACTGTCCGGAATAGCAATAACACATGGCTCCATGGATAAAGCATTCGATCTCAAGCCCTGTGACTTCCTTGATCCTGCGGATCTCCGCAAGGCTCAGCTCTCTGGCGGGAACTACACGACAGGCCCCCTGTTCCTTCAGAAAAGCTGCCCCATACTCCCCTGTAATGGTCATCTGAGTGCTTCCATGGAGTTCCATCCTGGGAAAATGTTCTCTGAGATATGCAAACACTCCCATGTCCTGGACAATCACCCCATCCAGTCCGGCCCGGTAATAGGGCAATACATATTCATACAGTCCGGAAAATTCCGATTCTTTTACCAGTGTGTTTACCGTCAGATATACTTTTCGCTGAAAAAGATGAGCATACCGGATGCAGGCAACCAGTTCTTCTTCCGAAAAATTTTCCGCATAAGCTCTGGCCCCGAAACGGCTGCCACCCAGATATATAGCATCCGCACCGGCATGGATAGCCCCGTAAAAGGCTTCCGCATTTCCGGCAGGTGCCAGTAATTCTACTTTTTTTGCTGCTTTCATAGATTTCAGATTTCCTCTATTGCATTCGATTCATATAAGCAAATAGCTGCCCGAAAACGGACAGCTATCAATTTATTTGTCTTTTAATTCTGTCTCCAGACGTACAATCTTCTTGGCGTCTTCATTTAACTGCTTTTGCAGTTCCTTCCCCTGCTTTTCTGCATTTTCCAGTTTGATCTGTGCTGAAATCAGTTCATGCTTCAGATCATAAAGCTCTTTTTCCTTGCCCTGCAGTTCTTCCTCCAGAATGGAGATCTGCTTCTTGGCTTTAAAATAATCATCTGCAATATTCAACTGGAGCAGAATGTTCTGCTTATCCAGAGGTTGTCTGCGAAAGCCGTCCAGCTTCCCGTATTCGGTAATCTTTCCGTTGATGTAGGAAGCAATTTTCTGCATATAATCTTCACTTTCATAGCCGCTTAAAGTAAATACTTTTCCGCCTATGATCACTTCTGTATCTGTCTTAGGTGACATCTCCACACCCCTCTTAACACTCTTTTGAAAAACACAATATATGCCATTTACGCAAAAATATAATACAAGATTTATTATATATCAGAATGTATAGGGTGGCAAGTAAAATTTCGTAAGCTGCACGTATCAATTCAGTCCCAGATGATGATAGGTAAGATCTGTGACTATACGGCCTTTGGGTGTTCTGTTCAGAAATCCGTTCTTGATCAGATAGGGTTCGTAGACATCCTCTATCGTACCGGCATCTTCACCGATGGCAGCTGCCAGGGTATCCAGACCCACGGGACCTCCGTCGAATTTCTCAATGATCGTGACCAAAATATTGCGGTCGATATGGTCCAGTCCCATCTTATCGACATCCATCAGATCCAATGCCGTTCTGGCTACCTCCTCGGTAATGATCCCGTCGTATTTGACCTGTGCAAAGTCACGGACACGTTTTAAGATCCGGTTCGCCAGTCTCGGTGTACCGCGGCTTCTTCTGGCCATTTCCTTTGCTCCGGCCGGTTCGATCTCCACGTCCAGGATCCGGGCGGAATGCATGATGATCTGCTGTAATTCCTCTATGGTATAAAATTCCAGATGATGGATCATGCCGAAACGATCCCGCAGAGGTGCAGTCAGAAGTCCGGCACGGGTGGTCGCTCCCACCAGAGTGAATTTCGGTAGCTCCAGACGCACAGATCTGGCACTGGAACCCTTTCCGATCATAATATCGATGCAGTAATCCTCCATGGCCGGGTACAGTACCTCTTCCACCTGACGGTTCAGCCGATGGATTTCATCCACGAATAACAGATCTCCCTCCTCCAGATTGTTCAGGATCGCCGCCATTTCACCGGGCTTTTCAATCGCAGGGCCACTGGTCACCTTCATATGCACACCCATTTCGTTGGCTATGATTCCTGCCAGCGTGGTCTTGCCCAGTCCGGGAGGTCCATAGAACAACACATGGTCCAGTGCATCTCCGCGCTGCTTGGCTGCGGTAATATACACCTTCAGGTTCTCTTTGATCTTGGACTGGCCGATATAGTCATCCAGTGTCTGGGGCCGCAGAGAGCCTTCCAGTTTGATATCTTCTTCTGTGATATTTGTCTCTATCATTCTTCTAGGCATAATTTATCCGGTTCCTTAAAACAATTTTTTCAGGGCAGCTTTCAGAATCGCGCCGGAATCCATGGTCTCCACATCCTCAAGGGCATTGACAGCCTTGAGGCTCTCTGCCTGTCCGTATCCCAGTGCCACCAGTGCTTCCACGGCTTCCTTTTTCTTCTCACTGTCAATGTGCAGGCTGCCGGCAGTCAGGATTCCCTGGGCTCCGCCTGCGGCGATCTCTCTGGAGATCAGTGTATCATCAATGGAGAGCTTATCTTTTAATTCCAGAATCAGGCGCTGCGCCGTCCGGGCTCCCACTCCCGGGGCCCTGGAGATTGCCTTGGCATCCCCGGACATAATGGCAAACCGCAGAGCATCTGCATCCATGACCGATAATATTGCCAGCGCTCCCTTTGGACCGATTCCGCTGACTGTAATGCACAGCTTGAACATTTCCAGATCACTTCGGGAGAGAAAACCATATAGTAAAAAAGCATCTTCCTTCACATAGGTATAAGTGTAAAGCCGAACTTCTTCTCCGATTCCCGGCAGCCTGGAGGCTGTATCCGCAGAAATCCTTACATTGATGCCAAATCCGTTGACATCGATCACAGCGTTATCTACCGTGGCATCTTCCAAAAAGCCATTCACATATGCAAACATATATACTAAGTCCTCGTCTTTCCTGTCCTGCAAATAGTAACCTGTAAAAATCGGCTACGATATGTTTATCATACCATAGCCGAACATATGTTTCAAGCAACTTTTCTGTTTTCTGATTTCCATCAGCTCTGAATCTGTTTCAACTGATAAAATTCTCCCTGCAGAGCCATAAGTTCTTCATAAGTGCCGTACTCTGCGCAGCGACCGTCTGCAATGACCGCGATCCTGTCGGCATCCCGGATGGTGGACAGTCTGTGGGCCACGATAAAGGTGGTACGCCCTTCTGTCAGATTGTTCAGCGCCTGCTGGATCAGCTTTTCTGAAATACTGTCCAGAGCCGAGGTGGCTTCATCCAGTACGATCACCTTCGGATCCCGGATCAGTGCTCTGGCAATGGAGATACGCTGTCTCTGACCGCCAGACAGTTTGCCGCCGTGCTCTCCCACCATGGTATCCAGACCCTTAGGCAGTGATGCGATCAGATCCGACAGATTGGCAGCTTTGATCACTTTCTGCAGTTCTTCCTCCGACACATTTTCGCAACCGTAAGTGATATTGTCACGGATCGTTCCGGAGAACAGGATCGAAGTCTGGGGAACTACCGCCAGGTGCTTTCGGTAGGTGCGTAGATCGATCTTACTGATATCCTTGCCATCGATCAGGACTTTTCCGCTTTCCGCCTGATTAAAACCAATGACCAGATTCAGGATCGTAGACTTTCCGGCGCCGGATTCTCCCACCAGTGCAATAGTCTCTCCCGATTTCACATGAAGATTCAGATGGTTCAATACATTATGTTCGTTATTTTTATAATGGAAACATACGTCCTCAAAATCAAAAGTACCGGTCACCTGTTCCAGTTTTTCCTTGCCCTCATTATCTTCGATATCTTCAGATAACAATACTTCACCGATGGAATTGACGGATTCAATACCCTTGGCAATGGTAGGCAGCAGGGTGACGATGGAGGACACCTGATTGACTACCGTGGCAAAATAACTCTGGTACAATGTGATATCGCCTGCCTGAATTTTGCCGCCAATGGCCAGATATCCGGTAAATGCCAGACAGATCACCTGGAAGATCTGGAATACTGCCCAGCCCACCGAGCCAAACAATGCCTGGATCAGATCCAGTTTGTAGCCTTTTTCCGCCACAGCAAAAAGCTGGCCGCTCATTTTTGCCACTTCTTCGTCCTCCAGGGCATGTGCTCTAGTCACAGGCACAAGTTCCACCATTTCCATGACTCTGGCGGAAGTCTCTTCCATTTCCTTACGGAATTCAGTATTCCGTTTTTTCATGATATTCCGGAAAGTGACCATGGTGATGGCTGCTACCGGTGTGGTCAAAAGGAAAAAGATAAATACGATCCGGCTCTTGCTGATGGTGACCACCAGCGCCACACCGATATTCAGCGCAATGTTCAGAATGCTTAAAAATAACTGTGTGGAAAGCCCCTCTACCGCTTCCACGTCACGCATGATCTTGGACTGCAATCGCCCGGACTGAGTCTCCACATGATAGGAAATGGATAACTGCTGAAGCTTTCGGATCAATGCTTTCCTCAGTCCCGTCTCCGCATAGCGGGTGGCCAGACTCTTGTAGGAAGTATACAGATAGTTCATCGGAATGTTCAGCAGGATCAGCCCTGCTTCCAGAATACTGTAAAAAATAATGTTCCGAAAAGTATCCGGGTTGTGGGATGTCACATCATTGATGATATTGGCCGTAATGATCGGCAGTACCCAGACGCAGGCATGCTTTGCAAAAAAGCAGATGACTGCCAGAACAAATTTATGATAATTTCCCTTGTACAGATGCACTAACGTCCGCAGAGGATGCCCCTGATTGTTCCGGTAACATTCGATAAACCAGCTTTCGGTATCCATTTTCTGCCTGGGAGAGGTTTTTGCTTCAAAATCTTTCATACCGCTTTTCATGCCTTTCCGTGATCTGCGCATTTATGTCTTTTCCTGTCCACAGATCTGTTTCATGTTTCAATGCCACGTTTCTATTTTTCGGGCTTACTTATTCATTTTATCGCAATTAATATGTATTTTCCAGTTTGTTTTTGCGGTTTTCCTTTGAAAACAACTGATTTTTTGTCAAAACAAGGCTGTGTCAGAACTTTTACATTCTTACACAGCCCTTTTGTCATAGCATTGGATTTTTTACAGTTGATTAGTTGTTGATCAGCTTATCACTCTCGTTGTTCCAGCTGTAAAGCTTACGGATCTCTTCGCCGACCTTCTCGGAAGGATGCTCAGCAGCAAGCTTTCTCATAGCCTTGAAGTGAACCTGCTTGCCTGCGGGAGACATATCTAACAGGAATTCCTTAGCAAAAGTACCATCCTGAATATCGGACAGGATCTTCTTCATGGTCTTCTTGGTCTCCTCGGTGATCAGCTTGGGGCCGGTGATGTAGTCACCATACTCAGCGGTGTTGGAGATAGAATATCTCATGCCTGCGAAACCACTCTGGTAGATCAGATCTACGATCAGCTTCATCTCATGGATACACTCGAAGTATGCATTTCTGGGATCGTAACCAGCCTCAACCAGAGTCTCGAAACCAGCCTGCATCAGAGCACATACGCCGCCACACAGAACTGCCTGCTCACCGAACAGATCGGTCTCGGTCTCGGTTCTGAAAGTGGTCTCCAGAACGCCTGCTCTTGCGCCGCCGATACCCAGTGCATAAGCCAGTGCCAGATCCTGAGCCTTACCGGTTGCATCCTGCTCTACAGCGATCAGACAGGGAACACCCTTACCAGCCTGATACTCACTTCTTACGGTATGTCCGGGTCCCTTGGGAGCGATCATGGTAACATCAACGTTCTTGGGAGGTACGATACATCCGAAATGAATGTTGAAACCATGAGCGAACATCAGCATATTGCCCTCTTCCAGGTTGGGCTCGATGTCGTTCTTGTACAGATCAGCCTGCTTCTCATCATTGATCAGGATCATGATGATGTCAGCACGCTTTGCAGCTTCTGCAGCGGTGAATACTTCGAACCCCTGTGCCTCAGCCTTTGCCCAGGACTTGGAGCCCTCGTACAGACCGATGATAACATGACATCCGGAATCCTTCAGGTTCAGTGCATGTGCATGACCCTGGCTGCCGTAGCCGATAATTGCGATAGTCTTACCCTCTAATAAAGAGAGATTACAATCTTCCTGATAAAAAATCTTAGCCATTTTCTTCTCCTCCGTTATGAGACATAAAATTTATAACTGATAGGGATCTTCCCTAGAGCTAACATAAAGTGTGAGGTCTTACGCCTGTCAGTCCTCAATCTTCAATATAGGTAACGTTCTCGATACCTCTTCCCAGACCTGTGATACCGGTTCTGGCAAGCTCCAGTACTTCGTACTCTTCCGTAAAACGCTGGATCAGCGCATTGACCTTGCTGTGATTACCGGTAAATTCAACGATCAGATTCTCCGCACCTACATCAATGATCTTCGCACGGAAATTGTTGGCAAGGAATTCTACCCCCTGGCGAATCTCCAGACGCTTTTCGGGATCTACTTTCACCTTGACCAGTACCAGTTCGCGGTACACGCTGTCATCCGGGTCCAGTTCCTTAATATCCCGGACATCCACAAGCTTTCCCACCTGCTTCTCGATCTGTTCCAGAATATCGTCATCTCCCGATGTCACAATGGTGATTCTGGTAAAACGGGGATCGGCGGTCACACCTGCCGTAATACTTTCGATGTTGTAACCGCGACGGGAAAACAATCCGGCAATACGGCTCAACACACCTGAAGTGTTGTCAACCAACAGCTGAAATACTTTTTTCTGCATGAATATCTACCATACCTTTCGTATTTCTACAGCCGTCCTCCCTGACGGAGCAGCAACTGTATTCTTAATATAGCAAGATGACTACAGAATGTCAATTAGTGAATTTAACATTATGATTGATGTATTTTAATCATCATTTTCCGTGCATTTTGATAATGCCAAGGTTCCTGTTCGAGCTACTTCCACAATACTGATGGTCTGAAGCATCTTGATCAGAGTGTCGATTTTCTCCGGAGCATCGCAAATCTGCAGCATCATAAAGTGTTTTGACATATCTACGATCTCTGTTTTCATAATGTCACAGATTTCTATAATATCCCTACGATTATTCTTGTTATATTTAACTTTTAATAACATTAATTCCCGGGTATAGCACTGTTCCTGGGACAAAGTCTTCACTTTGATGACATCCAGTTTCTTATTCAGCTGCTTTTCAATCTGCTCTAGGGTACGCTCATCACCGGAGCTTACAATGGTCATACAGGAAACTGCATGGTCATCGGTCTCTCCCACGGCAAGGCTGTCAATATTAAAACATCTTCTGGAGAACAGACCGGCTACCTTGCACAGAACACCGGAACGGTTCTCTACCAATACGGAATATATTCTCTTCATTTTAAGTACAGCTCCCTTCCGTTATTTTACCAGATCCATCGGATCGATCAGACATTCTAACAGCATGGTATTGTCTTCCGCCAGAAAAGCGTCCAGAATCTCATCCACGTGTTCCATGTTGTTCAATCGCAGATACGGAATATCATAGGCCGCAGATAATTTCTCCAGATTCGGGCTTCCGGACAGATCCACGACAGAATAATGATCTTTGTAGGTATAATGCTGGTATTCCCTTACCATACCCAGATAATTGTTCTTTAGCACGATGATCTTTACCGGGATATTGTGCTGTCTGATCGTAGCCAGCTCCATCATGGACATCTGAAAGGAACCGTCACCGCATACCGCAATAACCTGCTTATCCATGGCCGCTGTCTTGGCTCCCATGGCTGCCGGAATAGAATAACCCATGGTTCCCATACCGCCGGAGGTCAGGAATTTGCCTTTTTTCACAATGTGATAGCCACAGGACCAGATCTGATTCTGTCCCACGTCCGCCACATAGATACCGTCCTCCTGCATCTTCTCGGAAAGTCTTGTGATAAATGCTGCAGGATCCACATAATCGGGATTGGGGGTTCTCTTCTTCTCCATGGTAGAACGATATTCATTCAATGTAGTGAGCCATTCCTCGTAGTTACAGTCAAATTCTTCTTTCTGAAAATCCTGGAAGATGTGTTTTGCATCACCTACCAGTGGAATGGAAGGACCCGCATTTTTGCCGATCTCCGCAGGATCCACGTCAATGTGCACCAGCACTTTGTTTCTTGTGATGAGATCCGGCTGACTGACCGCGCGATCTGCCACTCTGGCTCCCACCATGATCAGCAGATCCGATTCGTTCATGGCACGGTTGGCATAAGTCTTACCGTTATTGCCCACCATTCCATAATAAAGCGGATGTTCGGTAGGCATAACACCGATACCCATCATGGTGGACACCACGGGAATACCGTGTTCTTCCGCAAAGCTGCGCAGCTCCTCCTCGGCCTCACTGAGCAGGACTCCTCCTCCGGCACAGATAATGGGACGTTTCGCCCGCTCCAGCTCTTTGATAACCTTCTTGATCTGCACGGCATGTCCTTTGACGGTAGGCTTGTAGGTACGTAGATTCACTTCTTCCGGATAATGGAAATTTTTGATCGTTGCATTCTGGATATCAATGGGAATATCGATCAATACCGGCCCTTTTCTACCGGTATTGGCAATATAAAATGCTTCCTTGAACACTCTGGGAATATCATTTACATTTTTCACCAGATAGCTGTATTTTACAAAAGATTCCACGGCGCCGGTAATATCCGCCTCCTGGAACACATCACTGCCCAGCAGTTCACTGTTGACCTGACCGGTAATGCAGATCATGGGGATACTGTCAGCAAATGCCGTGGCAATACCGGTGATCACATTGGTGGCACCGGGGCCGGAGGTCACCGCACATACCCCGGGTCTTCCGGTCATACGGGCAACACCGCTGGCCGCATGGGCCGCGTTCTGTTCTGTACGGATCAACACCGTTTTGATGTCAGAATCCAGAATGCTGTTGAAAAAAGGACATATGGCAACACCGGGATATCCGAAAACAGTACTTACCCCCTCTGCTTCCAGACATTTAATAATCGCATCTGCTCCAATCATTTTGCTTTGCTCCTTTATCTATACTCCATTATTTCTGTTGTTTCAGACTCTTCTACATCAGGCTTTTGGCCAGTTTCACGGCATCCGCCGCATCCTTGGAATAGCCGTCGGCACCGATCTCATCCGCATATTCCTGCGTAATGACAGCGCCGCCGATGATGATCTTGGCGGTGATGCCTTCTTCTTTTGCGGCTGCCACGATCTCCCGCATTCTCTGCATGGTGGTGGTCATCAGTGCTGACAGGGCAATAAATTCCGCATGATGTTCTTTCGCCGACTCCAGAATTTTCGCCTGCGGCACATCCTTGCCCAGATCGATCACATGGAATCCGTGGTTTTTTAACATCAGTGCCACCAGATTCTTGCCGATATCATGGATATCTCCTTCCACCGTGGCAATGACCACCACCGGCATTTCTTCTCCGGTACCTCCGGTCTGCAGCAACGGTTCCAGCACCTCGATGGAATTCTTCATGGCTTCCGCACTGGCAATCAGCTGCGGCAGAAAATACTTGCCCTGATCAAAGAATTCACCTACCTGATTAATGGCAGGAAGCAGTACCTGATTCAATAGCTCCGCAGGTTTCTCTCCGCTTTCCAATGCTTCCTTCGTGATCTTTACAATGCCGTTACGGTTGCCTTTCAGTACCGCCGTCTTCAGCTTGTCCTGCATTTCATTGATCTGCGGACCGTTATCAGCAGTCGTTTCTTTGGCGGCATTGCCGGCAGTGCCTGTCTTGGCGGTTGTTCCCTGATTTTCCAGCAGTGCCAGTTTTTTTGCTAGTTCCGCTTCTTTCTCTTCTCTGCGCTCCCTGACGCCACCGGCGTACTCGATATAGCGAAGAGCGGCTTCTTGTTTGTTCAACAGCAGATCCGCAGCCAAAGCACAGCTCATCAGAAGTTCCTGGGAAGGATTGGCAATAGCCATGGTCAGTCCCGCCTGAATTGCCAGCGTCAGGAATGCGGTATTAACAAAACTTCTCTCCGGCATGGCGAAGGAAATGTTGGACAGACCGCAGATCGTGGCAAAACCGTTCTCTTTGCAATAGCGGATGGTCTCCAACGTTTCCAGTGCAGCTTTCGGATTGGCACCTACCGTTGCCACCAGACCGTCCACCACGATATCTTCTTTGCACATTCCCAGAGAAAGTGCCCGGTCATAAATCTTGTGAATAATCTCTTTCTTCTCTTCTATATCCTTGGGCAGTCCCGCATCCGACAAAGGAAGCAGGATAAACATAGCACCATATTTGGCTACAATGGGAAGTAGTTTTTCAAATTTTTCCGTCTCCAGAGATACAGAATTGACCAGAGCACGTCCGGGATAATTACGCAGTGCAGCTTCTAAGACTTCCACGTAGCTGGAATCCAGGGAAAGAGGCAGGTTCGTGACACCGCTGACTTCCTCCAGAGCCCGAAGCATGCTGGCTTTCTCGTCGATACCGCTCATGCCCATATTGATATCCAGTACCTTGGCACCGCAGGCTTCCTGTTCTTCGGCAAACTGTATCACCTTTTCAAAGCAGCCCTCACGAAGCTGTGCCTGAAGTGCTTTCTTGCCGGTAGGATTGATACGTTCTCCCACAACGAAAAAGCCGTCATCCAGCCCAAAGCTGTGGGTAATACGTTCGGAGGTCAGATACCGAATTCCATCCGGTCTTCGGGATGCTGCAACCTTCGCATCTGTACCAAATCGTTCATGGATCTGTCTTATGAATTCCGGAGTGGTACCACAACAGCCGCCAAGAATCGTAGCTCCGGCATTGACCAGTACTTCCATCTCTTCTGCAAACTCTTCTGCTTCCATGTTGTAGCAGGTAGTTCCGTTTTCATCCAGAAAAGGAAGTCCGGCATTGGGTTTTGCAATTACAGGAATTCTGGTATGGGATACCATCTCCGAAATAATGCTCTCCATCTGAGCCGGACCAGTGGAACAGTTGGCACCGATAGCACTGGCCCCCAGGCTTTCCAACACAATGGCCGCCGTTTTCGCATCCGTACCGAACAAAGTTCTTCCATCCGCTTCAAAGGTCAGTGTAGCGATTACCGGCAAATCACAGACTTCTTTCGCCGCGATCAGTGCCGCTCTGGTCTCCGCCAGGCTCATCATGGTCTCCACCACCAGAAGATCCGCCCCGGCATCCACCAGACAAAGAATCTGCTCTTTATAAATATCGATCAGTGTTTCCAGCTCCATTTTTCCCATGGGCTTTAACTGTTCACCAGTCATTGTGAGATCACCGGCCACATAAACCGGATGTCCCGGAGTACTCTCTGCCGCTTTCTTCGAAATAGCCACCAGATCACGAATCATGGAAGTCATATTTTTTTCCAGATGATATTCTGCCAGTTTGACGCGATTGGCGGTAAAGGTAGGGGCATACAGGATATTGGTTCCCGCCTGCACGTAATCCTTCTGTAATTGCAGCATGACATCCTGATGCTCCAGGATCCACTGCTCCGGGCAGACGCCGGAAGGCATTCCTGCCTTCACCAGATTGGATCCTGTAGCGCCGTCCAGATATAAAATATGGTCTTTACTTAACGTAATAAATTCTTCTCTTGTCATAGTTCTCTTTTCCTGTATCTTGATTCTTTTAATCATACCACAATGTCCTTTTATTCGTAAAGGGGACGTTTTAACATTATAAGGTTGCGTAAAACTGCAGAATATGATAAATTTTTAGATGGATCAAATGATTTGGAGGATATAATTTTGAAGAAAAAAATACTTGCCCTTACGGCCGGACTGCTGACCGCACTTACGCTTACCGCCTGCGGAAAGGATCCTGCGCTGACACAGTTTAAGGAGGAAATAGATTCTTTTTGTACCAAGATCTCCGATATAGATACCGAGATCAACAACGTAGACGCGACATCCGAAAATGCCACCGATGAACTTCTCGGTTATCTGGATCAGCTGGACAGCGCTTTTCAGGATTTTGCAGCGTTGGATTTTCCTACTGAATTTGATTATCTGGAATCTCTTGCCGATGAAGCAAGCGAATATATGACCACTGCGGTAGAGAGTTACCACGATGCCTATGATAACGGTGGTTACAATCAGCTGACCGCAGACTATGCAAAGGAAAATTATGCCAGAGCTTACAAGCGGATCCAGATCATCATCACTTTCCTGCACGGTGAACAGCCCGAAGATGTGAATCTGACCACTGCAGAGGAAACAGCGGCTGCTTCTGCTGCAGAATAGTTACAATTTTTTAATAATCACAGAAACGTGCGCTGCCAGGCGCACCCATAAAAAGAATCCCCGATGTAATGAACACCGGGGATTCTTTTTATGACTTATTGTCATTTTTATTATTTTAAAATCTTGATCTGGCCGATCAGAGGAACTTCCTTCTCCTGCTCCTGGCAAGCATAAATCAGACCCATGATCCAGCATACAAACAGAAAGATGCTTAAGATAGTGCCAACAATACCACCTACATAAGGAATGTAGTTGATTACTGCTGCAACGATCTGGCCGATCAGAATAACCAGAGCCTGATTCAGATGGAACTTAGCACCCTCTTTGTCACCTGCGCAAAAAGCAACGATCCAGCCGATCCAGGTAATGTAAGCAATGATACCCGTAGTTTTTTTATTCATGTTTTCTCCCTCTGCACTTTTGTGCGATAAAATATTCTGTATATGTAAAAAATGCAAATACAGTCATAATGTAATGTGAAACTTCAGAAGCAAAATATTCTTCAGAATAAAGTTCCCTATCATGATCCCTACCGCCGCATACAGATGCCATTCATGAAAGCGCCAGCCTTTGATCCTGCCAATATGTAATCTGGCAAGGGTCTGACTTAGCATAAAACCTCCAAAGATAACAACAGTATACGTAACCAGTGGATGATACCAGGTGGCCAGTAGCGGATGTCCAGTAAGCAGTGCACTTACCGCTCTCGTTCCACCACAGCCGGGACAGTAAATCCCAAATAATCGATAGACCACGCAGGTATATCCCTGCAGTCTCGGAACGATTATATGAAGATACAGAAAGCTTCCGATGCTTCCGACCAGCAGAAATATCCATCCTGCAATATAAAGCTGATCTTCCAGGCTCCGCTGGTTTTTAGTAGTAGTTTGCAAGTTCACTCATAAATGCTACAGAAAATACAGCAGCTAAGATTGTAATGATAATTCCCAGTACAATACCAATGATAGAACAGATCAGTCCAGCCTTTGCCAGGCCGGTCTTGCCCTGCTTGTTGGCAAATACTGCGCAAATGATACCACCGATTCCAAACAGTGCGCCGATCCATCCGGTGCAGCATCCAAGTACGATGGAAAGGATACCCAGTACCAGGCTGACAATAGCCAGTACATTGGTTTCTTTGTTCTCCGGCTGCTGTACAGGAGCTGTTGCAGCTGCCTGAGGCTGTACATTTGCGGTATAATCCTGATAATTGTTCACAGGCTGTTCTGTTACCGGGGTCTCCTGTACAGTTTCTGCTGCGGAGCTTACTTCTGTTGCAGTAGTATCTACTGTAACATTGTTTTCATTTTCAAAATTCTGTCCGTCCATTTTCTCCTCTTTCTGGCCTGGAAAAGGCCTGATATTAATCTGCCAGGGGATTACCCTTGCCGTCTGTGTCGATCTTGCCGGTCAGGATCATGATACCTTCTACCAGTCCCCAGATACCTACACCCATAACAATGAATACGCCGACTACCACACAGCATAAAAGGATTCCCACGATGGAAAGTACCAATTGGGTAACTGCCTTACCGGTATAGCCAAGATAGAAATTATGTACGCCGAACGTACCAAGGAAAATTGCCAACAGACCGGCTACCAGTTTGGATTTTGCATCCGGTGCCGGTGCCTGCTTATTGGCTACGCCACAGTTTAAACATACTGCTGCATCCGGAGCTAAAGGCTTACCGCAGTTATGGCAGTAATTATTCCCCTGTCCCTTGGCCACACCGCACTTTACGCACATCACAGCTTCGTCTGTCATATAAGGCTCGCCGCAATTCTTACAAAAGTACATTTATTCTTCCTCCCTCTTTTTTGTTCCTGACTCATTTCTCAGTCATTACTGTACATTATACAGGATGTTTGTATATTTTACCAGTGTTATTTTCACATTATAGGCTCTCATAACGTGCAATTTCTACCGGAAAACGAAGTTATTTCCGCCTTTTGTCACAAAATATGAATAATTTCCGATACAATTCGTAATATCCAAAGACTGCCATGACAGAGAATACCGGAATGGTATTATATAGATATCTGGCTCTTGCCTCGAATAACATAACAAATAAAAACATACCGATAAATGTAACGATCATCACAGTAGAAAGACACAGCCGGTCAGACAGGTTCTCTTCTGTCCGGTATTGGGGTCTGCGGATTGTTGACACCGCCGTCCACAAAAGCATACTGGCTTCCATTATAACTCCCAACAGTACAAAAAGCCATAATCCCTGGCTGATCGTCGTAAACCAGATATAATTGCTGCCGTCCTGCCAGTAAAAAGCCCTCAGAGGTTCTTTCCAGGAGCTGTCTATGTTCAACGGATATTCCCACGCCTGAAAATACCCTTCCTGATACCAGCTGAACGTCCCGTCGTTAAAATTCATGACCTGCTTACGCAGCCAGAACCGGATGGTACCCCCAATCCCACGATCACCGATTCTTTTGCGGATTCCTTCCATCTCATATTGTATCCGGGTATTTTTATCCGTACCAGCAAAAGATCGTACGATCTCAAGTCCCTCTCCGGAACAGGCCCCGGTAGTATCCTCATTGAGGCCGTTATACATATAATTACTCCAGCCGATCTCCATATCCGCATTATAATCATACTGTACGGAACAGTAGATTCCCTGCTTACAGAAAGCCCCAAGTCCAAAAGCCGCTATCAGAAGCAAGATTTTTAAGCCGGTCTTCTGCAGCCGCTTACGCATTGGCACTTCTTCCCAGGCAGACCATACCAGATCCACCAGTACTACCGCAATCAATGTGACATAGCAGGTGGCTTTCATGATTCCGCCAAGGCACCCCAGAAACATTATCAAAAACCATAAAAGGTATTTCCGTTTTCTCCCATTCTTCCGGAACAATGAATACAGTAGAAGAATCAGGATCGGCATGGCAATGGTGCTTCCGTCCGTATAGGGAATGATCTTCCAGGGAGAGATTCCCAGAAAGATGCTCTGAAAGACCAGGGCAATCACGGAAATTCCAAGGTTCCTGCTGACCTGAAGGACCAGAAGTACCGAACAGAATACCGCCAGTGACAGCATGACGCACTGGAACTGGATCCAGATAAATTCCGGATTGTAGGGATACCCCTTAAGTCCTGAGGCAAAAGAATACAACTGATACAAAAGCCATGTAACGGGAATATTATTACTGTAGATCGTATAGTAATCGTCATACCCCAGTGTCTGGCCCTCATAAAGCCAGCGGGCGGAATTGGCCACCATGCCGCAATCCCAGCCACCGTAAAATGCAATGCATTTGGATATTTTTATATTCACAAGACAGAACAGAATACAGACTGCCAGTGTGATCCCGGTAAACCAGACTGCTATGCGTCCGGTGTAAGGAATCTTTCGCAGAAAATAGTACGCTGCCCCCAGTACAGCCACTCCGATCACTGCGCACAGGGATAGTACTTTATTTCCCTCCACGGTAATGATCTTTTGCATTTCGTTGTAGTTCATATTGGTCCCGTAGAATACTATATAATAGAAAACAGGAAGAAACAGTACAAGCAAAAGCACTGACAGTGTTGCTGTACTGATACATTTTTTCTTCATTGTCAGAAATTCCTTTCCATTCTTGTTCTCAAAATACTATTGGTAATATTTTAGCATTTCTCTGAACTATTTACAATGTAACTACAGAAAATCGATCCCGTAGATCCTCTCTACCGGAATTTCTGTTCCCTGTATCCGAAGGCTTTTTGTGTTTTCATCGATTTTGCGGACACAGCCTTCTACGGCAGTATAACTGCCGCCGTCCTTTTTCTCATCCGGCACAAAATAAATAATTTTCACCGGCACTGTGTCCAGCAGATGCTGTTGCAAATAAGAAATCTGGCGGTCGAGCTCCTGCTTCCTGTCCTCATCCAGTTCCACAAAACGGTCTGTCCGGCGGGCCGTTTCTCTCAGAGCGTCATCATATCCCGCCAATGCTGCAAACGGTGAAAACTGTGCAGCACGGTCCTGTAAAGCCATTCGGGGATGGGTGGCTGACACCGGGTGAGGTAGATGGAGCATGTCCTTATATTTTTCATTCATCTTTTTACTCTTTTCCTGTTATCGGATTTTGTGATCCGATAAATATTATGCCTTATGTCCGCCAATCTGACGGTTCCTGTCTATGGTTGTGGCTCCCTCCTGCAGATCGGCAGCCTTCAGAATCGCATTCTTTCCATACTTTGATTTTACGCTGAGCATTGCTTCCTGCAAGTGTTTTTCTTTTTCCAGCCGTTCCTTTTCCAGCTGCTTTGTTTCCCGGGAAGTTTCTTTCTGCCCCGTTTGCAAAAAGCCTCCGGAGAACAGATCCAGCTGTTCGTAGAACGGCTCTTCCTTTACGTTGTCCGCATCCTTTAGATGATTGGCCACCAGAGTGATTCTTCGGGTCAGCAGCATGGGATCTACAATCCGTTCATATAATCCCATTGTTGTCTCTGTAATCCTGCTGACTGACGCAGTCATTGCATCAAGGTTTCCAGTGCCGTGGGCATGCTTCGGCACGCTTCTGCCATAACGATCTACCGTGATTTCACCATGATAATGATCTGCGATCTCCGGAATCTTCAGGTTGTCAATATCATAGCCAACAGTCAGCACGATCTGATCTGTGACCAGCTTTTTTTCCACCAGATCCATTGCCAGCTGTTCTGCCATTTCCCGGACTACGATCTTGGCCTGCATAAAATCCGTGGCGCAATGCAGTACCTGACCGGAGCTGATACAGTTAGTCTCCGGTCGATAGGATTTGATCAGGTCCATGGTCACCGGCTCATACCCCCAGGCATGATCGATCAAAAGCTCCGCATTGATGCCGAACATCCGGTACAGCAAATCTTCGTTATAGTAATCTCCCGGTCCTCCGATAGAGCATCTGGCCACATCGCCCATGGTAAACATTCCGGCGGCTTCCAGCTTCTTGCGGTATCCGGCGCCGACTCTCCAGAAATCCGTCAGCGGCCTGTGATCCCACAAAAGTTCCCGATAGCTGATCTCATCCAATTCGGCGATCCGGACTCCGTTATCATCCGGTTCCATATGCTTCGCTACAATATCCATGGCAATCTTGCACAGGTACAGATTGGTTCCAATTCCTGCTGTGGCGGTCAGCCCTTTTTTCTCCAGAATCTCTGTTGCAATTCTGGATGCTAGTTCTCTCGCTGTCATACCATAGGTCTTCAGGTATTGTGTCACATCCAGAAACACTTCATCAATAGAATAGACATGAATATCTTCCGGTGCAATGTACTTCAGATAAATATCATAAATCTGTGTACTGTATTCTAAATATCTCGCCATACGTGGTGTAGCTGTGACAAAAGCTACCTCTAATTCGGAATGTTCCTGCAATTCATCCGCAAAAGAAGATTTTCCGGTAAAAGCTCCTCCGGGTGCTCTTACCTTCCGCAGTGCATTTACTTCCCGTACTTTGGAGATTACCTCAAACAGTCTTGCTCTTCCGGAAATCCCATAGGCTTTCAGGGAAGGAGACACAGCGAGACAGATGGTTTTCTCAGTGCGGGAGGAATCCGCCACGACCAGATTTGTGGTAAGCGGGTCGAGGTGTCGAGCGGCGCATTCCGCACTCGCGTAATAGCTTTTAAGATCTATTGCAAGAAATATGCGTTGCATCGTTCGATTCCATTCCTCCTTTGCTGTGCGCTATTTTGCCTTTTTCAGTTCATCTATCTCTTTCTGAAGTCGTTCAATCTCGCGGCTTTGCTTTTGGAAGATTTCTTCGTTTATCTTGACGTTCTGATTGTAGGTTAGTGCGAGTGTCATCAGAGCCAGACGAAGATCTTTATCTGGAATTTCTGAACACGCTTTCGCCATTTCATCCCGGTCAACGATACCACCGAGATCGCTAAGTTTATCTATCAAAGTCATGATGCTCCTCCGATTTACTGTCCCATTCTCTCCACAAACCACCGCCCGATACGGCCGGTGAAGCGTGGGTCGATATGCTCAAAGAACAAATGCTTTTCCTGCCCTTGGATGAGAACTGTAAAGCAGTCACCAGAGTAACCGTTATCGGCAGTCCCGGCGGGGCGGAAGTCGCGCACTGTTTCGATGGGGAAGGTACGTCCATCCGACCAGGTGATTGATGTCGGTTGCATATAGCCGGTAGGGTCGAAGGACGAATCGACCTTCACATAGACGCGCTCAGTCTTTGCTCGATGCTGAATTGCCATTGCTTAGGTCATCCTTCCTATTATAAATGTCCGGCATCATCCGAGATCGTACCTAGAAAATTGCGGCTTGGCATATCAGGAAGATGCAAGTGATTATCACTGTTCATCTGTTGGAGCTTAAGAAGCAGGAGATTGACATTGGTTCCGAGATTGCGAGCTATTTGAACAATGTCGAACCTTTCACGAGCGAGTGAATCAATCTCTTCTTCGTCCAACAGAAGGTTGGCTGCGAACAGATTCGCCTCATACCCTGTTGTATTCGGGATGTCGAACAGCTCAAACCCCATAAGTCCGGTATCGGTCTTGCCAAGAGGACGGTGGAGAAGAGCGTGCCCCAGCTCGTGCGCACATACGAGCTTCTTCATCTCAGTGGACAAGTTGGCAGTGATGAAAATGAAGCAGTTGTTCAGAATGACTTTGAATGCGCCTTTCTGAAGTTTGAAGTCATGGCATTCCAGAATGGTGATGCCGAGACAATCTGCGAGTTCAAATGGGTCACTGGTTCCATAACGTCGAAGCAATCGACGTGGCAGGGTAGATGCCTGCTTACTGATCATTGTTGCGGTTCACTCCCCATTATATATGTGAGATGCCCTTATGAATCGGAATTGCTGCCGGAAGTGCTTCTGTACTTCTTGGGCACGAACTTCCGGTTCTTTTCTTTTGCAATCCAGTAAGCCTCCTGAATCGCTCTCATCATGGCATCCATGTCCTCTTCGGCGAGTTCACCGCCAGCGTAAAGGCCAGATACTTCTTTAATAAGTCGTTCAGCCTGCTCATGTCCGCGGGAACCGTATTTCTCGGTAGCCTTGATCACAAAGTCTGCGTTGTCATCTTTCAGGGATTCCAGTTCCACGTTAAGTGCAGCGGCTAGCAGCTCATAGCTTTCCTTCTGCTTCGGAAGGCGTTCGCCGCTTTCGTAGTTCTGGATGGTGCGTAAAGCGATACCGGTCATATCGGCAAGTTGACGCTGAGAATAGTGGGCTGCTAGGCGTGCAGCTCGAACCTTTTCCCCGAATTTCATAATGATGACCTCCATGATGATTGCAAATTCTTCTCATGTTGCGCTTGGCATGACGCAAGTTGAATCGTATAATGTGCTTGTAAACGCAACTTGCATATTTATATTAACGCACGGGGCGCAACTTGTCAAGAGCAAGATGTAGAATAAACGATGAAAAGTTGTAGAGGCGCAATGCTGCGCAGATGGTTGAGAGATTGCTTTGAAAGAAGAACATTTCAATCTGCACGAACGTGTTTGAATAAATCATTGATATTTGACAAAAGCGAGAAAGCAACAAAATAAATGAACAAATATAAAAAATCGCTTGACCGTATGTTCAAACTGTGATATGATATTGTCGAAAGATAAAGGAGGCAGAAGCAGATGGAGTACAGCAAGCAGAAACTGATGGAAAACATCTATGCGCTCATCCAGGAGCGTGGAATCAAAATTGGTGAGCTGGAAAATGAACTCGGTGTTTCAACGGGCTATATCTCCAGGCTCAATAAGAACCCGGATAGCACGATTAACATTGAGCTGGTATTGAATATCGCTAACTACTTTGGGGTCAGCATCGATGTTCTGGTGGAAGGCGATATGACGAAGGTAAGAGACAACCTTCATTATATGGGGCAGTTCATCAACAGTCTGAAGGATGCAACGGATTCCAACAAGTTGGAATGGGATAGCATCTATATCGATGATGTCAATAAGGATCTTCGTAGTACTGAGCCACCAAAGCTGTTTATGATCGAGGAAGATGATGATAGGGTTTATGGAACAGATTCGAAGCCGTATGAATATCAGGGACAGAAGTGTTCTCTGTCTGCCTTTGGAAAGAAGGTTTTGACATCCGCGGCGGCACCACACGAGACTGTCATGTTGACAGGAACGGCATACAAGACAGAGATGAGCGCTGGTACGGAACTTTATATCTTTCCCATGCTTGCACTTCTTGATACGCCGAATGGAGGCGTGGAGGAAGAATATTTCGACCTGTATATGCGTAAGTGGGAACTAGAAAAGGATTGGGACCCGAGCTATGGAAGTCCAACGGAACAAGATTTCCAATGGTATAATTACCCACTGTGCAACACCTTGAACAATGCAGGAGAAATTGAGACGCAGATTGCCCTTTTGTATAGGGCGATTGCTCGGCATGAAGGCGACTTGAAAATAGACAATAGCGTCAGAAAAAGCATGGAAGCTTTTATGGGGCGTATGTAATGTAAATCAAGGAGGGCAACGATATGGAAACCAGCAACGGAATGGAACTGAGAACACGTAGGAACAAGGCAAAGTACGGAATGCGGGTCAATGTGGGCGGAATTCCTGTCATTGAAGTGAAGTCAGGAAAGAAGAGCGACTTCCTCACGGTCGAAGAAATTGTAGAGGATGTGTATGGAAAGCCGCTTGACCATATTGTTTTCAAAGATGTAGTCAATGCATAACTACGATGACTAGACAACCACCCCTCCTTGATGTAGATTGTCAGCATCTCGGTTAACAACTGAATAACTGCGACAGAGCGATGCCGATATGAGTACAGCCGAAGCAGAATGAAATGTGAACAAGGTTCCTTGTTTGGAACTGGACACATGGAGTTTGCTTCGGCTGTGCTTTTTTGTTTTCTGAATGGTGAAGTTTTCATCTGGGACATCTACGGTTATAAGAACAAGGAAAAAGTTTTCGAGGATGGTTATAAAATACCCACGAAAATCTGGCAGGGTAGAAAGGAGGCAACGAGATGAGTTGGGGAAGAGGTCCTTAGAAAAGGGTACATAAGAGGCAAACCAGCCGATGCCAGTGGATGACAAGCCAGTCATCCCAAAAGAAGCTGGACAAAAACAAAATAACTGAGCCTAAAATTGAAAGCGCGGAAGGCGAAGGATGTTTTCATACGGAGGATACAAAGGTGGACAATCACCAGAGTATCTCCGTAGAGACCACCCTCATTTCGCCATGCAATCAAGACAGGCTCTGACGGATTGGGTAAAGTCTCTACCCAGTCCGTTTTTTCCCCTTGGAATCTCCTTCGCCGCGCTTAAGCGAAAAAGGGGATTTCATATGACAATCAATAGCAAAACGAGTTACAAGGAACTGAAGGCACTGGTAGGCAATACCAAGAAACTGGACAAGTTTCCGACGGAAAAGGCCCTGCGGGAATCCGAAGAAGAAATCGTCTTTGATGGAGATGCGGCCGGTGCGCATTTCACCATTTATCAGAATGGCCTGTTTATTTACAGTCGCGGTAGACACGCCACCGTTTATGCGGTTGACCGCTGTGGCGAGATCGAATACCCGTGTGTGTACGCCGATGAAGGCGGTGTGAATGTTACGGCCGGTTGTAAGCACAGGGTCAAGACTGGCCGTGACGGGCAGAAGCACCTCATCATGATCGTGCCGGAAACGGAGTACATGGACGGTTCCTGGGTGATGCCACTGGATGTTGTCGGCAGCCATCGCCTTGACCATAACGCGGACAGCCGCGAAGAGAGCCACAGCGATTTCAGCCTGAACAATGATGGCGCGGACTGGGAAAGCAAAGCAATCACGCCGGATTTTACGGATGTGCAGGAGGCAGAAGAACAGGAAGAGGAACTTCGCAAAAAGCTGGAAGAGGCAAAGAAGAAGCTGGCGGATAAGCAGAGAGAAGTGATCCAGCATGCCTTCTATGAAGATCCGAATCAGATGCAGGCAGAGATGGCCAAGAAAATGAACTGCTCCCAGCCGATGGTCCATAAGCATCTGGATGCGGCACTCAAAAATCTTCGTAAGAATATGGGGTTATAATTCCACCCCTCAAACCTGACTAATTGTAAGGGGGCGATAAGCCCCCGGAAAGGAGTGCACACAAATGAAAAAAGTATATATCTGTTCACCATATCGGCCGACTGGGCAGAACCCGGAGGCAGAGCGAAAGCGGAATGTAGAAAAGGCACAGACAGCCTGCAGGCTTGCAATCGATGCCGGGTATCTGCCGCTTGCACCACACCTCTATTTTACCCAGATGCTCAATGATGACGAGCTGTTGTTCGAGCGTTTTCTCGGTATGGCTTACGGCAGCCTGTGGCTGGACGAGGCAGATGAGATGTGGGTGATCGGTACGGAGCTTTCGGAGGGGATGAAGCAGGAGCTGGAATATGCCCGGAAGAAAAATATCCCGGTCACGATGAAAAAAGTCTGATGCCGATGGTTATAAAAGCACCTGAAAATCTGGCTATGTGAAAGGGGCGGCAAAGCCCCGGAAAACAAATAAAGGAGCATTCCTGTAATCCGTAAAAATTGCGAATTGAAATAAAAAGAACCTCGCGGTAAGCTAAGGTCACATCCTAGCAGATGATAATAACCACAGCGAACCGGAGGTTCCAAATGAATTATACTCAGAATTGCAAAATAATGCAAGTGACAGAAACGACTTTGGTTGTGGGGGTGGATATCGGCAGCCAGTGGCATTACGCAAGAGCGTTCGACTGGCGAGGAATTGAACTTACACGCAAAGTGTTTCGCTTCAGCAATGATCTGGATGGGTATATAGCCTTTGAAGAATGGGTACAAAATGTGTCCGAAAAATCTGCTAAGATGGACATTCTCATTGGCTGTGAACCCACAGGGCATTACTGGTTCACATTTGCAAAGTACGTCAAAGAACGTGGGATGAAATTGGCATTCGTAAATCCTTACCATGTAAAGCAGAGCAAGGAGATGGATGACAACAGCCCACGCAAGACAGACCAAAAGGATCCCAAGACAATTGCAAAGCTTGTGACAGAGGGCAGATACTCGTTTCCGTATATTCCGGAAGGCATCTATGCGGAATTGAGAGAGGCTATATCTGTCAGAGACCAAATCGTAAAGGCGTTGAATGCGACATCGAACCGGATTCAACGCTGGCTGAAAATCTACTTTCCAGAGTATCTGGAAGTATACAAAGTATTTGACTCAGTGAGTGGTCTGGCGGTGCTGAAGAAAGCACCGTTACCAAAAGATGTGATAGAACTCGGCGTAGATGGAATCGTTAATCTCTGGCGAGAGAAAAAGTTGCGCTGTCGGTAAAAAGAGGGCTTTGACCCTGATTGCGGCAGCAAAGCGCAGCATTGGATTGGCCGGAGGCAACTGTGCGCGACTGGATCTACAGCTTCTGCTGGAAGACTACTCCGAGAAGAAGGAGTAGCTCGACCGCATTACTGCCGCACTGCAGGAAGAAACTCTGAAGGTGCCGAATGTGGAAAAGCTGCTTGCAGTCAAAGGTGTTGGAATTATTACTGTTGCCGGATTCTTGGCAGAAGTCGGAGATATTGGACATTTTACATCTCCGAAGCAGATTCAGAAACTTGCCGGTTTGGAGCCAAAGGAAAACAGTTCCGGCAAGCACAAAGGTCGTTCGTCTATTAGTAAGCGAGGCCGCCGGAAACTGCGCAGACTGCTGTTTCAGGTGGTTCTGCCGCTGATCCGAAGCAACGAGGACTTCCGGGAAGTGTACACCTATTACATGACCCGCAAGGACAACCTGTTAAAGGGAACGCAGGCAATGATTGCTATGAGTTGTAAAGTAATCCGTATTTTCTATGCTCTACTGACGCGTGGAATGGATTACAGCAGCACACGATTCCGAACGGATATTATTCGCCCTGAACAGGCAAAGGCTGCCTGACACTTCCAAGGTCGCTATCCGGGAAAGCGTCCGTCTGAAAAGATGCCGGATAGCAGGAATGCATTGAATTAAGAAATCTGAGCCGGTTAGCCGCGTTAGAATTTTACCTTGAGGCAAGACCTCGTAACGGAGCAGCAGCGGCACCCATTTGTGGATAGGCAGAACGAAGGAATTGAGGTCTCCGCCAGTCGGATGAACCTGCTGGATATGAGAGGTTTGCTGCCGCAGAAAGTTGGGGAAAACAATGGCCGCACCAAAGACGTGTCCACTGGCGTACCCGAATTTCTGTAAATGGCACGGATGTATACCATCTGATGCTGATTTTTATCCTCATTCTCGGATTTTCTTGATTGTCCGTTCACTGGAAAGATACGTTAGTACGCTCTCTCTGGTGATTATACACAAAAACTAATGGAGAGGAGGATAAATGCAGAAAGGTGTACCGTTCTACCGACAGGAAGAGTATTGGAAGGGTTAAGGTATTGATCTTTGCCGGAACACGATGGCAAACTGGATTATCCGCACTGCCATCTCACTTGATTTTTGAGCATCTCGGTTTCGAGGTGCTCTTATTTTTTGCCTTTACGGGGGATTATTGATCGCATACATTGAAATTGTGTCGAATATGTGATAAAATATAATTGTCTATATAAAGAATGTTGGATGGGTAGACATTGACAACCTTAAATTGTCTTTGGTGTAACTTTTTTGCACAAAGTTCCATTCGAATGACTTCGGCTAAAACGGAACGAACAGTGTTGCCGGAGCAGTGCGCGAAACTTCGAATCGTGCGTTGGCTGTAACCGAGATGGTTAGGTCTCAAAATCTCTAAATAGTTTATCATTTTGAAGGCCGAAATTGAATCGTACGATTTTACTGTTTTTGATTGAAGTCTACGCGTATGTGAGTTGGCTACAGAGAGGATGTTTGACGCGGGCGCTTTCAGAGATGAAATTCCGGCCTTTCGTCATATCTTCCGCGGTAGAAGATTGTCGGCATGCAGGTATGAGTTCTATTATTATCTAACATTTTGGCGCATGAATTAAGAGAATAACTTAATATTAGATATGGTGGCGGCATATTCTTAAGATATGTGTATACGTAAGGGGGAAGTTGTAGGCATGATGTGACGCTGGTAATATAAGCGCTACAAGTTTAAAAAGTTTATTAAGCATGGCTTTTCGGTTGGCAAATGTTGATATGAAAATGTGAAAGGAGTACCCACTTTAAGGGGATAACATGGAAAATACAATGAAGTACCGCACGGTATTGCGGTGTGTGAAGATTTTGAATGTTTTCGTGGTCACAGGAATTTTTGCAATGTGTTGGTATACATGTTATGCAGACTCAATCAAGGCGCCCTTTTATCGAAGAGGAAATTTTGTTGTTATAGCTATTTTTATGGTACTGTATGGCTTGTATGGCCGTGTGTATGACGCTTTCAAAATCTCGCTGTATCGAATATCGGAAATGGTATACTCACAGGCACTGGCGGCTTTCTTTTCTGATGCGGTTATGTACATTATTATTTGGCTACTGAACCAGGATCGTCCTCCCATTTACCCATTGCTGCTGTGCTTTATCATACAATGCATTGTGGCAACCTTATGGTCCTATGGCGCACATCAGTGGTATTACCATGTTTTCCCGCCGCGCAAAACTATTATTGTCTATGATCGACGCCCTGGCATGGAACAACTGATTGATGAGTACGGTTTGCGAAAAAAGTTCAAAGTAGAAAAAATCATAAGGGTAGAAGATTTTTTGAAAGATGATATGGTGGATTTGAATGGGATGCAAACGGTGTTTTTATGTGGTATCCACAGCCATGAGCGAAATTTGATTTTGAAGAGATGTGTTGCGGATAGTGTACAGGTTTACATGCTGCCGCGCATTGGAGATGTACTTATCAGCAGCGCGAAACAACTACATTTGTTCCATTTGCCAATCTTACAGATAGCCAGATATGATCCAAATCCAGAATATGTTTGCATTAAGCGGCTGTTTGATATTGTTGTGTCCGGCATTGCATTGCTAGTACTTTCTCCAATCATGATTGTAGTAGCGATTGCAATTAAGGCGTATGATGGGGGACCGGTCTTTTACAAGCAGTGTCGCCTAACAAAAGACGGAAAAACCTTTATGGTGCACAAATTCCGTAGCATGAAGGTGGATGCGGAAAAGGATGGAGTGGCGCGACTTTCTACAGGTAATAAAGATGATCGCGTCACGCCAGTAGGTCGCTTTATCCGTAAGGTGCGTATCGATGAATTGCCGCAGCTACTCGATATTTTGAGGGGAGATATGTCTATTGTCGGCCCTCGCCCAGAACGGCCAGAAATTGCAGCCCAGTATGAAAAAGAATTGCCGGAGTTTGCACTACGTTTGCAAGCAAAGGCTGGATTGACAGGTTACGCGCAGGTCTATGGAAAATACAATACGACTCCATATGATAAGCTTCAAATGGATTTGATGTACATCGCTCATCCTAGTATAGTGGAAGATTTGCGCATAATATTTGCCACCATTAAAATACTGTTTATCCCAGAAAGTACCGATGGTGTAGAAGAGGGAAAGACGACAGCGGAATAATGAGGAAGAGTTATGGAAGAAATCAAAGTTTCCATTATTACGGTTGCGTTTAATGCGGAAAAGACAATCGCCCGTGCAATCGAGTCAGTATTGAACCAGACATATCCGAAAATCGAATACCTGATTTTAGATGGTGCCTCCACAGACAGCACGGTGGCTATAGCGAATAGCTATAATGATGCATTCCACAAAAAAGGGTACACATATCGTATTGTATCAGAGACGGACCGTGGTATGTATGATGCTTTAAATAAAGGCGCACAAAAGGCACAGGGCGAGTTGATAGGTCAAATAAATGCAGATGATTGGTACGAAGCCGATGCAGTGGAAACTATGGTTGATTTATATGAGAAAGAACGATATGATGTCGCGTGGGGCAGTATTCGAATCAAGAAAAAGAGCGGCGATATGATTAAGCATGCTAAAATTGGGAAATTGTGGACAACGACTGGATGGTGCCATCCAGGCATGTTTAGTCGCCGCAAGATACTGCTGATGTTTCCATACCCGCTGGAAAGTATGTATGATGATTTTGATTTTATCACGGCTGTTCATCAGGCTGGAAAAAAAATTGTCACAACAGATCATATTATTAGCAACTTTAGTTTTGGAACTGGTGGGATGAGTACGCAGAAAAGTTTGAAGGAAGCAATGCGACGAGTGAATATTACATACAGCATATATCGCAAATACGATATGAGCCGTCTATACTGGATTCTGAGAGTAGCCACGGAGTTCGCAAAGTATCTACTCGCATAAAGGATAGTAAGTATTTATGGGGACGATATTATGAAATACCTTTTTATTAATACCGTTGCAGGAAGCTGTAGCACGGGCCGTATTGCTGCGGATATGTGCCGAGAGTTACAGGCGCAGGGAAATGAATGTGTGTTGGCCTACGGAAGGTGGGAAAACAACTGTGAAGACATAACAACTCATCTGATAGGAACGAGTCTTGATTACAAGGTGCATGGGGTGTTGACACGATTATTTGATCTTCATGGGTTTGGCTCAAAGCATGCAACTAAAGAATTCCTGCAATGGGCAGAAAAATATGATCCAGATGTGGTTTGGCTACATAATATTCATGGGTATTATATAAATGTCGAAATGCTTTTTGCCTGGATTAAAACGCGTCCCGAAATGGAAGTGAAATGGACGTTGCATGACTGTTGGGCGTTTACAGGCCATTGCTCGCATTTTACGGCAGTAAAATGTGACCAATGGAAAAGTCAGTGTAAACATTGTTGCCAGCTTCGTAGATATCCTGCATGTTATGGAGTGAGTTTGGTAAGCAAAAACTTCGAGCGGAAAAGGGATGCTTTTACAGGCGTGAAAAAACTGACTCTTGTAGTCCCTAGTCAATGGCTAGCAGATTTGACTAGAAAGAGTTTTTTAAAAGAATATCCGGTTGAAGTGCACTATAATACGATTGATGTAAATGTATTTAAGCCAACACCGAGTGAATTCAGAGAAAAGTATGGTCTGCAGAATAAAATTGTTGTTCTTGGTGTCGCTAATGTTTGGGACGAGCGTAAAGGTTTGCTTGATTTTTACCAACTGGCAGAGATGTTGGATAATCGATACGCAATTGTATTGGTTGGGTTGAATGAAAAGCAGATTAGAAGTCTCCCTGATAAAGTAAAGAAAGCCAAAAGGGTTAATAATGCTAAAGAATCAAATGCAGTTTATGCATTTGGTGACTCTATGGAAAACTACAGCGCTGAAGAACGAGTTGAAATGTTACCTGGTGATATGAAGAAGGTTACGGCACCAACTGTAGGATATAAGAAAACTGCTTATGAAGAAATTACTGGGGAGCTTGAAAGCGTTGCAGTTGAGCCTAATATAAAGTCTTTGTACCATGCGGTTACAAGGATAGGCAATAGGAAAAAGCTCGAACGAAGTGGGGTTGGATGTACAATCATCTGTATTCCGAGGACAAATAGTACACAGGAATTGGCGGAAATTTATACAGCAGCCGATGTATTCGTGAATCCTACCTATGAGGACAATTACCCTACCGTCAACTTAGAAGCACAAGCATGCGGAACGCCGGTAATTACATATGACTCTGGTGGGAGCAAAGAAACGCTTGGAAAAATGTTACATTAATCATGAAAAGGTGGAGAGTCATAATGAGGATATGCTTTACCTGGGATGATGGTGCATTAGAAGATCAAAAACTATTTGAGCTGCATCAGAAGTATGAATTGCCTGGGATGTTTTTTGTTCCTACGGAAAATAGTGAGGGGAGGAAGGTACTTTCTCCAGAGGCAATCCGAGCTAATCATAGCAAATTGATTTCATTTGGTGGGCACACACAACATCATGTATATCTGACTAGGATACCCTTGAGGAGTGTGCAACAAGAGGTAAGGGATAATAGACTGTATCTAGAAAATTTGTTAGGAGAAAAGGTTCCACATTTTTGCCTTCCAGGTGGTCAGTATACCAAGGAGATTTTGCAGGAAGTATATAATGAATATCAGACAATCCGTACCGCAGATACGATGTGTTTTCACTCTGAGATGGATTTAAAAAGACCATCATTTCATATGTACCCACGCGGAAAGCGCTCGCTTCTAGTCAATGGTTTGAAGATGCATAGTCTTGCACAAACGATTCACGTAGCAAAAAATATAAGAAGTTCGTACTGGGAAATTTTGAGAAACTTATTAGAGTATGAAGCTACACATGATGCAAGTGGAGAAGTGATTATATGGGGGCACAGTTGGGAAATCGAAGAATTAGACCTGTGGAGCAATGTTGAAGACATCTTCAAGATTGTGAGTGCATCGTATAAACAACAATGTGTTTCCTATGATGTGTTGTGCAATAAATCAGTATAAAGGATACATTCATGAAAATTCTGCAAATTATGTTTGCTGGAGCCTACAACGAAAACTTTACATATCAAGACAATCTCTTGCCTCGCTGCCAGAAAAAACTGGGACATGATGTTATTTTTGTCGCAAATTGCTGGACATTTCAGGATGGTAAGGAAATTCCCACGAAACCATGTGATTATGTTATGGCAGATGGAGTACGTTTAGTGCGACTGCCCTATAAACATGTTTTAAATGGATTTTTGACGGAAAAACTTCGAGATGCGATGGGGCTTGCGGAGCTTTTGGAGAAAGAATCGCCTGATGTTATTATGATTCATGATCCACATACAGTAAGTGTGGATACGGTCTGCACTTACTTGAGAAGCCATCCAAATAGCAGATTGGTTGTGGATAGCCATATAGATGCGCATAACAGCGCAAAGAATCTTGCTTCAAAGTATGTGTTGCATCGGCTGATTTATAAGAAGTATGTTCGTGAAGCCGCACGATATGCGCGTCATTTTTATGCATTGACCGATGAGTGCAGGCAGTTTGCTATCGAAAACTATGGATTGTCAGACGATAAAATAGAATTGTTGCCATTGGGGGGAATCATTCCTTCAGAGGAAGACTACAATTCAAATCGCGTGCAAATAAGAAAAGCGCTGAACTTGGAAGAGTCAGATGTTTTACTGATACATTCTGGGAAATTGACACAAGGGAAAAAAACAGACCTGCTTTTAGATGCATTTTCGCAGGTTCCAGAAAAACGGGCACATCTTGTGGTGATTGGAACTGTACCCGAAGAAAATAAGGAACTGGAAGCAAAACTGCAGATTGCACAAGAGCAGGATTCTCGTGTACACTATGTGGGATGGAAATCTGGTAGTGAGCTTGCAAAGTATCTGTGCGCGGGTGATATTTATGTTCAGCCAGGTACGCAGTCCGCTACTATGCAAAATGCGGCTTGTAGTCGATGTGCGTTGGTTCTTTACCCATATACTAGCCATAAAGCTTTGCTGGGCGATACGGCGTACTATGCTGCTGATGAGGATCAACTTGTGCAGGTGTTGACTGAATTGACGCAAAGCCAAGAAAAATTAGAAGAAAGTCGAAGACAAGTTTTTTCTTTGGCAGGCGAAAAGCTGGACTATATGCGCCAAGCCGAACAAATTCTAGAATAGTGCAATTGTGATGTAGTGCTATTTATACGATTGGGAAATTAGTACAATGAACTATAAAAAAAGTCGAATAGCGAATGATTTTATTTTGAGTTTGGCTGCTTCGCTTTTCTCAACAGGTGTCTTGCAGGTTCTACTATATCCTTTTTTGGCCCGATATCTTACAGCGGAGGAATATGGTATTGCTCTCACAATTATGGGTGTTGGCAATACAATTTCTGGGGCATTCGGCGGTAGTTTAAACAATGTACGATTGCTTCAAAACGCTGATTATGAAAACAATCAATATAATGGAGATTTTTCAGTACTATTTCTGCTTTTCTGTATATTCTCAGCGGTGTCTTTTGCTGGATATTTGGCGCTTTTCAGCAGTGTATCGATGTCAACGGCGGTTCTATTGGTCCTGTTTGCAGTGCTTGCAACGGCACGAGGCTATGCTTCAGTTGCATTTCGTATCGTTATCAACTACCAAAAAAATCTGATTTTAAATATGGCAGTTGGTGGTGGTGAACTATTAGGGATCTTGGCCGTACATATGAGTGGTAGCCACGAATTATGGCCCATACCATTTCTCACCGGTGAATTATTCGGTGTGATGTACTTGTTTTTGGCCTGTGATTTATTTAGAGAAAAACTCTGCTTGACGCCGATGGTAATGGGCACAACCCGGAAAGCAATGGTTCTGTTTGTAACAACTTTGATTGCTAATTTGATTTTGTATCTAGATCGGTTGCTGTTGTTACCGGTTTTAGGCGGTGAAGCGGTGTCAATGTATACTGTTGCATCTTTCTTTGGAAAAAGCCTCGGAGTGGTTGTTACACCAATGGCAGGTGTTCTTTTGAGTTACTACGCGCAGAAGGAATTTTCAATGTCGGCAAAACGCTACTGGAAAATCAATTCTGCAATGATTGGGTTTTCGACACTATTCTTTCTTTTTTGTATTGTTGCTGGTCCATTTGGAACAGGACTTTTCTATCCGACACTCGTTGAAGGTGCAAGACCATATATAATGGTGGCTAATCTCGCAGCAGTAGTAAACGTGACTTCTAACATGGTTCAGCCCGCCGTGCTCAAATTTGCGCCGACAAGATGGCAACTTATAATTCAGTTGATTTATGGTGGTGTCTACTTGGTAGTTGGATACACTTCTGCGTCATGGTTTGGTGTTTGGGGTTTTTGCGTAAGCTCTGTTATTGCAGCAGTATTTCGACTCTTAATTTTACTGGGAATCGGAGGGAAATATGTGCAAAATTAGTGTTTTGGTGCGAAGATATTTCCCTGTGAGGGAGCATACGGACTTCTGGCTCCTATTACTGGAAACAGTAGCGTTTGATTTTGGCTACATTTTTAGTTATTCTCCCATTTATTCTTATTGCGGCGCAATACTCGATATTGCCCCTTATAAGATGCTTATGGCATGGGCAGCAACAATTCTTCTACTGGCTTTTAGTGAAACATTGCAGAAATGCTGGCTTTCGTTATTTTATAAGGTCTTTCTGGGGCTATCAGCAATTCCATCGCTCGCAATATATGGACTGAAAAACGAGAATACTAATGCCTTCCTTTTAATTTTTTTGTTTTGGATATGCATGTATGGAACGATTCGTATTATGACAAGAAAGCAGGTGTTGCCTTGTAACGGGGGTGTTTCTCTACAAAACATGTGGGAAAATCATCGGGTACTATTTACATGTGCGTTCATTTGGTTAGTAGTTTCATCGTTGTACTTTTCCTGGAAATATGGGGGATTTAGGCTCTTTATACGATTTGAAGATGTATATAATTATCGTCTAGATAGTAGTACTCAGATTGATGGTGCTCTATCCTATATTTTCGCTTGGAATGTATCGCTGTTGATACCATTTAGTTTACTGGTGTCGCTTGAAATAAAAAAGTATGTTAGCGCACTAGTTATAATAATGCTGACATTTATGAGTTATAGTATAGGCGGCAATAAAATTGTGCTGCTCTATATGATAATCGCACTGGGTATACATTTTATTTGGAAATTTCGATTAGAAAAATACATTCTAAAAATCATAGAATTATCCTTTTCTGCTGTGATTGTTATTTCAACGATGATTTCTGGGCTGTTTAATAAAAATATGTTTTCAGCATTAGTTTATCGCATGTTTAGTCTTCCTGCAGAGATACATTATGATTATTATGATTTTTTTCGTGAAAATCCATTATTGTTTTTGCGTCAGAGCATTTTGAGCAGGTGGTTTACAGCTCCGTATGATACAGAAGCGTCAGTTATTATAGGAAGCTCTACGAAATATTTCTTTGTGGGAGATTACAATAATGCATCAAATGGATTATTCTCTACAGCATATGCTAATTTTGGCTGGATTGGTGTGGTTGCCAGTCCAATATTGATTGCTGTGACCGCATGGGTGCTATTTCGTGCTATACAGCGATGGGACGCACGTTTGATTGCATATATATGCCTGTTTAGTTGCCTGTTTTTGCAGGCGACTACTTATACATCATGGTTGTTAACAGGGGGAGTGATTCTCACTGTTTTTGTGTCAAAAATTCCCTCAATAAAAAAGAAAGTTCTGAAAGCTACACAAGGAGGAAATAGCAATGGAAAGTAATATGAAGCAAGAACTGCTTAAAAAAATCGAATCTCGTAGTATTGTTGCAGGCGTTGTAGGGTTAGGTTATGTTGGCTTGCCTCTTGCGGTTGAAAAGGCAAAAGCAGGGTTCAAAACGATAGGCTTTGATGTTCAAACTTCTAAAGTAGACGCTGTAAACGCGGGCCATAACTACATTGGAGATGTAGTCAATGCGGATTTGGAGAAACTGGTTAAGGAGGGAGCCCTGAGGGCAACCACAGATTTTGGCTTTATTAAAGAGGTGGATTTCATCGCAATCTGTGTGCCAACACCATTGGACAAGCATCAGGAACCCGATATCAGTTATGTGCGTGATTCTGCTATGGCGGTCTCTAAGTACCTGAAACCAGGAACTATGGTTGTACTTGAGTCAACGACTTACCCGGGCACAACTGAAGAACTAATTAAGCCGATTCTGGAAAATGGAAGCGGTCTTGTTTGCGGCAAAGATTTTTATCTTGGATTTAGCCCGGAACGCGTAGATCCAGGTAACCTAATTTATAAGACTAAGAATACGCCTAAGGTGGTTGGCGCTATCGGAGATGACGCAGCAGAGGTTATCTCTTCAATGTACCGAACGGTTTTAGACGGGGAAATATATACAGTTTCGAGCCCTGCAGTTGCAGAAATGGAAAAAATTCTTGAAAACACTTACCGCAACATTAACATTGGTTTGGTTAATGAACTCGGACGTCTCTGCAATGAGATGGGTATCTCTGTATGGGAAGTAATCGATGCGGCAAAGACGAAGCCCTATGGGTTCCAGGCATTTTACCCGGGCCCTGGCTTGGGTGGGCATTGTATCCCACTGGATCCGTATTACCTCACTTGGAAAGCACGTGAATATGGATTCCATACTACTTTGATTGAAAACAGTATGGTTATCAATGACGGGCAGCCGGCTTACTGTGTGGAGCGTGTTATGCACCTTCTGAATCAGCATAAAAAAGCAATCAATGGAGCAAAGGTGTTGATGTTAGGGGTGTCCTACAAACAGGACATTGATGACTACCGTGAAAGCCCTGCTATCCGCGTTTATAAGGAATTAAAAGCAGTTGGTGCCGAAGTTGAGTACTTTGATCCGTGGGTGCCGGAATTTAAAAATATGTATGGCGAATCCGGTAAAAGCATCCCTGCACTGACGCCAGAAGTGATTGCCAGTTATGATTTGATTATGGTGACTTGTGCCCATACAAATGTGGATTATGAAATGGTACAACGAAATGCGAAGGCAATATTCGACACGAAGAACGCAATGAAAAATGTTTGTCCTCGTGATAATATTGAAGTTCTGTAAGTAAAGGAAGCGTTTTACTGATGAAATATGCATTAATTGGTTGTGGCAGAATTGCGACTAACCATGTTAAAGCCGTTGTTAATAACGATTTGGAATTTGTTGCGGCTTGTGATGTCGTGGTAGAGAACATTCAGGTACTGCTCGCTAAGCATGGCTTGGAAAACGATGAGTCAATTGCTCGTTATACAGATTATAAGAAAATGATTTCGGAGCATCCGGAACTGGAATTGGTGGCAATAGCAACTAGCAGTGGTGTGCACGCAGAAATTGCGAAGTATTGCATAAATCACGGAATTAATGTAATTATCGAAAAACCGATTGCGATGAATATGGCAGACGCAGATGAGATTGTGCACTTAAGTGAGGAAAAAGGTGTGACGGTTTGTGCTTGCCATCAGAATCGGTTTAATGTTGCAGTGCAGAAAGTAAGGGCAGCATTGGAAAGCGGCCGTTTTGGAAAACTTAGCCATGGAAGTATCCATGTGCGTTGGAACCGCAATAAAGATTACTATGATCAGGCTCCTTGGCGTGGAACATGGGCTGAGGATGGGGGATGCTTGATGAACCAGTGTATCCATGGGATTGATTTGTTGCGCTGGATGATGGGAAATGAGATTGATACAGTTTATGGTGTGACACGCCAACAGTACCACCATTATTTGGAGGCAGAAGATGTTGGAATGGCGGTGATTACTTTCAAAAATGGCGCAGTAGCTACTGTAGAAGGTACAACAAATGTCTATCCGAAGAACTTGGAGGAAACGCTCTATTTGTTCGGTGAAAATGGTACTGTGAAAATAGGTGGAAAATCAACGAACAACTTGGATGTGTGGGATTTTGCTGATGAAACGGAAGAAGACCAGGCTAACAAGGGCTTGGAGGAACAAACCAGCAATGTCTACGGCAATGGGCATACTAGCTTGTATGCAGATGTAATAGATGCGATAATTAATCATCGAAAGCCATACATCGATGCGGTTGCGGGCAGGAATGCTTTGGAAGTTGTACTTGCTATCTATAAGAGTATGAAGACAGGAATGCCTGTGAAATTGCCGTTAACAGATTTTGCAAGTACGGATATGGAAGGTACATTCTGATGGCCGAATATTATGTACACGAAAGTAGTTATGTGGATGAAAATGTTCAAATTGGAGAAGGAACCAAAATATGGCATTTTTGCCATATTCAGTCGGGGGCTGTGATAGGAAAGAAATGCTCTTTTGGGCAAAATGTGAATATTTCGAGTGGAGTCCATATTGGTGACGGCGTTAAAGTGCAGAATAATGTATCGCTGTATGAAGGCGTTGAACTGGAAAATTATGTTTTCTGTGGACCATCAATGGTGTTTACCAATGACCTTACGCCGCGTGCTCGCTATCCAAAAGGGCATGCTGGTTACAAAAGGACATTAGTGCAGCATGATGCTACAATTGGAGCTAATGCTACAATTGTATGTGGCCATGTCCTAGGCGCATACTGTACAATCGCAGCAGGGGCGGTGGTAACACAAAATGTCCCGAAATATGCATTGATGGCTGGTGTGCCTGCACGTCAAATAGGATGGGTTTGTGAGTGCGGACAAGTATTGAGTGAAACGCTAAGTTGCCCAGATTGTGGCAGAGAGTATGGACTCAATGAGTACGGCTGTTTGCAGAAAGTAGGAGAAAAGCCTCCGAAAAAGTGATGAAAAAGAGGGTATTAGAATGGAATTCCGTGATTTAAAAAAGCAATATGAAGTGTTAAAGCCTCAAATTGACAAGGCGATGGAAGATGTTCTGAAAACCGCGCATTACATTTCAGGCCCGCAGATCAAGGAGTTGGAGCAACAACTGGCCGAGTATGTTGGGGTTAAGCATTGTATAACATGCGGTAATGGTACAGATGCGTTAACATTAGCACTAATGGCTTGGGAAATTGGTCCTGGAGATGCGGTTTTTGTTCCGGATTTCACTTTCTTTTCGAGTGGCGAATGTCCTGCTTATGAAGGTGCTACACCGATTTTTGTCGATGTAAAGCGGGAAACCTATAATATTGATCCGGAGAGATTGGCTCAGGCTATAGCAAAGGTGAAAAACGAGGGCGTTTTAACTCCTAAGGCGGTAGTGGCAGTAGATCTGTTTGGACAACCTGCAGAATATGATCAAATTTGTTCTATTTGTAGGGAAAATGACTTACTGTTGCTAGAAGATGGGGCGCAAGGATTTGGTGGAAGAATTGGTGAATGCAAGGCTTGTGCGTTTGGCGATATTGCAACAACAAGTTTCTTTCCGGCAAAACCTTTGGGGTGCTATGGTGATGGGGGTGCAATTTTTACAAATAGTGATCATTTAGCAGCTTTGATGTGCTCTTTAGCTGTGCATGGAAAAAGTGGACAAGATAAATATAATAATGTTCGTATTGGGATGAACAGTCGCTTGGATACAGTGCAGGCAGCAATTCTCCAGGTAAAACTGAAAGCTTTTGAAGATTATGAACTGGAAAAAGTAAATAAGGTTGCCACATGGTATAATGAGGCACTTGCAGACAGTAGTCTTGTATTACCAAGGGTGTTACCGGGATTTGTTAGCAGTTGGGCTCAGTATACCGTTCAGTTGCCTGAAAATGTGAATCGCGCTACAGTTCAGTTCAATTTGAAAGAGCAGGGAATCCCAACGATGGTGTACTATGCAAAACCAATGCACTTACAGGGTGCGTTTATTGGAACCCGTAGTGCACAGGCGGATTGCCCTGTGACAGAACTGCTTTGTAGCCAAGTTTTGAGTTTACCTATACATCCTTACATGGAGCAGGATCAGGTGCATCAAGTTTGTGAGGCAGTTAAGGAACAACTAAAAACTTTGTCCAAATGATTTGCATTAAAGGAATTATGTTATGGTCACATTTCGTAGTTTACTGTTTTATTTAATGAAAGATCCCTTTCGTGCATACGCATTTGTGTTTTGCTGCGCTATAGTACTTGTCATAGCATGGCTAAAGCGTTCTCAGGAGATGCGCCTTATACGGGATAGAATTGTCCTTCCCTCGTTGCTGATTTTGGCGGCATTTGTTAATCCTGTGGCTACACATTTTTTGATGAATAGTGGGCTGGAGGAAACGCAAGTTTTGCGTTTTACTTGGCTTGTGCCAGTGACTCTGACGCTAAGCATTTGTATTACCTGGTTCATTGACAAACTAAAAAAAAATATTGTACGGATAGTTGTGAGCGCAGGGTTAACGATTATTGTGCTGGCATATGCTGGGGATTGGCAGCAAATGCGGATTCTATGGAGTGGCCCAAAAGAAAATTTGTACAACATTCCATCGGCGGTGTTACAATTGTGTGATTTTATCATGCAAGATGACACATATGAGGAAAAGCGTGCGGTGTTTCCTATGCCACTGAACCTGTGGGTGCGCCAGTATCAACCAGCTATTATCATGCCTTTTTCGTGGAGGAGCCCTGATTTATCATCAGACGCTGCGCTGATGATTTACTATGCTTTTACACCATTGGAAGAAGGAACCCCTATTGATTTGGAAAGAGTAGCGATTGGAGCAGTAATTGGAGACTATCCATACATTGTAATTGCACATGAAGGAAATTATGCTGGAAGCTTAGAGAGCAACGGATATGATAAAATACTAACGATTGGTGATCCGATGGAGACAAATCCTTATAATCAAGAATATGATTTGTATCGATTGGCGAAGGAGAGTACTTCATGATTTTGATTTTTCGAATTATTGTGGTGCTGTTTTCAGTCGTTTTTTTGATTCCGACAGGAATGGGCTGTGCATTGATTCCAGGAACTAACATTAAAACAATTGTAATCGGAGGCTTTTTTGCTAGTCTTAGCGTATTTGAAGTCTTTATGTTGGCATTTCATGTGATTAATGGAAGCCTGCGATGGATGACGCTAGGCTGGTGCATAATTTGTGGTGGAATCGCGGTAATTGGCTATCAAAAAAGAGGGAAAGATGTCTTCGTTGGAAAACGATTATTCCAAAAGGTTCATTTCGAAGAAGGAACTTGGATGGTGTTATGTTGTGCGATTGCATTGTGTTTGATTTTGCATACGATTCGAAGTGCGTGCTATTCTAACTGGGATGATCAAACCTACTGTGCAAATGCAGTGGGTGCATGGTATACGGATAAAGTGAACCGCTACGCTCCAGAGTCAGGAATCTTCCAAGAGGCATTCTATGACAAAAAGTATGTAGTGGCAGGGTGGCCTATTTACAGTGCTATGATTTCAGTGCTTTCGGGTGTGCATCCGGCAATCATTTACCGTACAGTTATGCCGGTATTTGAAATTGCGTTTGCAATTTATGTTACTTACCTTTTGATGCAGAGCTTTTTTCCCGAGAATCGCCTAAAAGCCTTAGAAGGTGTATGCATCTATTTGTTCTTGACGGTAGTTACTTCGGAAAAATGCGGAGCAATTATTCCGGAATGGTGGCTGATTGTCAATCCTTGGACAGGTAAAACAATAGCGTTCAACATTATGATACCGCTACTTTTGTGGGGACTTTTCAGTTTAGAGGATACGAAGAACCCAACAGAACGATGCGCTTACTGGCGAGTTGTGTTTTTTGTGGGTGTTGCATGTTGTTTGATAGCAGCCTCTTTGTATATGGTCGTGCCGATTCTGTTTGGGACATGGGGACTGTTCTACCTGTTGCGTACCCACCGGTGGAAAGAAATTGGAAATTTTGTGATTTGCACATTGCCAACGTTGGCTTGTGCTATATTTATGCTTTGTTGAAACAATAATGAATGTGAACTTATCAGGTTACCCTTATAATCAGGGTAACCTGATTTCATGAGATTAAAATGTTAGGTTGACATATTAATCTACTATGTTATACTTATATTGAAGCAGTACCCTAATCAATCCTAACCAATATCTTACCACTGCGAGGTGACCTCATGCCTAACCAGAATACCGTTGCCGCTAATTCCCCAGAGCCTATGTATCACCAAATTATTAGCACATATCTTGATAACAGGTCTGTCACTGATACTGCAGCAAAATGTAAAACCAGTCCAGTCAAGGTTCGTAAAGTGCTTATCACTGAGAGACTGTGGTCTAGCCGTACAAGTATCGAAGTTCAGCATTATTTGAATCTTGGTAAGAGGACGGCACAGATTGCGGCAATTCTTTGCACCACGGAGAAAGCTGTGCAGCAGTATCTTCCTTATACGCGCGGACTGTATGGGGGAGAAAACCCCAGCGTCTCGGCGGTCAACAGTGCGCACTATCGAGAGCGAATACGCATTGCTAAGGCCAATGTGCTGAAAAAGACTCGAAGTCTGGCCGAGGAAAATCATTGGTCGGATATTTTGGAATCGTTAAGCAACCAGGAGGGAAGTACTATGTTGGAAATTACCAATGATCAGTTTGATAATGATTACCTTCGCTTGCATCTTGAGCTGCTTGACAGCGACGGCAGTCCTGTGGATGCTGAAGCAACTTCTGTGCTGCAGAAATTTGGCGGCGTTCAATACGGCAAGACTATCACGCGCGACATATTGGTTTCCAAAGATATGCCGCTGTGGGCGCTCAACTATGCAATTCAGCGTTGCTTTGGTTGGCAAAACAGCCATCTGCATAGGTTTTGCCTGCCGGATGCACAGTTTAGAGCGCTGGCAGACAACAATACCCAGAACTATGCAAGACTTGTTGGCGTGGTCTTTCGCTCGCCATGGATGGATGAAGAAGAGCAATTCTGGGCGGACGATTATGAGGAGGGGAGCTTTAAGACTTGGTTAAAGCGTAAGTATACAGCACCTTATAAGTCTCTTTGCTATGGGGAAAGCCTGTACCAATGTGAGCAGGATGTGGCTGAATTAGAACAAAGATATGCCTATTGCCGTGTCCAACGCACACGCTATGATGATGGTCCTGACTTTTTTGGCGATCCGGAGGCTATCAGCAGAGCGGAATATCTTCGACTGAAGGCAAAAACGCCGCTCAAAACCAAAAAAACAACAAAGTATGGGCATTCTGAGGTTAGTTATCAGGAAGTTCATAAATTTGCGGAGATCCCATTTGACAGTATACGGTGGTTCGGTGAGTCTGTTCAAGCTGGATCCCTGCTCGAGCGCCTCCCGATTGGAGAGGTACTCCATCCACTGTGCGACTGCACCAAAACGCCTGTAAAGCCACCGATGCAGTTTAGCGAATTCATGACCGCTGCACAGTGTGATGAGGTCGCGCGCTGCACAGGTTCGGATAGCCCTGCTGCGCAGCCGCATGTTCATCCGTTTACGGATACACTCTATTACAACTACGATTTCGGTGATGATTGGCATGTGCAAATTACGGCCAGACCAAATGCCGAAGACCTCATCGAATCGAAGCGGCTAACAAGTGAAGAATTAGATGAGGCAGTTTTGCAGCTTCACAGCAAACGCCGCCCTGTCTGCATTGCCCAAGATGGACTGCCCGTATTTGATGATGTGGGCAATATTCATGGGTATGCGGCATTCCTGAAATGTATCAGCCGTGATATCCGCAAAAAGGTGTACGCAGTTGATGATATTGAAGAAGACGAGGGTTCTCCGCCTTATCCTTATCAGGATAAGCATGAGGTCCTCGAATGGGCGAAAAGCCTTGGGTGGAGCAAGCGCAAGGTGAGTAACAAAAATCTGCTATAAGACATGGCCGTTGGCGGCATCAACGCACAATGTACAGCTGACTTCTGCACCATTGGTATAAACAATAAATTTAAGCGCTCTCTGCAAATCCTTCAGGCGTGGGGGAAATCCGCAGAGAGCGCTTGCTCTATAATAAAAGGACGGTGGTTGCGAACGTTACAAATCTTGAAGGACGTGACCGAGCTGGAGAGCGCAAAACAAGAAGGCCCTGTAGCAAAACGAGCCTACAAGGCTTTGCGCAGAAGCTATGACACAAAAATTGATCAGGAATAGGCACTGCCGTCGAGACTTCGGGTGCAACGGCAGGTGTTGGGCAGGGGGGATATGTTCACCCGGAGAGGCCCCTTCCCGGATGAAAAGGCAGCGGGAAATTTTTGGGCGCATTTGTCCCCGAAACTTTTGCCATGCCCCTAAAAAGCCAGTGCATCCTCGATTACATCGTTCAGCTGGCGCGGGTCAAGCTGGCCTGCGGTACAGCGGTCAGCCAGGTCGGCGGCAAAGCTGCTGGAAGTTGACACATCCGCGATAAGGCAGACCTTCTGCCACTGGCCGGCCTCAAGACGCAGGGCAAGGATGCCAAAGGTAGCATAGGGGCCTGTTTCGGGGGTGGACAACTCTTGGCGGACAGCGCGGTAAATGTACACGATTTTCACCTGCTTTTTTTGAATTGTTATACGATATGTACAGGAAAAGATTGACAATAAATGGAAAAGAATGTAAAATGGTTACATCACCGGAAGATGATGGAATATCGGCTTTTTTCACTATACCACATCCCGGTGTACAAAGTACACAGCCAGTGACCGGGAAGTTTGGCGGTACATTATGCGCCGCCTGCCACAGGGCTCCCCGGCGGCGATTTGCGTTCAAAAGAAGGGGAGTTGGAAAGTATGGTCGAACATCGAATACGCGTGGCAGAGGCAATCGTTGCAGCGCGTCAGGACGCAGGGGTTTCGCAGCGTGACTTGGCGGAACGCCTCGGTCGGGATAGGCGCACGATCCAGAAATGGGAAAAGGGCGAAATGAAGATCACGCTCGAGGATTTTCTGGATATTTTCGATGCGCTGAAGATCCCGGTGGAGGCTTACTCCAAGTGGATCCGCAACCCGGAGCTGTTCCCCCGGGGCCTCGATGACATTCGCGGCTTTTCCACCGACAAGAAGCGCAGCGCACTGGCAGACTACTACGAGCATCAGGCCTCGCCGCTTGAGGTCGAGCAGGAATATTACTTCCTGTTTGCCAACCACGGCAGCAGCTGTGACGGTATGTACCAGCAGTGGATGGCAAACCTGATGACACCGCTGCGCGACCGCAAACGCATCTGCGGCCAGATCATCGACAACTACAACGAGGCCCTGGCCACCGGCGCCATCACCGACCCGGACGCCCCGCAGCCCAACATGGACATGCTGCGGGCCTGCTACGAGGCCAGCTCCCAGAGCGTGCAAAACGGCGACAGCGGCTACGCGCTGTCCGGCCTGAAAGCAGCGGAATAAAAACCGCGCCCTCTGCGTACAATCTGCGCAGGGGGCTTTTGTATGTCTGAACTTGTGCGCAGGGTGCGGGCGCGGGATAAATTCGGCGCGCTGCCCACCTTTGATGTGCCGTTTCTCATCCTTTTGCTGCTGCTGCTCAGCTATGGGCTTATCATGCTGTTTTCAGCCGGGTATGCAGTCGCGCTCTACCGCCGCGGCGATGCCTACACCTACATCCGCCCGCAGCTGTTGTTTGCGGCGTTGGGGGTGGCGGCCATGTACGCGGCCAGTCTGGTGGACTACCATATCTGGCACCGGCTGGCCTGGCCGGTGCTGGCCCTGTCGCTGGCGCTGCTGACGGTCGTTCTCTTTATGCCGGAGTACAATGGCTGCAAGCGGTGGATCGTGCTGCCCGGGCTGGGCACGCTGCAGCCCAGCGAGATCGCAAAATTTGCGGTGGTGCTGGTGTTTTCCCATATTATATCGCTGAATCATGATCGAATGCGGTCGTTTTCCACCGGTGTGCTGCCGTTTGCGCTGATTCTGGGCGTTGTCACGGTGCTGATGCTGCTTGAGCCGCACCTCTCCGGCACGCTGCTCATCCTTGCAATCGGGGCGGTGCTTATGTTTGTGGGCGGTACGGGGCTGCGCTGGTTTGCGCTGGCGGGGGGTCTGGGGGCGGCGGCGATCGCGGCAGCGGTGGTGCTGCTGCCGCAGCTGGTGCCCTATGCCACCGACCGCCTGGCCTCCTGGCGCGACCCCTTTGCCGACCCACTGGGGGAAGGGCACCAGACCATCCAAAGCCTCTACGCCATTGCCTCCGGCGGGCTGGCCGGGCTGGGGCTGGGCAACAGCCGCCAAAAGTACCTCTATGTGCCCGAGCCGCAGAATGATTTTATCTTCTCGATTCTA